>Ga0164290_1002544_pt1 | contig 12056 bp, 9 predicted proteins | sample Micstemetagenome_FD_108782 | JGI IMG/M metagenome (GOLD analysis project Ga0164290, IMG submission 108782) | Contaminated culture microbial community from soil near Moab, Utah, USA - Microcoleus steenstrupii SON62 (Illumina Assembly) | ecosystem: Environmental > Terrestrial > Soil > Soil crust... | reverse complement strand
GGGCGAGGCCGGGCGCCATGTCGCCTTCGAACTGGCCAACGCCCGCCGCCGCCTCGGCCAGGCGGAAAGCGCCCGCCAGCTGCTGGCCGCCCTGGTGCCGCCGCAGCCCGCCCAGGACGACGGCTTCGCGGTCTCGGCCCTGGCCCATCTGGGCGAACTGGCTCTGGAAGCCGGCCGCCTCGACGAGGCCGAGGGCCTGCTCGAGCGCGCCGAACGCAGCGCGCGCGAGCGCTTCGGCGTGCGCCACGAGCGCTACCGCCGCGTCGCCGATGCCCGTGCCAGCCTGGCGCGCGCCCAGGGGCGCTGGGACGAGGCCAGACGCTGGATGCAGGCCCTGGTGACGGCCAGCGAGGGCGGCGGCCGCCTCGTCGCTGCGCAGGCGCGCATGGCGGTGGCGGCCATGGAGGTCGAGCTGGGCCGCCACGCCAGCGCCGTGCCGCTGCTGCGCGCCAGCGTGCAGGAGCTGGCCGAGGTGCTCGGCCCGGCCGATGCCAACACGGTCTTCATGCGCGCCTGGCTGGCCACCGCCCTGTTTCATCACGGCCTGCAGGACGAGGCATCGCGCGAGGCCGAGGCCGCCTGGGCGCAGGCGCGGCAGGGCGCCGATGCCGAAGGCGCCGCCCTGGTCGGCCTGGTCGCCGCCCGCCAGCAGCTGCGCCGCGGCGATGTGGCCGCCGCCGAGGCGCGGCTGCGCACACTGCTGGGCACGCTGGAGGCCGCGGCCAGTCCGGCCGCCGAACGCTGCCGTGCCCTGCTCGGCGAGGCGGCGCTGCGCCAGGGCCGCACGGCCGAGGCCCTGGCCCTGCTGACACGCGCCGAAGCCGCCCAGCGCGACAGGCTGGGACCGCAGGACGCCGACCGCTGGCCGACCTTGGTGCTGCTGGGCCTGGCCCATGAAGCCGGCGGCCAGGCCTCGGCCGCCCGGGCGGCCTACCGCGATGCCCTTGCCCTCGGCGAGGCCGCCCTGCCGCCCGGCCATCCCGACCGCCGCAGGCTGGCCGCCTTCGCGGCCCGGGGCCCGGGCGAGGATGCCGGCGCCGCCCTGCAGGCCTATGCCGCCGCCCTGGCCAACCGCGCCGATGCGGCGGCGGTGCAGGCGCGGCTGTCCGCAGGGCCGGCGGCCCTGTCCCTGCTGGATTTCTGACGGAGGACCTTGCGATGAAGCATTCCCTTTCCCTGCTCTGCGCCGCCCTGCTGTGCGGCGCTCCCCAAGCGCGGGCCGCCGACGTGGCGCCCGCCACCGGCACGACGACCGCCAAGGCCGCCAGCGGCCCGACCGCCAAGGTCGTGACGCACAAGCCCGGCGCGGCGCCCGCCGCCGGTGGCGACGGCGGCGGCCTCAGCAGCAACAGCGGCAACACCGGCGTGCAGATCGGGCCGAAGAAGCCCAAGTGTCCCGACCCGACCAACACCGCCTGCCCGGCCGTGAAGGCGCCGGTGAAGACCGGGGGCTAGCCCTTCTTGACCTGCAGCGTCACCTCGTACTTGCCGCCGTCGCCGACGATGGTCAGCGTCTTGCTCTTCGGCCCGGCGGCCACGTCGAGCAGGTTGGCGCTGAGGACGAACTCCTGGGTGGCGCCGACGCGGTCGTCGAAGTTGGGCGCACCGGTCGGGATGCCCAGGGCGCCCTGGATGTCGGCCCTGAGCTTGCTGACGCGCTGGGCCCGCGTCATGCCGGCCGAGGCCGCCAGCGAGCTGACGATGGCGCCCTTGGCGATCTCGCGCGCGGTGCCGGGCTTGCCGTCGTCGTGCTCCATCACGGACACGAGGATGACGGCATTCGCCGGATGGGCGATGGGCTTGGCCTGGCCCGACGGCCCCCAGGCGTTGCGGCGCCAGATGATGAAGGGCATGTCGCTGGGGTTGATGCCGGGCTGCAGCGGCTGGGTCGTGCGGGTCTCGCCCTTGTCGACGTCGCCCCACGGGCCGTAGAGCGTGACCTCGGCATTGGGCAGCAGCGGGTTGCCGAGGTCGACGGCGGTGACGAGCACATAGGGCTCGTCCGCACCGACCTCGTCGGTCTCGATGAGGCACTTGATCTTGGTCAGGGCGATGGTGACGGGCAATGCGGCCATGATGAATCTCCGCTGAGGTGCAGGCGCGGCGACACGCCGGGCCTGCCTTCAAGGACGCAAAGCGCACCTCGCCGCGGATCACGCCGGTGACTATTCACCGGGACAGGTCCGTTAGGCTTGCGCGCGCGCCGGCTCCGCGGCGAGGACTCCGAATGAAGACTTTTCCGACCGCCCTCGCGGCCCTGCTGATCGCCGGCGCCGTGCAGGCGCAGGAGGCCGACCCTCACGCCCAGGCCCCGGCCTCGGGTCCGATCTGTCGCGTCCCGGCGCCGCGAGTGCCGCAAGTGGACTGGCGGGGCCGGGCGGCCTACCAAGCCACGGCGACGGCGGAGGGCGGCCGCATCGTGGCCACGGAGATCCGGCCGCTCAACGGGGGCGTGGATCGGCGTTCGCAGCGGTCCCTCATCCAGGCGATCACCGCAGCACTGCATGCGGCGACCTGCCAGCCGGGGCATCACGTCTTCGGGCAGCGCTTCGACTTCACGCTGGGCGGTGCCGACGCGACGGCCCCGGCCGAGCGCCCCGCGCCCCCCGACGATGCGGACCGGGAACTGGACGAGACGATCGCTCCCGCCGCCCACGACTGCCGCGTCGACCCGCCGCAGCTGCCTGCCGCCGTGGTCGCGTCGCCGTGGCGCGGCCAGGCTTCCTATCTGTCGCGCGCCAATGTCCAGGACGGTCGCGTGGTGCGGCTGAGCACCCGGGTGCTGCGGCGCGGCGTCGATGCCGACGTGCAACGCGAGCTGATGGCGGCCGTGCGCGCCGCCCTCACGGCGGCGCAGTGCCCGCCGGGCCGCCACGTCGTCGAGCAGCGTTTCGACTTCGACCTGCGCGCGGACCTCCGGACGGCGCCCTAGCTTCACCCCGGGATTTCCCGGCATGTCCTGCGGCATCCCGCTGCAATGGCCCGAAACTCCCAACCCTTCCGGAACAGGAGACCTCATGTTGAAGACCACCCGCCGCGCGGTGCTGGGCGCCCTCAGCGCCGCCACGCTCGCGCTGACCGTCGCGCCCGCGGTCGCCGCGCCGGCCGCCGACCGCTGGCAGATCCCCGTCCACACCAAGAAGCTGGCCAACGGCCTGACCGTCGTCATCTCCCCCGACGCGAGCAGCCCCACGGTGGGCGTCAGCGTCGTCTACAAGGTCGGCATGCGGCTGGAGCCGCGCAACCGCACCGGCTTCGCCCACCTGTTCGAGCACCTGATGTTCCAGGGAACGCCCAAGGCGCCCAAGGGCGTGTTCGACCAGGTCATCACCGCCGGCGGCGGCAACAACAACGGCTCGACGCGGCCGGACTTCACCAACTACATCGAGACCGCCCCCTCGTCGGCGCTGGAGACCATCCTCTGGCTGGAGGCCGACCGCATGACGACGCTGGACTTCAACCCGACGACCCTGAAGAACCAGCAGGACGTGGTGAAGGAGGAGATCCGCGTCAACGTGCAGAACCAGCCCTATGGCGGCTTCATGTGGCTGGACATCTCCGCCCTGGCCTTCGACAAGTGGGAGAACGCCCACGACGGCTACGGCAGCTTCGTCGACCTGGAGAACGCCAACCTCGACGACGTGCGCGCCTTCCACCGCGACTTCTACGGCCCCAACAATGCCGTGCTGTCCATCGCCGGCGACGTGACGCCGGCCCAGGGCTTCGCGCTGGCCGAGAAGTACTTCGGCAAGATCGCCGCGCGGCCCACGCCCAAGGCCACCGACTTCAGCGAAGGCCTCAACACCAAGGAGCGCCGCCTCACGCAACCCGACAAGCTGGCCCAGGTCCCGGCCATTGCCGCGGCCTGGAAGCTGCCCGAGCGCGGTTCCAAGGACCAAGCGCCCTTTGCCGTTCTCGGCCAGCTGCTGGCCGGCGGCGACGCCTCGCGCCTCTACCAGGGCCTGGTCAAGGGCCGCGAGCTGGCGCTGAACGTGGACTCGCTCTATGGCCTGACCAGCATCTGGGAGTACGACGGCCCCAGCCTCTTCACGGTCTTCGCCCTCTACAAGCCGACGACGAATGCCGACGCGCTGCTGGCCGGCATCGACGAGGAAGTGGCGCGCATCGTCAAGGACGGCGTCGACGACGCGACGCTGGCCAACCTCAAGACCGCCCTTCTGGCCGACTGGTACAACAACCTCGAGATGTTCCTCAGCCGCGCGGACCGCCTGGCCAAGCTGCAGGCGCTGTGGGGCGACGCCCGGGTCGTCAACCAGGTGCCAGGCTGGATCGCCGCCGTCACGTCCGCCGACGTGCAGCGCGTCGCCGCCACCTACATGACACGCGCCAACCGCTCGGTCATCGACCGCAAGCCCGCCGCCATGCTGGCCGCGCCGGCCGCGTCCGCGTCCGCGGCGTCCGCGCCCCCGGCCACCAAGCCGGCCTCCCAACCCTGATGCCGGAGCTGCCATGAAGAAGATCCCTCCCGCCTTCCGCCCCGCCCTCGTCGCCGCCGCGCTGGCCCTGGCCGGCGCCGCCCAGGCCGCCATGCTGCCCCTGCCCGCCGAGCTGCCGCCCTTCGGCAAGGACAAGCCCCTGGCCGTGCCCAAGATCACCCAGCAGACCCTGGCGAACGGCCTGCAGGTCTGGGTGGTGCCGCGCAACGGCATCCCGCGCGTGGACTTCGTGCTCGCGGTGCGCGGCGCCGGCTTCGGCGCCGATGCGGCCGATGCGCCGGGCCGTGCCAAGCTGCTGGCCGGCCTGCTGTCCGAAGGCACGGCACAGCGCAGCTCCCGGCAGATCGCCGAGGCCGCCCAGGCCATGGGCGGCGGCATCGGCGCCTCGGCCGCCAACGACGGCATCAGCGTGTCCGCCAACGCCCTCGCCTCGCATGCCGCCGGCATGGCCCGCCTGCTGGCCGAGGTGGCCCGCCAGCCGGCCTTCCCGGACAGCGAGGTGCAGCTGGCCAAGGTCAATGCGCTGCAGGCCCTCAAGGCGGCCAGCACCCAGCCAGGCTTTCGCGCCGCCAAGGCGCTGGACGGCGCCATCTACGGCGGCCACGCCTATGGGCGGACGCAGGAGACCGAGGCGGCCATCAACGGCCTGAGCCCGCAGGCCCTGCGCACCGAACATGCCAAGCGCTTCCGCCCCGACCGCGCCCTGCTGGTCATCACCGGCCGCATCGACGCCGCTGCGGCGCTCAAGCTCGCCCAGGACGCCTTCGGCGACTGGAAGGCCAGCGGCGAGGCCCTGCCGGAGCTGCCGCCCAGCGCGACCAGCGCGCCGGTGCAGCGCCTGCTGCTGGAACGCCCGGGCAGCGTGCAGGCCACGCTGCGCCTGGGGCGCCCCGGCATGGCCGCCAGCGGCGACGAGCAGGTCGCGCTGCGCCTGACGAGCACCATCATCGGCCAGGGCTTCTCCAGCCGCCTGGTGCAAAACCTGCGCGAGGACAAGGGCTACACCTACGGCGCCCGCGCCGGCGGCCAGTCCTGGCGCGTGGGCGGCGCCATCACCGGCGGGGCCGACGTGCGCAACGAGGTCACTGGCGCGGCGATGACGGAGTACATCAAGGAGTACCGCCGCATCGGCACCGAACCCGTGCCCGAGGCGGAGCTGGCGATGAACAAGCGCTACATGGCCGGCAGCTACCTCGTCAGCACCCAGCTGCAGGGCGCACTCGGCCGTCAGCTGGCCAACAACTGGCTGGTCGGCCTGCCGGCCGACTTCCTCGGCAAGTTCGTGCCCGCGATCCAGAAGGTCAGCGCCGACGAGGTGCAGGCCGTGGGCCGCAAGTACTTCAACCCTGACGAGCAGAGCTGGGTGGTGGTCGGCGATTCGAGCAAGATCGCCGAGCAGCTCAAGGCCTTCGGGGAGTTCAAGCCCTACGCGCCCTGACGGGCGGGCCTCGGCGGGTGCGCCGGGGCTGTCAAGGGCAGCATGCACCGCTCGCGCCGGGGCGGGCGCCTCCACAATAATGCGCCCGTCGCTCGCATGCCGCCCCGGCCATGAACCCCGCGCTTCCATCCACCCGCACCCCCACCCTGACCACGCTGTTGCGCGCCTGGCAGCAGGGCGACCGCCCCGCCATGGAGCAGCTGCTGCGCGAGGTGCATGGCGAGCTGCTGCGCATGGCCGGCTCGCGGCTGCGCGGATGCGAGACGCCCAGCCTGGCGCGTGAGGACCTGGTCAGCGAAGCCCTGCTGCGCGTGCTGCAGAACCCGCCCGACTGGCAGAACCGCAGCCACTTCTTCGCCACGCTGTCGATGACGATGCGCTCGGTGCTCGTCGACCATGCGCGCGCGCGCCAGGCCGACAAGCGCGGCGGCGGCTGGCAGCGGGTCACCTACACGCTGACCGCCCATGGCGAGGAGTCGGCGGTGGCCGACCTGCTGACCCTGGATGCGCTGCTCAACCGCCTGGGCAGCGAGGACCAGCGCGCCGCCGAGATCCTGCAGCTGACCTATTTCAGCGGCCTGCAGCGCGAGGAGATCGCCGCCGTGCTGGACCTTTCGGTGCCCACCATTGACCGCGAGCTGCGCTTCGCGCGCGCCTGGCTGGCCGAGCAGCTGGGCCGGTCCATCGAAGCCTGAGGCGCGCCGGTGCAGCGCGCCGCCGCCGACGCCACGCTGGCCCTGCCGGCCCCCGCCCCGGCCGCCGGCTCGCCCTATCGCCACATCAAGGCCCTGTTCGATGCCGTCGCCGACCTCGCCGACGAGGCCGCCCAGCGCGCCCGCCTGGCCGAGCTCGGCGCCGATGCCGACAGCATCGCGCGCGTGCTGCACATGCTGGGCCTGGCCGATGCGCGCACGCATTTCTCGCAGCCCGTGGCCCGGGCCCTGGCCGAGATCGCCGGCAGCGAGCTCAGCCCCGGCGACACCCTGGGCCCCTGGCGCCTGCTGGCGCCGCTGGGCGCGGGCGGCATGGGCCAGGTTTTCCTGGCCGAGCGCAACGATGGGCATTACCAGCAGCGCGTCGCCATCAAGCTGCTGCGCGGCTGGACCGGTGCCGAGGCCCCGGCGCGGCTGGCGCGCGAGCGCCAGATCCTGGCCACGCTGACCCATCCCAACATCGCCCGCCTGCTGGACGGCGGCACGACGCCGCTGGGGCGGCCCTATCTGGTCATGGAATATGTCGAGGGCGAGGCCATCGACCGGCATTGCCAGGCCCGGCAGCTGCGCGCACCGGCCCGCCTGGCCCTGCTGCGCATGGTCTGCGACGCCGTCGCCGCCGCCCACCGCCAGCTGGTCGTGCACTGCGACATCAAGCCGTCCAATGTGCTGGTGGGCGCCGACGGCCGCGCCATGCTGCTGGACTTCGGCATCGCCCAGCTGCAGGAACAGGGCGACGACGCCGCCGAGCGCTCGCTGGCCCTGACGCCGCGCTATGCCAGCCCCGAGCAGCGCGCCGGCGCGGCGCCGGGCCCGGCGAGCGACATCTACAGCCTGGGCCGCATGATGGCCGAACTGCTGGCCGCCCCCGAGGCCCAGACGCCGCGGCCGCATGAATGGCATGCCATCGTGGTGCGCGCCTGCGCCGACGACCCGGCCGACCGCTACCCAACCGTGCAGGCCCTGGCCGACGACCTGCAACGCTTCGAGCAGCACCTGCCGCTGCAGGCCCTGCCCCACCGTCCGGCCTATGTCGCCGCCAAGCTGCTGCGCCGCCGCTGGCCCTGGGCGCTCGCCGGCGGTGCGGCACTGGCCATGGCCGCGGCCTTCACGCTGCAGCTGGTGCAGCAACGCGACCGCGCCGTGCAGGCCGAGCAGCGCGCCCGCGAACAACTGCGCACCACCCAGGCCATCAACGACTTCGTCGTCGGCCTGTTCCGCGGCGCCGACCCGCGCATCACCGGCACCACCGAGGTCAGCGCCAAGAGCGTCGTCGACCAGGGCCGTGCGCAGATCGGCGCCTCGCTGCGCGAACAGCCGGCCCAGCAGGCGGAACTGCTCGGGGTGCTCGGCGAGGTCTACGGCAACATGGGCCACGAGGAGCCGGCCATCGAGGTGCTGCGCCAGGCCATCGCCATCGAAGGCCCGCAGCGCCTGAACCGTCCGCTGCGGGAGGCCTGGCTGCAGGAAAGGCTGGCTCACCAGCTGGGCGCCAATGGCAACGCCAGCCAGGCCCTGCCCCATGCGCGGCGCGCGCTGGAGCTGCTGCAGGCGCGGCCGGACGCCGACCCGCGGGCGCTGGCGGACGCCCATGCCACGCTGGGCGAGCAGCTCGGCAAGCTGATCCGCACCGACGAGGCGCGGCCGCATCTGCAGCGCTCGCTCGAGATCGTCCGCCAGCTCTACGGCCCGGTGCATCCGCGCGTGGCCGGCGCGCATACCGAGCTGAACGAGCTGGAGCGCTTCGCCAAGCGTCCGGCCCAGGCCGAATGGCATGGCCGCCAGGCCATGGCGATCGCCGAGCAGCTGCCTGACCGCGGCGGCGCCGACGGCATCTTCTGGCGCAATGTGCTGGTCGGCGCGCTGATGGACCAGGGCAAGACGGCCGAGGCCATCCCCCTGCAGCGCGGCGTGGTGGCCGATGCGGTGCGCCGCTTCGGACCCAGCGCCTCCTTCACCAGCGAGGCCCACCGGCGGCTGGCGGCCGTGCTGCGCAAGGACGGCCAGTGGGCGGCCGCGGTGGCCAGCATCCGCGACGCGCTGGCCGCGGCCGAGCGCAGCGGCACCACCCACACCCTGATCCACGGCAATACCGAGCAGATGCTGGGCCGCACCCTGGCGCAGGTGGGCGACGCCGCCGAGGCCGAGCTGCATCTGCGCCGCGGCCTGGCCCTGCGCCAGGCCCATCTGGCCGCCGACAGCCTGCCGATCTCGCGCAGCCACACCAGCCTGGGCTCGCTGATGCTGTGGCGCGGCGACGCGAGCGCGGCGCTGCGCGAGCTGTCGCTGGCCCTGCCCGCGGTGCAGGCCCTGGGCCTGGACAAGCCGGACCGCGCCGAGACCGAGCTGCACCTGGCCCAGGCCGAGGCCCGCGCCGGGCGGCTAGACGCCGCGCGTCAGCGGCTGGCGCGGCTGGAGACCGCCAAGACGGCCTGGGCCCTGCCGCAGCCGGCCCTGCTGCTGCAGGCCCGGTCCTGGATGGCGCGCGCCGAGCAGCAACCGCTGCAGGCCGCGGCGCTCGCGGCCGAGGCGGCCGGCCTGCTCAAGCCCCAGGGCGCCGACGATGCCTTGCGCCAGATGCTGCTGATGGACCGCGCCGAGGCCCTGGCGGCCGCCGGCCGACCGGCCGAGGCGCGGGTCCAGCTGGAGGCGCTGGCCGCCTCGGTGGCGCCCTACCCGGCCGGCTCGGTGCTGCAGCAGCGCCTGCGCACGCTGCGCGCCAGCGGCTGGGGGCGTGGGGCGGGCGGCTGAGGGCCGGCGCGGCAGCGTCGGCCTCCGCCTCGGCGGCGCGGGCTGCCGCGTCCAACGTGCCGGCAGCGTCATCCTGCGGCGAAGCGCCGCGCCGGGTCATAGGGAAACACGTCGTGCACATGGCCGGCCAGGATGCGGGCCTTGTGCGCCTGCCAGAAGTCGGCGTCCAGCAGGTCGGCGTGATGGCGCAGGAAGACCTCGCGCACCTGCGGGTTGCCGAGCAGGAAGGGGGCGAAGGTCTCGGGGAAGACGTCGCGCGGCGCGACGGGGTACCAGACCTCGCCCGACATTTCGTCCTCCTCGTTGCGCGGCGCCGGCACGCGGCGGAAGTTGCAGTCGGTCAGGTATTCGATCTCGTCGTAGTCGTAGAACACGACCTTGCCGTGGCGGGTCACGCCGAAGTTCTTCCACAGCATGTCGCCGGGGAAGATGTTGGCGGCGACGAGGTCCTTGATGGCATTGCCGTACTCGATGACGGCGCGCTCCAGCTGCTCGGGCGTGGCGTCCTGCAGGTAGATGTTGAGCGGCACCATGCGGCGCTCGATGTAGACGTGCTTGAGGACCAGGTCGTCGCCGCTCTCCTCGACGAGGCTGGCGCAGAAGTGCTTGAGCTCGGCGATGAGCGCCTCCTCGAAGCGGTGGCGCGGAAAGCCGACCTGGGTGTACTCCAGCGTGTCGGCCATGCGGCCGACGCGGTCGTGGCTCTTGACGAGCAGGTACTTGCTCTGGATCAACTCGCGCGTCGTGTCCTTGGCCGGCGGGTAGAAGTCCTTGATGACCTTGAAGACGAAGGGCCAGCTCGGCAGGTCGAAGACCAGCATGACCATGCCCTTGATGCCGGGGGCGATGCGAAAAGCGTCGCTGCTGTGCCTGAGGTGGTAGAGGAAGTCGCGATAGAAAAGGTTCTTGCCCTGCTTCTGCAGGCCCAGGGCCGCGTAGATCTCGGAGCGCGGCTTGCGTGGCATCAGGCTGCGCAGGAACTGCACATAGGCGCTGGGCACTTCCATGTCGACGAGGAAATAGGCGCGGGCGAAGCTGAACAGGGCCAGCAGGTCGTCCTCGCCGAACAGGGCGGCGTCGATATAGAAGCGGCCGTCGCTCTCGCGGCGCAGGATGGGCAGGGCGAAAGGCGTCTCGCCGAAGCCGTTGATGAGCTTTCCGACGACGTAGGCGCCCTTGTTGCGGTAGAACAGGCTGGACAGCACCTGCAGCTGGAAGTTGGCGCGGCGACGGAAGTCGCCCAGGCGCTGCAGCACCGCCTGCAACACGCGGTCGACATCGCGCTCGAGGTCGACGAACTCGCCGTTCAGCTGGAAGTTGGTGATGACGCGCTTGACCGTGTCGCGCAGCCGGTCGGGCGCCGGGTAGTAGGCGCGGTAGGTCGGCAGGGCGCCGGGGGCGTCGTTCTCGATGTACTCGGTCGAGAGGGCCGGCCGCACGAAGATGAAGTCGTTGTGGAAGTAGGCGTGGTGGAGGATGCGCGTGCAGACCGAGTTGAAGAAGGTTTCGGCCAACTCGGGCTGCAGGTGGTTGGTCAGCAGGCCGATGTAGTGCAGCTTGACCTGCTGCCAGACGTCCATCGGCAGGGCCGACGCGGCGAAGCGCTCCTCCAGCAGGGCGACGGCCTCGGCGACGCGGGCGTCGTAGAACTCGATGCGCAGGGCCTGGGCGCGCTGCTGGCCGGCCCAGTCGCCGCGCTCGAAGCGGGCCTTGGCCTCGCGCGAGGTGGCGCGGAACAGCTGGTAGTGGCGGTCGAAACCGCCCAGCAAGGCCTGGGCGATGTCGAAGGCGCGGGTGTCGGTGAGCTGGGTGGGAAACACCCGCGCGACTCTACTCAGGCCGCTGTGGCATATCGAGACTTGACGCCGGCCAGGGCGCGCCGGTAGGCGGCATCCACCGCGTCGGCGCTGCCGGCGGTGATGTGCAGGTCCTCCAGCAGGCCGTTGTGCAGGCCATAGACCCAACCATGCACGACGACTTCCTGGCCGCGCGCCCAGGCGTCCTGCACGACGGTGGTGTGGCAGGCGTTGCGCGCCTGCTCCAGCACGTTCAGCTCGCACAGGGCGTCCACGCGGCGCGGCTCGTCGACCGTGTCCAGCCACTCGCGGTGCATATGCCGCACGTCCTGCACGTGGCGGATCCAGTTCTCGACCAGGCCGACGCGCAGGTCGTACAGCGCGGCCTTGACGCCGCCGCAGTTGCTGTGGCCGACGACGATGATGTGGCGCACCTTCAGGTGGTCCACCGCGAACTGCATGACGGACAGGCAGTTCAGGTCGGAGTGCACGACGACGTTGGCGACGTTGCGGTGCACGAAGAGCTCGCCGGGCAGCAGGTCGACGAGCTCGTTGGCCGGCACGCGGCTGTCGGCGCAGCCGATCCACAGGTATTGCGGCGTCTGCTGCTTGAGCAGGCGCGAGAAGAAGCCCGGCTCGCGGGACTCGGTCTCGGCAGCCCAGCGCTTGTTGTTGTCGAGCAGGTCCTGGAGTTCTTGGTTGTTGTTCGTCATGCCGGGATTGTCGCGACCACGCGTTTCACATGGTTTGGCGTTCACATACATCCGCTTCGCGGATATGCGTGCACGCAGTTACATGGTCTCGGCAAACAGCTCGCGGCCGATCAGCATGCGGCGGATTTCGCTGGTGCCGGCGCCGATCTCGTACAGCTTGGCGTCGCGCCACAGGCGGCCCAGCGGGT
>Ga0164290_1002543_pt1 | contig 12088 bp, 9 predicted proteins | sample Micstemetagenome_FD_108782 | JGI IMG/M metagenome (GOLD analysis project Ga0164290, IMG submission 108782) | Contaminated culture microbial community from soil near Moab, Utah, USA - Microcoleus steenstrupii SON62 (Illumina Assembly) | ecosystem: Environmental > Terrestrial > Soil > Soil crust... | reverse complement strand
CAGCCGAGCAGATCACGTGGGTGGTGCCCCGCGACTCGTGGCTGTTCAATCGGCGGCGCACCCAACCCGGCCTGGAGTTCTTCCATGATTCCATCGGCGGGCAAGTGGCCCAGATGGAAGCCTGCGCGAGCGCCACGTCGCTGGAAGACCTGTTCGCGCGGCTGGAGTCCGCCGAAGTGATGCTGCGAGTCGATCCTGCCGTGACCCCGGGGATGTTCCACTACGCGACCGTGTCCACCGGCGAGATCGAGGTGCTCCGCAGCATCCGCGACGTCGTCCGGCTGGGGCACGTCGAATCGGTCGGCGCCACTGGCATGCGGCTGGCAGGCGGCACTCGCGCCATGCCGGAAGGCACCTTGTACGTGGACTGCACGGCGTCGGCGGTGGAACCCCGTCCCCTGCGGCCCATCTTTGCGCCGGGCCTGATCGTTCCCCAGCTGGTCCGCGCGCCCCAGCCCGCCTTCAGCGCGGCGTTCATCGCGCACGTCGAGGCGGCGTATGCCGGCGACGAGGACAAGAACGCGCTGTGCCAGCCGGTGCCCTTCCCGGACCGGCCGCAGGACTGGCCCGCGACCGTGCTGGCGAACCTGCGCAACGAAGGCATCTGGGGCAAGGATGCGTCCCTGCGGGCCTGGATCAAGGCCAGCAGGCTCGACGGATTCCGCAAGGTGATCGAGGCGGTGGACCCGGCCGACCCCGAGAAGCTTTCGGTGCTCGCCGCCATGCGCGCGGTGGCGCCCGCGGCGGTGGCCAATCTCCGGCGCCTGATGCAGGAAAGCACCGTGCGGCCCGGCTAAGCCGCCAGGTGCTCCGCCAGGAACGTCGCCGTCCTGCTGGCCTTGGCCCGTGCCACCTGCGCAGGCGTGCCCTGCGCCACGATGCGGCCGCCTTGCGCACCCGCTCCCGGTCCCATGTCGATCACCCAGTCCGCCTGCGCGGCGACCCTCATGTCGTGCTCGACGGCGACCACCGTGTTGCCGGCCTCCACCAGCGCCTGCAACTGCAGCATGAGCCGGTCCACGTCGGCCGGATGCAGCCCGGTGGTGGGTTCGTCGAGCACGTACAGCGTGTCCCCGCGTCCGGCACGCTGCAGCTCGGTGGCGAGCTTGATGCGCTGGGCTTCACCGCCCGAGAGCTCCGTCGCCGGCTGGCCCAGCCGCAGGTAGCCCAGCCCGATGTCGCGCAGCACGCCCAGCGGTCGCGCGACGGCGGGCTCGCCGGCGAAGAAGTCGGCGGCCTGGTCCACCGTCATGCCCAGCACGTCGGCGATGCTCTTGCCGTTCCACTTGACCTCCAGCGTCTGCGGGTTGTAGCGGGCGCCGTGGCACTCCGGGCAAGGCGCATAGACGCTGGGCATGAACAGCAGTTCGACCGACACGAAACCCTCGCCCTCGCAGGTGCCGCACCGGCCCTTGGCCACGTTGAACGAGAAGCGCCCGGCGTCGTAACGCCTGCGCCGCGCCAGCGGGGTCGCGGCAAACAGCTTCCGTACCGCGTCGAACAGGCCCGTGTAGGTGGCGATGTTCGAGCGGGGGGTGCGCCCGATCGGTCTCTGGTCCACCTGCACCAGGCGGCGCAGCCCGTTTGCGCCGTGGGCGACGCGGCCCTGCGTGCGCTCGGGCGGTGCGGCCTCCAGCAGGTCTTCGGCGGGTGCGTCGCCGGTCTCGTCGCCGGGCACGCCGAGATGGCCGGCCAGCAGGTCGGGCAGGGCCTGGGTGACCAGGCTGGACTTGCCCGATCCGGACACCCCGGTCACGGCCGTGAAGCAACCCAGCGGAATGGCGGCGTCCAGGGTGTGCAGGTTGTTGCGGCACACGCCTTCCAGGCGCAGCCACGCTTGCGGCTCGCGCGGGGTGCGGGCCGGCATGGCCACTTGGCCGAACAGGTGCGCCCGCGTCTGCGAGTCGCGCACGCGCGCGAGCCCGGCAGGCGGCCCGCTGTACAGGACCTGGCCGCCCTGCTCGCCCGCAGCGGGGCCAACGTCGACCAGCCAATCGGCGCTCCGCATCACGGCCAGGTCGTGCTCCACCACGAAGAGCGTGTTGCCTGAAGCCTTCAGCCGCTGCAGGGCCGCGAACAGCGCCTCCCCATCGGCAGGGTGCAGGCTCGCGGTGGGTTCGTCCAGCACGTACACCACCCCGAACAGGTGCGAGCCCAGCTGCGTGGCCAGGCGCAGCCGCTGCAGTTCGCCCGGCGAAAGCGTCGGCGTGCTGCGGTCCAGCGACAGGTACCCCAGCCCGAGCTGCTGCAGCGTGTCGATGCGCGCGAGCACGTCGCTGGCGAGGCGCTGCGCCGCGACGCGCTTTTCCTCCGAAAGGTTGCCGGTGCGCCGCACGTCCGGCGCGGCTGCATGGGCGGAGCCGCCGCGGGCCACGCGCTCCTGCACCGCCTTGCGAGAAGCAGCACGGCTGAGCACTCGGCCGGCCGGTGCCGCAGCCAGCTCGCCCCGTGCGGCGGGCAGCAGCACCTCGCGCAGCCGCGACAGCGGCAGCTGCGACAGCTCCCCGATGTCCAGCCCCTGGAAGGTCACCGACAGCGCCTGGCGCCGCAGCCGCTTGCCCTCGCACTCCGGGCACAGGGCGCCCGTCAGGAAGCGGGACACGCGCCGTTTCATCAGCGGGCTCTGCGTGGTGGCGAAGGTCTGCAGGACGTAGTTGCGCGCGCTCGTGAAGGTGCCCATGTAGCTGGGCTCCATCTTGCTGCGCAGCGCCGCCCGCGTCTCCCTGGGCGTGAAGCCGGCATAGACCGGCACCGTCGGGGTCTCGTCCGTGTACAGGATCCAGTCGCGGTCCTTCTTGGGCAGCTCGCGCCAGGGCTTGTCGACGTCATAGCCCAGCGTCACGAGGATGTCGCGCAGGTTCTGCCCGTGCCAGGCCGGGGGCCAGGACGCTATCGCCCGCTCGCGGATGGTCAGCGAATCGTCGGGCACCATGGACTTCTCGGTGACCTCATACACCCGGCCCAGACCGTGGCACCTGGGGCAGGCCCCTTGCGGCGTGTTGGGCGAGAAGTCCTCCGCGTAGAGCATCGGCTGCCCGGCCGGGTAAGTGCCGGCGCGGGAATACAGCATGCGCAGCAGGCTCGACATCGTGGTCAGGCTCCCCACCGACGAGCGCGCACTGGGCGTGCCGCGCTGCTGTCGCAGGGCCACCGCCGGCGGCAGGCCTTCGATGGCGTCGACCTCGGGCGCGCCGACCTGTTCGATCAGGCGCCGCGCATAGGGCGAGAGCGACTCCAGGTAGCGGCGCTGCGCCTCGGCGTAGAGCGTGCCGAACGCCAGCGAAGACTTGCCGGAGCCGGAAACACCGGTGAACACGACGAGCGCATCCCGCGGGATGTCGAGGTCCACGTTCTTGAGGTTGTGCTCGCGTGCGCCTCTCACGCGCACAAATCGGTCGGGCTGGGCCATGCTCCCAAGTTAGGCCCGGCTCGAGCCCGGCAGCGGTCGGACTCGGCTGCGTCCGGGCGTAGGAAGGCCGCAGCGTTTGGTTCTACGGGTTGTCGCGATGGCAGCAATTCACCAAATGGTTAAAGTCTGGCCCCTCACTGCCGGATCCCCCCGATGAGCCTGCCAGACCGCTTCGCCGACGTCGCCGAACTCGAGGAGGCGATGTCGCGCCCCTCGCCCGCCCTGATCGACAGCCTCCAGCGCGCCCCCGGTGACATCCTCGTGCTGGGCGTGGGCGGCAAGATGGGCCCCTCGCTGGCGCGCATGGCCAAGCGGGCCGACCCTGGTCGCCGCGTGATCGGCGTGGCCCGCTTCTCGCAACCCGGTTTGCGCGAGACGCTGCTCGGCCAGGGCATCGAGTGCATCGAAGCGGACCTGCTCTCGCGCGAGGCGCTGGCCGCTTTGCCGGACGCCCCCAACGTCGTGTTCATGGCCGGCCGCAAGTTCGGCTCCACCGGCAGCGAATGGCTGACCTGGGCGATGAATGCGCACGTGCCGGCCCTGGTCGCCGAGCGGTTCGCGCGCTCGCGCATCGTGGCCTTCTCCACCGCCTGCGTCTACCCGTTCGTGGACACCAGCGGCCCCGGCGCGCCGGAGTCGATGCCGCCCACCGCCCCTTCCGGCGAGTACGCGAATTCGTGCGTCGCGCGCGAACGCATGTTCGAGCACTTCTCGCACCAGCACGGCACGTCGGGCCGCCTGATCCGCCTGTCGTACGCTATCGACATGCGCTACGGCGTGCTGCACGACGTGGCGCAGAAGGTGCTCCGGCGCGAGCCCATCGAGCTGGCCATGGGGCACGCCAACGTGATCTGGCAGGCCGAAGCCAACGACTGGTCGCTGCGGGCGCTGGCGCATTGCGGCACGCCCACTTTGCCGCTGAACCTCAGCGGCCCCAGGATCGCCATCCGCGAGGTGGCGCAGGCGCTCGGGCAGCGTCTGGGCATAGACCCCATCCTGACGGGGCAGGAAGCGCCCACCGCGTGGCTGGTGGACTGCAGCGAGGCCTTCCGCCTGTTCGGGCCGCCCCAGGTGTCGCTGGAGCAGATGCTCGACTGGACCGCCGACTGGGTCCAGCGCGGCGGCGCCAGCCTGGGCAAGCCGACCCACTACGAAGCCCGGGATGGCAAGTACTAGGCGCCAAGGAAAACCATGCACTGGACCGACATTCCCTCCGAGGCCCTTGCCGTGCTGCGCCGTGGCGCGGTCATCCCGGCCCACCTGCTGGCGCTGGACGCCCAGCGGCGGCTGGACGAACGGCGACAGCGGGCCATGACGCGCTACTACCTCGATGCCGGCGCCGGCGGCGTGGCAGTGGGCGTGCACTCGACCCAGTTCGCCATCCGCGACGTGGGCCTGTACCAGCCGGTGCTGGAGCTCGCGATGCGCACGGCCCGTGGATGGGAACCGCTGGGCGGCAAGCGCCCGCTCTTCATGGTCGCCGGGCTCGCGGGGCGCACCGAGCAGGCGGTGCGTGAAGCCAGCATCGCCCGCGGCCTCGGCTACCACGCCGGCCTGCTGAGCCTGGCGGCGATGAAGGGCAGCAGCGAAGACGAGCTCGTGGCGCATTGCGAAGCCGTGGCGCGCGTGGTGCCGCTGGTCGGCTTCTACCTGCAGCCGGCGGTCGGCGGCATCCACCTGCCGGCCTCGTTCTGGCAGCGCTTCGCGGCCATCGACAACGTGGTCGCCATCAAGATGGCCCCCTTCCACCGCTACCGCACGCTCGACGTGATCCGCGGCGTGGTGGCGGCCAAGGCGGAAGAGCGCGTGACGCTCTACACCGGCAACGACGACCACATCGTGCTGGACCTGCTGGCGCCCTTCACGGTCATGCGTGACGGGCAAGCCGTCACGGTGCGCATCCAGGGCGGCCTGCTCGGCCACTGGAGCGTGTGGACGCGGCGCGCGGTGGAACTGCTGGAGCGCATCCACGCGGCCACCGCCGAAGGCAGCATCCCGCCGGCGCTGCTGGCGCTGGACGCCCAGGTCACCGACTGCAACAGCGCCCTGTTCGACGTGGCGCACGACTTCCATGGCTGCATCGCCGGCTGCCACGAGATCCTGCGCCGCCAGGGCCTGCTGGAAGGCACCTGGTGCCTGGACCCGGCCGAAGGGCTGAGCGAAGGCCAGGCCGCCGAGCTCAGCCGGGTGCAGCGCGACTACCCGCACTTGGTCGACGACGCGTTCGTCGCCGAGCACCGCGAGCGCTGGCTCGCAGCCTAGGGCTTGCCTCGTTGACAGCACCGGGCTGCAGGCCTAGAGTTCTAATTCACCAAATAGGGAATTAACCGGAGACATCCCATGCACAAGCGCTTCTTCCTCAAGTCCCTGTCGCTGGCCGCCTTCGCGCTGGCCGTGGCAGCACCCGCTGCCGCGCAGCAGTGGAAGCCCACCAAGCCGATCAACCTCATCGTGCCCTGGGCCGCCGGCGGCTCCACCGACCAGGTGACGCGCGTCACCGCGGCGGAACTGGAGAAGGTGCTGGGCCAGAAGATCGTGATCGTGAACCAGCCCGGCGCCTCGGGCTCCATCGGCACCAAGAGCGCGTGGGACGCGCCCAAGGACGGCTACACCTGGGCGGCCGGCGCCGCGCAGGACCTCGGTGCCTACCAGTCGCTGGGCATGCTGGACGTGACGGCCAAGGACTGGCACCTGTTCCTGACGGTGGCCAACGTGCCGGTGGTCGGCGTCGGCGCCAACACGCCGTACCAGAACATGACGCAGCTGCTCGATGCCATGAAGGCCAAGCCGGGCGAGAGTAAGGTGGCCACGGCCGGCGTGACCTCGGGCGGCCATAACGCGATGGAGGCGATCTCGCGCGCCACCGGCGTCAAGTACCGCCACGTCACCTACGACGGCGGCAACCCGGCGGTGGTGGCCACCGTGTCCGGTGAAACCGACCTGACCACCCAGCTGGCGGTGGAGCAGGCCGAGATGATCCGCGGCAAGCGCATCCGCCCGCTGGCGACGGTGTCCGACCGGCCGCTGGAACTCGAAGGCTTCGGCACCATCGAGCCGATCAGCAAGTTCATCCCCGGCTTCAAGTCGCCGGCCAACTACTTCGGCATCTTCATCCCCAAGGGCGTGCCGGCCGAGGTGGTGCAGACGGTGCAGAAGGTCTGGGCCGATAACATCGCCAACAACGCGGCCATCAAGGCGTACGCCGTCAACCGCGGGGCGCTGTTCGCGCCGGTCGCGGGGGATGCGGCGCTCACGGCCGCAATGCCGGCGATCCAGGCCAACGCCTGGCTGCTGCACTCGACCGGCAAGACCAAGGTCTCGCCCGACACCGTCGGCATCGCCAAGCCCTGAGGACCTGCGCCCCGTGAGCATGGAAGCCGCGCCCGCGGGCGAAGCCTCGCCCCGGGCCGACCTGGTGTCGGCCGCGTTGTGGATGCTGTTCGGTGCCGCCGTCCTGGTGGGCGCCTGGCGCATGGACCGGCTGGAGCGCCTGAACATCAACAAGTACGAGGTGCCGGGCCTGGTGCCCGGCTTGCTGGGCGCGGCCATCTGCATCCTGGGGGCGCTGCTGGCGGCGCGCGCGATCCGCCGCGGCGCACTGGCCACCCATGCCGGCTTCGCCCTGCAGCCCGGCTGGCAGCGCATGGCGGCCGTCCTGGCCGCCATGCTGGCGTATTCGCTGGTGCTGGTCGGCCGCGGACTGCCGTTCTGGCTGGTCACTGGGGTGTTCGTGGCGGGCTTCATCTTCTTCTTCGACCGCGAACGCCAGTCGGCCCTCGGCCGCAGCACGAAGCGGCAGGCGCTGCTCGCCGCCACCTGCGGCATCGTCGCCAGCGCCGTGGTGACACTGGTCTTCCAGCACATCTTCTACGTACGCCTGCCCTGATGTTCCAAGGCCTCACCGCCTTCGGGCAATCCCTGGCAAGCTTCCTCACCCCCGAAGCGCTGTTCCTCGTGCTCGCCTCCACCCTGGTGGGGGTGATCATCGGCGCCCTGCCGGGTTTGACGGCGACGATGGGCGTGGCGCTGATGACCACGCTCACGCTGAAGCTGCCCTCGACGCAGGCCATCCTGGTGCTGATCTGCACCTACGTGGGTGCCATCTACGGCGGCAGCCGCAGCGCCATCCTGCTGAACATCCCCGGCACGCCGGCTTCAGCCGCGTCGTGCCTGGACGGCTTCGCGCTCGCGCGCCAAGGCATGGCCGGGCGGGCCATGGGCATCGCCACCAGCGGCTCGGTGATGGGGACGCTGATCGGCATCTTCTTCCTGGCCCTGTTCACGCCGGTGCTCGGCGACCTGGCGCTGAAGTTCGGCGCCTACGAATTCTTCTGGCTCGCCGTGTTCGGGGTCATCATCTCCGCCACCCTGACCGGCGGCGACGCCCTCAAGGGCTGGATCGCCGGGTTCGCCGGCCTGTTCATCGCCACCATCGGGCAGGACGGCATCCATGCCTACGAGCGGTTCAACTTCGGCAACCGCGACCTGGCCGGCGGCATCTCGCTGGTGCCGGCGCTGGTCGGCGCGTTCGGCTTCGCCGAGATCCTCGTCGCCATGCAGGAGAAGCGGCCGCCCGTGAAGGTCCACGCGCTGGACTCGGTGATCCCGAAGATCCGCGACGTGTTCCGCTACTGGCGCACCATCATCCGCTCGGGCGTGATCGGCACCTTCGTCGGCATCGTGCCCGGCGTGGGCGAGGACGTGGCGGCCTGGTCCTCCTACGCGGCGGCCAAGCGCGCCAGCCAGGAGAAAGACCAGTTCGGCAAGGGGTCGGTGGAGGGCCTGATGGCCGCGGAGACCGGCGACAACGCCTGCGTGCCGGGCGCGATCATCCCCGTGCTCACCCTGCAGGTGCCGGGGTCGGCGCCCGCGGCCGTGCTGATGGCGGCCATGCTGATCCACGGCGTGAAACCGGGGCCGATGATCATGATCGAGTCGCCGCAGTTCGTGTACGACATCGTCGCCATGATGATGCTGGCCACCCTGGGCATCCTGATCTATGGCCTGACGCTGACCAAGTTCCTGGTGCAGGTGCTGCGCGTGCCCACCACCATCATCGTGCCCATGATCCTGGTGTTGTGCACCGTGGGCACCTTCGCGCTGGCCTCCCGCCTGTTCGACGTCTGGGTCATGGTCGCCTTCGGCCTGATCGGGTTCGTGCTGCGCAAGTGGGGCTACCCGATGGCGCCGCTGGTGCTCGGCATCGTGCTGGGTGACCTGCTGGAGAAGAACCTGCGCCGCGGCCTGGTGCTCTCCGACGGTGACCTCACGCCCTTCTTCACGCGGCCGATTTCCGCCGTGCTCTTCGCGGTGATCGTACTGGTGGTGGTGCTGCGCCTGCCGCCCGTGCGCCGCATGTTCCAGCGCACGCCGCATCCCCAGACCCCATGAAGATCGCCCTGTGCAACGAGGTGCTGCAGCCGCTGCCGTTCGAGCAGCAGTGCAAGGTCGCCTCCGCCCTGGGCTATGACGGCCTGGAAGTGGCGCCCTTCACGCTGGCGCAGGACCCGATGGCGCTGACCGATGCGCAGGCCCAGGCCTTCGCCCGGATGGCGGAGGACCAGGACCTGGCCATCAGCGGGCTGCACTGGCTGCTGGTGGCGCCGGCCGGGCTGTCCATCGTCAGCGAAGACGCGGCGGTGCGCGAACGCACCTGCGCCGTGATGGAACGGCTGGTCGAGCTGTGCGCGCTGATGGGCGGCAAGTACCTGGTGCACGGCTCGCCCCGGCAGCGCTCGGTCCCTCCCGGCAGCACGGCGGCGCAGGCCTGGGAGCGCGCCCGCGGCTGCCTGGCACGCGCGGCGCAGCGGGCGCAGGACTGCGGCGTCACCTATTGCATCGAACCCCTGTCCACGCGCGAGACCGACCTGATCAACACGGTCGCGAGCGCGGTGCGCATGGTCGACGAGATCGACCTTCCCTCGTTCAAGACCATGATCGACTGCAGCGCGGCCGGCCAGGCCGAGGCCATGTCGGTCGACGTCTTGATGGCGCGCTGGATGCCCACCGGCCACATCGCGCACGTGCAGGTCAATGACCCCAACCGCCGCGGCCCGGGCCAGGGCGACATGGCGTTCGCGCCTATCCTCGAGACCCTGCGGCAGATGCAGGGCATGGGGCACTACCAGGGCATCGTTGCGGTCGAGCCCTTCGACTACGTGCCTGATGGCGTGGGCTCCGCCGCCTTCGCCATCGGCTACCTGAGGGGGCTGCTCCAGGCCCTGCAGCTGCATGACTGAAGCGCCGCACCTGTCCATCCGCGAGATCGAACTGTCCGAGCGTCCGGTCCGGCTGCGCCTGCCCTTCCGCTTCGGCGTGGTCACGCTGACCGAATGCCCGCAGGCCTTTGCACGCCTGCGGATCGAGGACGCGGCCGGGCGCAGCGCCTGGGGCGCCGCCGCCGAGCTGATGGCGCCCAAGTGGTTCGACAAGAACCTGGCCCTGAGCAACGAGGACAACTTCGACCAGCTCCGCTCGGTGCTGCTGCTGGCCCGCGAGGCCTACCTGTCCGACGCGTCGCCGGCCACCGCCTTCGGCCATTTCGCCCGCCACCACGACGCGCACCAGGCGACCTGCGCCAGGGGGGGCTACAACCCGCTGCTGGCCAGCTACGGGCCGGCGCTGCTGGACCGTGCCGTGCTCGATGCGCTGTGCCGGCTGCAGGGCGTTTCCTTCTACACAGCCGTCCGCGAGGGCCTGGCCGGGATCGGCGAGAAGCGTGACGAGTTCCACGGCTTGGGGCTGGACCGGTTCCTTCCCGGCCTGCAGCCGCAGGCGCAGATCGAGGCCCGGCACACCGTGGGCCTGCTCGATGCGGTCACGGCCGCGGACCTGGGCGAGCGCGTGCGCGACGGCCTGCCCGAGACCCTGCAGGAGGTGATCGCGGCGCACGGCCACCGCTATTTCAAGCTCAAGGTGGCAGGCCAGGTGGCGGCCGATGTTGCCCGCCTGTCGGCGATCGCCGCGGTGCTGGACGCCCGGCCCGAGCCGTATTTCGTGTCCCTGGACGGCAACGAGCAGTACGAGTCGGCCGAGGGCGTGGCCGAACTCGTGGCGGCGATCCGCGCCACGCCGGCCCTGGGGCGGTTGTGGTCGTCCATCCTTTTCATCGAGCAGCCGATCGCGCGCAAGCTGGCACTGGCGGCGGACCTGCGCGGGGCCGACCTGGGCAAGCCGGTGATCATCGACGAATCCGACGGCGAACTGGATTCCTTCGTGCAGGCGCGCGGGCGCGGCTACAGCGGCGTGTCGTCCAAGACCTGCAAGGGCCTGTACAAGTCCATCCTGAACGCCGCGCGTTGCGCCGCGTGGGGCCCGGGCTACTTCATGTCCGCGGAGGACCTCACCACCCAGGCCGGGCTGGCCGTGCAGCAGGACCTCGCGCTGGTGAACCTGCTGGGCATCGGGCACGTGGAGCGCAACGGCCACCATTACGTCAACGGCATGGCGGCCTGGCCCGAGGCCGAGCAGGAGGCTTTCCTGCAGGCCCACCCCGATCTCTACGAGCGCAGCCACGGCGCGGTGCGCCTGAAGATCCAGGGCGGCCGCATCGACCTGCGCTCGCTGGCCGGGCCCGGCTATGCGAGCGGCGCCTGGCCCGACTTCAGCGCGAACACCGCCTTGCGCTCGCCCACCGGCGCGCCGCGCACGCTGTAGATCGTCTCTTCCCGCCAGGGCGCGAGCTCCTCGCGCTGGGCTGCATCCAGCCAGCCGAGCTGGTCGAGCGCCGCCACGGTGGCGGCGTACAAGGCGACCTTGCTGCCGTCCGCGATCTTGATCGCGAGCGCCTGGCCGCGGCTGCGGCTGCCCACCACCTGCACACCGTCGGCGCCGACCTTGGTGACCCAGTCGCCGCGCCCGGCGCGCATGAAGGCCAGGTCGTTGCGCGCCGTGCCCGAGACCAGGTCCGGGTGCGCGACCATCGCGTCGGCCAGGGCGGCGAAACTCTCGCCGAACTCCGCGTCCTGTTCGCCGCTGGCCAGGCGCGCGTACGCGTAGGCCAGGTGCTGCAAGGGCATGGCGTAGTTCGGCGCGGAACAGCCGTCGATGCCCATGGCCAGCTGCTCGGGCGCGAGGCCCGCCGCACGTGCGACGTCGCGCCGCACCGCGAGTTGCAGGGCATGTCCTGGATCGAGGTAGCTCTCCACGGGCTGGCCGTGCTGGACGCACCAGGCCAGGAAGCCCGCATGCTTGCCACTGCAGTTGTGGTGCCGCTCGTCGTACTGCCCGGCCGCCGGCGCCGGCGCCACACCGAGCTCGGCGAACATGGGCACGTGGCAGCCGCACTGCAGCTTGCGGTAATCGAGGCCGGCCTGGTCCAGCATGCCCTGGACTTCCTGCACGTGCATGGGCTCGCCGTTGTGCGAGGCGCACATCATGGCCACCTGGCGCCGGCTGTAACCGAACAGCCCGGGCCCGCCGGCTTCCATGAACGGCAACGCCTGCAAGGCCTTGAGCGTGGAGCGGGTGAACGTGAGCCACTGCGCATCGCCCGCCTGCGCCACCAGGCGGCCCTGGCGATCGACCGCGGCAATCGCGCCGAAATGCAGGTTCTCGGCGCTGGTGCCACGCGTCGTGGCGATGAGGGGAAGGACGCCTGTCATGCCTCCATTGTCATGCCGGCGGCCGCGCGCAGGCGCATGCGCAGGCCCACCGGCGCCATGGTGAGCGTCAGCCTCT
>Ga0164290_1002541_pt1 | contig 12115 bp, 11 predicted proteins | sample Micstemetagenome_FD_108782 | JGI IMG/M metagenome (GOLD analysis project Ga0164290, IMG submission 108782) | Contaminated culture microbial community from soil near Moab, Utah, USA - Microcoleus steenstrupii SON62 (Illumina Assembly) | ecosystem: Environmental > Terrestrial > Soil > Soil crust... | reverse complement strand
TCGGCCTCACACCGCTCGCCCTCTCTGTGGCCCCGCTGCTCAACCAAGCCAAAGTCCCCGCTATCATCACTTCGGCGACAACATCGATCATCACCGGCAAGTCCGAATATTATGCCCGCACCAGCATGGCCGGACCGCAATCAGCCGTGCCCGTGGCCACCTGGGCGGTGGAAAACGGCATCAAGCGGACCGTGACCCTGGTCACCGATTATGGCCCCGGCCACGACATTGAGAAGGGTTTCACCGACGAGTACAAGACCAAGGGCGGCGAGATCGTCGAGGCCATACGGGTGCCCCTGCAGAACCCGGATTTCGCACCCTTCCTGCAGCGCGTGCGGGATGCCAAACCCGATGCGCTCTTCGTTTTCGTCCCCTCGGGTGTCGGGGCTTTGTTCATGAAGCAGTTCATTGATCGTGGATTGGCGGATGCCGGCATCAGGTTGATCGCCACCGGCGACGTGACCGACGACGACCTGCTCCAGAATATCGGCCCCGCCGCCAAGGGTGTGATCACCGGCCACTTCTATTCCGCCAACCACGACAGCCCTGAGAACAAGGCCTTCGTCGCCGAGGTCCGCAAGGCCAACAACAACATGCGACCGAACTTCATGTGCGTCGGTGGCTACGACGCCATGCATCTCGCCTATGCCGCGCTCGAAAAGACCGGCGGAGATACGGATGGCGCCAAGCTCATTGAGGCGATGAAGGGCCAATCCTGGGTCAGCCCACGCGGCCCGATGTTGATCGATCCGGCGACCCGCGATCCCATCCAAGACATCTATATCCGCGAGGTCAAGGAAGTGGACGGCGAACTTTACAATGTCGAGTTCGCCAAATACGAAAAGGTCAAGGATCCCTTCGTCAAGTGAGCCAAAGAACGGGCAGCGGGATACCGCCCCGGGATTCCACCACCGCCGAGGCAATATGCTGACAATCCTGTTCGATGGCATTGCTTATGGCATGCTTCTTTTTGTTCTCGCATGCGGCCTGTCCATCACGCTTGGGCTGATGAATTTCATCAATCTCGCCCATGGCGCCTTCGCCATGGCGGGCGGTTATGTCACCGTCCTGATGATGAACCGCTATGGCATTTCCTTCTATTGGTGCCTGCCGGCGGCCTTCTTCGGCACGGCGCTGCTTGGCGCGGTTCTCGAACGCCTTCTCTACCGCCGACTCTATGCAGCTTCGCATCTCGATCAGGTGCTCTTTTCGATCGGCCTCGTGTTCATGGCGATCGCGGCGGTGGATTATTTCATGGGTGGCCAGCAGCAGATGATCAACTTGCCGCCATCACTCCAGGGTCGGTTCGACTTCCTGGGAGTGGGCATCGGCCGTTACCGACTGTTCATAATCGCCATCTGCGCGGTCCTCGCCGTCGGGCTGCAACTTGCTCTCACCAGGACCCGCTTCGGCAGCCAGCTCCGCGCGGCGGTCGATGACGGGCGGGTGGCACGCGGACTCGGTATCAACGTGTCAATGATTTTCGCGCTGACCTTCGCGCTGGGTTCCGGGCTTGCGGGTCTCGGAGGCGCACTGGGAACAGAACTTCTCGGGCTTGATCCGAACTTCCCCCTTAAATTCCTGATCTATTTCATGATCGTCGTCACCGTTGGAGGCACGTCGTCGATATCAGGACCATTCGTCGCGGCACTGCTGCTCGGTATCGCCGATGTCACCGGAAAATACTACCTGCCGCAGTTCGGCGCCTTTATCATCTATGCCGTGATGATCCTCGTTTTGATCATTCGGCCGCACGGCCTTTTCTCGCGGGAAGGCGGACGATGAAGGAGGACGTGACCCCCGCCGCGCATGAGGCGCTGTCGCAACTGCGCGGAGCAACCCGCTGGCGGATATGGGAAATCGCCATTTGGATCGTGGCGCTTGCTGCGATCTTCGTGCTGCCGTCAAAGGCCCTCATCCTCACCGAAATCGCCATACTGGCGCTTTTCGCCATCTCGCTCGACCTGATCCTCGGCTATGCCGGCATTGTTTCGCTCGGCCACACCGCCTTTTTCGGCCTTGGCGCCTATTCGGCCGGGCTCTTCTCAATCTATGTCGCCAGCGAGCCGGTCGTCGGGCTGATCGCGGCCGGACTGACCAGCGGCGCATTCGGCTTCGTCACCAGCTTCCTCGTGCTGCGTGGTTCCGACCTGACACGGTTGATGACCACCTTCGGCGTCGCCATGCTGCTAGCGGAACTGGCCAACCAGGCCGCCTGGCTGACCGGTGGCGCCGACGGCCTGAACGGCATTACGATCACGCCCATCCTCGGCCTGTTCGAGTTCGATCTGTGGGGCCGCACCGGATATATTTATTCCCTTCTGGTGCTGATGCTACTGACCTTCATCGCCCGACGCATCGTCAACTCGCCTTTCGGCCTGTCGCTGAAGGCGATTAAGCGCAACACCCGGCGCGCCGAAATGCTGGGCATTTCACCAACCCGGCGGATCGTGGCGATTTATGCGATATCTGCAGTCTATGCCGGCATTTCAGGGGCGCTTCTCGCCCAGACGACCAGCTTCGTTTCGCTCGACGTGCTCGCATTCAACCGTTCGGCTGATGTGCTGCTGGTACTGGTGATCGGCGGCGCAGGTTATCTCTATGGCGGGCTGATCGGCGCCGTGATCTTCTCGATCCTCCGTGACTGGCTTTCCATCATCACGCCGCAATACTGGATGTTCTGGATCGGCCTGATCCTGATCATCATCGTGCTGGTCGGCCGCGAACGCATCTCGCGCTGGCAGAACCTCCTGCCCGGTTCCGAACACCGCAGGCTGGCAAGGGCCAAGGCGGCGGCTGCGGAAGAGAGTCCGTGACCTTCGCGCTCGAAACACGGAATCTGGTAAAACGCTTCGGCGGCTTCGTCGTGACCAACGATGTGTCGCTCAGAATCGCGCAAGGCGCCCGCCATGCACTGATCGGCCCGAACGGCGCCGGCAAGACAACGATCATCAACCTCCTGACCGGCATGCTGACCGCCGACAGCGGGCAGGTGATGCTTGGTGGAGACGACATAACCGCCCTGCCCGCCCACAAGCGCGTCGCCCGCGGCTTGACCCGAACCTTCCAGATCAACCAGTTGTTCGGCGATTTCACGCCGCTCGAATCCGTGATGCTGACCATATCAGAGCGCGAGGGCCGCGGACGCCTGATGTGGCGCGCGCTTACATCCGAACGCGCGATCATCGACGAGGCTTCCGCCATCCTCGAACGGTTCCGGCTCGCCGAGGTGATGGGCTTGCCCACCACGCTCCTGCCCTATGGCAAGCAGCGCCTGCTGGAAATCGCGCTGGCTATCGCAGCTAAACCACGCGTGCTGCTGCTCGACGAGCCTGCCGCTGGTGTCCCCGAGGAAGAGCGGCATGAGGTGCTGGCACTCGTCCGCGAGCTTCCCGCCGATGTGACCGTCGTGCTGATCGAGCACGACATGGATCTCGTCTTCTCCTTTGCCGACCGGATCTCCGTGCTGGCCGCAGGCGCGCTCTTCGCCGAAGGCACGGTCGCGGAGATCTCCAGGGATCCGCAGGTCAAAGCCATCTATCTCGGGGAGGATTCGTGATGGCGGAGTTACTGCGCATCGACAAACTTGTCGCCGGCTACGGCGATGCCAAAGTGTTGGCGCAGGTCGAATTCTCGCTCGAGGAAGGGCGCTCACTTGCGCTTCTCGGCCGCAACGGCGCCGGCAAGACCACGCTTCTCAATTCCATCATCGGCGTGGCCACGCGGCATTCCGGCACGATCCACTTCGCCGGCCGCGACATCAGCAGGCTGCGCGCCGAATACCGCGCAGCACTCGGTATCGGCTGGGTGCCGCAGGAGCGCAACATCTTTCGCTCGCTGACGGTCGAGGAGAACCTCACGGCTACCGCACGGCGCGGGCCTTGGGATACGACACGCGTCTACGGCATGTTCCCGCGCCTCAAGGAGCGCAACCGCAATTTCGGCAGCCAACTTTCTGGCGGCGAACAACAGATGCTTGCAGTGGGCCGCGCGCTGATGCTCAACCCGAAAATCCTGTTGCTCGATGAGCCGCTCGAAGGTCTCGCGCCGATTGTCGTCGATGAACTCTTGGCGGCGCTGCGCAATATTGTCACCGGCGAAGGCATGTCGGCGATCATCGTGGAGCAGAAGGCACGCAAGGTTCTGCCGTTGACCGATGAGGTGATCGTTCTGGAACGCGGCGGCATCATCTATTACAATGCGTCGGCGACACTGCTGGCGTCACCGCAGACGCTGGAGAAGCATTTGAGCGTTTAAACCAACGGCGCCCTACCCCAGGGCGCCGTCACCTTCGCTGATTGCAAGTCCCAGAATACGCTAGGACGCCTTCTTGGTCCGCCAGCTATCGGCGTAATTTTCGCGCGCTTCGGCGGCATAAGGCGTCGGCGATACGCGGACGCGGATTTCCTTCTGCTTGTGGCGCTCGGTCGAGGTCTTACCGGAGCCGCCATTGGGTTCACCCCAGACCAGCGTCAGCACCTCGCCGACCTCGATATCGTGATTGACAATGCCGAGCGACAGCATGCAGCGTTCGTTGTAGGAATAGCCGTTGAACATCGACATGCCAACCTTCTTGCCGCCCTTGAGGATCAGATCGGCGCTGGTCGAGGCGTAGTTCGGCTGCGGGAAATCGATCCACTTGTAGTGATCCTCGCCCGGGCGGAAGGCCGAGGCGATGACATCGACCACGTCTTCGGCGTTCCACTCGAACGTCACCTTCTTGCGGTGCGACTGGCCCTTCATCTTCTCGAGTGCAGCCTTGCCGATGAAATCGTCCTTCTTCCAGCCGACATAGAAGTCATAGCCAAGTTCGAACGGGTTGACGTAGTAGTCCTCGATATTGTCGGAGACGAAGCTGCCGCCGATCGCACCCATCGCCTCGTAGCTGTCGGCGCCGAGCCAGTCGCGATAGGCCGCCAGCATGCCGTCGCCGGTGTAGATGCCCGGCAGCGGCGACGGGATCCAGCCCGATTCCAGCGTGTTGGTCGAATAGGCGCGGCTGCCGCAACGGACAATATCGACGCCTGCGGCCTTGGCGGATTCGAGGATGCAGGAGAGGATGTAGCTCTTGTCCTCGTACGGTCCCCAGATTTCCAGCCCCGGTGCGCCGGACATGCCATGGCGCAGCGCCTTTACTTTCTTGGTGCCGACATTGATCTGATCGACATGGAAGAACTTGATGTCGGGAATTGGCCCGCCATTCATTTTCTCGAAGATCTTTGGCGCATCCGGGCCCTGGATCTGGTAGCGATAGTGTGTGCGGATGACCCGTTCGCCCTCGGGTCGCGACGGCGAACGCGGATCGTATTTGAGTCGCACGTTCCAATTGCCATAAGCGGCGCAGAACATCAGCCAGTTCGATGTCGGCGCCCGGCCAACGAGGACGAATTTGTCCTGCCGCTCGCGAAAGATGATCTGATCGCCGATCACATGCCCGTTCGGCGTGACCGGCACGAAATGCTTGGCGCGATTGAGATCGAAATTCGAGAATGAATTGATGCCGTGATGGCTGAGAAATTTCTCGGCATCCGGCCCTTCGACAGTGAGTTCATCCATATGGTGCGATTGGTCGAATAGCACCGCAGAATTCCGCCAGGCAGCCTGCTCATCGCGCCAGTTGGTGAATTCTCCGGCGACCACAGGGTATACATACATGCCGATCTTGGAATTGCGCAGCATCTCCACGGCGCTGGGATTCTGATTCAACACATCGGCCAAGCTTGACATTGCCATCTGAAGTTCCTCCCTCGGCATCGCAACATGTATACATCTAGTTCAGAGCATGAGCCGATTGCAAGTTAAAATTCGCCTAGGTCGGCTTGGAACATTGAGAAGAAGAGGCGGCCAGAGGTCACCTCATTGAAAACAACAGCGGTGCTCGTATCAGTGACGAATTAGCGCCAACCCACGGACCTTCGAAATCATGCCCGGATCCTCTGCTAGAATATATTCCAGATTGCGTCGCGCCGTGCGAGCATGCTCCCGGGCGATCGCTTCGGCACGACTACCCTCGCGGGCCGCGATCGCGGCAATCATCAGCCGATGTTGCTCCTGGGCGCCACGCAGCGAGCGCCGAAAACTGGCAATATCGGCCTTGTCGGGCAGGAACGCCGACGGCGAGGCGAAAGGCAGCGAACTTGCCCGCTCCACCTCGCGCCGGATCATCTCGCTGCCGGCAAGCGCCGCAAGCTGATGATGAAAGCGCTCGTTGAGTTCCGAATAGTCATCGAAATCCACATCATCGAGTTTCTCGCCGAAACAGTTATCAAGTAGGTCGACAGTTTTGCTAATCCTTCCAAATGCTTCCGCATCGACGCCCCGCTCGGCGGCCAGCCGTGCCGCCATGCCTTCCATCACACCCCGTAGCTCGATTGCATCGATCACATCGGAAAAACCGAAGCGCCGCACCACGAAGCCGCCGCTGGGCAGACGGTCGAGCAGCCCCTCTTCGGTGAGACGCGAAAGCGCCTCGCGTACCGGTGTGCGGGAGATATCGAGAAGTTCTGCCAGCGGCACCTCGAAGAGCCGGGTTCCGCCCTGCAGCTCACCGCTCAGGATTTTTTCGCGCAGCTCGATCACAGCCCGTCGGCCATGCGTCGCGGTTTCATTCAGTTTCACCAACACCTCCAAGCGAGCCCGTTACAGCCGTAGGATATCAACTCCGAGCCAGTGGGTCACGCACGCGTCACCGATCTAGCTCTCTGCAGGATTGTATGCACGCCGGTCACAATATCAAGAAGATGCCAAGCCGGGTGTCGACGACGTCGCCCTCAAGTCGAAATGTATACATCGGAATGCTATCTGCTTAACCGCCTTGTAAGAACGAGTGCAACCGTCTCTTTCAGTGAACCGCCCTTCTGTACACCAATGGCGCCCATCTGCTCCTGCACCTCTGCGATTTCACGTGCGAGATTGCCATTGAGGCCCAGGACATCCAGCGTAGCCGCGCTCTCTTGCATCTCCGCCGCGCGACGTTTGCCGTGGACGGCGGTGCGATCGAACTGATACCCAGCGAATTTCGGCCAGTCGAGACCGGGAAAAGAGTCGGAGAGCGACGCCAGGATTTCCTCGAAACATCCGGCAGCCTTGGCGGCCAGCAGTGCCTCCACTGTGATCGCCTCCAGGCCTTTGACGAAGAGCGACCGCACCATCTTGATCGCCGTTGCGGTTCCGGGCGCCGAGCCGGCGATCGAAACAAGAAAGCCAAGCGCTTTGAGCTCTGGCAATAATCGCTCCGCCGCTTCACCCGCAATCAATACGGGCGTCTGATGCTTACGCGGATGGACCGGCGCCATCACGGCCATGTCGAGATAGGTCGCCCCTACCTCTTCGACGACAGCGGCTGTCTGCCGCTTGCGATCGGGGGAAACCGAATTGATGTCGATCAGCACCTGCCCCTGTCTGAGATGCGGCAGCAGCGGCTCGACCGCGAGCAGGCTCTGATCGGCCGTGACGGCGCTGAAGATCCAATCGGCTTCGGCCAAAGCGGCAATCTCGTCGGCGATCATCCCGCCACGCTTGCGTATAGCTTCAGCCATCACCTCGTCATCGCGGTCCATAATTATGTCATAGGCAATGACGGTCAGCCCTGGCCGCGACATGCCTTCATGGAAAGCCCGCGCCGCTTCGCCATATCCGAGAAAGCCGATCTTCATCCTCGCCTCACCCGAAAACGCGGCCGTCGAACAGCTTGCGCGCCGTCCGCAAGACCGCGGCGTTGGTGACTTCATCGTCCCTAACCGTGACGATGATGCTCATCTCCCCGGTGGGGTGCTCGACGGAGATCAGCTTCTCGTCGCCCCCGGCGAGCTTGGCGAGTTCGTGGGCTGGCCCTTCCGACAGCAGGCACGCGGTGGCGACACTGACCGCGCCCAGCACACCAATTGCGTCATGGCATTTGTGGGGAATGAAAGTGCGCGTGGAAATGGCGCCACCCTCCCTCGCAGCCGAGACCATGGTCATCTTCGGCACCGACTTTCTCGCGACATCGCCGAGATTCATCAACGGCCCCGCCTTGAGGCGGATCATCTCCAGCATCTCGCGCAGGTCGTCGTTCGCCTCAAGTGCCTCCGGCTCCTCGGTGCCGTCGATGCCGAGGTCGGCGGCGCGCATGACGACGCAAGGCATGCCGTTGTCGATCAGCGTGCATTCGATGCCTTCGATCACGTCGACAGCGTGGCCTGAGGGCAGGAGTGCGCCACAACTCGATCCAGCTATGTCGGCGAAGGTGATTGGTATGGGCGCGGCCGTGCCCGGCACGCCGTCGATGCGGGCGCCGCCGGCATAGGTAATCCGTCCGCCGGGCGTGGAGACACGCGCCGTTGCCACTTGCCTGGTATTTTCCATGAAAATCCGAACTTCGGTCTCGCCGTCTCTGGCCTCGATCAGGCCGCGCTCGATAGCGAATGGACCCACGCCGGCGAGGATATTGCCGCAGTTCTGGGCGTCAGTGACGATCGGCTGATCCACGAAGACCTGTAGGAAAAGATAATCGACATCGACACCCGGCCGCTCCGAGCGCCTGATCACAGCGACCTTGGACGTCAGCGGATCCGCGCCGCCCATGCCATCGATCTGGCGCGGATCGGGAGAACCCATAACGTGAAGCAGGAACGCATCACGATCGGCGGGCAGATCGCTGGCGAGAAAATAACCGCCCTTCGACGTGCCGCCCCGCATCCACATGCAGGGCACGCCCTCTTCGGGCCCGGTCAGTCCCGTCGTCTTAGACATATTTCAGCCCCTTGTCGGCGAGGCGACCGCGCATGTCATAGATGTCGAGACCGAGTTCGCCAGCCGCTAGGCGCTTGCGCTTGCCTGTTTCCGCCGCCACACGCGCCTCGGCCTTGTCGGCCACATCCGCCGCTTCCTCGCGCCGCACGACACAAACGCCATCGTCATCGGCGACGATTACATCGCCGGGATTGACCAGCGCGCCGGCGCAAACAACGGGTATATTGACCGAGCCGAGCGTCTCCTTGACCGTGCCCTGCGCGAAAATCGCCTTCGACCAGACCGGGAAACTCATTGCACTCAGATCCGCCACGTCTCGCACACCAGCGTCGATGACCAACCCCCGGCAGCCCCGTGCCATGGCTGAGGTCGCCAGCAGGTCGCCAAAATAGCCGTCCTCACAGGGGCTGGTCGGCGCGAGCAGCAGGATATCGCCGTCCTGCAATTGCTCGATCGCCACATGCACCATCCAATTGTCGCCCGGCGGCGCGGAGATGGTCACCGCGCTTGCCGCGATCCGCGCACCCCGATGGATCGGCCGCATATAACTGGCGAGTAACCCCTTGCGGCCCTGCGCCTCATGCACCGTCGCCACACCACTGGCGGCGAGCCGGTCTATTACGGATTGATCCGCGCGCAAAATATTCTGCACCACAATAGCCATCAGAGCTCATCCACCGTGCGCGGGAAGACGGATTGGAAACCCTCGGCATGGGTCGACTTGCGCCCGCCCGACTGGCCGCCGGAATTGCGCATGAAGTGATTGCCACGGTTCTCGGCCACGTTCTTATAGTAGTGCCACAGATGCTCCTGCCCCTCCATGCACTGGATTGCCGCCCACTTCCTCTCCCAAACGCTTGAGATGTCGAGGAAGACGTCCGGCTTCCATTCCATCTGCTCGGTCTGATGCGGTTCGAAGAGATAGAACTGCGGCGCGCCAAGGACTTTCTCGCCAGGATTATGGCCCCAGGCCTGGGCAATCATGCGCGCTTCGAGCGCCACCTGCGTCGCATGCATGTGGTCGGTATTGTAGGGGTCCCACTTCGAGTGGGACAGCATGAAGTCCGGCTGCACTCTGCGGATGATCTCGACGAGCCGGTATTTCGCCTCGCGATCGACTTCGAGCGGATAGTCGCCGAGATCGAAGAACTGGATATCATAGACCCCAAGTGCCTTGGCGGCATTCTCGGCCTCCTTGCGGCGCGAGGACTTCACCAGGTCAAGCGTCATGCCGGCATTCTTCCACAGCTTGGCGCTCTCGCCGCGCTCGCCGTAGGAAAGGCAGACGACGGTGACTTCGTAGCCCTTTTCCGTATGCAGGGCGATCGCGCCGGCGCAGCGCCAGACGAAATCCGCCGAATGCGCGCTGATCACCAATGCCGATTTTGCCATGGTTTTAATCCTTGCTTGCGACTGGTGGCGTGCCATGAGTATGGAATGTCTCGATCGTCTTGAGGCCCCAGGCCTGCCCCCTCTTTCGCTCAGTCTCCGTCCAGGTGACGGTCGGCCAATCCGGCCGGAGGATTAGCCGTGCTCCGGCATTGGCGAGCTCGACGCGATTGCCTGCGGGCTCCCAGACATAGAGAAAGAACGTCCCCTGGATCGCATGCTTGTGTGGGCCGGTCTCTATATGGACGCCGTTCTCGAGGAAGATATCGGCAGCACGCAGGACATCCTCGCGCTGGTCTACGGCATAGGTCAGGTGATGAAACCGGCCCGGAACGCCGATATGATCTTCGGAATAGGCGATGTCATAGCTCTTGTTGTTGACCGTGAACCAGCAGCCGCCGAGCCGACCGTTGTCGAGCTGGATCTGCTCCGTCACCCGGCTGCCGAGTGCCCTGGTCATGAAGTCGCGTATCTCTCGGACGTCCAGCGCCAGCAGATTGAGATGATCGAGCCGGCGCGGGCTCGCGCCACGACCGTGGTAACGCTGGGCAATGTTCTTGAGCTTCGGCCGCTCCTCCGGCGGTGCCTCATAGACCTGTGTGTCGTAATAGAGTTCAAAAATGTGCCCGTCCGGGTCGGTGAAGCGGTAAGCGCGGCCATGGCCGGCATCGCCATCGATCCAGCCGATGCCGCAGCCCATTTCCTCGATCACCTTGACACGTCGAGCGAGAGCTTCCGGCGACGACGCTCGGTAAGCGACATGGCCGACGCCAGTCGTGCGATGTCGCACCAATTTCAGCGTATGGAACTCGTAGTCGTCGAAGGCGCGCAGGTAAGCGACGCCATCCTCGACCAGGCTTTCTGTCAGTCCATAGACCCGCGTGAAGAAATCGAGGCTCTCCTCGAAGCGATCGGTATAAAGCTCGACGTGGCCGAGATGCGCGACATCGAAGCAAGGCTCAGCCATGCTGTCGCTCCTGACGCCCTGATCTGCACGTTGCTATCTGCTTCATCGTCGCCTCCCGCAACGGCGCAGCTCGGCCTGCGTCTTTCCGCCAATTTATGGCGAACCACGTCTCGTCGGCAATTTCGTTCTCTTGACCGAGTATAAGCTCAGGTTACAGACCTGCGAAAGCGGCCTATGTTGTCGCGAAATTTGACAACTCTCGGGAACGCTCGTGGCCAACTTACCCAACCTTCGCCATTTGCGGCTGTTCTTGGCCTTTGCCGACGGCGGTTCCTTGACCGCAGCGGCCGAGGCCCTGGCCGTTACCCAGCCGGCGGCCTCACAAGCGATACAAGGTCTCGAACGATCGCTGGATGCAGCCATGATCGACCGTCCTACCATGGAGATAACCAATGAGGGCAGAATAGTCCTCGACCGCTTCCGGCGTCTTTTCGACTTTCTCAGGCAGGCGGCCGGCGCCTCTAAATCGGACGTGGAACGGGTGAAAAACAGATTGGCCTGGCCGCATGTCAAGTCGGTTGCGGCGTTTGCGGTGCACGGCAGCTTCAGCGCCGCAGCACGCTCGCTAGATCAATCAAAGCCTGCCGTTCAGCGCGCCGCTCGTGAGGCGGAACTGGTGATCGGCGCGCCGCTCTTCGAGGGTTCCGGCCGCACTATCGGGTTGACCCCGGCCGGTACGCTTGCCGCCCGCCAATTCAGCCTAGCGCTCGCGGAATTCGAGAGTACGCGAATCGCGTTGATGGAGGCCCGAGACCGGTATGAAGGCAGAGTCTCGATCGGCACCCTGCCCCTCACCCGCACCTTCCTGGTCCCCGATGCCGCAGCGCTTCTGGCAAACCGCTACCCAAGAGCGCAATTCGAGATACTGGAAGGAAGTTATGACGCGCTGATCGGCGACCTCGAGCGCGGCCGCATCGATTTGCTGGTCGGTGCGCTACGCGATGGCTTTGCCTCCAAGACGCTCCAGCAGGAGCGTCTGTTCGACTATGAACTGAAGGTGGTGGGCCGCGCCGGCCATCCGTTGAG
>Ga0164290_1002539_pt1 | contig 12131 bp, 9 predicted proteins | sample Micstemetagenome_FD_108782 | JGI IMG/M metagenome (GOLD analysis project Ga0164290, IMG submission 108782) | Contaminated culture microbial community from soil near Moab, Utah, USA - Microcoleus steenstrupii SON62 (Illumina Assembly) | ecosystem: Environmental > Terrestrial > Soil > Soil crust... | reverse complement strand
GGGGGAGCGCCTACGGGGGGGAGGGGGGGGGGGGGGGGGGGGGGGCGGCGCGGCCGCCAGCGCCAGCCGGGCCAGCGCCGGCAGCGAGGTGACGCCGGTCTTCCTCATGATGGCGGCGCGGTGGTTTTCCACCGTGCGCTGGCTGAGGCCGAGATCGGCGGCGATGTTCTTGCTGGGATGGCCGGCCAGCACCATCTCCATGATCTGCCGCTGCCGCGCGGTCAGGCCGGCGATCTGCCGCGCGGCGCTCGCCCGCCAGGCCGTCAGCTTGCCCGTGTCGCGCGCCTGCTCCAGCGCCCGGTCGATGCTGGCGATCAGCCCGGCGGCGCCGACCGGCTTCTCGATGAAATCCGCCGCCCCCGCCTTCATCGCCCGCACGGCCATGGCAACGTCGCTGCTGCCGGTGATCATGATCGACGGCAGCCGGTGCCCCTCCTCCTCCAGGCGCCGCAGCAGGTCGAAGCCGCTCATGCCCGGCAGACAGGCATCGATCAGCAGGCAGGCCTCGCGGCCCGGGCGGAAGGCCGCGAGGAAGGCCTCGCCGCTCGGAAAATCCTCCACCGGCCGGCCATGCGCCTCGATCAGGGCGCGGAGGCCCGCGCGGACATCCTCGTCGTCGTCGACGACGTGGATGACGGCCGCCCGCCCCGCCCCGGATCCTTGCGCGGTCGGGGCGGGTTGCTGCGGCGCGGCGGCGGCCAGCAGCCGCTGGATCACCGCCGTCAGTTCCGTCAGCTTCACCGGCTTGTTCAACAGCACGCAGCGCTGCTGGGCGATGTCGCGGAGCGTCCCGCTCGAAATGTCGCCCGTCAGGATGGCGACCGGAACCGGGTGCTTCTGCTGCGCGCGCAGCCTGGCTGCGAACTGCAGGCCGTTCATGTTCTTCGGCATGTTGAAATCCGCCAGCACGAGGTCGGGGCGGATGCCCGCCTTCGCCACCAGCTCCAGCGCGGCGGGCCCGTCGGCGGCCACGCTCACGCGATGGCCTTCATCCTTCAGCAGCTGCGCCAGCAGTTCGCGGGCATCGGGATCGTCTTCCACCACCAGGATCGCGCCGGTGCGGTGCGGCGCATCGGACGGGGCGGGCGGCAGCGGGCGGAACGGGTGGGTCGCCGCCGCCTCCCCGGCCAGCGCCACCTCGATGCTGAAGACCGATCCCCTGCCCGGAACCGACCGTACCGCGACCCGGTGGCCGAGCAGCGCGCCCAGCCGCTGCACGATCGCAAGGCCGAGGCCGAGGCCCCGGCTGCGCTCGCGCGCGGCATTCTCCAGCTGGTGGTACTCCTCGAAGATCGCCTTCTGCTCCACCTCGGGAATGCCGTGTCCGGTGTCCCACACCTCGATGGACAGCACCTCGCCATGCCGCCGGCAGCCCAGCAGCACCTTGCCGCGATCGGTGTACTTGATGGCGTTGCCGAGCAGGTTGCGCACCATCTGCTCGAGCAGGCGCGGGTCGCTGCGGACCGCGAGCGAGCAGCCGGCGACGCGCAAGCTGATGTGCTTGGCCTCGGCGTGGTAGCCGAACTCGTCGCGCAGCCGCCCCAGCAGGTCCGCGATCGGGAAGCCCTCGATCTCGGCATGCAGGGCACCCGATTCGATCTCGTTGATGTCGAGCAGCGTGTTCAGCATGCTCGCCATCGCTTCCAGCGTATCGTTCAGCCGCACGATCAGGCTCTGTGACCTCGCCCCCTCGGCGGTCTTCGCCAGCAATCCCTGCAGCAGCGCCAGCGTCTGCAGCGGCTGGCGCAGGTCGTGGCTGGCAGCGGCCAGGAAGCGGGATTTCGCCGCATTGGCCTGCTCCGCCGCCAGTTTCGCCGCCTCCAGCGCGCTCGCGGCCCGCTTGCGCTCGGTGATGTCGGTGAAGGTGATGACCACCCCTTCCACCCCGCTTTCGTTCGTGCGATAGGGCAGGATGCGGCGGATGAACCAGGTCCCGCTCCGCGCGGCGATCTCGCGTTCGATCGGGTTCAGCTTCCGCAGCACCGCCTGCGCGTCGTCCAGCAGCCCGGCGTCGCTCGCCAGCGAGCTGAGGTCGGCGAGCGGCCGGCCGACATCCGTCGAAATGATGCTGAACAGCGACCTGCTGGCCGGTGTGAAAAAGCGGATCCTGAGTTCGCTATCCAGGAAGATCGTCGCCATGTCGGTGCTGTACAGCACGTTCTGCAGGTCGTTCGAGGTGGTGCGCTGCCTCTCCAGCGTTTCCTGCAGCTGGCTGTTCAGCGCCGTCAGTTCCTCGTTCAGCGACTGCAGTTCCTCCTTCGAGGTCAGCATCTCCTCGTTGGTCGACTGGAACTCCTCGTTGATCGAGAGCGCTTCCTCGTTGATCGCCTTCTGCTCCTCGCTCGAGATCTCGAGGTTGCGGATGGCGCCCTGCAGTTCGGCCCGCGTCGCCTTCAGTTCCAGTTCCAGCTCGGCGACCCGCGGCGCCTCCTGCGGCGTCGCCGGCCGGTCGCGCTTTTGCGCGGGTTGCGGCTCGTCGACGAAGCAGACCAGCGTCAGCTCCTCGCCCTCGTGCAGCACCGGCTCTGCGGTGATGGCGAAGCCCTGCGTCTTCCCGGCGATATCGATCCGGCCGCCGGGGACGACCGCGCGCGCGTTCCGCTGTCCCGCCTGGTAGATGGCGGATCGAAGCTTGATCCGCACGCTGTCCCGCGCCATCGCCAGCAGGTCGTGCAGCGGCTCGCCCGCCGGCACCCGCAGATAGGTGTCGATCGGTCCCAGCGAATAGAGGCACTCCTGCCTGCGGTTGATCAGCACCGCTGCCGGCGCGAAATTCTCCAGCACCAGGCGCCGGCAGAGTTCGGCGAGCGCGGATTGCCGCGAGATCGACGGCTCGATGCCCCGGCGGGCCGGCACGGCGCCCACGCCCGGCGCATTGATGGAAAACCGCAGCTCTCCCGGCCGGCTCCGGCCGATATGCCGGTAGATGCGCTGCGCCTTGAACATCGGCTCGAAGCGCCCGTCGGTGGCGCCGCCGACCGTCTCCGAACTGCCCAGCAGCAGCACGCCGCCGTCGCGCAGCGCGAAATGGAAGACCGACAGCACCTTCGTCTGCGCCTCCGCCCGCAGGTAGATCAGGAGGTTGCGGCACGACACCAGGTCCAGGCGCGAGAAGGGCGGGTCGGCCAGCACGTCCTGCACCGTGAAGACGACCGTTCCCCGCAGTTCCGGCAGGATGCGATAGTGATGGTCTTCCTTGGCGAAGAAGCGGGCCAGCCGCTCCGGCGAGACCACGCTTTCGATGCTTTCCGGATACAGCCCCTCGCGGGCGGTGGCGACCGCGTCGGGATCGACGTCGGAAGCGAAGACCTGCAGCTTCACGTCGCTCCGCGCCGCCGTGATCTGCTCGCGGAACAGCATGGCCAGCGAATAGGTCTCCTCGCCGGTGCTGCAGCCGGCGATCCAGATGCGCAGCGGCTCGCCCGGCGCGCGGCTGCGGACCAGGTCGGGGACGACCTTCTCGGCCAGCAGTTCGAACACCTTGGGATCGCGGAAGAAGCTGGTGACGTTGATCAGGAGATCCTTGGCCAGCAGGTCCAGCTCCCGCGCATCGCCGCGCAGGATTTCCAGATACCGGCCCATCTCCGCCGCCTCGACACCCGCCATCGCCATCCGCCGCTCGATCCGCCGCTGCAGCGTGCCGGGCTTGTACAGCGTGAAGTCGTGCGTGGTCTTCGCCCGCAGCAGGTCGATGACGTCGGGCAGGCGATCGGTCGCGGCATCCTGGGGCGCAGCACCCGCCTCGCCACTCGCCGGTTGCGCGCCGCGGCTGTGCTTCACCAGCACCTCGGCGATCTCCGCCACCGGCAGTACCAGGTCCACGCCGCCGGTCGCGATCGCCGCCTGCGGCATGCCGCCGTAATCGGCCTCGTGGGGATCCTGCGCGATCACCAGGCCGCCCTTCTCCTTCACCGCCTTCAGCCCCAGGCTGCCGTCGGCACCGGTGCCCGACAGGATCACGCAGACCGCGCGCGGCCCGCATTCGCTCGCCAGCGAATGCAGCAGGAAGTCGAAGGGCAGGCGCGCGCCGTGCGGCGCCTGCGGCTGCCACAGGCGCAGCGCTTTCTCGTCGAGGGAGAGATAGGTGCCGGGCGGAATGACATAGAGGTGTCCGCGCTCGAGACGCATGCCGTCGGCCGCCTGCAGCACCGTCATCGATGTGTGGCCGGCCAGCAGCTCGACCATCATGCTTTCATGCGTGGGGTCCAGGTGCTGGACCAGGATGCAGGCGATGGCCTGTTCCGCGGTCAGCCCCGCCACCAGCTTCCGGCACGCATCCAGCCCGCCCGCCGAAGCGCCGATGCCGACGACGCAGAAGTCGTCCGCCCCGGAACCCGGCGGCGGTATCGGGGCGTCGTGTCCGCTCGGACGCGCACGCCTCGCATTTGCCTGACGGCTGCGGCTGTTCGGCATGGTGAAAGGTCTGCTTTCGACGGCTGCCCTGCTTGCCGGCGCGGCCGGTTGGCCGCGGCCGCGGCACTCGCGGGGATGTCGGGTGGCTTAAGGAAGCCGTTCCCTGCCTTGGATTGTCAAGCGAGCCACACGGGCCACAACTCAACCATTTCACGCAATCCAGGGCACATGCAAGTAGAACGCACAAACATCGAAATAGTTCCATCGCCCGGCTTGAGTATTTTCCGGCGCTATCCGTGCAAGTCCGAATGAATACAGTGGATGGCGGAATCCCGGCTATTCGCTCGACTGCCGGGCGGCCACGGCGCCCGTCACCGAAAGGGACATGGCCATCGCCTCGATCCACCCTCCCCCACCTTCCGGTTTCGGCACCGCCGGCGATCCGCCTCTGCCGGCCACGGCCGACGACCCGCTGCTGGTCAGCCCCTATCTGCTGCGGCCCCTGCGCAGCTATGACGAAGCCCTGCGCGACTGCGAGATCAATCGCGCACGCTGGGCGCCGCGCGACCAGCCGGCGGAAGGTGTCGGCGGCCCCGCCCGCCATGCCCTGGAAGACGCCGAGGCACTGCCTGGAAGCGAGCCCTGAAGGCCTGCGATCAAGTGGACGCCCGGCTGAGTAGAATCCGACGCTGATGCGCGCGCGCGTCCGCTGTTAGCTTCCGGGAGCTGGGGTACAGCGGAATCCCCCTTCGCCCGCCCGCACCTCGGGTGCCGGGAACACGAGGTCCAACCGATGCGCAGTGCATTCTTCGGGCAGATGGGGACCTGGCTCGCCCGCCCATCGATCGGGCAGCCGGCAACGACCGGCATGCAGCCGGGGCAGGCGTCGCCACTGCCGCGCCTGCATCTGGTGCCTGCCGCGCTCCTCCTGATCGCGGGCACCGCCCTGATTCAGACCGATCAAGCCGGCTTGGCGCTTCTGGTCTACCTCGCCAGCGTCTATCTCGCCTGCAGGGCGATGTGGCGGATCTTCGTCTCGGTCCGGGGCACGGCCATGCTCTCTCGGCAGGTATCTCGGCGGGCCGTGTCGAGTGAGTAGATTCCGAAGCCCCTGGTGCCCCCCGCGGGCCCTATACTCGTGGATGATCGAAGCGCGGCAAGCATCGGCCGCTCCGGTTTCCTGAATCCGGCTTGGGCCGACATGGACCAGACACCGCCCCCAACCGCGCCGGCCGCAAGGCCGTTGCGCATTCTCGTGGTCGAGGACGACCCCGCGATCGGCATGGCGCTCTCGGAAATGCTGCAGGACATGGGGCACGAGGTCTGCGCCATCGAAACCACCGAGGCCGGGGCCATCCTGGCCGCGCGCCGCGAGGCGCCGGATCTGATGATCGTCGATCCCGGCCTGACCCGGGGAAGCGGTGTAAGCGCGGTCGAAACGATCCTGACCGACCGCCCGGTGCCCTACTTCTTCATCAGCGGCGGCCGCGTCAAGGGCACCCGGCCCGGCGCGATCGTGCTCGAGAAGCCCTTCTTCGAGCCGGGCCTCCGCCGTGCCATCGAGAAATGCCTGAGCCCTTTTCCCGCCCCGTGAGCGCCGTTTGATTGCCCTGAAGATCCGTCACCGGACGACCTACCGCTACCATCGGCCGGTCGGGCTCGGGCCACACCGGCTGATGCTGCGTCCCCGTGAAAGCCGCGACCTCCGCCTGATCTCCAGCGAGCTCGACATCACCCCCGCCGCGGTGGTGACCTGGGCCCATGACGTCGCCGGCAACACGGTCGCGACCGCGACCTTCGGCCCCATGACCGACACCTTGGTGATCGACGCCGTCACCGAGCTGCGGCTGCACGCCGCCGCCTGGCCGGTCTTCGAGATCGCCGCCGGCGCCCTCACCTATCCCTTCCGCTATGCCGGCGACGAATGGACCGATCTCGGCGCGCTCGCGGTTCAGCAGCATCCCGATCCCGATGGCCGCCTGCGGGCCTGGGCCGGGGCCTTCGTGGCCGGCGCCACCACCGATACGCTCGCGCTCCTGAAGGATCTCGGCGCCGGCGTCTCCGCTTGGGTGGGCTATCGGAGCCGTGAAGTCGAAGGCACCCAGTCTCCGATCGAAACCCTCGACCGGGGCTTCGGCTCCTGCCGGGATTTCGCCGTTCTCTTCGCCGAAGCGGCCCGCTGCCTCGGCTTCGGTGCCAGGATCGTCTCGGGCTATCTCTACGATCCCGATCGCACTGCGCTGGGCTCCGATGGCGGGGGCAGCACCCATGCCTGGGCCGAGGTCTTCGTGCCGGGCGCGGGCTGGATCACCTTCGACCCCACCAACCGCAGCGTCGGCGGCCGGAACCTCATCCCCGTGGCCGTGGCGCGCGATATCCGCCAGGCCATGCCGGTCTCGGGCAGTTTCCTCGCCCCGGGGGACGTCAGTCACGGCATGACGGTCGAGGTGGCCGTCACCGCGGCCTGAACGGCCGAAAAAATACCCCGCCCGGGGTGAGGGCGGGGTGAGTGGGGGTCGTCTTCAGATCGATCTTGCCGGCGGGGCACCCTGTCGGCGGCAACGCTGGACCGGTGGGGGAAGGCGCTGCTGGCGAGAGGTGCCGATCACGACATTATCCTATGCCGGACCCGGCCGGCAGCTTCGGAAACTACTCATGCCGGCTCGCCTCTCCCGCGCGAAGGCCGGCAGACAGGAAAACGGCCCGGCAAGGTGCCGGGCCGCCCCTCACTCTGGACGCTGAAGGACTACTTGCGTTCGGTGCGCCGCCGCAGCAGGCCGAGGCCCAACGCCGCGCCGCCCAGAAGCGCCAGGGTCATCGGCTCGGGCACTTCCGCCGGCTGGCCGTTCGCGGCCAGCGTCGCCGACCAGGTGGCGGTGATGTTGCTGTCGCAGTCGACAATGCCGTCGCTGGTATCGTTGGAGCAGCTGCCGCTGCCGGTGAAGCTGCCGAAGAAGATCGTCGGCGTGAAGCTCGGATCGAGTACGGAGGTCACGATCCCCTGCATGATGAAGTTGATCTGATCCGTGCAGTTGTTGGCATCGCCGCAGCTCAGGCCGGTGCGGTTGACCGAACTCACCGAGGTGACGGCGAAATCGACGTCGTTGGTGAAGATCGCGAAGGGTACCGAGGTGAGATCGAAGTCGACGGCGAAGGCAGTCCCGACGCCCGAGAAATCGCCGGTCCCGGAAGTCGCTATATAGGCGTTCGCGATGTTGTTCAGGTCGAAGAAGTCCAGATCCGACACGATAGACGTGCTGTTCGGTCCGGGCAGTACGTCCCAGGCGCCGGCGAAGCCGATCGAACCGTTGATCTCGGCCGCGTGCGGCGCGCCGGCCGCGAGTAGAAGTGCCAGGCCCCCGCCTGTCACTGCGCCAATCAGGTTGCGTTTTCTCATAATGGAACTCCTGGATTCTCAGAAGCTCCTCCTGGATCGTCATAAAGCATATGCCATGCCATACAGAATAATCTCCACATATCAGCCGTTTATAAGGAAATCTCGGGAGTAAATTATAATACCTATGTAAAAAATCCGGGCTGAGTATTTTCCACAACTGCCGCACTCATTGGTAGAATGTGCCGAACTTCATTTATCCGGTATGATGCGCATTCCACCCGATGGCCCGTGACTCCGGCGAATATTGCGTGAGGAAGAAATAGTCTTGTGTAAACACTGCTGACATCACGCGCTCAGCGGCGCGCCTCGACGCGCCGCCAGCGGTCGTCGGGCAGGGCGAGGTCGACATTGATATCGGCGATCGCGGGCGACGGGCGGCGCACATCGGTGCGGAAGCCGGCACGCTCGCCCGGCTGCAGGATCGCCTTTTCGGCCGGGAACAGCCACTGCCCCAGCACGGTGCCGTCCTCGGCGAGCATGCGCGCCACCAGCTGCGGCATCTGCGCCGCCTCGGCCCCGGTATTGGTCACCTCGCCGCGCACGATCAGACGCGGCTCGCCGTCGATCGTCTGCCGCTCGGCGGTCAGCCCGCCGACGCGCAACTGCCGCAGCGGCGCCATCGCGATGTCGATCGACTGCTCCGCGCAGGCACCGTATGCCGGCACGGCCCCGGTATAGCGGTCGACGCATTTGCGGCCCGCATAGGCCCGCTCGTCGACCTTGCTCCAGCCGATCCCGAGCCGCGCCCGCAAGGGCGGGTCCGTCTCGGCCAGATAGACGGCATAGAGGCCCGGCTCCAGCGCCCCCAGCGGCCGCGCCACCACGGTGTTCTCATAGGCGCTGACCCAGTGGATCTGCAGCGGCACCTTGAGCGGCGGAAGATCGGTATCGACCCAATTGTTCTCCGCCACCGGGTTGACGGCGCCGACGGCGTTGATCTCGCTCCGCAGCCAGGCCACCTGGCGCAGCTCCAGCGCCGGCGCGGCGAGCCTCCCGTGCAAGGCGCCCAGCCGCGGATCTTCGATCACCAGCAGCGTGTCGGGGCCGAGATCGGCGCGCTCCCCCCATGTTCGCACCTCCCAGTCCGGCGACCCGTCGAGCCGCAGCAGCCGGTCGTCGGCGCCGAGCGCATAGAGGCCCGGTCCGGGAGGCTTCGGTATGGCCCGCTCCCCCACCATTGGCCCGCTGCTGCAGGCGGCAAGCGACAGGAGGATCGCTGCGGCCCAGACCCGGCCGTCGATCGCTGAACGTTTCATCATCGTCCCCCCTCCCCCTCCATCGCTATTGCGGCAATTGCTCGATGGAGACGGAGCGGCTCGTGCCGCCGGACAGCCTTCCCGCGCCGGGCGCCACGGCCGAAGGCAGGGACACGGTCGCCCCCGTGCGCATGGAACCGCCGGCACCGCGCGCTGGCCCTATATCACCGGCATTTCCCTGCGCGCTCAGGGCCGGATGAGCGCCGCCGGCGGCGCGCCGGCCGCCGGGGACCCGCGCCCCGGAGATCGCGATCTGCGGTTGGCCCGGCGCGGCGCCCGGATCGACGGAAGTCGAAGGACTGTCTCCCATCATTTCCGTCTGCGCTGCCACCGGATCGGCGGGCGGGCTGGTGGCCACAGCGTTCGGCGCAGGCGCCGAGGGACTGCTCGCCGTGACGCCGGCCGCCGCGCCACTGGCCGCGGTTGAACTCGTGCTGGTCGCGGTGCTTCCGCTCGCAGCGCCGCCGCCTGCACCGGCGCCGGCCGCACCCGAAGCCGTCGCCCCGGCGCCCGTGGCGCTATCGGCCGAACCCGTGGCGCCATTGGCCGTGCCTGAGGCACTATCGGCTGCTCCCGAGGTCGCACCGCTCGCGGCGCTACCGGCCGCGCTCGCGGCACTGTCCGCCGCACTCGAGGCGGCCCCGCTCGCACTCGCCGCTGCATCTCCCGCCGCACTGGCCGCGGCACCGGCGGCCGCACCAGCCGCGCTGCCTGCTCCATCGGCTGCCGCTCCGGCCGCCGCCGCTGCGGCGCCGGCCGCGCCCGCCGCTGCATCTCCCGCTGCGCCGGCGGCACCGGCCGCTGCACCGGCTGCGCTTCCCGCTGCGTCTGCCGCTGCGGCACCGGCTGCGCCCGCCGCGGCGCCGGCGGCACCGCCACCTGCGCCGCCGCTCGCGCCGCCACCTGCACCTGCGCCTGCGCCTGCGCCGCCACCTGCGCCGCCGCCCGCGCCGCCACCGCCACCTGCGCCGCCGCCGCCACCCTTGACCTGAATCAGGCTCCCGGCATCCGCCGGGCTGTCGGGCGCGTGAACCGGCCAGGCATGGGCGGAACCGATGGAAAGGGCGAGGGCGGCGGCGCTCACCGCGCTCAGCAGGCGCGGCTTCGCCTTCCCGCGATATCGGCTGCGGTCGGAATTCGACATCGGTTCATACCCCTCTTGACACCGCCTGCTCTCGACCGGCGGGCGCGCATCCGCCTCCGGGCGCGCAATGGATAGAGACGCAAGACCCCGGAGGGTTCCCGCCGCGGCCGTAACATTTTCGGGATTGCCGGCTGGACGCAGGTCATAGGCTTTCGTTATCGAACCGATACGAAGGCGGCATTTCAGTTCGGACGGGCGCGGCTTCAGGGTTGCCGCACGGCCAAGGGGCGAATGAGCGTCATCCAAGGCCGGATAACCGCAACCCTGGAGACATTCATGAACACCACCTCCCTCGCCCTCGCCGCGGCGGTCACCGCCGCCCTCGGCTTCGCGGCCGTCGCCTCCGCCCAGAGTGGCCCGACCGCAAAGCCCTCGTTCCAGAACGAGAAATGCTACGGCGTCGCCCGCGCCGGCAAGAACGACTGCCAGACCGCGACCTCGTCCTGCGCCGGCACCGCCAAGCGCGACGGCCAGGCCGATGCCTGGATTTACGTGCCGGCCGGGGCCTGCGCCAAGATCAACGGCAGCAGCCCGAGCCCCAAGGCCTGATCCCACACCGCCGCGGGACGATCGGCATGCGCGACCATCCACGGCGGGCCCCCGCGCCGGTCCCGGTCAAAACCGGGATCGGCCTGCGGTCGGCGCACCACGCGAATGTCCTGGAAACCTGTCCGGACGTCGGCTGGTACGAGGTCCATGCTGAGAACTACATGGGCGGCGGCATGCCGCTCCGCCGGCTGCACCACATCCGCCGGGACAACCCGATTGCCCTCCACGCGGTGGGGCTGTCGCTCGGCAACGCCGCAGGACCGGACCCGCTGCACCTGAACCGGCTGGTCGACCTGGCCGATCGGCTGGAGCCCCTCTTCGTTTCCGAGCATCTGGCCTGGAGCGCGATCGACGGCGCCTACCTGAACGACCTGCTGCCTCTGCCCTATACCGGCGAGACGCTGACCCTGGTCTGCGCCAATATCGACCGCATGCAGACGGCGCTGCGCCGCCGCATCCTGGTCGAGAACCCCTCGGCCTATTTCCAGTTCATCCCCAGCGATATCCCCGAAGGCGACTTCCTGGCCGAGATGGCCCGCCGAAGCGGCTGCGCCCTGCTGCTCGACATCAACAATCTTTATGTCAACGCCCGCAACCACGGAACCGATCCCCGCGCGGTGATGGCGGCATTGGCGCATGACGCGGTGGTCGAGATGCATCTCGCAGGCCACCACACGGCGCGACATGACGATGTGACGATCCTGATCGACGACCACGGCTCCGCCGTCAACCCCGACGTCTGGTCGCTCTATGCCGAGGCTGCGGTCCTCTTTCCCGCCGCGGCGACGCTGATCGAATGGGATACCAACCTGCCCGACCTCGCCGTCCTGGTCGCCGAGGCGCACGAGGCCGACCGTCGGCGGACGCACGCGCGGGAGCAATGGCATGCGGCAGCTGCCTAGCCTGCAGCGCCATATGCGCGCGGCGATCCTGCATGGCCGGGACCACGCCGTCGCGTCGCTGGTCGACGGCAACGGCATTGCCCCCGGCCGGCGGCTCGCGATCTACCGCAACCACTATCGCCTGACCCTGATCGAAGCCCTGGGCGCCACCTATCCGGCCTTGCGTCAGATCGTCGGTGAAGACTTCTTCGCCCAGGTCGCGCGCGAGTTCGTCGCGCTGTCGCCGCCGCGAAGCCCCTGCCTGTTCGAATACGGCGAAGATTTCCCGGCTTTCATCCAGGCCCAGCCGGCGGCTAGGCCGCTGCCCTATCTGCGCGATCTCGGCCGCTTCGAATGGGCGATCAGCGCCGCCTACAACGCCGCCGATCGGCCGGCCGTCGGCCCGGACGAGATGGCGCACATGCCGCTCGGAGATCTGGTGCGGCTGCGCCTTGCGCCGCACCCCTCGCTGCATCTGCTCGCGTCACCCTACCCGCTGCCCGGCATCTGGTCCGTGGCCCAGCCTCACGATGATCCCGATGCCCGCGTCG
>Ga0164290_1002538_pt1 | contig 12132 bp, 11 predicted proteins | sample Micstemetagenome_FD_108782 | JGI IMG/M metagenome (GOLD analysis project Ga0164290, IMG submission 108782) | Contaminated culture microbial community from soil near Moab, Utah, USA - Microcoleus steenstrupii SON62 (Illumina Assembly) | ecosystem: Environmental > Terrestrial > Soil > Soil crust... | reverse complement strand
TGGCGCGGACCTCGTCGAGGTGTAGCCACAGCGTGCGGCGTATGCCGGCGTCCAGCGTGCGCCCGGCGATCTCCTCGCCAACCGAACCGCTGAAGGCCAGCCGCACATAGGTGACATCCTCTAATCGTGTCGGGCGCAGGAAGCGGGCCACGTAGACGCCGAGGAAAGCTTCGGGAACGAAGGCCCGCGCGGTCTCCTCGAGGGCCTCGCGCACGACCGCCTCGATCGGCGTTTCACCCTGCTCCAGATGGCCTGCGGGGTTGTTCAGCCTGAGGCCCTCGGGCGTCTCCTCCTCGACCAGGAGGTAGTGCTCCTCGCGTGCAATCACCGCGGCGACAGTCACGCTGGGGCGAAACCGGTCTGTGGCAGTCATGAAACCTCCCATCGAAATCCCGCACCGGGATGGAGCAGGCATTGTGTAAGCTGCCGCGCACCCTCAGCCCCCGACAGGAGCTTCCATGCAGATTGGCGTCCCGCGCGAACGCGCGGCCGGAGAGACCCGCGTGGCCGTCACGCCCGAGACGGCCAAGAAGCTGAAGGCCGCCGGGCACACGCTGCGCGTGGAGAGCGGCGCCGGCGTCGCGGCGAGCGTCACCGATGCGGCCTACGAGGCGGTGGGCTGCGAGATCGTCGACCAGGCCGCCGCCCTTGGCAGCGAGCTGGTGCTGAAGGTGCGCGCACCGGCGGCCGACGAACTCGCATTGATGAAGCGCGGCACGGCCCTGGTCGGCATGCTCAACCCCTTCGACCGCGACGGCCTGGCCGCCATGGCGAACGCCGGGCTGACGAGCTTTGCGCTGGAAGCCGCGCCACGCACGACGCGGGCCCAGAGCATGGACGTGCTGTCATCCCAGGCCAATATCGCCGGCTACAAGGCCGTCATGATCGCGGCCGACAAGTACCAGCGCTTCTTCCCCATGCTGATGACGGCCGCCGGCACCGTGAAGGCGGCGCGCGTCGTCATCCTCGGCGTCGGCGTGGCGGGCCTGCAGGCCATCGCCACGGCCAAGCGCCTGGGCGCCGTCATCGAAGCCAGCGATGTGCGGCCCTCGGTGAAGGAGCAGGTCGAGTCCCTGGGCGCCAAGTTCATCGACGTGCCCTACGAGACGGCCGAGGAGAAGGAAGCGGCCGAGGGCGTCGGCGGCTATGCGCGGCCCATGCCGCAGAGCTGGCTGGACCGCCAGAAGATCGAGGTCGCCAAGCGCGTGGCCCAGGCCGACGTCGTCATCACGACGGCGCTGATCCCCGGCCGCGCGGCGCCCGTGCTGGTGACCGAGGACATGGTCAAGGCCATGAAGCCAGGTTCGGTCATCGTCGACATCGCGGCACCGGCCGGCGGCAACTGTCCGCTGACCGAGGCGGGCAGGACCGTCACCAAGCATGGCGTCGTCATCGTCGGCGAGACCAATCTGCCGGCCCTGGTCGCTGCCGACGCTTCGGCCCTGTATGCGCGCAATGTGCTGGACTTCCTCAAGCTCGTCATCACCAAGGAAGGCATGTTCCAAGTGCCCCTGGATGACGACATCGTCGCGGCCTGCCGCGTGACCCAGGACGGTCAAGTGACCCGGAGCTGAGCATGGAAGCCGTAGATCACACCATCATCAATCTCATCATCTTCGTGCTGGCCATCTACGTCGGCTACCACGTCGTCTGGACGGTGACGCCCGCGCTGCACACGCCGCTGATGGCCGTCACCAACGCGATCTCGGCCATCGTCATCGTCGGCGCCATGCTCGCCGCGGCGCTGACCGAGACCGACTTCGCCAAGGCCATGGGCGTGCTGGCCGTGGCGCTCGCCGCGGTCAACATCTTCGGTGGCTTCCTCGTCACGCGGCGCATGCTGGAGATGTTCAAGAAGAAGGACAAGCCCGCGGCCAAGAAGGAGGGTGCGTGATGAGCATGAACCTGGTCACGCTGCTGTACCTCATCGCCAGCGTCTGCTTCATCCAGTCGCTGAAGGGCCTGTCGCATCCGACGACGTCGATCCGCGGCAATGTCTTCGGCATGGTCGGCATGGCCATCGCGGCCTTCACGACGGCGGCGCTGATCGTCAAGCTGGCCGGCGGCTCGGCCCTGGGCCTGGGCTGGGTGCTGCTCGGCCTGGTCGTCGGCGGCGGCTTCGGCGCCTGGAAGGCCAAGACGGTCGAGATGACCAAGATGCCCGAGCTGGTGGCCTTCTTCCACAGCATGATCGGCCTGGCGGCCGTGGCCATCGCGGCGGCGGCGGCCTACGAGCCCTGGGCCTTCCAGATCACCGAGAAGGGCGGCGCCATCCCGGGCGGCAACCGCATCGAGCTGGCTCTCGGCGCCTTCATCGGCGCGGTGACCTTCACAGGTTCCGTCATCGCCTGGGGCAAGCTGTCGGGCAAGAGCAAGTTCCGCCTCTTCCAGGGCGCGCCGGTGGTCTTCGCCGGCCAGCATTGGGTCAACCTGGCGCTGGGCGCGGCCGCCATCTTCTTCATCTTCGGCTTCTGGCACAGCCAGAGCCAGCTGGACTTCTGGCTGGTCGTGGCGCTGGGCTTCATCCTCGGCGTGACGCTGATCATCCCCATCGGCGGTGCCGACATGCCGGTCGTCGTCTCGATGCTGAACAGCTATTCGGGCTGGGCTGCGGCGGGCATCGGCTTCTCGCTGAACAACAGCATGCTGATCATTGCCGGCTCGCTGGTGGGCAGCTCGGGCGCCATCCTGAGCTACATCATGTGCAAGGCGATGAACCGCTCGTTCTTCAACGTCATCCTGGGCGGGTTCGGCGGAGACGCCGCCACGGCGGCGTCCGGCGGCGCGGCGCAGCGCAACGTCAAGAGCGGCAGCGCCGACGATGCCGCCTTCGTCATGGGCAATGCGGAGACCGTCATCATCGTGCCGGGCTATGGCCTGGCCGTCGCGCGCGCCCAGCATGCGGTGAAGGAGCTGGCGCAGAAGCTGCACGAGAAAGGCGTGACGGTGAAGTACGCCATCCACCCGGTGGCCGGCCGCATGCCGGGCCACATGAACGTGCTGCTGGCCGAGGCCGAGGTGCCCTATGACCAGGTCTTCGAGATGGAGGACATCAACGCCGAGTTCGCCCAGGCGGACGTGGCCATCATCCTCGGCGCCAACGACGTCGTGAACCCCGCCGCCCATGTGAAGGGCAGCCCCATCTACGGCATGCCCATCCTGGAGGCCCACAAGGCCAAGACCGTCATCGTCAACAAGCGCTCGATGGCCGCCGGCTATGCGGGCCTGGACAACGAGCTCTTCTACATGGACAAGACCATGATGGTCTTCGGCGACGCCAAGAAGGTGGTCGAGGACATGCTCAAGGCCGTCGAATAAGGCACGGGAAACGCGCTCCGTAGAGAGCGCTATCGAATCCCCTGACCTGTGGGCTGTCAGCCTTCGGTCAGAATCGCCGCAAGCAAAAAGAGGAGACATGGCCATGGAGTCGATCTGGCTGAAGCATTAACCGGCCGATGTGCCGCGCGACGTCAATGTGTCGCTGTACCCGAGCCTGGTGGACCTGCTCGACACCGGCTTCAAGAAGAACGCCGCCAAGCCCGCCTATCTGATGATGGGCAAGAGCGTCAGCTTCGCCCAGGTCGACGAGGCCTCGCGCGCGCTGGCCGCCTATCTGCAGGGACTGGGCCTGGAGAAGGGAGACCGCGTCGCCATCATGATGCCCAACCTCTTCCAGTACCCGGTGGCCGTGGCCGCCGTGCTGAGGGCGGGCTATGTCGTCGTCAACGTCAACCCGCTGTACACGCCGCGCGAGCTGGAGCACCAGCTCAAGGACTCGGGCGCCAAGGCCATCATCATCATCGAGAACTTCGCCTCGGTGCTGCAGCAGGTGCTCAAGAGCGTGCCCACCAAGCACATCATCCTGGCGGCCATGGGCGACATGCTGGGCCTCGTCAAGGGCAGCATCGTCAACTACGTCGTGCGCAAGGTGAAGAAGATGGTGCCGGCCTTCGAGCTGCCCGGCGCCGTGCGCTTCAACGACGCGTTGGCCAAGGGCCGCGGCCAGAGCTACAAGCAGCCCAAGCTGGGGCCGGACGACATCGCCGTGCTGCAGTACACCGGCGGCACGACGGGTGTGTCCAAGGGCGCCGTGCTGCTGCACCGCAACCTCGTCGCCAACATCCTGCAGAACGAGGCCTGGTACCAGCCGGCGCTCAAGAAGGTGCCCAAGGGCGAGCAGGTCGTCACCATCTGCGCGCTGCCGCTGTATCACATCTTCGGCTTCAACGCGAACATGATGCTGTCCATGCACATCGGCGGCGCCAATGTGCTGATTCCGAATCCGCGCGACCTGCCGGCCGTGTTCAAGGAGCTCTCCCAGCATCGCTTCCACAGCTTCCCGGCCGTCAACACGCTGTTCATGGCCATGGCCAACCATCCCGAGTTCGGCACAGTGGACTGGAGCCGCCTCGTCATCTCCGTGGGCGGTGGCATGGCCGTGCTGCAGGCCACGGCCAAGCTGTGGCTGGAGAAAACCGGTTGCCCCATCGTCGAGGGCTATGGCCTGTCCGAGACGTCGCCGACGGCGACCTGCAACCCCACCGACAGCACCGCCTACAGCGGCACCATCGGCCTGCCGCTGCCGCAGACCGAGCTCAAGCTGCTGGACGATGACGGCAACGAAGTGCCCATGGGCCAGCCCGGCGAGATCGCCATCAAGGGCCCGCAGGTCATGGCCGGCTACTGGCAGCGCCCCGACGAGACCGCCAAGGTCATGACGGCCGACGGCTTCTTCCGCACCGGTGACATCGGCACCGTCGACGAACGCGGTTACTTCAAGATCGTCGACCGCAAGAAGGACATGATCCTGGTCAGCGGTTTCAACGTGTATCCGAACGAGGTCGAGGACGTCATCAGCCAGATGCCGGGCGTGCTGGAATGTGCCGCCGTCGGCGTGCCCGACGCCAAGGCGGGCGAGGCGGTGAAGGTCGTCATCGTGAAGAAAGACCCGAATGTCACCGAAGCGGACGTCCGTGCTTACTGCGAAGCCAACCTGACCGGCTACAAACGTCCGAAGATCGTGGAGTTCCGAACCGATCTGCCCAAGACCCCCGTGGGCAAAATCCTGCGCAGGGAGTTGCGGGACAAGAGCTGAATCGCTTTCCCCATGGCCTGCGGCGGTGAAACCCTCCGTGGGCGAGGCCTGACAACGTGCTCGACCTGTTGCATTCCAAGACCGACGCCGGCCGCGCTGAAATCCGCGCCCGCACCCTGCCGCTGTCGCGCACCGCGCGCAATCTGCTGCTCGTGCTGGACGCGAGCAAGCCTGCCGGCGAGTGGGTGCGCCTCGTCGCCGGCGCCACGGAGGCCGATTTCGAGACCCTGCGCCAGCACGGGCTGATCTCACCGCAGAACGCGGCTGGCCAGCCGATTGCTCCGCCGCCTCCCGCGGCCGCGTCGGCCGCCACGCCGCCCGCGCCCCAGCCTGCCGCGGCTGCGGCGCCAGGCGCGCACTCGCCGCTGCTGGACCGCGCTGCCCTGTACGGCTATCTGAGCGGTGAAGCGACCAAGCTGCTCGGCCCGTTCAAGGGCTATGCCTTCGCGCTGGAGGTCGAGAAGGCCGACAGCCTGTCTGCCCTGCAGCAGCTGGCCCTGCAGCTCGTCGAGCGCGTGCAGAAGGCCAAGGGTGAGGATGCCGCCCAAGCCGTGCGCGACGCGCTGGGCCTGCGCTGAGGGACACTCGCGGCTCGTCACTTCACGAGCCGCCCCTTGCCCCGCTTCTTCGTCGACACACCGCTCGCCGCGACCGATGGCGACATCGCCCTGCCTGCCGGTGCTGCGCGCCATGTGCAGGTGCTGCGCCTGCAGCCCGGCGACGCGCTGACCCTGTTCGACGGCAGTGGCCCGGAGTGGCAGGCCGAGGTCACGGCCATGGGGCGCAGCGAGGTCAGGGTGCGCCTTCTCGCGGCAGGGCAACCGCAGCGCGAGCTGAGCCGGCAGATTCTGCTGGCCGTCGTGATGCCGGCCAACGATCGCATGGACTTCCTCGTCGAGAAGGCCACCGAGCTGGGCGCCGCCGCCATCCAGCCGCTGATGAGCGAGCGCTCGGTGCTGCGTCTGAACGGCGAGCGGGCCGACAAGAAGTGCAGCCACTGGCAGGGCGTCGCCATCGCCGCCGCCGAGCAATGCGGGCGCACGGTGCCGCTGCGCGTCGAGCCGGTGCTGACGCTGACGGCATGGTTGTCGGGCCTGGCGCCGGTCGACGGCGAATGGCGCGGCCTGCTCAGCCCGCGCGCCACCGCGCCCCTGGCCGCCTTCGCCCAGCCACGGGCGGTTTTCCTCAGCGGCCCGGAAGGCGGGCTGAGCGAGGCCGAGGAAGACGCCGCCCGCGCCCGCGGCTTCGCGGCCGTCAGCCTCGGGCCGCGCATCCTGCGCGCCGATACCGCGCCGCTGGCCGTGCTGTCCTGGCTGGCCCTGGCGTGAACAGGAAGCTGGCGCTGCTGGTCCTGGTCCAGGGCCTGTTCCTGACCAACAACATCTGCTTCATGGCCATCAACGGCCTGGTGGGCCTGGCGCTGGCGCCGCAGGCCTGGATGGCGACCCTGCCCATTTGCGCCTATGTGGCCGGCGGTGCGCTGACGGCCCGGCTCGTGGGCCGCCACCAGCTGCGCTTCGGTCGCCGGCGGGCCTTCCAGATCGGCCTGCTGGTGGCCGCCGCCAGCTGCGGCGCCTCGCTGTGGAGCGTGCTGAACCAGAGCTTCTGGGGCGTGGTCCTGGCCACGCTGGTGGCGGGCTACTACACGGCCGGCGCCGCCCTCTACCGCTTTGCCGCCACCGAGCTCGTCGCGCCCAGCGAGCGCGAGGCCGCCATCTCCTGGGTGCTGGGGGGCGGCTGCCTTGGCGCCGTACTCGGCCCCTGGCTGGCCACAACCAGCAAGGACGTGCTGGTCGCGCCCTTCGCCGGCACCTATCTGCTGCTGATCGGCGTCGCCCTGGCGGGGCTGCTGCTCATCTCGCTGATCGACTTTCCGCCGCTGATCCAGCCCTCGCCCGGCGCCAGTGGGCGCAGCGGCGCGGAGCTGCTGCGCCAGCCGGTCTTCATCGTCGCCCTGGCCGCGAGTGCCCTCGGTTATGGCGTCATGAACCTGCTGATGGCGGCCACGCCCATCGCCATGGGCCAGTGCGGCCTGCCCTTTGGCGACGCCAGCATGGTGCTGCAATGGCATGTGCTGGGCATGTTCGTGCCCAGCTTCTTCACCGGGCCGCTGATCAGGCGCATCGGCGTGCTGCCCGTCATGTCCATGGGCGTGCTGCTCAACCTCGGCTGCGTCGCCTTCGCGCTGGCGGGCCAGGATCTCGACCATTTCCTCGGCGCCCTGCTGCTGCTCGGCGTGGGCTGGAACTTCCTCTACATCGGCGGCACGACGCTGTTCACCCAGGCCTACCGGCCCGAGGAGAAGACCCGCGCCCAGGGCCTGCTGGACACCGGCGTCTACGCGACGATGACGCTGACGTCCTTCTCCTCCGGCGCCCTCGTCACGACAGGCGGCTGGCAGTGGATGAACTGGGCCAGCCTCGTGCCGATCGCGCTGTGCGCCGCGGCCCTGGCATGGCTGGCGCGTCAGCGCCGGTCGTGCTGAAGGTATTCGGCGGCCATCTGCTGGCCGAGCAGGTCGGGTTTCAGGCGCAGCAGCGCCTTGGCGTCCAGGTCGCGCTGGGTCACGAACAGCGGTGCGCCGATGCGCAGGCCGTTGATGACGCCGCCGTCGCCCAGCGTCGGCAGCAGCGGGTAGACGCGCAGGCGCAGCACCAGGGTGTCGTTCTCATCGGCGAAGACGGCGGTCTCGATCAGCGTCGCGCAGCGCAGGCGGTCGGCCTCGCGCAGCAGGGCGATGCCGGCGGCCTCGGGGTCGATTTGCACGCTGGACGCCGTCATCGGCACGACGCGCCGGCCCTCGGCGTCCAGCGTCTTGGCGACGGCGGCATTGAAGCGCTGGTTCAGCTCGTCCCAGTCCGGCCCGCCCTTCAGCGTCGGGTTGCGGCCCTGGCCGAAGACCAGGGTGCAGGACTGGGCCTGGACGGTGGCCGCGGCCGCGACCAGCAGCGCGGCGGCGATCAGCTCACGCGGGCGCATCGCCTTCGGCCGGCTTGCGCGCCGAGCCCTTGACGAGGTCGAAGCGGAACAGCCGGCATTCGATGGGGCCGTTCCACATCGGCACGCGGCGCGATTCCTTCAGGCGCATCTTGCTCGGCAGCTTCATGTCGGGGCTGAGCATCCAGGCCGTCCAGCCCGCCGGGTTCTCGGTGTACTGGCGCTTCCAGTGGGCCGCCAGGCGCGGGAAGAAGTCGTCGCCGGCGTCACGCGCCTCGCTGCCACCGGCGTCCCGCGTCATGGCCGCCTTGCCGCGCACCTCGATGCGTTCGCCATAGGGCGGGTTCATGACGATGCTGCCCGGCATGCCCTCGGGCAGCTGCGGCGCCGGGCGTTCCAGCGCGTCGCCGCCGTTGAACTGGATGTACTGCGCCACGCCGGCCCGCTCGGCATTGCGGCGCGCGAAGTCGACCATGCGGAAGGCGACGTCGCTGGCGTAGATGGGCACGGCCGGTGCATGGATGCGGGCACGCGCGGCCTGGGCCATCTCGCCCCAGGTCTTCTTCATCTCGCCCGTGGAGAAGGGCAGCTGGTGCTCGAAGGCGAAGCGGCGCTGCAGGCCGGGCGCCGAATCGCAGGCAATCAACGCCGCCTCGATGGGGATGGTGCCCGAGCCGCAGCAGGGGTCGTGCAGAGCCCCGCCCTGTTCAGCCGTGCCGCGCCAGCCGGCGGCGGCCAACATGGCGGCGGCGAGCGTCTCCTTCAGCGGCGCGTCACCTTTGTCGATGCGCCAGCCGCGCTTGAACAGAGGTTCGCCCGAGGTGTCGACGTAGATCGCTGCGCGCTCGGGGCCGACGTGCAGCACGACCGGCAGGTCGGGCCGCTGCGTGTCCACGCTGGGGCGCTCGCCGGTGTGCTCGCGCAGCTGGTCGCAGATGGCGTCCTTGATGCGCAGGGCGGCGAAGTTCAGGCTCTTCAGCGGCGAGCGCTGGGCCGTGACGTCGACGCGCAACGTGTGCTTGGGGCTCAGCCAGTCGCGCCAGTCGACGCGGCGCGCCAGGGCGTACAGGTCGTCGTCGTGGCGGTAGGGGCCCTCGATGATCTCGACCAGCACGCGCTGGGCCAGGCGGCTCTCAAGATTGATGCGCATGACGTCCTCGGCCGTGCCGACCAGGCCGCAGCCGCCACGCAGGGCCTCGACCTTGCTGCGCACGCCGGGCGGCAGAAAGCGCTTGAGCTCGGCCTCCAGCAGCGGCTCGACGCCGGCGGGGCAGGGGACGAAGAGGGGCAACTTGTTGGGCAGGCTCACCCGCGCATTGTCTCCGCTCCTAAACTGACCACGTTGCCGCCCCGCCTTCCGCCATGAAGCGATTCGTCCTGATCCTGGGCCTGATACTGAGTTCCATGACGCAAGCCAACCCCTGGTCGCCGCACAGCCTTCCTGACACCCACGTGCGCGCCTTGGCCCGGAACGCCGACGGCCGCAGCTACCAGCTGCACATCCACCTGCCGGCGTCGCATGCGCGGGAACCGCAGCGCCGCTATCCGGTCCTCTATGTCACCGATGGCTACTGGGACTTCGCCACCGTCGTTGCCTCGTACAACAACCTGGCCTACGACCAGGTCGTGCCGGAATTCATCACCGTTGGCCTCGGCTACGCCGGCGACGGGCTGGACTACGACCAGCTGCGCGTCTGGGAGCTGTCGCCCGTGCCGCTGGGCCACGAGGGTGGCGGCCATGCCGACAAGTTCATCGCAGCGCTGGAGAAGGACATCTTCCCGCTCGTGGAGCGCGACTACCGCGCCGACCCGGCCCAGCGCTACCTGGCCGGCAGTTCGCTCGGCGGCCTGTTCGCCTTGCATGCGATGTATGCCCGTCCCGAGCTGTTCAAGGGCTATATCGCCGCCAGCCCGGCCGTCGTCGTCGGTGGCGACTGGATCATCGGCCGGGCCAAGGCCTATGCGGCAACGGGCAAGCCCCTCAAGTCGCGCCTCTACGTGACCGGTGCGGAGCATGAATGGCCCGGCTTCCTGGCTGGCATCCGGCGCTACCAGGCCCTGTTGCCGGAGCTGAACCATCCGGAGCTGGTGTTCCAGAACCGCACCATCGACGGCGAGCGCCATGCCGGCACCAAGGCCGAGAGCTACACGCGCGGCATGCGCTTCGTGTTCGAGCCGCTGGCGCCGGAGCGCGGGCCGTCCAAAGATTGAGGCGGCTCAGAGCGCCTTGCGCAAGTTCGCCGGCGCGATCTTCATCGCCTCGCGGTACTTGGCCACCGTGCGCCGCGCGCACTGGATGCCCTGCTCCTCCAGCATGGCCGCCAGAGCGCTGTCGGACAGCGGCTTCTTGACGTCCTCGGCGGCGACGAACTGCTTGATCAGCGCGCGCACCGCCGTGCTGGAGGCCTCGCCGCCGGCCTCCGTGCTCAGGCCCGAGCCGAAGAAATACTTCAGCTCGAAAGTGCCCCAGCTGGTCGCCATGTACTTGGCCGTCGTCACGCGCGAGATGGTGGACTCGTGGAGTCCCAGCTCGTCGGCGATCTCGCGCAGCACCAGCGGCTTCATGGCCAGCTCGCCATGGGTGAAGAAGCCGCGCTGGCGTTCGACGATGGCCTGGCTGACGCGCAGGATGGTGTCGAAGCGCTGCTGGATGTTCTTGATGAACCAGCGCGCCTCCTGCAGCTGGCCGCCCAGCGGCGAGTTGCTGATGCCGCCGCGGGTGGCGCGCAGCGCGTTGGCGTAGAGCTCGTTGATGCGCAGCTTGGGCGCCACCTCGGGGTTGAGCATGACGCGGAACTCGCGGCCCGCCTTGCGCACGATGACATCGGGCACGATGGCCGCCGCGGCGCCCTGGGCGAACCGGCGGCCGGGCTTGGGTTCGAGGTGGGTGATCAACGCCTGGGCCTCGCGCAGCAGGGTCTCGTCCGCGCCGGTCTCGAGCATCAGCCGGCGCATGTCCCGTTTGGCCAGCAGCTCCAGATAACCCTTGCAGATCAGGATGGCGATCACCTGGGCCGGGCTCTTGTCCAGCGTGCGCAGTTGCAGCACCAGGCATTCGGACAGGTCGCGCGCGCCGATGCCCGCGGGCTCCAGGCTCTGCAGCAGGCGCTGGGCGATGCGCAGGCGGTCCAGCAGCTCCTGGCGGTCCTCGGCATCCTCGGCCAGGGCGGCAGCGATCTCCTCCAGCGTGTCCTCGAGGTAGCCGTCCTCGTTCAGCGACTCGATGAGGACCTGCATGACGGCGCGGTCTTCGGCCGACAGGTGGTGGCCGGCGAGCTGCTGGGCCAGGTGCTCCGCCAGGGTCAGCTCGGCCGACTCCTGGCTTTCGCGCTCGCCGTCGTCATCGCCGCTGCCCGAGCTGCTGCTGGACGGCAGCTCGCGGATGCCGTCGAAGTCGTCGCCCTCGGTCCCGTTCTCCCAGTCCTCACGCTCGGTGCCGCCGAAGTCCTCGGCGCTGAGCTCGGGCGCCTCGGCCTCACCGCCGTCGGGCGTGGTGTCGTTGCTCCCGGTCTCGGCCGGTGCATTGGCGGCCAGCTCCGGCGCGCTGACGGTGAACTCCTCCTCGGCCTCGAGCAGCGGGTTGCTGGCCAGCATCTGCTCGACCTCCTGGTGCAGCTCCAGCGTCGACAGCTGCAGCAGCCGGATGGATTGCTGCAGCTGGGGCGTCAGCGCGAGGTGCTGACTGAGGCGGACTTGCAGCGTCTGTTTCACCGCTACATCCGGAAGTGTTCGCCGAGGTAGACCTTGCGCACGTCGGCGTTCGCCACGATCTCGTCGGGCGTGCCTTCGGCGAGCACGGCGCCCTCGCTGATGATGTAGGCGCGGTCGCAGATGCCCAGGGTCTCGCGGACGTTGTGGTCCGTGATCAGCACGCCGATGCCGCGCGCCTTCAGGAAACCGATGATGCGCTGGATCTCCAGCACCGCGATGGGGTCGACCCCGGCGAAGGGCTCGTCCAGCAGGATGAAGCGCGGCTGGGTGGCCAGGGCCCGGGCGATCTCGACGCGGCGGCGCTCGCCGCCGGACAGGGCCGGCGCCGGGCTGTCGCGCAGGCCCTCGATGGAGAGGTCGTGCAGCAGGCCGTTCAGCAACTCGTCGAT
>Ga0164290_1002537_pt1 | contig 12136 bp, 9 predicted proteins | sample Micstemetagenome_FD_108782 | JGI IMG/M metagenome (GOLD analysis project Ga0164290, IMG submission 108782) | Contaminated culture microbial community from soil near Moab, Utah, USA - Microcoleus steenstrupii SON62 (Illumina Assembly) | ecosystem: Environmental > Terrestrial > Soil > Soil crust... | reverse complement strand
GAGGTCGAACTGGTGGAGCTGGAGCGCCGCGAGGCCCGGCTGAAGGGCGCGCTGGCCGAGGCGGCCAAGGACTATGACTTCGTGCTGATCGACTGCCCGCCGTCGCTGTCCATGCTGACGCTGAACGGCCTGTGCAGCGCCCACGGCGTCATCGTGCCGATGCAGTGCGAATACTTCGCGCTGGAGGGCCTGACCGACCTGGTCAACACCATCAAGCAGATCCACGCCAACCTGAACCCGGATTTGCAGATCATCGGCCTGCTGCGGGTCATGTTCGATCCGCGCATCACGCTGCAGCAGCAGGTCAGCGACCAGCTCAAGGCCCATTTCGGCAACAAGGTCTTCGACACGGTCATCCCGCGCAACGTCCGCCTGGCCGAGGCGCCCAGCTACGGCCTGCCCGGCGTCGTCTTCGATCCGAGCTCCAAGGGCGCCCAGGCGTTTGTCGACTTCGCCAAGGAAATGGTGAAGCGGATCGGGACGATGCGGTGAGCGTGGTGATGCTGCGCGCCATGGCAGCAGGCGACGCCGACGCCGTCGCCTTCCTCCATGCCACCAGCTGGCGCAGCGCCTACCGCGGCATCGTGCCGGAGAGCTTCCTGGACCACGAGGTTTTTGCCGAACGCCAGGCCGCCTGGCGCGAGCGCCTGCAAACCTCGCCATCAGCATCAGCCTTCGGCATCGTGGCCGAGGACGAGTCGGGCCGCATGATCGGCTTCGCCTACGTCCTGCCCGGCCATGATCCGGTCTGCGGCAGCCTGGTCGACAACCTGCACGTCCACCCCGAGCTGAAAGGCGGTGGCATCGGCCGCCAGCTGCTGCAGGCCGTCGTCCGCGAACTGGGCCCGGCCCACACCCAGCCCCTGCACCTCTGGGTACTCGACCAGAACGAGCCCGCCAAGCGCTTCTATGCCCGCATGGGTGCCGAGTTCATCGACCCCGGCATGACCCCGCCCTTCGGCGGCGTCTGCCTCCCGGAATGGCGCTGCATCTGGCGCGATCCCTCCGTGCTCGCCCATGCTTGAAGACCTTGCGCTGCGCGCCGAGCTCGCCGGTCTCGATGCCAGCGCCCCGCCCCAGCAGGCCGACATCGACGGCTGGCTGATCCGCCTGTCGCCCGGCAAGGCCAAGCGCTCGCGCTGCATCAATGCCTTGCGCGAGGGCACGCTGCCGCTGGACGAGCTGCTGGCCCGCTGCCGGCAGGCTTATGACGCTGCCGGCCTGCCGCTGGCCGTGCGGGTGACGCCCTGGAGCCAGCCCGCCAACCTGGACGAACTGCTGGCCGCCAAGGGGTGGGGCAGTTTCGACGCGGCCGACGTGATGGTGCTGGCCACCCTGGCGCCGGACCCCGGGCCAGTCGCCCTCCAGCCCCTGGACGCGTCGACCTATGCCGCCACCGTCGGCGCCCTGCGCGGCTCGACTCCGACCGCCATCGCCGCCCACGCCGAGCGCATTGCTAACGCTCCGGTGACCTACCAGGGCTTTGCGCTGAATGACGCGGATGGCCGGCTGCTGGCCTGCGGCCAGATGGTCGTCGACGGCGACATCGTCGGCCTTTACGACATCTTCTCGGCCGTGCCGCGCCAGGGCCATGCCGAGCGCCTGTGCCGCGCCCTGCTGGCTCTCGCGCATGCCCAGGGCGCACGCCAGGCCTATCTGCAGGTCGGCAGCGACAACGAGGTCGCCAAGCGCCTGTATGTGCGCCTGGGCTTTGTGTTCGCCTACCGATACCACTACCGCAGCCCGGAGACGGAACTGGTCTGAAAGGGCCGGAGGGCAGGTCCCCCCTTTCGGCTCCCACGTTTGCATGTCACCGCGGCAGCGGGCGCGGGCGTTGGCTGCTTCAACATCGCGCCTCCCCACCCGACGCCCCATGACGCCCCTCCGTGCCGCCCTGGCCCTCCCCGCCTCCAGCTACCAGCAGGCCCTGAGCGCCGTCGGCTTCAAGCCTACCTGTCTCAACTTCGCACCCGTCGCTTCCGACGCTGCCGAAGACGGCCGCGCCGGAACCGCCGCGTCGAGATGGTCCTGCAATAACTCCACGACTGAACGCCATGAAGACTTTCGCCCGCTTGTCCGCCGCCCTGCTCGCTGCCGCCTCCCATGCCTTGGTCGTGGCCGCCGATGCGCCCGTCGCCGACGTCCCCGGTGCGGCCGACCATCCCCTCATCAAGCGCTTCGCCGGGTCCTGGCTCGCCGGCCAGCGTGTCTCCAACTGGGACGCCACGGCCGTGCCGGCCAGCGCCGAGTTGTCCAAGGCCGACAAGCGCCAATTCAAGGACCCCATGCTCAACCTCGAGGGCAAGGTCACGCAGACGGTCTATGTCGCGCCGCGCGGCAAGGCCAACCTCGAGGTCTGGCGCAACTACGAGCAGGCTCTGAACGCCGCCGGCTTCAAAAAGCGCTTTGCCTGCGAGCGTGACTGCTTCGACCTCTACTTCGCCTGGATCAAGCAGAGCGAGCCGACCAAGGGCTTTGTCTGGGCCAAGGGCTATGTCTCGACGCCCACCGGCAGCCGCTACAGCCTGACCTCGGCGCTGTCCGGCGACGAGGGCCGCATGCTGGTCGGCACCCTGGGCAAGCCGGGCCAGGAAGCCACCGTGCTGATCTACAACTCCCTGGCCGCCAATGCGACGACCGGCCAGGTCGCCACCTATGTCCAGGTCGTCGAGCCCAAGGCCATGGAGACCGGCCAGGTCACCGTCGACCCCGCCGCCCTGCAGGCCGGCCTCGCGGCCGAAGGCCGCGTGACGCTGACCGGCCTGTTCTTCGACACCGGCAAGACCGAGCTCAAGCCCCAGTCCAAGGCGCAGCTCGACGCCATGGCCGAGCTGCTGAAGCAGCAGCCCTCGCTGAAGGCCTGGATCGTCGGCCACACCGACAACGTCGGCAGCTTCGAGGCCAACGAGAAGCTCAGCCTGGCCCGCGCCCAGGCCGTCGTCGCGGCGCTGACGGCAGCCCCCTACAAGGTTGATGCCAAGCGCCTCACGCCCAAGGGCCTGGCCAGCCTAGCGCCCATGGCCGGCAATGGCGACGAGGCCGGCCGCGCCAGGAACCGGCGCGTGGAGCTGGTGGCGCAGTAGCCGGCGCCCTCAGCGGCTGCCGGGGCCGCCATAGCCTTCGCGCACGTTCTCCAGGGCGGTGTCGGTCTGTTCCTTGGCCTTGTCGACGTGGTCGTCGCGCCGGGCCGGCTGGGCCGGCTCTTCCTTGTCGCTGCCGCGCCCGGGGCGGTCCGGCTGCAGCGGTTCGGCACGCGGCGGCGTGCGGTGCTTGGGATCGTCGTGGTTCATGCCGGCCTCCGGTTGCAGGTCCGGTGGGGCAAGCGGCGCGCCCAGCGGCCTCTGACCGCGGCGGGCCGTCAGCGCAGGCGCCGGTCCAGCCAGTCCAGCACGCGCAGGTCCTGGAAATAGTTGGTGTGGTGGGTCCGGGCGCTGACGCCCAGGTCTTCCCACTGCGGCGCGGACAGCACGCGGTCGCCCAGGCGGTTCATCGAGGCGCTGTCGACGACGAGGTCATTGGGCTGGTCGAAGACCAGGTCGGCACCGTGATACATCGCCTGACCCTTCAGGTTCGTGATGCGCTTGCACAGCTTCCACAAGGGCTCGTTGACCTCGGCCGGCTGGAAGCTGCCGCCGATGGCGCGCACGTCCACACCCGCCGGCAGCGGCCAGAGCTGCTCCAGTTCCAGGTTGTTGCTGACGCGGCCCTGGGCCAGCAGGCCCGGCACCAGGCCGACGGCCGCGTCGGCCAGCGGCATGCGCGCGCCCAGCTGCAGCACCCGGCCCAGCACGCAGGCCAGGCCGGCGACGCCCAGGGCCAGGGGCTGCACGCCCGGCGGCACCGCCTGGCCGGCCCGGAAGGCCGCCTCGGCCACCGCATCGGCAAAGCTGGCCAGCGTGTCCAGGGCCTGGCGCAGCTTGTCGGGGGCGGCCAGCGAAGTGCCGGCCAGCGGCGAGCCGACGAACAGCGCCTGGCGCGCGCGCAGGGCCGGTGCCAGGCGCAGCAGCCAGGCGATGACGAGGCCGCCACGGCTGTGGCCGACGAAGTCGAACTCGGCCGTGCCGGGCGACAGCGCATCGCGCAGGGCCAGGGCATTCAGCCAGGGCGAGACGGACAGCGTCGGATGGTCGAAGGCCAGCACGGCGGCATAGCTGCCGCGGGCATCGGCCAGGCGCTGCAGCAGGGTCTCGCCCTCGACCGTCGCGGCGAACTCCTTGGCATACATGGCGCTGGCGCTGAAGGTGCCGTGCACCAGCACCAGCACGCGGCCCCGCAGCGCCGCCAGCTCGCCCGCGGCCAGCGCTGACCAGGCCTGGCCGTTCCAGCGTCGCAGGCCCTGCTCGGGCCTGAGCAGGTCGGCCAGCACGGGGTTGAGGCGGCGGTCCAGGCCCCGCAGGGCCTCGGTCAGCTGGTTGGGCTTGAGCTCGGGGAAGGCGATGCGCTGCACCGTCTCGCCGGCCGCCGGGCCGGCGGTGCGCCAGCTGCGCCGGCCCGGCGTGGCGGCCTGGCGGGCCGGCGGCTCGTAGACCCAGCGCAGCAGGCCGTCGTCACGCAGCAGGCGCACGGCGGCGCGGCCGTCGGCCGCATCCGGGTCGAAGCCACGGCGGCGGCGTTGCTGGATGGGCGCGCGCGCCGCCTCCCCGCCCGTCGCCGGCACTTCCAGCCGTGCGCCGACGTCGGCCCACAGTGCCTGACTCGCTGCGCTCATCGCTCGTCCCTCAGGTTGAGAGGTTCTCGGCCGCGCCCGAAAGGCGCGTCACAACGCCGCCGCAGATTCAGGCGCAAAGCACCGCCATCGCTCGGGCCATGGCGAGCATCTGCAACGACGAGCGGCGGTGTTCTGGCGTGCAAGGCGGGCATGGGTGAAAGCCTCTCAACCTCTCAGCAGCGGCAGCGGCGTGATCTGGCGCTGGCGGGCCGTGATGATGTCCAGCATGGAGTCGTAGTCGGCACGCTCGGCCAGGGCCTCGACACCGGCCTCGATGGCCTCGATGAAGCCGCAATGCTCGGTCAGGCGGACGGTTTCGATGGGCACCAGCTTGCGGTCGAGGATGAGCTGGCGCACCTCGTCCCAGCTGGCGCGGCCGGCATGCCAGGGCACGGACTGCGCATTCGCCGCCGAGCTGCCGCCGGCATCGGCCCGCAGGGCGCCGCTGTAGTTGCCGGTCATCTGCATGTATTCGTCGCGGAAGGCCGGATGGCGCCACCAGCCCGGCAGGGCGTGGCCTTCGAGCAGGAAGACGACGGGATAGATGTCCACCAGCTCCAGGCAGGCCGCGAACAGCAGCGCGAGGTCGATGCAGGTGCCCGCGCGGTCGGCCAGCACGGTGGACGGCATGCGCAGGCGCTGCGAGTCGAGCTGGCGGCTGTAGCTGGGTGGCGGGTTGATGTAGCCGAGCTGCCAGTCGTGCAGCAGCGTGGCCCACAGGGCCTCGACCTGGCGGTCCACGCCACGCAGCGACTCCTCGTCCAGGCTGCCCTCGGGCACGCATTGATAGCCCTCGAAACCGGCCGTCGGGTTGTCGCGCAGCACGCGGTTGTAGCGCTGGGCCTGGGCCACGGCGCCCACGACGGCGGGGTCGCGCGGCAGCACGAAGGAGGGCAGCCACTGGCCGTCGCGGCGGTTGTCGCGCCACTGGTCCACGGGCAGCAGTCGCAGGCGATGGCTGTCGTGGTACAGCACCCTGTCGCCCTGGCGCACGCGCACCTGCAGGCTGGTGCTGATGGCCTCGCGCACGCCGCGCGCGACATCGGCCGTCAGCGGCACGTGGATGTCGCGCGTCAGGTTCTCGCGCTCATGCTGCATGACGATGCGGCGCTCGTAGCGCGCCTGCTCGTCGCCCATGTGCACCACCACCTCCAGGTCCAGCGGCGCGGTGCGCTGCGGCTCATCGCAGCCCAGCACGAAGCGGCGGAACAGCGGCTGGGCGTTGTGCAGCACGGCGTAGTTCAGCTCGGGGAAGGGCTCGATCTCGCAGCGCACCTCGGCCGAGGCCGGCGCGGTGGCCGCCGCGAGGGCGCGGCCGCGCGCCTCGTGGGCGGCGCGGGTGGCCGCATCGACGAAGACCGGCGCACCCAGCCACAGCGTCACGCCGGTCGCGTCCACCGACTCCGGCAGCGCCCTCACCTCCTCCCAGACGCCGGCGAAGGCGGTCGGCAGGTCGAAGCCGCCTGCAAACAGCTGGCGCAGCAGCTGGGTGATGGCGTACTCGGCCAGCGAGTCGTCGAACGCGTCCTGGAAGCCCAGCGCCGCCAGCGTGCCACCTTCGGCGATCAGCATGGGGGCCAGGCGGCCGGCGCTGTTCCAGACGTTCAGCGTCGTCAGATAGGGCGGTTCATCGCCGACCGCGGAAGCGACGGCCGCGGCCAGGGCCTGGGCATGCACGAGGCGGGGGTGGCCGCCGGCGCCGCGCAGCAGCAGGCCGTCGAGCAGGCGGCGCGAGTCGGCCAGCAGCTCCTCGATGGGCTGCACGCGCAGCGGCGCGTCGGCCTCATCGGCCAGCGGTGCCTCGACGAGGGCGGCCTTGCCCACCAGGCTCCCCAGCTCGCGCAGGCCCTGGTGGCTGTCCATGCCGGCCACATGCAGCAGATGCGGCGGGCGGGCCTTGAGCTCGGCGGCCAGCTCTTCCAGGCTGGGGTAGTTCAGCACCCGCGGCGGCGGCGCGCCGGCGGGCAGGGCCGCCGCCAGGTTCTTCAGCTCGGCCTCGACCGTGAAGCGCTCGCAGAGCTCGGTCGGCAGCGCATTGATGACGAGGACGCGCAGCTCGCCCCAAGGCGGCAGCACGACGGGCGGGCGCGGCACCGGCCGCCACTGCCCTTCCACCTCGTGCTGCAGTTGCAGCTCGCGGATGACGGTCAGCGGCCGCGGGCTGCCCGCCCCGCGGCGCCGCTGCTCGCGCGTGGCGGCCGCCAGCACGTATTCCCACGGAAAGATGCGCCCTTCCCAGCACAGGGCCTCGTGCTGGAAGGGCACGCGCACGACCAGGGTCGAGGCCTCGCCCAGCGCCTGGATCTCGGCCACCGACAGCCCGAGGATCTTCAGCGTCTCGCGGGCGTCGGTCTGGTGCTGCTCGCGCGCCTTGGCGTCGCGCACCCAGCGCTGGCGGGAGCGCAGCACATAGGTCCAGCGCAGCGCCTGCTGGGCCATGCTCTGGCGCGAGCGCTCGTCCACAGCGGCCAGCGGCAGGCCCAGCGCGTTGCCGGCGCTGGCGATGCGCACGCTGTGCAGCAGCTGCTCGTGTTCAGGCTGCGGTCGGGTCTTGCCCAAGGCGGTCCTCCTGTCCGGGAGGCCGCAGTATCGCGACGCCGCGCGGTCGCGCAACGACCCGATTTCTGGTTCAGACCAGGCCGAGGCTTTCCTCGACGCCGAGGTGGACGTTCATGCTCTGCACCGCCGCGCCGCTGGCGCCCTTGCCAAGGTTGTCCAGGCGGCTCATCAGCAGCACTTGCGTGTCCGACGCGAAGACGAACAGGTCCACGCGATTGGTGTCGTTGCAGGCCTGCACGTCGAAGAAGCCGGCCTCCAGCGCGGCCGCATCGCGCAGCGGCTTGACGTTGATGAAGCGCTCGCCCTCGTAATGCGCGGCCAGCGCCGCATGCACCTGCTCGGGCGTCGTGCCGGCCTTGAGCTGGCTGAGGTGCAGGGGCACGCTGACGGCCAGGCCCTTGTAGAAGCTGGCGACGATGGGCTGGAAGACCGGCGGCGTGGCCAGGCCGGTGTGGGCCGCCATCTCCGGCAGATGCTTGTGCTTGAGCGCGAGGCCATAGGGCCGCGGCGCCTGCAGCTGCGCCGGCAGGGGCTGCTGCTCGTACTCGGCGATCATGGTCTTGCCGCCGCCCGAGTAGCCGGTGATGGAGGTGGCGCTGACGGCAGCCGTGCGCGGCAGCAGGCCGGCGTCGACCAGCGGGCGCACCGCCAGGATGAAGGCGCTGGAATGGCAGCCCGGGTTGGAGATGCGCTTGCTGGCCTGGATGGCGCCGCGCTGGCCGCGCGCCAGTTCGGGCAGGCCGAACACCCAGCCGGGCGCCGTGCGGTGCGCGGTGCTGGCGTCGATCAGGCAGGTGTTGGGGTTGTTGACCATGAAGGCCGCCTCGCGCGAGGCCGCGTCCGGCAGGCAGAGGAAGGCCACGTCGGCGGCGTTCAACAGGCGCGAGCGCTCGGCCGGATCCTTGCGCTTGTCGGCATCGATCTTCAGCACCTCGATGTCGCTGCGGGCGGCGAGGTACTCGTTGATCCGCAGTCCGGTGGTGCCCTCCTGGCCATCCACAAACACCTTGAACGTCATCGCCGCTGCTCCAACCGCTGAAAATCGAGCCACAAAGGATAAGGGCAAACCATGAATCCCTCTCGCGTACTGCTTCTTCCCGGCTGGCAAAACTCGGGCCCGGACCACTGGCAAAGCCGCTGGGAGCGCCTGCATGGCGACGAGCGCGTCGAGCAGCACGATTGGGACTGGCCCCGCCGCGGCGACTGGATGGCGCGCCTGGACGAGGTGCTGCTGCAGGACGACGCGCCGGCCCTGCTCGTCGCCCACTCCCTGGGTTGCCAGCTGGTGGCCGCCTGGGCCGAGCATTCCCAGCACACCGGTCGCGTGAAAGGCGCCCTGCTGGTCGCCCCGCCCGATACCGAGCGCGAGGACATGCCGCCCCAGTTGCACGGCTGGCGCCCCATCCGCCGCTCGCGGCTGCCCTTCCCCAGCATCACCGTCATCAGCAGCGACGACCCCTACGGCGCCGCCGAACGCAGCACGCAGATGGCGGCCGACTGGGGCAGCAGCGTCGTCATCACCGGGCCGCGGGGTCATCTGAACGCCGAGTCGGGCCTGGGCGACTGGCCGGAGGGCCGAGCCCTGCTGGACAACCTCGCCAGGCGCTGAAGCGGCGACGGGCCGCTCCCGAGCCGCTTCGCCCGCCCTCGGGGGGCCCCGACGCAGAGCGGCAGGTTCGGGGGCGGTCATTCATCGACAATCCGCACCCATGGCAACGAAGAAACCCAAAGGCCTCGGCCTCGGTCTGGAGGCCCTGCTCGGCCCCAAGGTCGGCGACACGCCAGCGCCCGAGCGCGACGGCACACCCAGCACGCTGAAGCTGGAGCAGATGCAGGCCGGCAAATACCAGCCGCGCACGCGCATGGACGAGGGCTCGCTGTACGAGCTGGCCGAGAGCATCAAGGCCCAGGGGATCATGCAGCCCATCCTGGTCCGGCCCATCACGCCAAGCGGCACCGCGGCCTACGAGATCATTGCCGGCGAGAGGCGCTTCCGTGCCGCAAAGCTTGCCGGCCTGCGCGAGGTGCCGGTGCTGGTCAAGCCGGTGCCCGACGAATCGGCCGCCGCCATGGCCCTGATCGAGAACATCCAGCGCGAGGACCTCAATCCGCTGGAAGAGGCCCAGGGCCTGAAACGACTCACCGAAGAGTTCGGCCTGACGCATGAGCAGGCCGCCCAGGCCGTCGGCCGCTCGCGCAGCGCAGCCAGCAATCTGCTGCGGCTGCTGAACCTGTCGGCACCGGTGCAGAACATGCTGATGGCCGGCGACCTCGACATGGGCCATGCCCGCGCCCTGCTGCCGCTGGACGGCGCCACGCAGATCACGACGGCCAGCGAGATCGCCGCCAAGAAGCTGAGCGTGCGCGAGGCCGAGAAGCTGGTGGCCAAGGCCCAGGGCGCCGCCCGCCAGGCGCCGCTGCTGCGCGTCAAGAGCGACAAGAGCCGCGACGTGCTGCGGCTCGAAGAAGAGCTGGCCGATGCCCTCGGCGCCACCGTCGAGGTGCGCGTGAAGAAGCGCAGCAAGCGCGGCGGCCAGAGCGGCGAGCTGGCCATCCACTTCGACTCGCTGGACGCCCTGTCCGGCCTCCTCGACAAGCTGCGCGGCGGCTGAGTCGCCGCGTGCAATGCGGCGGCGTCCGACACGTCGCCGCTTCCCGGCCTCCAACACTAGGATGGTGGCGAAGCCGCCGTCGCGCGATGACGGCGGGGGTGCCGGCTCAACACTTCTTCACCTTGTCCGCGCTGAGCCACAAGGCCCCCGTGTTTGTGTGGTTTGGCCGAAAAGTGCCAGGTCTTGCCTGATCGGCGGGCGTATGCTGGACCGGCACTGTCAACCAAATCCAGACTGTTTTTGTTGGTGGGCAGACGACGGCTTATTCTTGTGATCGACGAGCGGTTTGCAGCGCCAAGCTGTTGGTCAGCGAGATGGAGAGTTCTGATGACGCCTTGCAGTTGAGGCGCGATCAGAACCCCCCAGTCCCCTCGGGCACGGATCGTGCCTGTGACTGCGTGGTTCAAACCGCAGGAGGTGGGCATGGACGTCATCAGCCATTTCGCAGCGCGCTACGAGCGCAGCAAGGTCGAGGAACTCACGCTGGAGGAGTACCTCGCCGAGTGCAAGAAGAATCCCCTCGCTTACGCAACCGCCGCCGAGCGGATGCTGCAGGCCATCGGCGAGCCGCAGATGCTCGACACGCGCAACGACCCGCGGCTGTCGCGGCTGTTCGCCAACAAGACCATCAAGATCTATCCGGCCTTCGCCGAGTTCTATGGGCTGGAAGAGGCCATCGAGCAGGTGGTGTCCTATTTCAGGCACGCGGCGCAGGGCCTGGAGGAAAAGAAGCAGATCCTCTACCTGCTGGGCCCCGTGGGCGGCGGCAAGAGCTCCATCGCCGAGCGGCTCAAGCAGCTGATGGAGCATGTGCCCTTCTATGCCCTGGCCGGCTCGCCGGTCAACGAGTCGCCCCTTGGCCTTTTCGACCCGATCGAGGACGGCCCGCTGCTGGAGCGCGATTACGGCATCCCGCGCCGCTACCTCAACCGCATCCTTTCGCCCTGGGCGGTCAAGCGCCTCGACGAGTTCGGCGGCGACATCCGCAAGTTCAAGGTCGTCAAGCGCTATCCCAGCGTGCTCAAGCAGCTCGGCGTGGCCAAGACCGAGCCGGGTGACGAGAACAACCAGGACATCAGCTCGCTGGTGGGCAAGGTCGACATCCGCAAGCTCGAGACCTATGCCCAGGACGACCCCGACGCCTACAGCTATTCCGGCGGCCTCTGCCTCGCCAACCAGGGCCTGCTGGAGTTCGTCGAGATGTTCAAGGCGCCCATCAAGGTGCTGCACCCCCTGCTGACCGCCACGCAGGAGGGCAACTACAAGGGCACCGAGGGCTTCGGCGCCATCCCCTTCGACGGCATCATCCTCGCGCACAGCAACGAGAGCGAGTGGAAGACCTTCCGCAACAACAAGAACAACGAGGCCTTCCTCGACCGCGTCTACATCGTCAAGGTGCCCTATTGCCTGCGCGTCAGCGAGGAAGTGAAGATCTACGAGAAGCTGATCCGCGGCTCGTCGCTCGCGGAGGCCAAGTGCGCCCCGGGCACGCTGAAGATGATGAGCCAGTTCGCGGTGCTCACAAGGCTGAAGGAGCCCGAGAACTCGTCGCTGTACTCGAAGATGCAGATCTACGACGGCGAGAACCTGAAGGACACCGACCCGCGCGCCAAGAGCTACCAGGAGTACCGCGACTACGCTGGCGTCGACGAAGGCATGAGCGGCATCAGCACGCGCTTCGCCTACAAGATCCTGTCCAAGGTTTTCAACTTCGACAGCTCGGAAGTCGCCGCCAACCCGGTGCACCTGATGTATGTGCTGGAGCAGCAGATCGAGCGCGAGCAGTTCCCCAAGGAGCTCGAAGAGAAGTACGTCGGCTTCATCAAGGAGCAGCTGAGCCCGCGCTATGCCGAGTTCATCGGCAAGGAGATCCAGACCGCCTACCTGGAAAGCTATAGCGAGTACGGCCAGAACATCTTCGACCGCTACGTCACCTACGCCGACTACTGGATCCAGGACCAGGAGTACCGCGACACCGACACCGGCGAGGTCTTCGACCGCGCGGCGCTGAACGCCGAGCTGGAGAAGATCGAGAAGCCGGCCGGCATCTCCAATCCCAAGGACTTCCGCAACGAGATCGTCAACTTCGTGCTGCGGGCGCGTGCCAACAACGCGGGCAAGAACCCGCTGTGGACCAGCTACGAGAAGCTGCGCACCGTCATCGAGAAGAAGATGTTCTCCAACACCGAGGAGCTGCTGCCCGTCATCAGCTTCAACGCCAAGGCCAGCGCCGAGGACGCCAAGAAGCACGAGAACT
>Ga0164290_1002536_pt1 | contig 12179 bp, 8 predicted proteins | sample Micstemetagenome_FD_108782 | JGI IMG/M metagenome (GOLD analysis project Ga0164290, IMG submission 108782) | Contaminated culture microbial community from soil near Moab, Utah, USA - Microcoleus steenstrupii SON62 (Illumina Assembly) | ecosystem: Environmental > Terrestrial > Soil > Soil crust... | reverse complement strand
CGAAATCGCCGAGCCCGATCGCTTCGGGATTGAACACGTGAAGTTTCGCCAGCGTCTCGATCTTGCTGGTGAAGATTTTTCGCCTGTTGTCCGGCGTCTGGCTCGGCAGCGTCGGATCCCAGAACACCCGGCCTTCTTCCATCGACATGATGTAGAAGGCGGCGCCGATCACGGCATCGTCGGTGCACAGCGCATAGGCCTTGGCGACCGGAAAGCCCTGCTTGCCGAGGGCTGCGATGACGCGGAACTCGCGGTCGACCGCATGCGCCGACGGCAGCAATTTGCCGAACGGCTTTCGCCGCATCACATAGGCGCGCGCCGGTGTTTCGAGCTTGTACGTCGGGTTCGACTGGCCGCCCTTGAACTGCAGGACTTTCAGCGGACCCTGATAGCCTTCGACATGCTCGCGCATCCACGCATCGAGGCTCGCCTCGTTGATGCGATGGCGCTCCTCGACTTCCTTGGTGCCCGAGAATTCTTCGTCTTTCCTGACGCCGTCCGCCACGGTGACGCTCCCTTATCTTTTATCCGTCATTCCGGGATGGTCCGAAGGACCAGACCCGGAATCTCGAGATTCCGGGTTCGATGCTTCGCATCGCCCCGGAATGACGGTGTGGAGAGTGCCACGCGCACTCTCCCCCATCTTTAATGCGTGGGAGAATTTGCATACTTCCGAAGTTCAAGTCTGGCAATGGCGCGGTTGTGCACCTCGTCCGGGCCGTCGGCGAGCCGAAGCGTACGGATATGGGCATAATCCCTCGCCAGGCCGGCATCGTCGGAGACGCCGCCGCCGCCATAGGCCTGGATGGCATTGTCGATGATGCGCAACGCCATGTTGGGCGCCGCGACCTTGATCATCGCGATCTCGAGCTGCGCGGTCTTGTTGCCGACCTTGTCCATCATGTCGGCGGCCTTGAGGCACAGCAGGCGGTTCATCTCGATGTCGGCGCGCGCTTCGCCGATCCGCTGTTCCCATACCGAGTGCTCGATGATCTTCTTGCCGAACGCGGTACGCGAGGCCAGCCGACGCACCATCTTCTCCAGCGCCTCCTCCGCCTTGCCGATGGTGCGCATGCAGTGATGGATGCGGCCCGGACCAAGACGGCCCTGCGCGATCTCGAAGCCACGGCCTTCGCCGAGCAGGATGTTTTCCTTCGGCACCCGAACGTTTTCCAGGAGCACCTGGGCGTGGCCGTGCGGCGCATCGTCGAAGCCGAACACCGGCAGCATCTTCTCCACCTTGATGCCGGGGGTATCGAGCGGCACCAGGATCTGCGACTGCTGCTGGTGCTTGGCCGCCTTCGGATCGGTCTTGCCCATCAGGATCGCGATCTTGCAGCGGGGATCGCCGACGCCGGACGACCACCATTTGCGGCCGTTGATGACGTAGTGGTCGCCATCACGCTCGATGCGCGTTTCGATATTGGTCGCGTCGGAGGAAGCGACCGCCGGCTCCGTCATCAGGAAGGCGGAGCGAATTTCGCCGTCCATCAACGGGCGCAGCCACTTCCGCTTCTGCTCCTTGGTGCCATAGCGGATGAAGACCTCCATGTTGCCGGTATCCGGAGCGGAGCAGTTGAACACTTCCGAGGCCCAGGAGATGCGGCCCATCTCTTCCGACAGCAGCGCATATTCGAGGTTGGTCAATCCCGCGCCGCGGAATTCGTCATCCTCATGCGCGTTCGGCGGCATGAACATGTTCCAGAGGCCTTCGGCCTTTGCCTTCTTCTTCAGGTCCTCAAGGATCGGGATCACCTTCCAGCGCGGACCTTCCGCATCCTGCTTTTCATAGATCGGCACTGCGGGGCGGACATGCTCCTTCATGAAGGCCCGCACGCGGTCCAGCCATTGCTTCTGCTTCTCTGACATGTCGAAATTCATGGGGCGCTCCTCGTCCTCGTCATTCTGAAACCGTTTCCCGCAACTGTCCGCCTGCCGCTGATGGCCCGCAAGCCATTTTATTACCGATACGGCGGACAATTTCGGCCTGCCGGAGATGCGACACGTTCGCAGACGTTCTTGACATTTCCGGCTCTTCAAACGATAGTTTCATACAACTGTTTGAATTGCAACTCCCTCTCTGGGAGGTCATTCCGGGGCGACGCGCCAGCGTCGAACCCGGAATCTATCTAGAGGATGTGGCGCGAGATTCCGGGTTCGCGCTTCGCGCGCCCCGGAATGACGGAAAGAGGCTATAGCCATGTCGAGCGATCGGACCCGGTCCGCGATCCTTGCCGCCGCGGAAAAGCTGTATGCCGATCGCGGCTTCGGCGACGTGACGCTGCGCGACATCGTCGCGGAAGCGAACGTCAATCTGGCCGCGGTGAATTATCATTTCGGCTCCAAGGACGAACTGATCGCGGAATTGTTCGTCAGCCGCAGCCTCGCCACCAACCGCGAGCGGCTCAATGAGTTGAAGCTTGCGGAGGAAAAGGGCGGCGGCTGCGCCCCGATCGAGGCCATCCTGCACGCGCTGGTCGGCCCTACCCTGCGCGGCTGCCTCGGCCCCGACCGCGAAGGCTCGACGGCGGCGCGCTTCATGATCCGCGCCTCGATCGAATCGGTGCCGCCGATCCGCCGCATCAAGAACCGCGAGGTCGACCATTTGCGGAAATTCATCGCCGCCATGCGCCGCGCGATGCCCGGCCGCGACGACGCCGATCTCTACTGGGGTCTGCACTTCGCGCTGGCGATGTCGCATCACACTATCAGGGAAAAGGAGCGGCTGATCCGTCTGTCCGAAGGCCGATGCGACCTCGACGACGTCGATGCCATCGTCGAGCGCGTGGTTTCGGTCTCGGTAATGGCGCTGACCGGCGGCGAGGCGCCAGTCAAAAAGGCGCCCGCTCGATCGGCGATACCGCAGGGCCGGCTGACCCGGCAGGATTTGTGAAAGGCCTCCGCCGGTCATTCCGGGATGCGCCCCCTTCGGCGCAGGCCCGGAATCCATGTCGCCACCGGTTCTGCCGTTAGATGGATTCTCAACTGCGCCATTGCGCACCATAGCCCGTGCTGCGCGCGCCTCGGAATGACGACTGAACATGTGTTCGCATTCTCGCGACATGTTCTGCCCGAGGCTTGCTCAGAATTTCCCGCCCTCTGAGATAGAGGGCGCAGGAAAGGCCGGGTGCGCGCCGCACCCGCGGTCTCGTGTGCAATGTAGACAGAAAGTGCGCACACGAGCATACAGGTTCGGCGGGAGCATCCCGGCCTTCCCTGCGCAATGGCTTTACGGCTTACTTCGTGCTCTTCCCGGAGAACGGCTCTTTTGCCTCCGTCGCCCGCGAGATGCTTTCGCTTCCCGCGGACTTAACGCCAGCACCACGGCGCCAGAACCACACGACTTCACCGTACGCCTCAGCCACGCTCGTCCGTCGCAGCCTCGGCGTCCATCGCATCTCACCGCGCGTCAGTGACGATGGCCAACGCCCCTCATCATCGCGGTGATGACGGGACGTAATATGCCCTTGATTTGGGTAAAAAGGGAAGCGGGCAATTTTTGATTTTCAGAAATTGTTCGCTTGACATGATTTCCGAAAACCAGAAGGTGATTTGCTCGTCGGGCAATCACAGGTGCCGTAGGGTAGCGCAAAAGAGCGCAAGCGACATGCCCACCATCAAGCATCGTGCTCGGTGAGAGATGGTGGGCACGTCGCTTCGTTCCTTTGTGCGGCTGGCGTTGGCGCCCAGAAACGTGCTAGCTAATTTAACTATCTTTGGTTGAGGGAATCGCGGCATGGCGCGAGCAAGGGCATGGTTCGCGGCACCGATCGTCGCATTGGGGATTGGCGCAGCGAGCGGCGCCCTTGCGCAGCAGGCGCGACCGGATCTCGTCGATCCCGTGTATCGCGGCCGCTACCTGCGGGCTGGCCCCGGCTTCGCCTGCCAATTTGAAGCACCTCATAAATTGGCTCCGGAACAAGTCGCGGCGCTGTCGGAACGCCCATGCCTGCGGATCGGTCCATTGGTCGTGGGCATGGAGGCGGCCGCCGTCAAATCCGCATTGGGTCAGCCCGATCGCCAGCTCAACGGGCCGAAACAGACCACGGTCTGGGCCTATCTGTTCGGCAAGACCAATGACGGTCCATACCTGCTCGCTTCGATCTGGCAGGACAGGCTTGTCGCCATCCAGATCACCGGCCGCCTGCCGGCCGAGAAATACGGCTTCAACGGCATCACGCTCGGCACGACAGCGGAGAGCGTGACGAAGCAGCTCGGCAAGCCGATGGCCGTCGGGCCGAGTTCGATACCGAACACCGACGTGTGGTCATATCAGCCGTGGACTTTTTCACTCGAAATGAGCGAGGGCCGCGTGACGTCAATCAGGGTTGCCGACCCGCAGTTCGACTAGCTGGCAGCCCTGGGGAGAGCAGAGCGTGCCCTCTACGCTGCCTGTCTAAAGGCATGGCTCCGGCTCCAGCACCGTCGGCTTTAGCCCCGCGGCCATCGACGTAACCTTGCCGGCCCGCGTAACGAAGAGAATCATGCGCTTCATGTCGGGGCTATCGGCCTCGATCCAGAATTCCGGAACATGCGCCGGGTCATTCTCGGGCGGCTTATCGCGATCATAGAAGCCAAGGCGCTTGTTCACCTGTGCATAGCTGCGCCTGATATCGTCTTCCGTAGAGCCTATGCCAATCCGTTGCTGGTCGACCACATCGGGCGTCCGGCCATCGGAGGTGAACACGTTGATCACGGTGATCCTGCCGTCTTCGACCACATAGGTGATACCCGGGTCCTTCTTGTCGGCACGAGAGGTCTGATAGCATGCATCGGAAGTGTAAACGATGCTCCGAGGCTCCAGTTTCGTCCCGAGGGCGCGTTCGGCGTCCTTCACCGTCATTCCGAGTTGCACCGGCCCAACGCCCTGCCACGACAGGACGTCGGCGCCGGCCGGCGTCACGAGCATTAATGTCCACAAGATCAAGAGCGATGCGCGTCGCATTCGTGCGTTCCAGAATACGCCGCCGTAGGGTGGACAAAGCGACAGCGTGCCCACCATCAAGCAGCGAACCCGCGACAAATGGCGGGCACGTCGCTCGCGCTCCTTCGCCCACCCTACGCAGCCTCTACTCCGCCGCCAATTGCCTTGGCGCAGGCGGCGGGTTGGCGAGGTCGGCGGTCAGCTGGGCGTGGCGCGCTTTGGCGTCCGCGACCGCCTTCTCCTTCACCGGGCCGTAGCCTCTGATGCGGTCGGGCAAGTTCAGGAGTTCGACGGCGGTGTCATGCGTCACCGGTGACAAGAGCCCGAGCGCGGTGTCGACGTCCTTCTCGTAGGCCGTGATCAGCTCGCGCTCGAGCTTGCGGTCGGTCGAGTAGCCGAAGATGTCCAGCGGCGTGCCGCGCAGGACGCGCAGTTTTGCCAGCGTGCGGAACACGGGCATCATCCAGGCGCCGAAGGCGCGCTTCTTCGGGCGGCCCAGCGCGTCCTTGGCCCCGCCAAGAATCGGCGGCGCGAGATTGAAGTTGAACTTGAACTCGCCTTCGAACTGGTCGCGGAGCTGCTGTTCGAACTTGCCGTCGGTGAAGAGCCGCGCGACTTCGTATTCGTCCTTGTAGGCGAGCAGTTTGGCGTAGTTGATCGCGACCGCGCGCGGCAGCGCTTCGCCATAGCCGCCGTCGATGGCGGCGTTGCGGACCCGGTCGACCAGCTTGCGGTAGCGCTTGGCCAAGCGCGAGCTCTGATAGGCCGTCAGCAGGTCCGTACGATGGGCGATGATCTCGTCGAGCGTCATCGCCTCCAGCGTCTTCGCCGGAACGACGGCGTCGTGATCCTTCATCATCTCCTTGAACCGCGCCGGATCGGCGGCCGCCAGCCGGCCGAGCTGGAAGGCCTGCGTGTTCATCTTGATCGAGACCCCGTTGACCTCGATCGCCTGCAGGATAGCCGTCGCCGACAGCGGCAGCAGGCCACGCTGATAGGCGTAGCCGAGCATCATGATGTTGGTGGCGATGGAGTCCCCTAACAGCGCTTCGGCCGGCGTGGTGAAATCGAAGAACGAGGAATCCTTGCGCAGCTCGGTCTCCAGCACCGAATTGAGCTTGCGGGTCTGGAAATTGAAGTCGCGGTTGAGGATGAAATCCGCGGTCGGGATGACGTGGCTGTTGATGATGCCGACCGTGCGGGTCGACTCGCACAGCGTCACCATGTCCTTCGATACCGCGACCACCTCGTCGGCGGCCATCACGAGATCGGCGGTGCCGGTGACGATACGCGAACAGGTGACGTCGGCGGTATGCTCGGAAAGCCGGACATGGCTGAGCACCGCCCCGCCCTTTTGCGCCAGGCCGGACATGTCGAGGATCATGCTGGCCTTGCCCTCGATATGGGCGGCCATGCCGAGCAGCGCGCCGATGGTCAGCACGCCGGTGCCGCCGACGCCGCCGACGGCGATGTTGTAGGGCCGCTGCAGCGACGGAAACGACGTCGGCTCCGGCAGGTCGCCGAAATCCCCCAGACCTTTACTATCAAGGCTCGCCGGCGCGCGGCGGCGCGGCTTGCCGCCGTCGATGGTGACGAAGGACGGGCAGAAGCCCTTGAGGCACGAATAGTCCTTGTTGCAGGTCGACTGGTTGATGGTGCGCTTGCGGCCCAGCTCGGTTTCCAGCGGCTCGACCGAGATGCAATTCGACTGCACCGAGCAGTCGCCGCAGCCTTCGCAGACCGCGGGATTGATCATGACGCGGCGCGCCGGGTCTTCCATCAGGCCGCGCTTGCGGCGGCGGCGTTTTTCGGCGGCGCAGGTCTGTACGAAGACGATCGCCGAGGTGCCCTTGATGGCGCGACACTCCCTCATGACCGCGTCGAGTTCGTCGCGATGGCGGGTGATGACGCCGGGCGCGATGTCGGACGCGGGGTAAAGGTGCGGATTCTCGGAGACCAGGTAAATATTGCGGATGCCTTCGGCGTGAAGCTGGAAGGTGATCTGCTGCGGCGACAATTCGCCGTCGACATGCTGGCCGCCGGTCATCGCGGTCGCATCATTATACAGGATCTTGTAGGTGATGTTGGCGCCTGAGGCGATCGACTGGCGGATCGCAAGGCTGCCGGAATGGAAATAGGTGCCGTCGCCGAGATTGGCGAACACGTGCTCTTCCTTGGTGAACGGCGCGACGCCGACCCACGGCACGCCCTCGCCTCCCATATGGGTGTAGGTCTCGGTGTTGCGGTCCATCCACAGCGCCATGAAGTGACAGCCGATGCCGGCAAAGGCGCGGCTGCCTTCCGGCACCTTGGTCGAGGTGTTGTGCGGACAGCCCGAGCAGAAATACGGCGTGCGGGTGACGGGGGCGACCGCCTGCATCTGGGTCGCCTGCCGGCCGTTGAACCAGTCGGCCTTGGCGCGGAGCATCGCGGCGATTTCAGGGTTGAGATTAAGTCGAAGCAGCCGCTCGGTCAGCGAGCTCGCCAGCGAGGCGACGCTGAGCTCGGCGGCGAAGGTCAGGAAGCGCTTGTCGTGATCGTCCATCTTGCCGACGATGCGCGGGCGAACGTCGTCGCGCCAGTTGAACAGCTCCTGCTTCACTTGATTTTCGACGATCTCGCGGCGCTCTTCGACGATGAAGATTTCCTCGAGGCCGACGGCGAAACTGCGCACGCCTTCCGGCTCCAGCGGCCAGGGCATGCCGATCTTGTAGAGCCGCAAGCCGATCTTGGCGGCGACCTCCTCGGTGATCCCGAGTTCGCGGAGCGCCTGACGAATGTCCTCGTAGCTCTTGCCTGACGCCATGATGCCGTAGCGGGCGTTCGGCGAATCCATGGTGATGCGGTTGATCTTGTTGGCGCGGGCAAAGGCGATCGCGGCATAGCCCTTGTAGTCCTGCAGGCGCAGATCCTGCGCAAAGCGGTCGTCCGGCCAGCGCAAATTGAGACCGCCTGGCGGCATCTCGAAATCGGAGGGGATGATGAAGGGCTTCATCTCGTCGGTGAGGTCGATCTCGGCCGTGGTTTCCACCGTCTCGGTGATCACCTTCATGCCGACCCAGCAGCCGGAGTAGCGCGACATCGCGATACCCAGAAGGCCCATCTCGATCATTTCGTGAATGCTGGACGGATAGAGATAGGGCATCAGCGCGGAGATGAAGGCGTGGTCGGACTGATGCGGCACGGTGGAGGACTTGGCGCCATGGTCGTCGCCGGCAAGGCAGAGCACGCCGCCGTTCCTGGCCGAGCCGGCGGTGTTGGCGTGGCGGAACACGTCGCCGCAGCGGTCGACGCCGGGGCCCTTGCCGTACCAGATGCCGACCACGCCATCATACTTGGCGCCGGGCGACAGATTGAGCTGCTGCGAGCCCCAGACCGCGGTTGCCGCGAGGTCCTCGTTCACGCCGGGCTGGAACTTGATGTTGTACTGCTCGAGATGTTTTCGCGCGGCGACGAGCTGCTGGTCGTAGCCGCCGAGCGGCGAGCCGCGGTAGCCGGAGATGAAGCCCGCGGTATTCAGCCCCATCGCGCGGTCGCGGCGGATCTGCGCCATCGGAAGACGGACCAGCGCCTGAATACCGGTCAGGAAGACGTGGCCGGTGCCCTGGGTATATTTCTGATCGAGACTGATCGGACCCTGGTTGATTCCCATTTTCAGCCCTCTTTGTCCTGAGCCTGATCGGGACGCCTGCTTTTTAGCTAGTCATCTCTGCTTGTTAGAACCAGTCTATGTCGGATTTTTCAGCGCGCGCAGCATAAATCTCGCGGACGAAGCCGCGCCGCAAAAGATCGCAATTTCGTGCCGCAATGGCGTGGGAGCATTTCGGTTTGTGTCGTCCGGGAGCCCCGGCGCGAAATGGCATGACGTCCCTCCCGGGCGTGATTTCGCGCTATAACGCTCCGGGAGGCCAGAGGGTGCAGGGATCCATGCGGACGATTCTCGCAGGCGTGCTTTTGTGCAGTGCATTCGCCGTAGTGGACGGCCATGCCCAATCCCGCGCCGAGCCGACCGCCGAGGACATCGCGCGTGGCAAGGCGCTGACGGTGGCCGGCGACTGCGCAGGCTGCCACACCGCCGATCCGGCACGGCCGTTCGCCGGCGGGAAGCGGATCGATACTCCATTCGGCGGCATCTATGCGCCCAACCTGACGCCGGATAGCGAGACCGGCCTCGGCGCCTGGAGCGACGACGATTTCTACCGCGCCTTGCGATATGGGGTGGCCCGCGACGGCTCGCGCTATTACCCGGCCTTCCCCTATCCGAACTTCTCGAAACTGACGCGGCAGGACATTTTTGCGGTCCGCGCCTATCTCGCGACCCTGACACCGGTGCGCAATCCGCCGCGGACGCCGGAGCTGCGCTTTCCTTTCAACTATCGCTTTGTGATGCGTGGCTGGAACTGGCTGTTCTTCAAACCGGGCATCCTGATGCCGGACCAGGCCAAGAGCGCGGAATGGAACAGAGGCCGCTATCTGGTCGAGGGCGTCGCACATTGCGGCGCCTGCCACACGCCGAAGAACATGTTCGGCGCGGAGCGGCGCGGCCGCGCCCAGAAATTCACCGGCAGCCTGGTGCAGGGCATGTTCGCGCCGCGGCTCGATGGCGCCGCGCGCAGCGGGCTGAAGAGCTGGAGCGTCGACGACATCACCGAATATCTGCAGAGCGGCCGGAATTCGAAGAGCCATGCCGGACAAGTGATGTCGGAGGTCGTGGTCAACTCGACCTCGAAGATGAGCGACGCCGACGTTCGCGCCATTGCGGTCTACCTGAAAGCGCTTCCGGCCGGCGTGCCGGAGCCGCCGGTCACCCCGCCCTCGCCGGCGCAGATGGCAGCGGGCAAGAAGCTCTATAACAGCGTGTGCGTCGCCTGCCACGAGGAAGACGGCTCCGGGGCGCCGCGGATCTATCCGCCGCTGCCCGGCAACGCCAATTTGCAATCGTCGGACGCGTCAAGCACGCTGCGCATCATCCTCGACGGCGCCGAGACCGTGACGACGCCGCGCGCGCCGAACAAGGGCTCGATGCCGGGCTATGCGGCGAAGATGACGGATCAGGAGATTGCCGATGTCACCAACTTCATCCGCAATTCCTGGGGCAATGAAGCCCCGCTGGTGACGGCGGATGAGGTCGCCAAAGCGCGGCGCAAATGATCGTGTCCCGGACGCGGCGCAGCGTGAAACGCTGCTCCGCAGAGCCGGGATCCATGCCTCACCAAGGCACTGGACCTCGGATCAGCAGCGCACCGCTACGCGCTGCGCAGCATCCGGGGAACGCTACCGCTGCTCCCCATTGAACACGAATTTCGGCATTTCCCATTTGTAGCGGATCGCGAGCAGGCGCAGCGTCAAACCCAGCACAAAGGTCAGCGCGGTCCAGAGCTGGTCGTTGAGCTGCAGCCCGAACGCGGTGGCGTAGAACAGCCCGGTGACGACGGAGACGCTGGCGTAGAGTTCGGAACGAAACAGCAGCGGCACGTCGTTGCAGAGGATGTCGCGCAGCACGCCCCCGGCGCAGCCGGTGATCATGCCCGCCACGATCACGATCGGCAGCGAAGCATTCATCTGCCAGGCGACGTCGCAGCCGGCCATGGTGAAGACCACGAGGCCGATCGCATCGAGCACCAGGAACGCCGTGGTGAGACGATGCACGAGCCGCGCGATCAAAATGGTGGCGAAGGCGGCGACAGCGGTCAGCGCGAGATAGAACGGATTCGCCACCCAGACCAGCGGATAATGCCCGAGCAGCACGTCGCGGATGGTGCCGCCGCCGAGCGCGGTGATGCAGCCCAGCATGCAGACGCCGGCCCAATCCATGCTGCGCCGTCCGGCGGCGAGTGCCGCCGTCATCGCCTGCGCGGTCAGCGCCACGTAGGTCAGGACGTTCAGGATCGTATCGCCGGGCGGCAGGCTCCACATGGCAACCTCACAGGGAACCAGCGAATCACAGGTTCCAACATTACGGGCTTGCAACTTTGGCGCGGAACATCCGCGCACGCCAGAAATTAGCCCTGGGATTGATAATGGAGGAACCATTCATGGCATACCAACCCAATCCGAACGATCCTTACCGTGCCGGCATGAGCGACGAGGAAATCCGTCGCCAGGCGCAACTCAACAGCCTCGACAATGAGTTGCAACCCGATCCGATGCTGCGCGAGGAATCCTCACCGAGCGGCGCCAAGGTCGCCATGTTCGCCGTTGCAATCGCCGTCGTGCTCGGCGCGCTGTTCTATGGCCTCAATAACACCACCGTGAACCAGGCCGGCACCACGCCGCCGAACCAGACCGCGCAGCAGACCAATTCGTCCACCCCGGCGGCGCCTCCCGGCATGCGTGACGTCACCCCGAAGGCCAACAGCGAGCCGGGCACGACCACGGGCGCCGCGACCAAGACGACGCCGCCCTCGTCGAACCCGACCGGGACCGAGGTCGATCGCGCCAAGCAGTAAGGCTTGATCATTCAAACCACGAGCAGCGGGCTTGGCCCGCTGCTTTTTCGTATATGGTCCTAGCCAAACATCTTGTTGAGCTCGCCGCCCGGATAACCGCTGGCGAACTCGCCAAAAGTGCCCTTCTCGGCCATCTCCTTCGACGCCTTCATGAAGCCTGCCCATGCCATCCGCGCCAGCGCGCCGCCGACGCTGATGCGGCGGACGCCGAGCTCGGAGGCCGCCTGCAACGACGGCCCGGCCGCGCCGACCAGAAGATTGACCGGTTTTGGATGCACCGCCTTGACGACGGTCGAAATTTCCTCGGCCGTCGAAATGCCGGGCGCGTAGAGGCAGTCGGCTCCTGCTTCGGCGTAAGCCGTGAGCCGGTCTATCACGAGCTTGAGGTCCTTCTGCCCACGCAAAAACGCTTCGCAGCGACCGGTGAGCAGGACACCGCTGTTGTCGGCATCGATCGCCTTGCGCGCCGCCTTGATGCGCTCGACCGCCAGCGCGCGATCGAACAGCGGTTTGGCATTGTCGCCGGTGTAATCCTCGATCGACAGGCCGGCGAGACCCGTCTTCACCGCGCGGGCGACGTTGACGCCGACCTTGTCGGGCTCATGCGCAAAGCCGTCCTCGAAATCGGCGTTGACGGGAATGTCGACCGCCGCCGAGATCGCGGCGAGATGGTCGCAGACGTCGTCGACGGTGACGCGGTTGTCGGGCTTGCCGAGCGTCCAGGCGAAGCCGGCGCTGGTGGACGCCAGCGCCTTGAAGCCGAGATGCTGCAGGGCCTTCGCGCTGCCGACATCGAAGGGGTTGGG
>Ga0164290_1002535_pt1 | contig 12186 bp, 15 predicted proteins | sample Micstemetagenome_FD_108782 | JGI IMG/M metagenome (GOLD analysis project Ga0164290, IMG submission 108782) | Contaminated culture microbial community from soil near Moab, Utah, USA - Microcoleus steenstrupii SON62 (Illumina Assembly) | ecosystem: Environmental > Terrestrial > Soil > Soil crust... | reverse complement strand
GGCTTTGACGACGATGCCTTCCTGCGTCGGAGGGCGATGATAAGGGAATAGTGAAATGGACACCGGCACCGTTAAGTTCTTCAATGCCGATAAAGGCTTCGGCTTCATAAAACCTGATAAGGGCGGCGCGGACATTTTCGTGCATATCACCGCGGTTCAGGCCTCGGGCCTGACCGGCCTGACTGAAAATCAGAAAGTCACCTACGATACGGAACCTGATCGTCGCGGCAAGGGTCCCAAGGCCGTGAACCTCAAGGTCACCGGCTGATATCAGCTATTCCTGCAAAGGCGTGAAACGCCGCCCCGGCTTTTGCCGGCTGGCGGCGTTTTTGCTTCTAAACCCCACAAGTACGCTGCCACAAAGAGGTCATTTTCCGTTCAGCCGCCATTCATGGTTTCGGCAATAGCGTCCCGATCCAAGAGGCGGCAGCGCCTCCCCAAGCAGGGAAGAACCATGAACAAATTTTCCAAGACCCTTATCCTGTCGGTCGCGGCACTGGCCACGGTTGCCAGCACTGTCGAATTCGCCTCCGCCGGAGACCGCTACTGGCGCAAGCATCATCGCGGTCATTGGCGTGGCAATGCCGTCATTGCAGGCGTCGCCGCTGGTGTCGTCGTCGGCGGTCTGATCACCGCTTCGCGGTCACGAGTCGTTTATGAAGATGCACCAGTGGTCATCGACGAAGACCCGATCTATGAGGATCGCGAGACCGTCTATGTCGGCCCGGATGAAGATTATGACCGGCCGGTCTACCGCGAGCGGGCGCCGGTCGATGACGACTATGCAGCGCCGGATGAGCGCTATGTCGAGCCTCAGGACGACGGCCATGACGACAATCGAGCTGACCGGAGCGACTATTTTCCCGACAGGCCCGCGCAGCGTCAAAGCCAGCGTCGCGACAATAACAGTCGCGACCATGCCGATGCCGGCAACCTGAAGCCCTGGACGTCGGAATGGCGCCGCTACTGCGCTGAGCGTTACGCTTCGTTCAATTCGTCGAACGGCACATATCTGGGCTACGACCAGAAGCGGCACTTCTGCAAGGCAGGCTGATCGAAAAGACCAATGCGAAATGCCGGGCACTCACCCCGGCATTCTCATATGCCGGCGAGGAAGGGGTTCGAGCGGCGCTCGTCGCCGATCCGGCCACCCGGACCATGCCCGCAGATGAAACCCACATCGTCGCCGAGTGGCAGAACCTTGGTGCGAATGGTTTCTAGAAGCTGCTCGTGATTGCCGCCAGGCAGATCCGTACGCCCGATCGAGCCGTTGAACAGCACATCACCGAGATGAGCGAAATTCTGCTCGCGGTTGAAATAGATTACATGTCCCGGCGCATGTCCCGGCGTGTGATAGACCTCGAAGACATGCTCGCCGAACGAAACCGTCTCGCCTTCTTCGAGAAAGCGATCCGGCACCATGTTGCGAATCCTCATGTCGGCGCCGAAGCGGGCGGCGCTGGCTTCCATGTTCTGCAGGAGCGGCAGGTCGTCCTTATGCGGCCCGATGACCTCAATGCCCAGGGCCTCCTTGAGGTCGAGCGCTCCGCCTGCGTGATCCAGATGACCGTGAGTCAGCCAGATCTCCTTGAGTCTGATGTCGTTCTCCTTGATCGTCTGGAGGATCACCTCGACGTCACCGCCGGGGTCGACGATCACGCCCTCCATCGTGTCGGGATCGAAAAGTACCGTGCAGTTCTGCTGAAACGGGGTGACGGGAATGATCCCGGCTTGAAGCTTGGCCATGACGTGTCCTGCGGTCTGTCTCAGGCGGATATAGGCAGCGGCTTTCGCTTTGTCATTACCTTAGAGGTAATTGAGACAATTCCCTCTTTCCGCGATCCTGATTGCGTCAACCGGGAAAAGGAATTGTAAAATGACGAACGCTCGTCAAATCGCCGACAACTATATCGCAACGTGGAACGCTACTGATGCCGCATCGCGCAATGCGTTGCTGGCCAGCCATTGGGCTAATGAACCGACCTATCACGATCCGCTTATGACAGCGGCCAATGCGGAGGAACTGGTTGGGCTCGTCGGCGCCGTCCAGGATCGCTTTCCCGACTTCCGCTTCAAGCTCACGAATACCCCCGACGGACACGGCGATTTCGTCCGCTTTTCGTGGGGGCTTGGCCCGGATGATGCAGAGCCGGTCATCGAAGGCAGCGATGTGATCATGCTGGAGAATACCCGCATAAAGCACGTCGTCGGCTTTCTCGACAGGGTGCCGGCCACAGCCTGACGCCCCTCGCAGCGGCGCGTGCAATGCGCGCCGCGCTATCAATTTTGGTCGAGGCTTGCGACTTCCATCGAGTTGATCGGCGATGCGCCGAGGCTGGCGGTCGTCACCAACAAGGCGGCAACCGAAAAGCTGAAGGCAGCGACCATCATGACGAGCGGGCGAAGCTGCTGGGCGACGGAAATGGTTTCGTTGGCGGTGTTCACTGTCTTGTCCCTTTGGTTGGCGACATCGGCCGCCTCTTGCAAACTTGACGTTTCTATCCGTCAATTTGTTCGCCAACGCTGTTACCAAAGGTACAGTTTCCCGGCTCTACAGCAAAAAGCGGCCTCGGAGGCCGCTCAGTTGTACAGCTGTGTCGAAAATGTCACTCCGCCGCTTGCGCTGCTGCCGGGTAGACCTCCTTCATATAGTCGTTCATCAGCGTCTCGCTGATCATGGCAGGCGTGAAACTGTACTTGCCACCGATCTCGGAAACCGGCGTCACTTCGGCTGCTGAGCCAGTGAGGAAGCATTCGCTAAAATCCGGCAGTTCTTCCGGCATGATCGCGCGCTCAACCACTTCAATGCCGCGTCGTTTGGCAAGCTCGATCACGGTCTGGCGCGTGATGCCGTTCAGGAAGCAGTCCGGATCCGGCGTATGGATGACGCCATCCTTCACGAAGAAGATGTTGGCGCCTGTCGCTTCCGCCACACGACCGCGATAGTCGAGCATCATCGCATCGGCATAGCCTTTGGCTTCTGCGGCATGCTTGGAAATGGTGCAGATCATGTAGAGGCCGGCAGCCTTGGCTTTCGAAGGTGCAGTCCTCGGGTCCGGGCGGCGGTATTCGGCGAGATCGAGCTTAATGCCCTTGAGCTTCTCTGCCGGGTTGAAATAGCTGCCCCACTGCCAGATGGCGATGGCGACATTGATCTTGTTGTTCTGTGCGGAGACGCCCATCATTTCCGAACCGCGCCAGGCGATCGGACGGACGTAGGCGTCGGCGAAACCCTGACGCTTCAGCAGTTCGATGGTCGCGGCGTCGAGCTCTTCCACCGTATAGGGAATTTTGAAACCCATCAGGTCGGCGGAAGTGTGCAGGCGCTGATTATGCTCGGTCAGCTTGAACACCCGACCACCATAAGCGCGCTCGCCTTCGAACACCGCGCTGGCGTAATGCAGGCCATGGGTCAGCACGTGAATCTTGGCGTCCTTCCAAGGCACGAACTCGCCATTCATCCAGATGTGGCCATCTAGCTGGTCAAAAGGAACTGCCATAGTGTAACCTCCGCGGCGCTTGGGAGAGCGTCTTTTTGAAATGGTTTTGCTCCGTCTGGCCGGTTCGCAGCGTGTGGCGAAGAGTGGGACGGAGCTTGGGGAAGAAGCTGTGATCGGCGGATCGCATCTGTCCTCATGGTTGAAATTAGGCTATCAGGGGCATGAAATTATGTCAATGAAGCTGACTTATCGCCCCATCGGCAGGACAGGTATCCGCGTGACCGCGAAGCAAGAAAAGAGTACGAATGACAGCGACATCGTCCGCACGCCGATGACCGGCGATGGGGCCATCGATTTCGAAATCATCGAACTTCTATTCTTCGCCTATCGCGACTTCATCTCCGATCCGGACGCAATGCTGTCGAAGAAGGAATTTGGCCGCGCCCATCACCGGGTCGTCCACTTTGTCAATCGCAATCCGGGCATGACAGTCGCCGATCTGCTCGATACGCTGAAGATTACCAAGCAATCGCTCGCGAGAGTGCTCAAGCAACTGATCGATTCGGGCTACATTGCCCAGGTCGAGGGAACCGAGGACCGCCGGCAGCGCCACCTCTATCCCACAGAGGCCGGGCGCGAGCTGGCGCTCGATCTGGCAAGGCCGCAATCGCGCCGTATTGGCCGTGCATTCGGCGAAGCGAAGGCTGATGTGCGGGAAGATATCGTGCGGTTCCTCGCGGGCATGCGCGACAAGGGAGGAAGGAAATGACCGAGCTCGAGCCAATGCCGGACGACGCACCGCATCTCCTTATTGTCGACGACGACACCCGTATCCGCGAACTCCTGCAGAAGTTCCTGAGCGGCAAGGGTTTTCGTGTCACAGTGGCGGCTGACGCTGCCGAAGCGCGCCGCAAGCTCGAAGGCCTCGATTTCGACCTTCTCGTGCTCGACGTCATGATGCCCGGCGAAACCGGTCTGGCGCTCACAAAGGCCCTGCGCGAAATCCGAGACATACCCGTTATCCTGCTTACCGCTCGCGCCGAGGCGGAATCCCGCATATCGGGTCTCGAAGCGGGCGCCGACGACTACCTGCCGAAACCTTTCGAGCCGCGCGAACTGGTGCTGCGTATCAACAACATCCTCAAACGCTCCGTCAATCCGTCGAAACCGAAGATTGATCAGCTCATCTTCGGTCCCTTCACCTTCTCGCTGGTCAAAAGGGAACTGCGCAGGGGCGCAAACCTCATTGGGTTGACCGGCCGCGAGCAGGACATCATGATGATATTTGCCTCGAACGCCGGGCAGACTATTGCCCGCCATGAGCTGGCAGGCTCCGGGGCCGATGTGGGAGAGCGCACGATCGACGTGCAGATCAACCGCCTGCGCCGCAAGATCGAGGACGATCCCGGCAATCCCGTCTGGCTTCAGACTGTGCGCGGGATCGGCTACAAGCTGTCGTTGGACCAGAACGGATGACCGACACGGAACTACCGCCGATGATGCTGGAAGAGCCTAAGCCGAAAGCTCCGCTCTTCGAAGTCGGCCGGTTTTTCCGCCGCAACTTGCCGCGCGGTCTGTTCGCGCGCTCTCTGCTCATCATCGTTCTGCCGATGCTGATTCTCCAGACCGTGCTGGTCTTCGTCTTCATGGAGCGCCATTGGCAGATGGTGACCAACCGCCTCTCCGCGGCGGTGACGCGTGATATCGCCGCGATCATCGACCTGCTTGATACGACACCCGGCAACGAGGCACGGATCATCCGCATCGCCGAGGAACGCATGGGGCTGACGATCAAGGTCATGCCCGGAGGCAAGCTTCCGCCGCGCAAGCCCATACCACTGTTCTCGATTCTCGACAAAACCCTGTCGCGGCAGATCAACAACCAGATCAACCGCCCCTTCTGGCTGAACACGAGCTTTGCCGAGAAGGAGGTCGAAATCCGCATTGTCATAGACAATAATCGCATCCTCAGCGTGGTGACGCGCCGCGACCGGACATCGGCATCCAATACCCAGATCTTCCTGATCTGGATGTTCGGCACCTCGCTGGTGCTGATCATCATCTCCGTCCTGTTCCTTCGTGGACAGATCCGGCCGATCCTGGCGCTCGCCAGCGCGGCGGAAAGCTTCGGCAAGGGACAGAAGACTGCCGAACCCTATTATCCACGCGGCGCAGTCGAGGTCCGGCGCGCAGGCATCGCCTTCCTGCAGATGCGCGAGCGCATCGAGCGCCAGATCGAACAGCGCACCGCGATGCTGTCGGGCGTCAGTCACGACTTGAGGACGATCCTCACCCGCTTCCGGCTGCAGCTCGCCATCGCCGAGAATATGAAGGATCTCGAGAGCCTCAACCGGGACGTCGATGACATGAATGCGATGCTGGACGGCTATCTCGATTTTGCCCGCGGCCAGGCCGAAGAGGCGCAGGGCGACCTCGATCTCAAAAACCTTCTGAGTCAACTCGAAGAGACCGCAGGTCTTCATGGCAAGGTGCTGACATCGTCGATCGAAGGCCCATCCGAGGTTCGAGTCCGGCCAAATTCATTCACGCGGCTCGTGACCAACCTCGCCGCCAATGCCTGGCGCCATGCCGCCAATATCCGGATCGAGGCGAAGAACTCCGCGCGCTTCCTGACGGTCACGATTGACGACGACGGTCCCGGCATTCCCGAAGCCATGCGCGAGGAAGTCTTCAAGCCTTTCTTCCGGCTAGACGAAGCGCGCAACATCGACGCATCGGGCACCGGCCTCGGCCTCGCCATCGCCCGCGACATCGCCCGCGGTCACGGCGGTAATGTCACGCTCTCGGAAAGCCCGATGGGGGGATTGAGGGCGACGGTAAGGGTGCCGGTCTAATCCTACCGCCCATAAACCTCATGCGGCACAAGCTCGAAAAAGCGCCGCTTGATATTGTAGCGGTCCCAGGCCTTGATCCGGTTGGGATAACGCTCGCGCATCGCGTCGAGCGGCTTGAGCAGGGCGCCGTCGCACTGCCATTTGCGGTCTAGGATTTCGATGATCCGGCGATTCGGCCAAGGCTTGTTGACGATCGACAGGAACGCACCGAAGGCTTCGTTCTCCATGCCACGCCCGGCTCGGTGCGCAATCATGGCGTAGCAGAAGGCGGTCGAGCGGGAAACACCTGCATGGCAATGAACGAGAATGCGCGAATGCGGACTTTCCACGGCAGGCCGCACCGTCTCGAACAAGCTCTCGACGATCTCCGGAAAATGGTCGGTGAATTCCAGTGTTTCCTGGTCGCGCAACCTTGCCACGATATGCTCGGCATTCCGGATGACTGGCACGTGCTCAGCACCAAGCGCCGGATCGATCAATGACACAACATGCGTGGCGCGCCATTCCTCTGCGATCACGGCAGCCTTCGGCAAGCATGAAACGCGAAATCGTTCATGGACCCTATTGAGCGGCATTTCCCCTACTCCCCGGTCATCCGACTGGATCCGAGATTGAGACCAAAACTGGGACAAAATGAGTCAAAGCAGCTTCCGTCCATTGGGAATGCGCGCGTCGGGTGCGGCCAACACGACCGCGCCGTTCTCGTCCTCGAAACCCAATGTCAGCACTTCCGACCGGAAGGGGCCGATCTGCCGTGGAGGAAAATTGACGACGCCGAGCACCTGGCGCCCGACAAGGATCTCCGGCGTATAATGGACGGTGATCTGCGCCGAGGACTTCTTGAGGCCGATCTCCGGGCCGAAATCGATCACCAGCTTGATCGCCGGCTTGCGTGCTTCGGGAAAAGGCGATGCCTCCACCACCGTGCCGACGCGAATATCGACACGCTCGAAATCGGCGTAGCTGATCTGATCCGACATGGATTTACCTTGCGAGTTCTTCCGCCCGGTCACGTGCCGCCTCGATGGCGGCATCGAAGAGCGGCTGCATTCCGCCTTCCGCCATCAGCACATCGAGTGCCGCTGCGGTCGTGCCACCGGGAGATGTGACATTGCTGCGCAGAACGGCAGCGTCGTCGGACGACTGGTGAAGCAATTCACCAGCGCCCGACACTGTTGCCCGTGCGAGACGCATGGCGAGGTCCGCCGGCAGGCCGAGCTTTCGGCCTGCCTCCGCCATGCACTCGACGAGGTAGAACACATAGGCCGGCCCCGAGCCCGAAAGTGCGGTGACGGCATCGATCAGGGATTCGCTCCCGACCCATTCGACGGGTCCGGAGACTTCGAGAAGCGAGTGGACGAGCTTGCGCTGGGCTTCGCTGACACGCCCATTCGCGAAGGCGCCCGTCACGCCGCGTCCGATCATGGCGGGCGTGTTCGGCATGGCACGCACCATGGCCGCTTCGCCAAGCTGCGCTTCCAGGAAGGTCAGCGGTTTGCCGGCGGCGATGGAAATGACAATGGTGTCGGGACCGATAAGCGCGCGATAGGCCGGCAGCACGTCTCCCATGACCTGCGGCTTGACCGCCACGAAGACCACGCCGGCCTTGAGGCCCTCTGGTGCGGCGGAAACGATGCTGAGACCGGCTTCACCGAAGCGAGATTTCATTGCTTCAGGTGGATTGGGATCGGCGGCAATGATGGAGGACGCGGCAATCCCGTTCTTGATCCAGCCCAGCGCCATGGCCCCGCCCATGTTCCCGGCACCGACCAGCACGATGGGTCCGGGAAGCGGCAGGCTCATGCTTCCCCCACGGTCTCGAACATCACGGCACTGACGGCGGACTGTGCATCCATGCCGGACCAGACCACGAACTGGAACGCCTGGTAATAGGCCTCGCAGGCATCGAGCGCCGACGAAAGCAGCATCTCGACTTGTCGGCCGGTGGGCTCGACGCCGCCCGACAGCAGCAGCGATTGCCGGAAGATCACGATATCAGCCCGCTGCCATACATCGAAATGGCCGAGCAGAACCTCGCCATTGATATGGGCGATCAGCTTGATCACCTCGTTCATTCTGTTATCGGGAATCTTGAGATCGAAGGCGCAGGACAGATGCAGCGCCTCGAATTCCTCCATCCAGGCGAAGGAGACCTGATAGTCGGCCCATTTCCCCTCGACGGTCATGGCGATCTCGTCATCCGCAGGACGCTCGAACGACCAGTCGTTGGTGTCCGCGACGAATTCGATCATGTCCACGGGATGGGACTGGCGTTCGGCTTTCAAGTCAAAAAGGCTCATGCGGCACCTAAAAACGGAATCATAGCCTCATCGCGCCCGGAAACAGACCAAACGCGACCGGAAGATACCGGAAACTCAATGGAATGATCCGCGAACCGATATGGGCACTGTAGGCGTTCTAGCCTGCCCGGAACTTACGCATCCGCTTCGAATCATCTTGTAAAATCAGTGTATAACGGCGGATTCACGAAACCAGTCCCGTCACGTCAAAAAGCTGGTGATAGTGCGTCAGGCGGATTCATAAATTGATTCAAATTTGAATGGTAACCGACTCTCGCATATGGCTTTTCAGCCCTTTGGAGCGGCGTAAATTTTTCTCGTTCGCCGCTCTTCACGCCTGTGGATAACCTTCAGGCGCGCGCTCAGGGCTTCGAAGCGGCCAGCCTTGCTTCCAGTTCGGCGAGCCGGGTGGCCAGCGCGTCGTTTTCTTCGCGTGCCTTGACGGCCATTTCGCGCACAGCCTCGAATTCCTCGCGCTTGACGAGGTCCATGCTGTTGAGCCAGCGCTCGGCCTGCGCCTTGAATGCGCCTTCGACCTCGCGGCCCACGCCCTGCACGGCGCCAGCGGCATCGGTCATCAGCTTGGCGAAATCGTCAAGAATACGGTTCGGTCCGTCGGCCATGGAGTGTCTCCCTGGAGATTGTTGGTCGTGGAATTGAGGTAGGACGCGCCTCCGGCCGATGCAAGGAAAAATCGGAACAAGCGGCATTTTGCGCGATCGTTGGGACTGAAGGCTCTGTCCACAGTGCCATATCGTGCTATAAGCCGCCGAAAGTTCAGCCCGAATCCGGACATGCCGTTGGACCCTTTCATCCAAATCCTCTCCTTGATGCCATTCCCCAATATTGATCCGATCGCCTTCTCCGTAGGTCCGCTCGATATCCGTTGGTACGGCATTTCCTATGTGGTCAGCATCCTCCTCGGCTGGTTCTATGCGCGCAAGATCGTCTCCACGCCGAGGTTGTGGAAGAACGACACGCCCGCCATGACGCTTCTCGACATCGATGATTTCGTGCTCTGGGCCGCCATCGGCATTGTGCTCGGCGGTCGCATCGGCTTCATCCTGTTTTACGACCTGCCGGTCTACCTCGCCGATCCCCTGCGCGTCTTCCAGGTCTGGCACGGCGGCATGTCGTTCCATGGCGGCATCACCGGCACGGCCATCGCCATGATCCTGTTTGCCCGCAAGCGCGGTATCAGCATGTGGTCGCTGTTCGATGTGGTGAGCACCGTCTGCGTCACGGGACTGTTTCTGGTTAGGCTCGCCAATTTCATCAATGGCGAACTGTGGGGCGGCGTCAGTTTCCTGCCATGGGCCGTGCTTTTCCCAGGCGAGATGTTCCCGCGCCATCCGAGCCAGCTCTACGAAGCGGGCCTCGAAGGCCTGCTGACCGGCATCATACTCGCCATCATGGTCTTCCGGTTCGGCGCCCTCAAGCGCCCGGGCCTCGTGGCCGGCACTTTCGTCAGCCTCTATGCCATCAGCCGCATCGCCGTGGAGTTCGTGCGCGTACCGGACGAGCAGGTCGGTTATCTCCTTGGCACCAATTGGATGACAATGGGCATGGCGCTATCGGTGCCCATGCTGTTGCTCGGCCTCTGGGCGATCTGGCGCGCCAACCGGATGGCCGACGCTGCATGACCACGCCGCTTGCGGAGAAGATAAAGGCGATCATATCGGTCAATGGCCCGATCAGCGTCACGGACTACTTTGCGCTTTGCCTGGCCGACCCGGAGCATGGCTACTACAAGACGCGCGATCCCTTTGGGCGCGGCGGCGACTTCGTCACTGCGCCTGAAGTCAGCCAGCTGTTCGGAGAAATGATCGGCGTCTTCCTCGTCGAAGCGTGGCAGAAACACCTCAAGCCAAGACGCAGTCTGCGCGTCGCCGAGATCGGCCCCGGTCGCGGCACCATGATGGCTGATATCCTGCGCACTATCCGGCAATTGGCGCCGGACCTCTATGACGTGGCGACCGTGCATCTGGTCGAGACCAGTCCGCCGCTTCGTACCATCCAGCAGGCGACGCTGGCGTCTTATGCCGGCAAGCTCGCATGGCATGAAAGCTTCGACGAGATTCCGCCCGGCTTTCTCCTGTTCGTGGCCAACGAATTTTTCGACGCCGTGCCGATCCGTCAGTTCGTCAAGACGGCGAACGGTTTTCGCGAGCGGATGGTCGGCATCGACGAGACTGGCAACCTTGGATTCACTATCGGCGTGACGGGCCTCGATCCGGCCCTGTTGCCTTCCGGACATCAGGCTGCTCCGCTCGGGTCGATCACAGAGGTCGCACCGGCCCGCATGGCGATCATGCAGTTGCTATCGGACAGGCTTTTTGACAGCGGCGGCACGACGCTGATGATAGACTACGGGCATCTGGCGTCTGGTTTCGGTGATACGCTGCAGGCCGTTTTCAAACATGCCTTCGATCCCCCGCTGGCCCATCCCGGCGAAGCCGATCTGACCAGCCACGTGGATTTCCAGTCGCTCGCCGAGATCGCCCGAAGCCGTTCCATTGCGGTCAACGGCATGATAACGCAGGGGGAATTCCTGCTGAAACTTGGGCTTCTCGAACGCGCCGGCGCGCTTGGCCGTGGCAAGAGCCCGGAACAGCAAGCGGAAATCCAGATGGCTGTCGAACGACTTGCCGGTACCGGGCCGAACCAGATGGGTGGACTTTTCAAGGTCATGTCGGTTTCAAGCCCGGATGTGCGCGTCGCACCCTTTATGGATTGAGTTGACACCCCACATATGCTTCTGCAACATCCCGCCGCAATGACTGCTTCGCCGAGCGCCAGCGCCAGACTTCGAAAGGCCGATCCTCGATGATTTCAGGCACCCGACCTTCCCCGATCCAGAGTCCCCTGTTGAGCGACATTGCCGCAAGCGGCATCGCGCATGGCTTCTTCACGCGGGCCGGTGGCGTATCGGAAGGGCTTTATGCGGGTCTCAATGTCGGTCTCGGCTCGCATGACGAGCCAGGCAGAATCCACGAAAATCGCGCCCGTGTCGCCGGCTGGTTCGGCGCCGGCGCCGGCGAACTTGCCACGCTTTACCAGGTCCATTCGCCTGACGTCGTCACGATCGACAAGGCCGGCGATAGCGAGAGGCCCAAGGCCGATGGCCATGTCACGGCCATGTCAGGCGTCATCCTTGGCATATTGACCGCCGATTGCGGCCCGGTCCTTTTTGCCGATCCGCGCGCTCGCGTCATCGGCGCAGCGCATGCCGGCTGGAAGGGCGCGTTCGACGGCGTGCTCGAAAATACGATCGCCGCAATGGAGATGCTCGGTGCGAGGCGCGAAAATATCACCGCCAGCCTCGGCCCTTCCATCTCGCGGACCAATTACGAAGTCGGCCCCGAATTCCATGCGCGCTTCATCGAGCGCGATGCCGACTGGGCCCAATTCTTCACGCCATCCGCGAAGTCCGGACACTTCATGTTCGACCTGCCCGGACTGACGATCCGCCGGCTCGAACAGGCAGGCGTTCGTGCGGAAAATCTCGATGTCTGCACCTATGCGGACGAGCAGAGATTTTTCTCGTACCGTCGCACGACACATCGAAACGAGCCGGACTACGGCCGGCAG
>Ga0164290_1002534_pt1 | contig 12194 bp, 14 predicted proteins | sample Micstemetagenome_FD_108782 | JGI IMG/M metagenome (GOLD analysis project Ga0164290, IMG submission 108782) | Contaminated culture microbial community from soil near Moab, Utah, USA - Microcoleus steenstrupii SON62 (Illumina Assembly) | ecosystem: Environmental > Terrestrial > Soil > Soil crust... | reverse complement strand
GACGTTGTCGAGCGAGTCGGCGCCCAGGTCGTCGATGAAGCTGGCCTTTTCAACGACCTTTTCCGGATCGGCGTCCAGGTGGTCGATGACGATCTTGCGGACGCGTTCCAGGGTGTCGGACATAGGTGTCTCTGCTTTTGGGGCCGCCGGGGCGGCTGTTGTCTCAGTCATTGCCGTATGACGACGGCGACGGCTGCGCAAGCCTTCAACGAAGACTCAGGCGAACCGGTTGCGTGGGCTTTAGCACAGCCGTGAGGGCTGCAAATAGCCTGTAGCCATCCGTAATGCCTCAGATCATCGCCATCCCGCCGTTCACGTGCAGGGTCTGGCCCGTCACATAGGCGGCCTCGTCAGACGACAGATAGACCGCGGCGGCGGCGATCTCGTCGCCCGTCCCCAGGCGGCCGGCCGGGATGTTCTTGAGGATGGTCTCGCGCTGCTGGTCGTTGAGCACATCGGTCATGGGCGAGGCGATGAAGCCAGGCGCGATGCAGTTGACGGTGATGCCGCGCGAACCGACCTCCTGGGCCAGCGACTTGGAGAAGCCGATCATGCCGGCCTTGGAGGCGGCGTAGTTGGTCTGGCCGGGGTTGCCGGTGACGCCGACCACCGAGGTGACGCCGATTATCCGGCCCGAGCGGCGCTTCATCATGCCTTTCATGGCGGCGCGCGAGAGGCGGAAATAGCTCTCGAGATTGACCCGGATGACGTCCTGGAAGTCCTCGTCCTTCATCCGCATCAGCAGGCCGTCCTTCGTGATGCCGGCGTTGGCGACGAGGATGTCCAGCGGGCTGCCGGCGGCCTCCTCGGCGCGGGCGATCAGGCCGTCGACCGATGCGGGGTCGGACAGGTTGGCGGCGGCGAAGAAGGCGCGCTCGCCCAGCTCCTTGGCCAAGTCCTGCAGCACCGCGTCGCGGGTGCCGGAGAGGACGACGGCCGCGCCCTGGGCGTGCAAGGCCCGGGCGATGGCCCCCCCGATGCCGCCGGTGGCGCCGGTGACGAGGGCGGTCTTGCCGGTGAGATTGAACATGGTTGCCTCTTCTGTTCCGTCATCCTCGGGCTTGACCCGAGGATCAGACTATCAGGTGCTCGTAGCCGAACGGCTGGAGCGCGGTTTCGGGGCCGTCCCGGGCGCACAGTGTGCCCGGACCTCTGATCCTCGGGTCAAGCCCGAGGATGACGGCCGAAGAGGATCAGAAACTCTTCGCGAAGGCTTCCAGCTCTTCCGGCGTGTTCAGCGACAGGCTTTCGGCGTCGGGGGCGATGCGTTTGGCCATGCCGGTCAGGACCTTGCCCGAGCCGATCTCGGCGAAACGGGTGACGCCGCCTTCGCCGGACATCCACTCCATCGACTCGCGCCAGCGGACGCGGCCGGTGACCTGTTCGACCAGCAGGCGGCGCAGGACCTCAGAGTCCTGCTCAGGGCGGGCGGTCACATTGGCGATGACGGCGACCGAGGGAGCGACGATGCGGGCGTCGGCCAGGGCCTCGGCCATTTCGTCGGCCGCGGGCTGCATCAGGGGGCAATGGAAGGGGGCCGACACGTTCAGCGGAATGGCGCGGGCGCCCAGCTCCTTGGCTTTTTCGATGGCGCGGTCGACGGCGGCCTTGTCGCCCGAGATGACGATGTTGCCGGCGTTGTTGTCATTGGCGACGACGCAGACGCCGACCTCGGAACCCGCCGCGGCGGCGGCCTCGGCCAGCGCCAGATCGGTCTTGGGTCCGATCAGGGAGGCCATGGCGCCGCGGCCCACCGGCACGGCGCGCTGCATGGCCTGGCCGCGCAGCTTCAGCAGGCGGGCGGTGTCGGCGAGGGTGATGGAGCCGGCGGCGCACAGGGCGGAATATTCGCCCAGCGAATGGCCGGCGACGAAGGCGGCGCGGCTGACATCGACGCCGAACTCGACCTTGAGGACGCGGGCGGCGGCGAGGGAGACGGCCATCAGGGCCGGCTGGGCGTTCTCGGTCAGGGTCAGCTGATCCTCGGGCCCCTCCCGCATCAGCACCGACAGCTTCTGGCCGAGGGCGTCGTCGATCTCGGCGTATACCTCGCGGGCGGCGGCGAAGGCGTCGGCCAGGGCCGCGCCCATGCCGACCGACTGGCTGCCTTGTCCGGGGAACAGCAGGGCGAGGGTCATGGCGGGTCTCCGGCGGCGTTGAATCGAGCCGGAGGGGTAGGACGATCAGGCGGACGGGGCAAGACGGGCCTGCCGGAGGCCCCTCTCCCACCCGCGAAGGTTCATCACAAAGGACACAAAGGACTCACAAAGGACACCACGGGGCCGGCGGGCCCGCGTCTCCCGTCAGGGAGGCGCAAGAGAAACGACGGCGGGCAAGGGCCCGCGGGCGCTCGTGACGGATTCGCTCCCGTCGTGTCCTTCGTGCCTTCTTCGTGCGCTTTGTGACGAACGAGCGAGGCCGCCGCCGGGAGCGGAATTCGGTGACTGGCCTCTGCCCGCTCAGAACAGCACGCCGGGGTTCATGATCCGGTGCGGATCGATCGTCGCCCGCACCGCCTGCATGGTGCGGATCTCCAGCAGCGACTTGTAGCGGCGGGCCTCGTCGGTCTTGAGCCGGCCCAGACCGTGTTCGGCCGAGATGGAGCCGTCATAGCGGGCGACGATGTCGTGGACGATCTGCGACCCCTCGGCCCAGCGGGCGAGGAAGGCGGGATGGTCGCCGCCGGGCGGGCACAGGACATCGTAATGCAGATTGCCGTCGCCGACGTGGCCGAAGGCGCTGACCCGCGCGCCGGGGTGGAAGCGTTCGACCGCGCCGGTCGCCTCCTCGAGGAAGTCGGCGATGCGGGAGACGGGGACGGAGACGTCGTGCTTCCAGCCGCCGCCTTCGGGCTTCTGGGCGGCGGACTGTTCCTCCCGGAGCTTCCAGAAGGCGGCTCGCTGGGCGTCGTTCCGGGCGAGGACGGCGTCGGTGATCAGGCCCGTCTCCCAGGCGTGGGTCAGCAGCCGCTCCATGGCCGCGTCCGCCGCGCCGGGCTCGCCCGACACCAGTTCGATCAGAACATACCAGGGCGGCGTGCTGTCGAGCGGCTCGCGGGTGTCAGGGATGTTGGCGAGGACGAACCCCATGCCGATCCGCTTCATCAGCTCGAAGGCCTCGACCCCGCCGCCGGTCTCGGCCTTGGCGCGCGCGAGGAGCTCGATCGCAGCAGGAGGCGCCTCAAGCCCGACCATGGCCGTGGCGCGGCTGCGCATGACCGGGAACAGTTTCAGGGTCGCGGCGGTGACGACGCCGAGCGTGCCCTCGGCCCCGATCAGAAGCTGTTTCAGGTCGTAGCCGGTATTGTCCTTGCGCAGCCGCTTCAGGCCGTTGAAGACCTCGCCGTCGGGCATCACCGCCTCGATCCCCAGCACGAGATCGCGCATGACGCCGTAGCGGATCACCGCGGTTCCGCCGGCGTTGGTCGAGATCACGCCGCCGATGGTGGCGCTGCCCTCGGCGGCGAGGCTCAGCGGGAACAGCCGGTCGGCTGACGCGGCGGCCTGCTGGGCCCCCAGAAGGGTCACCCCGGCCTCGACGGTCATGGCGTCATCCAGCGGCGTGACGTCCCGGATGGCGCGCAGCTTCCGGGTCGACAGCAGGACCTCGCCGAACGGGATTTGGCCGCCGACAAGGCCCGTGTCCCCGCCCTGGGGCACGATGGCGACCCGGTGTTCGGCGCACACGCGCACGGCCGCGGCGACCTGTTCCGTGGAGCGGGGGGTCAGCATCAGCGGCGTGTGACCCCGCCAGCGATTGCGCCATTCGGTGAGCCAGGGCGCGATCTCGACCGGATCGTCGGTCCAGCCGCCGTCGCCGAGCGCGGATTTGAGGGCGGCGAGGACGGCGGGCGACGGTGCGATCATGCGTCCTTGTCTCAAAGTCGTGGGCGGCGCGAAAGGGCCAAGCTACGGTGAGGCCATGTCCGCCCCCCTGCCCGCTCCAGTGCCCTGCGTCGGCGTCGTCTGCCTGCGCGGGGACTCCGTGCTGCTGATCCGCCGCGGGACGCCGCCGCGGAAGGGTGAGTGGAGCCTGCCCGGCGGACGGATCGAACCCGGTGAACGGGCGATGGACGCGGCGCTGCGGGAACTGCGCGAGGAGACGGGTGTCGAGGCGGAAATCACCGGCCTGATCGACGTGATCGACGGCCTGTTTCCGGACCCGGGGCGCCACTATGTGTTGATCGACTATGCCGCGCGCTGGTTGTCGGGCGAGCCCGTCGCCGGGGACGACGCCGTCGAGGCGCGGTTCGTCGCGCTGGACGAGGCCCGGGCCCTGGTCGACTGGTCCGAGACGCTGCGGGTCATCCGGATGGCGGCCGCCGCACGCTGAAGCATCACGATTACGCGGATGTCATCCCTGGCGTGTCCGGTTTCTGTGGCGCGGCGCCCACAGGGTGCTAACCTGAGCCGGACAGGGAGATATCATGGACACCTCGCTTCTATTCACCGTCGCGCTCGTCGTGCTCGCCTTCGTGCTGCTGTTCAGCGTGGTCAAGATCGTGCCGCAGGGCCGCGAGATGACCGTCGAGCGGTTCGGCAAATACACCCGGACCCTCAGCCCCGGCATCAGCATCCTGACGCCGTTCGTCGAGCGCATCGGGCGCCGCATGAATATGATGGAGCAGGTCCTCGACGTGCCCCAGCAGGAGGTGATCACCAAGGACAACGCCATGGTGAAGGTCGACGCCATCGTCTTCATCCAGGTGATGGAGGCCTCGGCGGCCGCCTACCGGGTCGAGAACCTGCCCTACGCCATCACCCAGCTGTGCTCGACCAACCTGCGCACCGTGGTCGGCTCGATGGAGCTGGACGAGGTCCTGTTCCAGCGCGACAGCATCAACTCGCGCCTGCTGACCGTGATCGACGCGGCGACCGAGCCCTGGGGCGTCAAGGTCAACCGGATCGAGATCAAGGACCTGACCCCGCCGGTCGACATCACCAACGCCATGGCCCGGCAGATGAAGGCCGAGCGCGAGCGCCGCGCCGTCATCACCGAGGCTGACGGCGAGAAACAGGCCGCCATCGCCCGCGCCGAGGGCGCCAAACAGGCCGCGATCCTGGAAGCCGAGGGCCGGCGCGAGGCGGCCTTCCGCGACGCCGAGGCCCGCGAGCGCGAGGCCGAGGCCGAGGCCAAGGCGACCGCCATGGTGTCCCAGGCCATCGCGGCCGGCGACGTCAACGCCATCAACTATTTCGTCGCCCAGAAATACGTCGAGGCCTTCGCCGAACTGGCCCGCAACCCGACCGCCAAGACGGTCATCGTCCCGGCCGAGATGTCCGGCCTGGTCGGCACCATCGCCGGGCTGGGCGAACTGGTCGGCCTGGCGAAGGAACAGCAGCAGAGCCGCACCGACGTTCGGCGCGATCCTCCGCCGGCTCCGCCCCGCGCGACGCCGCCCTCGCCGCCCCGCCCGCCCCGTCCCTCTGTCCCCAGGACCTGACCCATGGACGCCCTGACCGAACTGCACGCCGCCCAGCCGTTCTGGATCTGGCTGGCGCTGGGTGTGATTCTGCTGGCGGTGGAAGCCGCCACCTCGACCGAATGGCTGTTGTGGCCGGCGGTGTCGGCCGGGGTGGTTGCGGTGGTCACGGCGCTCGGATTGCCCCTTGGCCTCGTCGGCGAGATCTTGCTGTTCGCGGTCCTGACCGTGATCGCCACCCTGCTGTCGCGCCGGCTGATCCAGCGGGTCAATCCGTCGGACAGTCCCGACATCAACGCCCGCGACAGCCGGTTGATCGGCCAGCGCGCTCAGGTCGTCCAGGCCTTCGTCGATGGGCGCGGCCGGGTGTTCGTCTCGGGCTCTGAGTGGGTCGCCGAGATCGAGGGCTCCGCACCCCTGGCCGGCGAAAGCGTGATCGTCGAGGGCTTCGAAGGGTCCAAACTCCGGGTGCGGACCGTCTAGCCCGCCCGCATCTCGTCGATCCCGCGATTCGCCAGCCCGTCGGCGCGCTCGTTCAGCTCATGCCCGGCGTGGCCCTTGACCCAATGCCATTTGACCTCGTGTCGGGCGCGGGCGGCGTCGAGCCGCTTCCACAGGTCCTCGTTCTTGACCGGCTTCCTGTCAGCCGTCTTCCACCCGCGCGCCTTCCACGGGCCGATCCACTTGGTGATGCCGTCCATGACGTAGCGACTGTCCGTGTGCAGATCCACGCGGCAGGGCCGGGTCAGGGCCTCCAGCGCGCTGATGGCGCCCATCAGCTCCATGCGGTTGTTGGTGGTCAGCGGTTCGCCGCCCCACAGTTCCTTCTCATGACCGCCGCCCGTCTGCAGGATGGCGCCCCAGCCGCCCGGTCCGGGATTGCCCTTGCAGGCGCCGTCGGTGTGGATGATCACGTGACTCATGGGCGCGTCCTATCAGGTTCGCTTGGCGTCGCGCCACTGAACGGCCTATATGCGGGCCAAGTGTTTGAGCGGGCCGCGCATCGGCCGGACGAGGAGACGGGTCGTGGGTTCTTTGAGCATCTGGCACTGGGCCATTGTCGTCGTGGTCGCCCTGCTGCTGTTCGGCGGACGCGGCAAGCTGTCTGGCCTGATGGGCGACGCAGCCAAGGGCATCAAGGCTTTCCGCGAGGGCCTGAAGGACAGCGACGCCGACAAGCCTTCGGATGAGCGCGCGGGCGCCCTGCCCCGCACCAACGCCGAAAAAGAAGACCTGAAGTCGTAGGCCGCGCATTGACGGCGGAGACCTGACGGATGGGTGGCCTCGGCCCCGGTATCGGCGGCTTTGAAATCCTTGTGATCGGCATCGTGGCCCTGCTTGTGGTGGGGCCAAAGGATTTGCCGTTGCTGATGCGCAAGATCGGCAGGGTGATGGCTCGCGCCCGCGCCATGGCCAATGAATTCCGCTCGAGCTTCGACGAGATGGCGCGTCAGTCCGAGCTGGACGAGCTTCGCAAGGAAGTGGAGGCCCTGCGCACCGGCCAGGGCATGGTCCCGCTCGGCGCCGAAGCCGACGCCGCCTTCCGCGACATCCGCGACGACCTGAACCGGCCGCTGGATGCGCCGGTGATGCTGGCGGCTCCTGACGAATGGCCCGATGCCGCGCCGGTCATGCCGCCCCTTGAGGCCGTGCCGGCTCCCGCTCCGAAGCCCAAGGCCGCCGCAAAACCCCGCAAGGCAGCGGCCAGGACCAAGACCGCACCCGCCGGGTCGATCAAGACCGCAAGCGGCAAGTCCCGGGCTGTTCGCGCGAAGAAGGTGGACCTGTGACCCGGCTGGAGCAGGACGAGGACGAGATCGAGGCGTCGCGAGCGCCGCTGATGGATCACCTGATCGAGTTGCGCGGCCGACTGGTGATCTGCGTCGTGGCGTTCGTCATCGGCTTCATCGGCTGTTTCTATTTCGCCGAGCCGCTTTACATCTTTCTGGTCAAGCCGTTCGCGACGGCGGCGGCCTTCCACGGATCGGTCGGCCCCGGCGGGCACGTCTCTCCGATCGACCTGATCCTCGGCACGGCCGGTCTCAAGCCCCTGCCGGGCGTGGACGGCCAGACGGTCAACCTGATCTACACCGCGCCGCTGGAGTTCCTCTTCACCAAGATGAAACTGGCCGGCTTCGGCGCCATCGTCGTGGCCTTCCCGATCCTGGCCTGGCAGCTCTACCGCTTCGTCGCCCCGGGCCTGTATCGCAATGAGAAGGGCGCCTTCCTGCCCTTCCTGCTGGCGGCGCCCCTGCTGTTCCTGCTGGGCGCGGCGCTGGTCTATTTCGTCATGCTGCCGTTCGTCATGTGGTTCTCGCTGAGCCAGCAGATCACCGCGGGCGGCGTTTCGGCGGCCCTGCTGCCCAAGGTCTCCGATTATCTGAACCTGGTCACCGCCCTGCTTCTCGCCTTCGGTCTTTGCTTCCAGCTGCCGGTGGTGATGACGCTGCTGGGCCTGGCCGGCCTCATCAGTTCCAAGGTCATGGCGGAGGGCCGGCGCTATGCCATCATGGCCGTGGTGGTGGTTGCAGCGGTCGTCACCCCGCCCGATCCGATCAGCCAGATCATGCTCGCGGTCCCGCTGGTGCTGCTTTATGAAATCTCGATCTGGTGCGTCCGGCTGATTGAACTGCGGCGCCGCAGGGCCGATGCGGCCGAGGCCGTCGGAGCCTGACGGCATGGCTGATGCAGCTCATTCGTCGACCGGATCTCTGACAGCCGCCCGGGCCCGGCTCGCGCAGGTCCCCGGCGCCCGCTACTGGGCGGCAGTGGGGCTGGTGCTCGCATCGCTGGGCGTGCGCCTTCTCCTCGATCCGATCGTGGCCGCCGGCTATGGCTATACCTGCTTCTATCCGGCGGTGATCCTGTCGGCCTACTGGCTCGGCGGCCGGCCCGGCCTTCTGGCGGCGGGCCTGTCGACGGCGATCGTGTTCAACTTTCTGGGGCCGACCCCGTTCAGCTTCTGGATCGACGGCCGTGGGCTCGTGTCGCTGGGATTCTTCCTCGTCTCATCCCTCCTGCTCATCCATGTGCTCAGCACCATTCGCGAGCGGTTGAACACCCTGACCACCAAACATGCGCAGGTGGAGGCGCTGGCGATCGGTCAGGCCGAGTTGTTCCGGGACCACGCCCAGCGGACCACCGACCACCTTCAGCTCATCTCCGCCATCCTGCAGCTGCGGGCGCGGGAAGAAGCCGATCCCATGGTCTCACGGGTCCTCAGCAACGCCGCCTCCCGCACCCTCATGATCTCGCGGACACACCGCGAGTTTTCCGGCGGCGCGGATCGTCGCATTCCGTTCGAGGCCTTCGCCCGCAAGCTCGTCGAGGTCGCCTCCGCGCGGGGCGGCCTGCCGTCCGGCCGCGTCAGCATCAGCGGCGGCTCACTGGACCTGCCGCTGGAGCAGGCCACCTCCCTGGGCCTGGTGTTGCTGGAATATCTGAACGCGCTGAAACCCCAACAGGCGGCTGCGGCGCTGGCGATCACCCTTGATGAGTCCGGACGGGAGCGGTCGCTGAACCTGACCGTGACCGAGGGCGAGGCGCCCCGGCCCACGGATGTTTCGCTGTTCGAGGCCGTCACCGAACAGCTTGGCGGCCGCATGCTGATCACCCGGGGGACAGCCGGCGCCGGCGTCCGGATCACCTTCCCGGCGGAGCTTCAGCCGGCGGCGGACTGGCGGCCGGTCGCCGTCAGCCTCCATTGACCGTCGGAACCCCCACCGAGCGTAGCCGTTTGCAGCGGGTCCCCTTCAGGAGTCCGACCATGATCCTTCGCCACCCCGGCTTCGCCGCCGCCCTCGTCCTCGCCGCCGGCGCCGCCGCCGCCTGCACGCCCGCCGAAACCGAGGCCGACCGCACCGAGACGACCATCATCGAAACCCGCGAGGCTCCGGCCGCGCCGGTTGTGGTGGAACGTGAAGTGGCCGTGCCGACGCCTCCAGTCGTCATCGAACGGGACCGGCGGGAAGGCGACAGCACGACCGTGCGCGCCGGCGAGAACGGCATCGAGGTTGAGACCACCAACCGCTAGAGCGGTTCTGATCCCGGTTGAAAGGCGCCGGACGGGAAGCCGTCCGGCGTCTACCCCTAGAACAACAGTGTGATGGCGTTGCCGAAATTGTGCAGGAGGACGGGCACCAAAACGCTGCGCGTCCGCAGGGCCAGCCAGACGCCGAGGACGGACGGGATGGCCGTCAGCGCCATGGTAGCCGGGTCAAACGAGAACTGGCCCTCCGAATATCCAAAGGCATGCGCCATGCCGAACAGCATGCAGGACAGCGCTGCCCCCCAGCCCCATTCCACGCCAAGAAACCTGCGGCGGTCGGGAAAGGCGCGATCGAGCGCGAGAAGCAGGACGCCCCTGTAGAACGCCTCCTCCTCCAGCCCCGGCATCGTCAGCTGGAAGGCGACCGTTTCGGCCGTCGCCGGCTCGGCCGGGAACAGCCACGCGAGAAGGGTGAAGAAGCCAATGTAGAGGAAGGCGAGCGGCAGGGCGGCCCTCAGGCTTCCCGCCGCCTGTACCGGGGTCAGACGCGACTCTCGCCAGCCGAAGGCCGGAAGCGACGCCACGATCAGGGTCGCCGTCAACGCCAGTATCTTGCCCTGCCAGTTCCAGTCGCTTTCCGGGAGCAGCCGCGGGATCAGGCCGTAGCCGTTTGTCAGCATGGCGTCGTTCACGACGACGAGGGCGACCCCCGCCAGCAGCCACGGCACGGACACCTTCCGCCCCAACCCGCCCAGGATTGCGCCTGCGACAAGCAGGATCGCGACGACTCCCAATATCCCGACAAGCCCGTCCATCTGATGTTCTCCGGTGTTCGATGGAGGCGTGCCTAACCGCACCACGGTGCGCGCGCTCCTCAGAACCCGGCCGAACGCTCCCCGAAAGGCGTCATCCCGCCCCGGCCCGCGCCAGGGCGGTCCGGCGATAGGCGCTCGGCGTACAGGACTCGGTCTCGAGGAAGACGCGGTTGAACGAGGCCAGCGAGGCGAATCCGCTGTCCATGGCGACCGCGATCAGCTTGTCCTGACGATGCGCAGGATCGGCCAGCCGCCGCCGGGCCTCGACCATGCGTTGGGCGTTCAGGAAGGTGCGGAAATGATCGTATCCGAGCTGATGGTTGATGAGGCGACGCACCGTGCGGTCCGGCGCGCCCATCAGGCTGACGAAGCGGTCGAAGGTCATGGCGGGGTCCAGATGGACCTGGTCGACGTCGATCAGGACGCGAAGGCGCTCGCTGAGCCGCCGGGTTTCGGGGGAGAGGTCCTGAGGGGGCGTCGCCGTTCCGGACGCTGAGGCCGGCGGCGCCCTGACCCCGTCTGACGCTCGCAGCCGAAGCGCCAGCAGCCAGCCGGTGAAGACCAGCAGGGCCGCGTTCTGGAGAATGCTGAACGCCCGCGGCTGCCAGTCGAAGCCCATGATCACGTCGATCAGCAGGTCGGCGAGGAGCTGCCCGGCCAGCAGGGCGACGACGGGCACGCGGGCCTCCCGGCGCCCGTCCACGAGGTCGCCCGGACGGTCGCGGATCAGTCGCCAGACAAGGTGGCCGACCATGCCCAGCCCCATGACGATCAACAGCCGCGACAGCCCGGCCTGCTCCAGGTAGTCGCCGAACAGACCCCGGTCCGCGGACGCGACGAGGATCCAGGCGACCCCGGTGACGAGCACCAGACCCCGGGGCCGGAAAGCGCGGTCGAACACGGACAGGCAGAACCACCACAGGAAGACGGCCCCGAACCCGCTCACCACATAGGCCGCCTGCCCGGCCGCGCCGGACAGCCGCAGATCGGCGTCCGGGGTGTTCCCGGCCAGGAAGCCGCACAGACACAGGGCGAGAGGCAGGAAGAACAGCCTGTCCCGCCGGTCGCCCCGCCTGGTCAGAACGGCCGCCGCAAGCAGCAGGGTCGCGCCGGCGACGCGGACGATGATGTCGATTTCCTCGGGTCTCATCACCGGAGCCTATCGCCCGGTTCCTGATGGGGACAAGGGCGCCGGCCAGGCGCCTTCGCGGCAAGAGAAAACCCCGGACGGCGAACCGCCCGGGGCCTGTCCCGATGCTGGTCTCAGCCGCCGGTCAGCAGCTGTAATACATGTCGAACTCGACCGGGTGCGGGTGCAGTTGCAGACGCATCACCTCCTCCATCTTCAGCTCGATATAGCTGTCGATGAAGTCGTCATCCATGACGCCGCCCTTCTTGAGGAAGGCCCGGTCCTTGTCGAGGGAGTCGAGGGCCTCCTTGAGGGAGCCGCAGACCTCGGGGATCGAGCCGCGCTCCTCCGGCGGCAGATCGTAGAGGTTCTTGTCGGCCGGGCCGCCTGGATCGATCCGGTTCTCGATGCCGTCGAGGCCGGCCATCAGCAGGGCCACGAAGGTCAGGTAGGGGTTGCCCATCGGATCGGGGAAGCGGGCTTCGATACGCTTGGCCTTGGGCGAATTGACCCACGGGATGCGGATCGAGGCCGAGCGGTTGCGGGCCGAATAGGCCAGCTTGACCGGGGCTTCATAGCCGGGAACCAGACGCTTGTAGGAATTGGTCGTCGAGTTGGCGAAGGCGTTGATCGCCTTGGCGTGTTTGATGATGCCGCCGATGTACCACAGGCACATGTCCGACAGGCCGGCGTATTTGTCGCCGGCGAACAGCGGCTTGCCGTCGCGCCAGATCGACTGGTGCACATGCATGCCCGAGCCGTTGTCGCCGAAGGTCGGCTTGGCCATGAAGGTGGCCGACTTGCCGTAGGCGGCGGCGACGTTGTGGATGACGTATTTGT
>Ga0164290_1002533_pt1 | contig 12203 bp, 14 predicted proteins | sample Micstemetagenome_FD_108782 | JGI IMG/M metagenome (GOLD analysis project Ga0164290, IMG submission 108782) | Contaminated culture microbial community from soil near Moab, Utah, USA - Microcoleus steenstrupii SON62 (Illumina Assembly) | ecosystem: Environmental > Terrestrial > Soil > Soil crust... | reverse complement strand
TGCCTCCAGTTCGGCCTGCATTGTGCGCCCGGCATAGGCGGGCAGGATATGGGCCAGCCCCTCCGTAGAGGCATGGGCGCGGTGCGCCGCCGAGAAGGCGTCATTGACGAAGACATCGCCATTGGCGGCAAGCGCCTTGACGAAGGCCGAATCGTTCTTTTCCTCGCCCTTATGGAAGCGGGTGTTCTCGAGCAGCAGGATACCGCCATTCTCCATCGACCCGATTGCCTGCGCTGCCGCCTCACCGATGCAGTCGCTGGCGAAAAGAACACGACGATCGAGCACGGCCTCGACGGCGGACCGGATGACCTTGAGCGAGAATTCCGGATCCGGCCCACCTTTCGGACGACCGAAATGCGCGAGCAGGATCACCTTTGCACCCTTGTCCGACAGTTCGAGAATGGTCGGCGTCACGCGTTCGATACGCGTCGAGTCGGTGACCTTGCCGTCCGATACCGGCACATTGAAATCGACGCGCACGAGGACGCGTTTGCCGGTGATGTCGTTGAGGTCGTCAAGGGTCTTGAAAGACGGCATGGGAGCATTCCGCACTGATGTTGAAACCGGCGCGAACATACTACGGCACACATCAGACGCAAGCCGCGATTTGGCGTTCACGACTCGGGCTTGAACTTGCTGCGCACGCGCTCGACGATCTCGTGGAAATTGAGGAAAACCGGCAGCGTCCGTTGCGGCTCCACGGCCTCCATGGATATCCCGATCGAGGAAACGTGGTTGGTCTCGTCGATGTCGCGCACGATAAGAATGATCGGGCCGAGACGCACGCGATCGGCATAATCGGCCTTGCCGCCAAGCCGCGACAGCATCATCTCGCCGACCGTCATGCTCTTCTCGGCCTCCAGCAGCAGGCCCGGTCCATAGGCCGAGTCGAGTTCGCGCGCCGGTCGGTGGGGTGAAATCGCGAATGTGCCGAAGAATTCCTCGTCATCCACATCGAGCCGGGCACGGCTCGCAAACAGCCGGTCGAGCAGCGGGATGAAGGCAGGTGTCACGAAAAGATAGGCAAGATCGTTCTCGCGCAGTCGTCCGGCGTATTGATAACGCATCGACCGCCCGTCGCGGATCACCAGCGATGGCGTTGCCCAGCGGGGAATGCGTTCACCGATCTGCACCGGACTGTCCTTGATCACGCGATATGCGACGAGTTCATGGTTCGACGACCGTGGCAGGTCGACCTCCAAGCGGTCGACCTCGCCGGTCTGCTTGGGAATGATTAGCCCCAGCCTGCGCGCCACGGGCTTGATGGTCCAGCCCTGGAGCACCAGCGAGACCAGCACGATGATGAAAGTGATGTTGAAGAATTGCTGTCCGTTTTCGAGCCCCGACAGGATCGGCACGATGGAAAGCAGGATCGACACCGCCCCGCGCAGGCCCACCCAGGCAAGAAAGGTGATTTCCTTCTGGTTGAAATCGAAGGGCAGCAGGCAGACCCAGACCGCCAGCGGCCGCGCAATGAAGATGAGGAAAAGGCCCAGGAGCACGGCGGGAATCGCAATCGCGTCGAACTCGGACGGCGTCGCAAGCAGACCGAGCATGACGAACATGATAATCTGCGCCAACCAGGTCATGCCATCCTGAAAACGCTTGATCGCGAGCCGTGACTGCAGCTTCCTGTTGCCGGCGTAAAGCCCCGCGACATAGACCGCGAGGAAGCCGCTGCCATGCAAGACGCCGGTGATCGAAAAGACCAGTAGTGCCAACGCCAGCACCAGGATCGGAGCCAGCCCTCGATCCTCATCGAAGCGGTTGGCTGCGGCAACGATCAGCCAGCCACCGGCAAATCCCGCAACCACGCCGATCACCATTTCCTGGACGAAGGACAGCAGCAGCGAGAGATTGAAGCCGGCTAAGCCCTGGCCTGATGTAATCAATTCGACAATCATGATCGTCAGGAAAATTGCCATCGGATCGTTGGTGCCGGATTCGACTTCCAGCGTCGATGTGATCTGGTCGCGAATATTGATGCCGCTGATCCGCAGCAGGAAAAAGACCGCCGCGGCGTCCGTAGAGGCGACGATCGAACCGAGCAGCAGGCCTTCGAGGAACGAGAAATTCGTGAGGTAAATGGTGACGATCGCAACCAGGCCTGTCGTGATCAGTACACCCACCGAGGCCAGCAGCATGGCCGGCGCGGCGGCGGTCTTGAAGGCCCTGATCGGCGTGCCGAAGCCAGAATCGAACAGGATCACGGCCAGCGCGACATAGCCGAGCATGAAGGACAGTCCGTTATTGCTGAATTCGATTCCCAGGCCATCGACGCCTGCAATCAAGCCGACACCAAGAAAAAGTAGAAGAAGGGGAGCACCAAATCTAAATGCAAGTAGAGATGAAAAAGCAGCCAGCAAAACCAGCGAAGAACAAACCAGAACTACCGTATAAAATGCATCCAACCTTGCCCCCTTTCACCACGCATCAGTACCGGCGAAACTCAAAAAACGTCGCCCTAGACAATATAGAATTTTAATTGACCACGGCCCGATACACATATCTGAGACATGGGAAAGGATGAGGCCGGAGCGAATCCAGACTATGCTTTATTGAAGCGATATATATGGACAAGAATGCGGCGAAAACAAACGGAAAAGAAAAAAGGCGGGCAAAAATGCCCGCCTTTGGAATTATTTTCCGAACTTTAGAAAGTTCAGATGAGCTTGGCCATCGCGATGGCGGTGTCGGACATGCGGTTGGAGAAGCCCCACTCGTTGTCGTACCAGGAAAGAACCGAAACCAGCGAACCGTCCATGACCTTGGTTTGATCGAGCGCAACGGTCGAGGAATGTGGATCGTGGTTGAAGTCGATCGAGACGTTCGGATGGTTGGTGTATGCGAGAACGTTCTTGAGGCGGCCGTCGGCGGCAGCGATCAGCGCATCGTTGATATCCTTCACGGTCACCGTCTTCGAGGCGACGAACTTGAAATCGACCAGCGACACATTCGGGGTCGGCACGCGCACGGAGATGCCGTCGAGCTTGCCCTTCAGCGCCGGGATGACCAGACCGATCGCCTTGGCCGCACCCGTCGATGTCGGGATCTGGCTCAGTGCCGCAGCACGGCCGCGGTAGAGATCCTTGTGCATCGTATCCAGCGTCGGCTGGTCGCCGGTGTAGGAATGGATGGTGGTCATCATGCCGCGCTCGATGCCGAAGGCCGAGTGCAGGACATCGACGACAGGCGCCAGGCAATTCGTGGTGCAAGACGCGTTGGAGACAACGAGATCGTCCTTCGACAGCGTGTCGTGGTTGACGCCATAGACGATCGTCTTGTCGGCGCCTTCGGATGGAGCGGAGACGAGAACACGCTTGGCGCCGGCCGAGAGATGGATCGCGGCCTTGTCCCTGGCCGTGAAGATGCCGGTGCATTCCATCACGATGTCGATGCCCAGGTCGCCCCAGGGCAACTTGCCCGGATCGCGCTCGGCATAGACCTTGAAGCTCTCCGAGCCGACCGAGATCACGTCGCCATTGACCTTCACTTCATGAGGGAAACGGCCATGCACCGAGTCGAATCGCATCAGGTGCGCATTCGTCTCGACGGGCCCGAGATCGTTGACGGCAACGACGTCGATGTCCTTGCGGCCGGATTCGTAGATCGCGCGCAGCACGTTGCGGCCGATGCGCCCGAATCCGTTGATAGCTACCTTGACTGCCATGGTGTATTTCTCCTGGTCAACCTTATCGAGGCGCTTGTTTAGCGCCGCTCTTGATGCGTTTCAATCGATTTATGCGAGCTTCTTTTCGGCAAGCGCGACCACCGCTTCCGGCGTGATCCCGAAGTAATTGTAAAGATCCTTGTAGGGAGCCGAAGCGCCGAAGCTCTTCATCCCGACAAAGCCGCCGTCATTGCCGATGAACCGGTCCCAGCCCTGTCGCACCCCGGCTTCGACCGCGATCTTCACCTTGGAAGTGCCGATCACCGATGCCTGATATTCCGGAGATTGCAGATCGAAAAGCTCGAAGGCCGGCACCGAGACGACGCGCGCCGCGATGCCCTTTGCGTCGAGCAGTTCCTTTGCCTTGAGCGCGATTTCGACTTCCGAACCGGCGGCGAAGATCGACACTGAAGCGTCAGCGGCATCGGCCAGCACATAAGCGCCCTTGGCCGACAGATTTTCTTCGGTGAATGTCGTGCGCGCCGCAATCAGGTTCTGGCGCGTCAGCGCAAGACCCGAGGGATGCTTCTTGGCTTCGAGGGCCAGTTGCCAGCACTCGGCCGTTTCGGTCGCGTCCGCAGGGCGGAACATGACGAGCCCCGGAATGGCGCGTAGTGCCGCCATCTGTTCCACCGGCTGGTGGGTCGGTCCGTCTTCGCCCAACCCGATGGAATCATGGGTAAGCACATGGATGACACGAATGCCCATCAGCGATGCGAGGCGGATCGGCGGTCGGCAATAATCCGAAAAGATCAGGAAGCCGCCGCCATAGGGAATGAGACCGCCATGCAATGCCACGCCGTTCATGGCGGCAGCCATGCCGTGCTCGCGTATGCCCCAATGCATATAGCGGCCGCTGAAATCGGTCGGTGTGATCGACTTCATCTGGCTGGTCTTGGTATTGTTGGACGGCGTCAGGTCGGCCGATCCGCCCAGCGTTTCGGGCAGGAAGCCGTTGACGACCTCGAGAACGTCCTCGGACGCCTTGCGGGTGGCGACGCTGGCCTTGGATTCGGCAAGCTTGCGCTTGTGATCGTTGATCGCCGCATCGAAGCCCTTCGGCAGGTCGCCGGCAAAACGGCGCTCGAACTCACTCTTGTGGGACGAGGCCGCAAGACGCGCTTCCCATTCCTTGCGGACGGAAGCGCCACGGCCGCCGGCGTCTCGCCAGGGCTTCAAGACGTCTTCCGGAATGACGAAAGCTTCCGACGGCCAGTTGAGCGCCACGCGGGTGGCGGCGATTTCCTCGGCGCCGAGCGGCGAGCCATGAACCTTGTGGGTGCCGGCCTTGTTCGGCGCACCGAAGCCGATCGTGGTCTTGCAGGCGATGAAGGTCGGCTTGTCGGACTTGTGGGCCTGCTCGATGGCCGAGGCGATGGCTTCCGGGTCATGGCCGTCGATCTCGATCGTGTTCCAGTGAACCGCCTTGAAACGGGCAATCTGGTCGGTCGAATCCGACAGCGACACGGCGCCATCGATGGTGATCGAATTGTTGTCCCAGAAGACGATCAGCTTGTTGAGCTTCAGGTGACCGGCCAGCGCGATCGCCTCGTGGCTGATGCCTTCCATCAGGCAGCCGTCGCCGGCCAGGACATAGGTGTAATGGTTCTGCAGGTCCGAACCGAACTCCGCCTCCAGCTTGCGCTCGGCAATGGCAAAGCCGACCGAATTGGCAAGCCCCTGGCCGAGCGGACCGGTGGTGGTCTCGATCCCGGTCGCATGGCCGTATTCAGGATGACCGGCGGTCTTGGCGTGCAGCTGGCGAAACTGCTTGAGGTCCTCGATGCCCATATCCTCGTAGCCGGTGAGGTAGAGGACCGAGTAAAGCAGCATCGAACCGTGGCCGGCCGACAGGATGAAGCGGTCGCGATCGGGCCATTTCGGCGCCTTTGGATCGAACTTCAGATAGCGGGTGAACAGCACGGTGGCGATATCGGCGGCGCCCATCGGCAGGCCGGGATGACCCGAATTCGCCTTTTCGACGGCATCCATGGAAAGAAAGCGGATCGCATTCGCCATACGGTCGTGTTGTTCGCGTGAAGTCATGATCTTTGTCGCCGGCTCCGGAGTTCGTGAAGGGCAACCCGAAGGCTGCCTTAAAACGACGGGAGACATAGCAGTTGGACACAGGCTGTCAATCAATTCGGTCCCGCTTTGGCCGGGCCTGCGGCAAAAAACGCGCATGGTCTGCGGTCGCGAATCCGGGCCGCGTCGTTAACCAACGCGAGGAAGCACTGCAAGTCTTCCACAGAATTGCCTGATTTTACGTCGCTTTGATTGATTGACGCGGGACGAAACCTTCCAATACTATTGCGCATGAAGGTTCGGCCCGCAGCTGGGTCGATTCGTAAAGGTACGATGGGTTTGGTAATGATGCCCGCAGGGACGGCGGTCAAGATTGCGATCGAAGCGCTTCGTGATGCCTTGGGCGAGCTGGATCGCGCCATCGACATGCGTTTCGAGCGGGAGCGGGATTCCTCCGAAATGGAACAGGAGATTCGCCGTGTTCATGCAGATCGGTCGCGCCTTGCGCAGGATCTCGACCAATCCGAATTCCGGGCCAATCGCCTTGAAGAAGTCAATCGCGAGGTCTCCCGTCGCCTGGTGACAGCGATGGAAACAATCCGCGCGGTTCTCGACCGCTAGGGCCAGGACCCTAACTCGTTGGAAAAGCAGACAGGCTCATGGCTCAGGTAATTGTGACGATCGACGGCAAGGCCTACCGCATGGCGTGCGAGGAAGGCCAGGAAGCGCATCTCGAAGGGCTTGCGCAGAACTTCGACCGATACGTCGGCCATCTCAAGACCCAGTTCGGCGAGATCGGCGACCTCCGGCTGACCGTCATGGCGTCGATCATGGTGATGGACGAACTCTCGGAAGCGAACCGGCGCATAAGCCAGATCGAGCAGGAGCTGGAAGACATGAGAAAACACCGCGAGGGGTCGGCCGCAGTCGCCGAAAAGAGCGACCAGGCGCTGGCTGGCATGCTGAGCGAACTGACCAGCCAGGTCAGGTCCATCGCCGCCAAGCTGGATGGAGCCAGCGAGACCCCCTGAGCGCGAAATAAACGATAGTCGCCCCTTTTGTTTCACGGCGAAAACAACTATATAGCTTGTGCGGTCTGCGCCTCTCGACAGGATAATATTTTCCTTGGGCCATACTCGATCTTAAGGGAGCTGTCCCTGCTCCGGCCCGTGGGCTGGGGCATATGGTTCCCACCTACTTTGTAGGCACCAGGGATCGAACCATCCATCGGATGTTGTGGATCGCAACTTTTCCCCTTTTCAGCGCAGCCGAATGAAGAAGAAAACCAGCATCTTTCTCTTCAAGCTTTGGGTTTGCCCACCCATCGTGGTGCTGGGCTCCTATTTCATCGTCGGCTTCACATTGATGGCCTTTGGTCTTGATGATGAAATGGTGCAGATCATGCACCGAGCTAAAGAGAGTCATGGAAGCGTGATCGATGCTCTCTACTACTCTTATGTCGTGGCCTTCTTCGTACAAATGGCCCTCAGCATCCCGTTCATCGCATCGGTAATCTATTTCAAAGGTGGCCTCGCAAAGCTTTCTGGAGAAGTGGAAACCGCCAAGATGGTGAGGAACAATCGCTTTATGTTCTGGGACGAGATCGTGAGCAGATATATGCCCGGCGAAAACAAACCCGCGTTTGAATGAAAAGGCTGAGTTGCAGCACCAGAAACTCAGCTCAGCAGCAATGCCGTGATCCACATGCCGAGCGCAAAGATCGTGTGAGCGAACAGGTTCATGGCGCGTGCCTTGATCGGATCGGGCGTCTTCGAGGCGGCCCAGCCCAGGCCCAGCCCCGGCTGCAGCAGGAACCATCCCGCGGACACCGTGACAATCCCCCAGATGAAGGCCGGCATGAAGGTCGGGAATGCCAGCCATGACCGTCCCATGACGGCGGCGAGCACGACGCCATAGACGATGCCGATCGCATAATGGCTGATCCAGCCGAGAGCCTGTTCATAGGCATAGGGTTCTGCCTTGGCGATGCTCTTGTGAAAAACCACGCCGTCCTTCAAATGCCAGAACCAGCGGCCCACCGGCGCCCAGTTCGGCGCATTTTCCTTGAAGACCTTCCAGAGAATGACGGCCCATATGTCCATGGCGACCGTGCCGCCGATGCCGATCAGAATACCGCGCCAGATGATGTCGAGCATTTCATACCAAGGATTGATGATAGGAGCCCATAGAAATCATCACCCTGCGCCGGATGCAACCGACAAAATGGAGGAAGCCCGGTCCGATAGGGCGGCGGACCGGGCTTCAGGGCAATCTGCGCCATGGCGAACGGGGATCAGGCGCAGACGCGGACTTTCTTCAGGTAGGGATTGCCATGGTAATCGTATTTCAGCGTTTTCTCGATACGGCAGCCCGGCACGACATACTTGGTCGTCAGCATGCCTTGAGCGTCGGCGGCCTTCTCGACCGAGCCGGGGCGAACCGACATGCCGGCCTGGGAGACCGCCGCGAAACCCATGGCGCCGATGCCGATTACCAATGTCATCATCACAAGCTTGCGCATTGTCTCGAACCTTCTTGCTGTCCCGTTCCAATGGGCCGAACCCATCCGTTGCACATGTTCTCGCACGGGCGGCGGCCGACGGATGTTACGAAGGGAACAGCTATTCAATATTCGTAACGCGGTGATGACGTCTCAAGGCGTCTCGGAGACCAATCCTGTTACAATTGCCGCAGGCAGGCGCCTGGGTCGTCCGGCGCGGTTGATGACGGCGATGGTGACGCGCGCGGCGATCAACAGTTTCTCCCCAAGCCGGATTTCCTGATTGAGAACGAGTTTTGCCGCCAACGCCTTCTCGGTCTTCGTCACGATCGTCAGAATATCATCCATCCGTGCCGAAGCCTTGAATTCGATCTCCATGCGGTGGACGACGAAGGCCAGCCCCTCCCCCTCCCCGGCGTGCATCTTCACCTGATCGACCCCCAGGCAACGAAGATAGTCGGTGCGGCCGCGCTCCATGAAATGCAGGTAGCGGGCATGATAGACAACGCCCGAGAAGTCGGTGTCCTCGTAATAGACACGCTGGGTCAGCACGTGACCCTCTGGCGTCAGGACGCCGGACAGGGGAATATTTGTCATTGGCAAGCCGTTGAGGTGTGAGTGAACACTGTTGGCGAAATCCGGGCGCAAGCCCACCGTCGCGGCAGCTATAGTGGTAAGCGAGAGGATATGACAATGCCTATTCGTTCCGGACTGATCGTCGTGCTCAGGCTCTTCGCGATCCTTCTCCTGCTTCAGATCGGGGGTTACCTGTTGGCGGTCGCGGCAACGATGCCAGGCTCGGAGGGAGCCTCGCGGTTGCCACAGATCGCCATCGCCTCCTTCCTGTTGATCCCGTTCCTGCTGATTTTCTGGGGCTCGGCAGAGATCGTGGATTTCCTGGCGCCGGGATCGACGGAAACAATGCCCGACACACCGGTGACGGAAGCCGGTTTGCAGGCGATCGCCTTCAGCGCAATGGGCGCCTTCATTCTCTTTCTCTCCCTCGGCGAGACGATCGGCCTGTTGGCCGCCTGGCATTATGTGAGCCTGACACCTGGTTCGGAGCCGATCTATCCGGTCGAGAAGGTGCCGCAGAACATTCTGGGCTGGGTGGTCGGTATCTATCTCCTACTCGGCGGCCCCCGGTCTGCGGCAGTGGATCATCAATCTGAGGCGCACCAGTCCGAGGGTAGATTAACCGAGTTCCAGCAGAACGAGCTCGGGCCGCGCCATGAAGCGCACCGGCAGCACCGAACAGCCGAGGCCGCGCGAGACGATGATATGCATGCCGTCTTCCTCGATATGGCCACCTGCATAGCGCGCGCCATAACGTGATGGCACGATCGGCTTCCAGCCGAAGATATTGACTTGCCCGCCATGGGTATGGCCCGAGAGCGTGAGGCAGACACGCGGCGGCACTTCCGGAAAGATATCCGGCTCGTGCGCGAGCAGGATCACCGGCGCCATATCGGTCACCTCAGCCAGTGTGGCCGGCAAGTCGTCCATCCCCTTCCAGCTTGTGCGGTTGAATCGCCGGCCCGGACGCATCGCGGCCTGATCGCCAAGTCCCGCAAGCCAAAAGGGATGGTCGTCCTTTTCGAGCCGGATGGACCGGTTGACATAAACCGGTATGCCCACCGCGCTGAGTGCCTTCTCCGCGAACGTCATCACTGTCGGATCGCGCTGAAACGTCAGATCCTCCCAATAGTCGTGATTGCCCAGGATCGCATGCACGCCGAGCGGCGACTTGAGGCCTGCCATCGCTTTCGACCAGTCCTGGGAATGGACATAATCCGTCACCAGGTTCATGCCGCTGACATAATCGCCCAGCAGCAGAATCAGGTCGGCATCGAGTTCATTGGCCCGGTCGCAGATGTCTCTGATGCGTTCCGCGCTCATCCATGGCTCGCAGGCGTGGATATCGGCGATAACAGCGATTTTCAGCTTGAGCCCAGGCGTCCAGTTCGGCGGTGTAAGCTTGTATTGCGTGATCCGCGGACGCGCCATGACCTCAGTGAGAGGATAACCCACCATGGCCGCAGCTACTACCGCCCCGCGCAGGACGAACTTCAGGAACCCGCGACGTGTGAGCAATCAATCCTCGTCCTGGAAGAGAGCGATCTGCGTCGCGGCTAGATTGGCCGGCGGGTTGAGACCCAGATGTTTCCATGCATTTGCGGTCAAAACACGGCCGCGCGGCGTGCGCTGGATGAACCCCTGCTGGATGAGATAGGGCTCGATGATGTCCTCGATCGCGTCGCGCGGCTCCGACAGGCCCGCCGAGATCGTCTCGATCCCCACTGGCCCGCCGCCGAAATTCATCGCGATCATGGTGAGGTAGCGCCGGTCGAGCTGGTCGAAGCCCATATGATCGACATCGAGCCGGGTCAGCGCGCTGTCCGCAATCGTTCGGTCGACCGTCTCCACCCTGGCGACCTCCGCGAAATCTCGCACCCGCCGCAGCAGGCGACCGGCGATGCGGGGCGTGCCCCGCGCCCGCCGCGCGATTTCCCGCGCGCCTTCGTCGTTGATCGGCAGGCCCATGATGCGGGCACCCCGGCGCACGATGAGCTCCAGTTCCTCGACGGTGTAGAAATTGAGCCGCACCGGAATGCCGAACCGGTCGCGCAGCGGATTGGTGAGCAGACCGAGCCGGGTCGTCGCGGCAACCAGCGTGAATTTCGACAGATCGATCTTCACCGACCGGGCGGCGGGGCCCTCGCCGATGATCAGGTCGAGCTGATAGTCCTCCATCGCCGGATAGAGAATTTCCTCCACCGCCGGATTGAGCCGGTGGATTTCGTCGATGAAGAGCACGTCGCGCTCCTCAAGATTGGTCAGCAACGCCGCGAGATCGCCGGCCTTGGCGATGACGGGTCCCGAGGTGGACCGGAAATTGACGCCGAGCTCCTTGGCCATGATCTGCGCCAGCGTCGTCTTGCCCAATCCGGGAGGGCCGACGAACAGCACATGGTCCAGCGCCTCGCCGCGATTCTTCGCCGCCTCAATGAAGATCTTGAGATTGGCGCGCGCCTCTGCCTGGCCCGTGAATTCATCCAGCGACTGCGGCCGAAGCGCCGTATCGATATCGTCGCCACGCCGCTCGGGCGTCAGCAGGGCATTGGGGCCGGTCATTGCAGGAGTTCCATGCCGGGCACTTTTCGCGCGGCTTTGTGGTCAAATGTGTAGGTCTGAATGCAGCCGGCAATTCGATTGAGTTCCCCAATCAAAGTATCCGCGAAATCAGCTCCGGATTCCCTTGGGTTTAAAAGAGCATGGCCGATCATCTCGTGCTCGTCCAGCTCCACCCAACGTTGTTCGAGCAGCATCTCCACGAAGGCCAGGCATTGCTCTCTGGAATAGCCATAGACTCTTCGTAGCGTCCATACGGACTCCAGAACGACGACAAGGTTGACATAAAAGACATCGTCGAAGGCGAGCTGGTCGAACAGTCTCTCGGCTCCTCGTGCCTGAGCGTCGTTATCACGCACCGCGAAGCGAATGAGTACGTTGGTGTCCAGACCGATACGAGCCATTACTCCTCGTCATCCTCTAGTCCAAGCACATGACGGCCCACAGCGTCTTCGACTGCCCGATCGATCTCCTCCAAAGAAGATCCAGCGCCTTTGGGCGGCTTTCCGAGGAGGCCCGCCAGATCGTTGAAATTCTTGTTTTTCGGCATCACGACGATATCGCCCCCCCGCACCCAAACGTAGCATTGGTCGCCTGGTTGGATTTGGAGCTCATCACGAATATGCTTGGGTAGCGTCATCTGCCCCTTCGAGGTTATGGTAACAAGACCCATGTGGCTAACCCGCCCTTACAATCTGGAAAAAGTAAGGAAACCTTATATTGAAACCAGTCACCGCGCCAGTTCCTTCAACCCCAGCCTGATCAGCCTGGCGCTATCCGCCCCCTCGCCGCCATTCTTGAGCGCGGCGGCGATCGCATTCGCCGCCTGGTCGCGGGAATAGCCGAGATTGGTCAGCGCCGAGACCGCGTCCGAGA
>Ga0164290_1002532_pt1 | contig 12218 bp, 15 predicted proteins | sample Micstemetagenome_FD_108782 | JGI IMG/M metagenome (GOLD analysis project Ga0164290, IMG submission 108782) | Contaminated culture microbial community from soil near Moab, Utah, USA - Microcoleus steenstrupii SON62 (Illumina Assembly) | ecosystem: Environmental > Terrestrial > Soil > Soil crust... | reverse complement strand
CAGGGTTGTCACAAAGCGCGACAGGGCGCTGCGGCTTTGATAGCAGGTGCGCAAGGCGCCGCGCGAGTTAGGGTGGCATTTGACCGAGCGACAGGCGGGGTGGCAGTGGGCACCTCACGGTTGAGCAAAATTCGGGGCCAAGCCAAATTTCTTCAACCCGCGGCAGCGCCCCGCGCACTAGCATCGGCGGCGAACCAGGAGACAACGCATGCCCGTGATCACCAACATCGAAGACCTGCGCGTGCTCGCCAAACGGCGCGTGCCGCGGATGTTCTACGACTACGCTGACTCGGGCTCGTGGACGGAGAGCACCTACCGGGCCAACGAGGAGGACTTCAACCGCATCCTGCTGCGCCAGCGCGTGGCGGTGAACATGGAAGGCCGCAGCACCCGCACCACGATGGTGGGGCAGGAGGTGGCGATGCCCGTGGCCATCGCCCCCACGGGCCTGACAGGCATGCAGCACGCGGATGGCGAGATCCTCGCGGCGCGCGCCGCCAAGAAGTTCGGCATCCCGTTCACGCTCTCGACCATGAGCATCTGCTCGATCGAGGACGTGGCCAAGGGCACGGACAACCACCCGTTCTGGTTCCAGCTGTACGTGATGCGCGACCGCGACTTCATCGAGCGCCTGATCGACCGCGCCAAGGCGGCCAACTGCTCGGCGCTGGTCGTCACGCTGGACCTGCAGATCCTGGGCCAGCGGCACAAGGACCTGAAGAACGGGCTGTCGGCGCCGCCCAAGCTCACGGTGCCCAACATCCTCAACATGGCGACGAAACCCCGCTGGTGCCTGGGCATGCTGGGCACCCAGCGGCGCCAGTTCGGCAACATCGTCGGCCACGTCAAGGGCGTGGAGAACATGGGGTCGCTCTCGGAGTGGACCGCCAAGCAGTTCGACCCGCGCCTGTCCTGGAACGACGTGGAGTGGATCAAGAAGCGCTGGGGCGGCAAGCTGATCCTGAAGGGCGTGCAGGACATCGAGGACGCGCACCTGGCGGCCGAGTCGGGCGCCGATGCCGTGATCGTCTCCAACCACGGCGGTCGCCAGCTCGATGGCGCACCCTCCTCCATCTCGGCGCTGCCGTCCATCGTGGACGCCGTGGGCCACAAGATCGAGGTGCACATGGACGGCGGCATCCGCTCCGGCCAGCACGTGCTCAAGGCAGTGGCCCTGGGCGCCAAGGGCACCTACATCGGCCGCGCCATGCTGTACGGGCTGGGTGCGATGGGCGAAGAAGGCGTGGACCACGCCCTGCGCATCATCCACCGCGAGCTGGACCTGTCGATGGCGTTCTGCGGCCGCACCAACATCCGCGACGTCGACAAGTCCATCCTGGTGCCGGGCAGCTACGAGCACCTCGGGGCCGGGGCGCTGGGCGGGCCGCGCTAGGTCGCTGGCCTGCGGCGGCCGGTGCCCCGGCATCGGCTTAACCGGCCGAGCCGCGCCTGACGGCGCGGGGCCCTGGCGCCCGAGGGTGCCCCGCGCGCGTCGGATCAATCCCGGCGGGCGCAACAGCTCGGCCAGATGCGCCGCTGCCGGGGCACCGGCCACCGCGAGAAGTTGCGCGTCAGCGCCCGTGGCGAGCGCACAAGCGCCACTTCTTGCAAGTGCCCAACCTACCCCATGCTGACGTCGGCCGGCCCCGCAGGCCGCAAAATCTGGCCTGTGACCCCGCAGCGCCGCATTGCCCACCTCGACATGGACGCGTTCTTCGCGTCGGTGGAATTGCTGCGCTATCCGCAGCGGAAAGGCCTGCCGGTGGTGATCGGCGGCGGCCGGCGGCGGGTGGACGAGATCATCCGGGAGAAGTACGCGGACCGGCCGCTCTCGGAGATCCCCGTCGAGGCGTTTCCCCTGCTCAAGGACTACGTGGGCCGCGGCGTGATCACCACGGCCACGTACGCCGCGCGCCAGTTCGGCGTGGGCTCGGCCATGGGGATGATGAAGGCGGCCAAGCTCGCACCCCATGCGCTGGTGCTGCCGGTGGATTTCGAGGAGGTGCGCAAGTACTCGCGCGCGTTCAAGGAGACGATCCGGGAGATCGCGCCGGTGGTCGAGGACCGGGGCGTGGACGAGGTCTACATCGACTTCACCGACGTGCCGGGCGGGCAGCGTGAAGGCGGCCGGGTGCTGGCGCGGCTGATCCAGAAGGCGATCTTCGAGCGCACGGGCCTCACCTGCTCCATCGGCGTGGCGCCCAACAAGCTGATCGCGAAGATGGCGAGCGAGTTCAACAAGCCCAACGGTATCTCCATCGTGTACCCCGAGGACGTGCAGACGAAGATCTGGCCGCTGCCGGTGCGCAAGATCAACGGCATCGGCCCCAAGGCGGAGGTGCGGCTGCACAAGCTGCACCTGCACACCATCGGCGACATCGCGAAGCAGGACCCCGAGTGGCTGGTCGACAACTTCGGCAAGAGCTATGGCGCCTGGATGCACGAGGCTGCCTGGGGTCGTGACGACCGCCCCGTCGTCACCGAGAGCGAACCTGTCTCCATGAGCCGCGAGACCACCTTCGACCGCGACCTGCACGCGGTGCGCGACCGCGCCGAGCTCGGCGCGATCTTCACCGACCTGTGCGTCCGCGTGGCGGGCGACCTGCAGCGCAAGGGCTACGTGGGCAAGACGATCGGCATCAAGCTGCGCTACGACGACTTCAAGATCGCCACCCGCGACCAGACCATCGAGCACTTCACCGCGGACGCCAAGACGATCCGGCAGGTCGCCGGCCAATGCCTCAAGCGCGTGGACCTGGGGCAGCGCCTGCGGCTGCTCGGGGTGCGGGTAGGCAAGCTGGCCAAGGTTTCCGAGTTGAACGAGGCTCCAGCCCGCGCCGCAACTAGTCCGGCAGCTATCGTTTCCGTAGCAAACCAGGTATTGGAACCCACGCCCGACCTGTTCGGCGGGTTCCAGCAAGCCTGACCCGCAGGTGCATCCATGGCGCGCGACATCGAGATCAACGCCCGCATCGACAACAGCGCCCTGGTGCTACGTGCCGGTGCAGCGGAAGACGCCGACTGCGTTGGCGTGCTGGCGATGCAAGTGTTCCTGGACACCTATGCGACCGAAGGGATCAGGCCGGACCTGGCGCGCGAGGTGCTGGCCGGGTATTCGCCCGAGGCGTTCCGGCGCCGGCTCGCGCAGGCCAGCTCGCGCTTCGTCCTTGCCGAGCGCAGCGGGCACCTTGCCGGTTTCGCGGAAGTGGCGCTGGACCGCCCGCTTCCGGATGGAAGGCCGGCCAAGGGCGCCGAGCTCGTGCGCCTGTACGTGCAGGGGCCCTTCCACCGGCAGGGCGTCGGCACGGCGCTGCTGCGGCGCGCCGAGCAACTGGCGGCCGCTGCGGGTGAAGGCACGATGTGGCTGACGGCTTGGGAAGGCAACCACCGGGCCGTGGACTTCTGGCGCCGGCGCGGCTTCCAGGAATATGGGACGACGGTGCACACCATCGAAGGGCGGCACTACGGCAACTGCCTCTTCACCAAGCGGCTCACAGCAACGGACAGGACGACCCCGCCATGACCCTCGAACTCCCCAAGGACGCCCGTGCCCAGGCGATCGCCTCCATCGAGCGCTACTTCCGCGAGAACATGGAGGAGCCCATCGGCAACATCGCCGCCAGCGCCCTGCTCGGCTACTTCCTCGAGGAGATCGGCCCGCTGGTCTACAACAAGGCCGTGGCCGACGTGCAGGAGCGGCTGCAGATGCGCATCAGCGAACTGGACATCGAGATCCACGAGGAGGAGTTCCAGTACTGGCGCAAGTTCGACCGCAAGGGCAAGGGCAAGTAGCCGCCGGCCGAAACAAACCGAAAAGAAGCGAAACCGGGGCGCGATGACCCCGGCGGGCGGTTTGGCGAGCATCGGGTCCTCTCCACTGAACCCGAAAGGAACCGCCATGAAGTCCTGGACCCAACGCACGCTGCTGGGCCTGTTCGGCGCCTCGCTGGCCATGGGCGCGCTCACCGCCTGCGGGCACCGCTACGAGCACCACGCCTGGAATGCGACGCCGGAGGAACGCGCCCGCCACCGCGACCGCATGGTCGATCGGGTGGCCAGCAAACTGGAGCTGGACGCGCAGCAGAAAGCCAAGCTGGCCGTGCTGGCCGACAAGCTGCAGGAGCAGCGCACGGCCCTGGTCGGCGCCACCCCCGACCCGCGGACCCAGCTGCGCAGCCTGATGGCGGCGGAAAAATTCGACCGGGCCCGGGCCCAGGCGCTGGTGACCGAGAAGACGGCTGCGGTGACCGCCCGCAGCCCCGAGCTGATCGCGGCGCTGGGCGACTTCTACGACAGCCTCAATCCCACGCAGCAGGCCCGCGTGCGCGACTACATGGAGCGCCGCCGGGGCTGGTGGTATCGCAGCTGAAGGCCATGGCCCGCCTGGCCGACCCTTGCGACCTGCTGGCCCTGGTGTGGGGCCCGCGTTTCGACCGCGACGAGGCGATGGCGCTGCTGGCCCGCCAGCCGGCGCTGCCGCCAGGCACCCTCGCCGCCTGGATGGCCGCAGCCGACCGCTTCGACGCGCTGCCGGCCGCCCGCCAGCAGCGGCTGCGCGAGCGCCTGCACCGGCGCGCCACGGGCGCCGTGGACAATGCTGGGATGTCTACCCTCACGCTTCTCACTTCGTGTAGTGCGGTGTCCCCTGAGGGGGCAACAGCCTCCTTGAGGCGGCACGGCGGAGGCTGAATGCCCCGCATCCTGCTGATCGACGACGACGCGCAGTTGGGCGAGCCGCTGGCCGCCTACTTCGCGCGTTTCGAGCTGCAGCTGGAACAGGCGCTGCGCCCGAGCGAGGGCCTGGCGCGGCTGCGGCAGGGCGGCTGGGACGCCGCGATCCTGGACGTGATGCTGCCGGAGCAGGATGGCTTCGCCCTGTGCCGGGCGATTCGCAAGGAGAGCGACATCCCGGTGGTGATGCTCACGGCGCGCGGCGAGGTGATGGACCGCGTGGTGGGGCTGGAGCTGGGCGCCGACGATTACCTGCCCAAGCCGTTCGAGCCGCGCGAGCTGGTGGCCCGTCTGCAGACCGTGCTGCGCCGGCGCCAGCCCGGCGCCGCCGACGGCCGCCTGCGCTTCGACGGCCTGGTGATCGATCCGGTCACGCGCACGGTGGTGCGCAACGGACAGCCCGTGGAGCTGACCAGCACGGAATTCGACCTGCTGCTGCTGCTCGCGCGCGAGCCCGGCAAGGTGTTCAGCCGCGACGACATCCTGAACCGGCTGCGCGGCCACGAGGCCGAGTTGTTCACGCGCGCCGTGGACATCGTGGTGAGCCGCCTGCGCAAGAAGCTGGAGCCCCTGGTGGCGATCAAGACGCTGCGCAACGCCGGCTATGCGCTGGCCCTGCGCGAGCCCGGGCATGGTTAGGGACCACTGGCACCGCCGCGCCGGCCGGCGGCTGCGGCACTCGCTCAAGGCGCGGCTGGTGGCGCTGTTCCTGCTGCTGGCCTTGGCGCTGGCCGGCACCTTCCTGTTCGGCATGCAGAAAGCCTTGAGCCTGGGCTGGCGCGATGCCGCGCGTCCCCTGGTCGCCGACTACGTGGACCGGCTCGTGGCAGAGATCGGCACGCCGCCCAGCCCGCAGCAGGCGCAGCGCCTGGCGCAACGGTTGCCGGTCACGGTCACCATCGACGGCCCGCAGGTGCGATGGCGCAGCCACCCGGCCGAGGCGGAGGACCCGCGCGGCCCGCGCGGCTGGCGCGACGACTGGCGGCGCGAAGCGGGCCTGTTCTCGCGCACCACGGCGGACGGGCATCGCATCGAGTTCGGGCTGGACGTGCGGCCCTGGCGCGACAGGCCCCGCTATGTGGGCTGGGCCACGCTCGCCGCCCTGCTGCTGCTCACCCTGCTGGCCTACAAGGTCGTGCGGCGCCTGCTGCGGCCGCTGGACGACATCCGCGAGGGCGCCGGCCGGTTCGGGCAGGGGCGGTTCGACCAGCCGATCCCGGTGCGGCGGCGCGACGAACTCGGCGACCTGGCCGCGGACGTCAACACCATGGCCTCCAGTATCCACCAGATGCTGGAAGCCAAGCGCGCCCTGCTGCTGGCGATCAGCCACGAGCTGCGCAGCCCGCTCACCCGCGCACGGCTGAACACCGAGCTGCTGCCGGACGGCGGCGAAGCCGGCGCCCGCCGCGAAGCGCTGCTGCGCGACCTGCAGGAGATGGCCGGCCTGGTCACCGACCTGCTGGAAAGCGAGCGCCTGGGGCAGGGCCATGCATCGCTGCACCGCGAGCCCACCGACCTGGTGGCGCTGGTGCAGGAGGCGGTGGCAGGCCACGACGTCGAGGTCCACGTAGACGCTGGCGTGCCGGAGCTGGCGCTGGATCGCACCCGCATGCGCCTGCTGCTGCGCAACCTGCTGGACAACGCGCTGGAACACGGACCCGAGGCGGGCCAGCGCCCGCGCGTGCACCTGGCCGCGGCGCCGGGCGGCGGTGCAGTGCTGTCGGTGCGGGACTTCGGCCCGGGCGTGGCGGAAAGCGCCTTGCCGCAGCTGGCCGAACCCTTCTTCCGGCCTGATGCCTCGCGCGGCCGCGAGACCGGCGGCGTGGGCTTGGGGCTGTACCTGTGCCGCCTGGTGGCTCAGGCCCATGGCGGCACGCTGCGCGTGCGCAATGCGCAGCCCGGCCTCGAGGTGCAGGTGGCGCTGCCGGGCTGAGGGCCTTTAGCCGACGACGATCTCGTCCTGGTGGTTGGCGATGTGCCAGGTGTGCGCGAGCGCGAAATCTCCCTTGTGCAGCTTCCCGTAGGCGAAGTGCGGCTTGAGCGGCCCGGTGTGGGCGTGGAAGCGGGTGATCGCCTGCCGCAGCCGCTGCGCCGCCGGCTTCCAGTCCGCGCCGGCACCCAGCGAAGGCGCCCCCGGGATCGGTTCGGCCAGGCCGTGGCTCATTTGCCCGCGCATCTTGAAGAAGGCAAAGGCGGCGTTGCCGGCCGTTTTCTGGAACAGCTCGCTGCGGTGCTGCGGGTAGCCGTCCATGCTCATCTCGATGCTCTGCGCCAGGTGCTCCAGCACCGCGGCCAGCGGCCAGGCGCCGGTGGCCTGCACGCGAGGCGCCTGGTGCAGGCGGTCCAGCCACCGCAGCGAATCATCCAGCGTCTGCACTTTGGGCGTGTCGGCCATGGCGGGGGCTCCGGTGGCAAGGGCAAGGGGTGCGAGGACGAAAGCTCGGCGGTTCAGCATCGCGCGGATGCTAGCAAGGGCCGCCGCAAATGCAAACGGCGGGTGAAGGCGCGTGACAGGCGGCATCGAATGGGAGTTCCTACCAGCCGCGAGGCTTCCCGCCTACAAGCAACCCGACCGCAGCCGCATACGGTGAAAGTGTTCAACTTCGAGAAAGGCTCAGCCATGAGAAACGCAGTCCGCAAGCACGCCCTGGCCGTCGCGCTCGCCGCCGCAGCCGCCGCCGCCTCGGCGCAGCAGATCGATGGCCTCCAGGTCCACGCCGATGCCGGCATGCAGCCCGGCTCCACCCTCCGCTTCAGCCTGGAAGGCACGCCCCGCTCGCAGGCGCAGGTCACCCTGAACGTGAACGGCGGCAAGGTGTCGGTGCCGATGCGCGAAGTGCGCCCGGGCCTCTACGAGGGCCACTACGTGGTCAAGCGTGCGGACCGGATCGACCCCAGCGGGCTGGTCGCTACGCGCATCACCACGGGCAACCGCTGGGTGGCCACCAACTTCACCTACCCCCAGTCCTTCCTGGCCCAGTCGCAGCCGCCGGCCGCGCCGCAAGCCGCGGCCCGCATCGAGCGCTTCACCGCCGCCTCGGACGCACCCTCCCTGGAGCCTGGCGCGCAGGTCCGCTTCGTGCTGCGCGGCGCACCGGGCGGCACTGCGACGGTCGGCATCCCGGGGGTCGCCAGCGACGTGCAGCTGCGCGAGGTCAACCCGGGCGTCTACCGCGGCAACTACGTCGTGCGCCGCAACGACAACGTGAACGGCTTCGCTTCGGCCGCCGCCACGCTGCGGGTGGGCAACACCTCGGTCCAGAGCAACCTCTCCGAGCCCATGACGGCGCGTGTGCCGGTGGGCACGGGCAACACGACGGCGATGGGCGCCGCGGCGCCCACGGCGCTGCCCCTGCAGGTGCTCAGCCCGGGGCCGAACGCGGCCATCGAGGGCGCCCAGGTGGTGACGGGGCGCACGGCCCCGGGCGCCATGGTGCGCATCCGGGTGGACGCCGTTCCGCCCGTGGTCGGCAACCGGCTGGGCGTCGCGCAGACGGTCGCCGAGCAGACGGTGCAGGCCGATGCCAACGGCAACTTCAGCTTCAACTTCGGCCCGCAGCGCCACCTGCCCGGCACGCGCTACGAGGTGTCGATGACCGCCAACCAGGGCACGCAGACGGCGGAGCAGAAGCTGGTGCTGTTCCAGCGCGGCTGACGGGCGCAGGTGGGCGGGCCCCAATGAGGGGCCTGCCTATACTGCGCCCATGCAGCCCGACCGTGCCGACGCCAGCGCCCAGCTGCGCGAGCTGATCGCCCGCAGCGGTGCGGGCGACCATGCGGCGTTCGCACAGGTCTACCAGCGCACGCAGGCGCATCTGTTCGGCGTCGCGCTGCGTATCTTGGGTCGTGAGCAGGCCGCCGAAGACGTTCTGCAGGAGGCCTTCGTCAGCATCTGGAACCACGCCGCCGCCTACCGGCCCCAGGTGGGCGGGCAGGACATCCAGCCCATGACCTGGCTGATCGCCATCGTGCGCAACAAGGCGCTGGACGCCTTGCGCGCCCGCTCGCGCCGCGCCGAAACCGAACTCGACGAAGACGGCGCCGGCCCCCGGCTGCGCCCAGCGCGCTCGACCTCCTGGCGGGTGCGACGGAGGCGCTGCGCATCCGCCAGTGCATGGAGGCCCTGGACGGCAGCCACCGGCAGAGCCTGGCCCTGGCCTATTACCAGGGGCTGTCCCACAGCGAGGTGGCCGCCGCCCTGGGCGCGCCGCTTGGGTCGGTGAAGGCCTGGATCCGCCGCGGCCTGGACAAGCTCAAGGCCTGCCTGGCCGCGCAGGAGGGCGCCGCGTGAGGTACGCAGACCCGGCGCTGGTGGACCGGCTGGCGTCGGCCTATGTCCTCGGCACTCTCGCAGGCCCGGCGCGGCGCCGCTTCGAACGGCTGCGGCGCGAACGCGCGGACGTGCGACTGGCGGTGCAGCAATGGGAAGGCCGGCTGGGACAGCTGGCGCAGTCCGTTCCGACCGTGCAGCCTTCCCCGCGCGTGTGGGCCGCGATCGAGGCCCGAACCCGGCCGCAGGCTGCCGCAGCCCGCGCGCCGGGCTGGCGGCTGGCCGGCGCCGGCCTGGGCGGCATGCTGGCGGGCCTTTGCGCTGCCTGGGCCCTGTTCGTCACCGCGCCCGCACTGTTCCTCACCGCCGACCAGGTGGCGTTGCGCACCGGCGAGCGCCTGCCGGCGAGCTACGTCGGGCTGCTGACCGACGCCCAGGGCAACGGCAAGCTGCTGGTGAGCTCCCTGCGGCACGGCCGCACCCTGACCGTCAAGGTGATCGGGCCGGTCCAGCCGCCCGCCTCCGGGCGCCTGTTCCTGTGGGCGGTGCCTGCCGAGGGCGCACCCTTTCCGCTGGGGCCGGTGCCGGCCAGCGGATCCGCCGTCTCCCAGCTGCCCGACACCTCGGAGAAGCTCTTGGCGAAAGTCGGCAAGCTCATCGTCACCGCGGAGACCACGGAGCGCCCCGCCTCGCCCGGCCAGGTGATCTACAGCGGCAACTGCGCCAAGCTCTGGTGAGCCTCGGCCGTTGACGCCGGCTTACGGCGAACTTACAGTGGTCCTGACGCGGAACTGACAACCGCCGGAGACCGCCATGAGCCTCGACGAGCTGCAGCGCATCAAGCAATGGCATGTGGACCACCGCGGCACCCACCCGGTCGAGTACCACCTGTGGGACGCGGTCCTCACCGTCTGGCTGATGGGGTGGGTGGGCTGGCTGCCCGCGGTCGCTTTCGACGCGCTGTGGGTGCTGCCCCTGTGCCTCCTGGGCGCCTCCGCGCCCACCCTGTACGTGCAGTGGCGGCTCAAGGCGCACCGGCTGCAGCGACTCCGATGCGACTGGGTCCGCTGACCTGACTGGCTACAGTGGCGGCTCCACAAGGAGCCGCGCATGAACTGCTTCAGCCTCTCGACCCAGGACCACGTCGCCCACCTGGTGCTCAGCCGCCCAGAGGCGATGAACACCATGCACCCCGCCTTCTGGCGCGAGCTGGACGAGGTGCTGCGCAAGCTCCACCAGGAAGGACTGGCACGCGCCCTGGTGATCTCTTCCACCGGCAAGCACTTCTCGGCCGGCATGGCGCTGGACACCTTCGGGGACGCCATCCTGCTGGACGACCGCAGCCCCGAAGGCCGCGCGGCGGTGTACGACCTGCTCACCGACATGCAGGCCACCTTCACGCGCCTTGAAAACCTGCGCATCCCCGTGATTGCCGCGATCCAGGGCGGCTGCATCGGCGGCGCGGTCGACATGGTCACCGCCTGCTGCATCCGCTATGCCACGCAGGATGCCTTCTTCTGCATCCAGGAGATCAACATCGGCATGGTGGCCGACGTGGGCACGTTGCAGCGCCTGCCCAAGCTGGTCCCGCTGGGCGTGGTCAAGGAACTGGCCTACACCGGCCGACGCATGCCCGCGCAGCAGGCACTGTCTTGGGGGCTGGTGAACCAGGTCTTCGACACGCAGGAGGCGATGGTCGAAGCCGCGCTGCAGTGCGCGCGCGAGATCGCGTCCAAGCCCCCAGTGGCGATCTGGGGCACCAAGCAGGTGATCCACTACACGCGCGACCACCCGGTGGACGACGCCCTGAAGCAGATGGGGTGGGTGCAGGGCGCGATCTGGAGCAACGCGCACGTGCGCGAGGCGATCACCGCGATGAAGGAAAAGCGTGCGGGGGACTTCCCTTCATTGGCGCCGCTGAAATCTTTCTCCCAGTTCTGAAATAGAGAGGACAGCCGGACGCAGAGGACGCAAAAGCTGCGCAGAGGACGCAGAAAAGACAGTTGAACTTTCTGCGTCCTCTGCGGCCCCTCTGCGCCCTCTGCTTACGGGTGTTCGACTCCTACTGCCGCGCCGTGCGCACGTTTGCAGGCAGAGCCACCGGATGGCTGGTGCGGAAAGGGTTGATGTCCAGCCCGCCGCGGCGCGTGTAGCGCGCGTACACCGACAGCTTCACCGGCTTGCAGCGCTGCCAGATGTCCATGAACACGCGCTCGACGCATTGCTCGTGGAACTCGTTGTGGTTGCGAAAGCTCACCAGGTAGCGCAGCAGCCCGCCTTGGTCGATCTGTGGCCCGCTGTAACGGACCTGCACGCTGCCCCAGTCCGGCTGGCCGGTCACGAGGCAGTTGCTCTTGAGCAGGTGGCTCACGAGGGTCTCTTCCACCGGCTGTTCGCCCACGGCCGACGACAGCAGTTCAGGAGCGGGCGTGTAGCGGTCGCACTCGATGTCCAGGCGATCCAGGTTGACGCCCTCCAGCTCCCGCACCTGCTCGCGCTCGAACTGCTCCGGCGGCAGCAGCCGCACCCCGATGCCCGATGGCGCTGGCGCACCGCGCCAGGCCGCTTCGCCCACGTCGGCCCTGATGCGGGCCTGCACTTCCTCGAGCGAGGCGAAGCGCGTGTTGGTGAAACTGTTGAGGTAGAGCTTGAACGACTTGCTCTCGATGATGTTCGGCGTTTCGCACGGCACCGTGACGTGGGCGATCGCCACCTGCGGCTTGCCGCGCGGCGTGAGCCAGCTGAGCTCGAACGCGGTCCAGAGGTCGGCGCCGAAAAAGGGCAGGCGCGAAGCCAGCCCGAGTTCGGCGCGCTTGGTGGCGCGCGTGATGGGGAACAGCAGCGAGGCGTCGTACTGGTCGCGGTAAGGCGCCGGCTTGCCCAGCAGCGATTGGTCTGGCGTGGTCATGGAGCCGCTAGTGTCCCAGCAGGTGCGGCAACAGGGGCTGCAGGATGCGATCGACCACGCCCGGCGGGAGGTCATGGCCCATGCCATCGACGGCGACCAGGCGTGCACCGCGGATGCGCCGCGCCGTGTCCTGGCCGCAGGCGAACGGCACCAGCGGGTCGTCGCGGCCGTGGATCACCAGCGTGGGGAGCTTGAGGCGAGCCAGCTCGTCGGCGCGACGGGTATCGGCCGCAATCGCCACCATCTGCCGCGCCGTGCCGGCCGGATGGAAGCTGCGCCGCACGGCCAGCTGGATGCGGGCGCGGAACT
>Ga0164290_1002531_pt1 | contig 12224 bp, 9 predicted proteins | sample Micstemetagenome_FD_108782 | JGI IMG/M metagenome (GOLD analysis project Ga0164290, IMG submission 108782) | Contaminated culture microbial community from soil near Moab, Utah, USA - Microcoleus steenstrupii SON62 (Illumina Assembly) | ecosystem: Environmental > Terrestrial > Soil > Soil crust... | reverse complement strand
TCCAGTGCATCGAGGGTGGCATCATCTGCATGAAATCTTCCTTCCCCATGGGCAATCGGTATTTTAAGGGCATCGCCGTTATCATTTTTTATAAAAACGTTCTTACAGATAAATTGTTGGTTGGCATTCTGTAATAAAACGCCGGGTAAAAGACCGCTTTCACATAATATCTGGAAACCATTACATACACCTAATACTTTACCACCTTTATTCGCAAATTCAATCACACTCTGCATCATCGGGCTGAAACGGGCAATGGCTCCACAACGCAGGTAATCTCCATAAGAAAAACCACCGGGAAGGATTATACAATCGTCGGTAGTAAACATACTCAGGTCTTTGTCTTTATGCCAGAGCATGATCACTTCTTTACCCAGGTCATTCTGTAATGAATCCTGCATATCCCTGTCGCAATTAGATCCCGGGAAAACAACAACGCCGAATTTCATGGAGTTTTATTTATAAGTTTTGATGAATTACTTAGTTATGACTAAGCAAATAAACACAATTTTCTGAAAACACTGCATTTGATACATCAAAGGTAAGCCTGCATGCGTTAATGGTGGCCTAATTTTTCAACAGGTGCCAGTTATTCATGGCTATCACGGCAAGGGCCAGGATAAATAATAAATTGGGCAATCCCAGGTTTCGCGGATTAGCAAAAGCATTGGTAGCAAAGGCACTGATGGGTATTAGTACGAGTAACCCGGATTCTAGTCCACCCAGTTGAAAAATAAAGGGTACGGGTAAAAGTGTGAGTAATAAAACCATCATTACTCCCCAGTTTTTTCTGATTTGTATCACCATACGGCCAATACTAACCTGCCAGAAGAAAAGTCCGAATAATAACATCAATGCCAGGTACCCCAAACCCCATAAAAGTATTTTATCATTAGAACCAGCGGGCAGTCCCAGGTAAAAATCGGGTAACATGGATGCAATAGCAGGTAACCGGTCGCTGAGGTATAAAGCCGAAAGCACGAAATAATATGGTAACACAACCCCAATCAACAATACCAGCCATTCTGCCAGCCGGAAAGGCCTTACAACTGCCAGCGCAAATAATACCACGCCGATAAGTATGGCCATGGGATGGTAACAGATTACCGATAAACCCGCAATAAGACCGGTATTGAATAATAATGTTTTCGGACTTGGGTGGTTATACAAACGGCTCAGTTTAATGAATATCCAGATCACCAGAGAATTGGTAACCAGAGCCGGAGAAATGGCACACCATTGAGGCAGCATGGCCGTTAACAATACATAAGTCATGGCCGGAACAAATGTAGCCGATGGATACATCCTTAACTCATTCATAGCCATATTGAGTCTGATGGCCTGCACCAGCACTAATGCATGGTATAAAAGAAAACGAACGCTGGCAGGAAGTGAAAGGATATACCTGTCGAGAATAAGCGATAATAAACCATCATTACTACCACTATTGGTATCGATGAGCGGTGCTTCCATAAAAAAATGAAAATGCACAGTTATACTCACTACCGCTAAAAAGAAAACATTAATGAATGACTTATCGCGAAATAAAAAAACCACGTTTTAAGATAAATGGGTTAATAATCAATTTTTGCAAAACAGGTATAACCACGGTACTGACATGGAATGATCAACTGTCTTGCACCTACCTGCTTTGCATGACGTGGCATAAAACTATAGCCCCTGTCAAGGTTTTTAAAGGTTGGATTCCGGTTGATCTGTCCATTAGGTGCAATACTCTGGTCAGATAATACATTGTCTCTTTTTTCCTGCACATTAAACAGAAAATGTAATCGGTCGCCAGCATTCAGCATGCCAAAACCAATGAAGTTATCTGTATTATCGTCATACTGCGTCTTGCGAATTACATTACTCCATTCCATCTTTCCCTGTGGGTCAAATGAAATAACAGTAACATTATCGGCATAATAACGGGTTAAATTCGTATTGAATGAAGAGGAGCGCCACCATGGATAATAACCAAGTGGACTGTTCCATGAATAATAATCAAGCTGCGACCAATAGGGTGAACCATATAAATAATCCCAGCGGCTGAGCGTATTACCACGCGTGCTGCTGTAAGCCGATTCTGAAATCACAATAAAGCCACCATCTTTACGTAGAATAATATTCTTCAGGAAAAAATCATTGAAGGCAGATTTTATGTTGCCATCTCCCTTGGCGTCGGTTCTGAATTCGTCGTTGAAGGCTGTAGTAGTATTCAGCATTTCTTTTTGGGTATCCTTATCCCACAGATAATAATATAAGCCGTCTATATTTCCTCTCCGTAGTTTGCTGAAATAAGAGGTAATGATATAATGCCTGTTGAGGTTATCTGCTTTAATCCTGATATCATCCAGATAGATCCCTTTAATCGACAGGTCTGAGAACCGGATATTATCCTCACCGGCCTTTTTGGTTACCAGCGTTACCTTATTGATATTATCGTTTTGTGAAGTACCTGATGCCCTGATACAGGCGAGATCTCCGTCATTGTCGATGATGAATTCAGACAGGAAATCGTTACGCTGGGGCATATCAACACCTACACGACTTCTCTTTAGCAGGTTTAGTTCTTTGTCGAAAAGTAAAGTGGTGAGCACATGCATCTTCTCATTCTGGCTGCTGATCTTAAAGACCATGATCTTTTGTTTATCATCGCTGAATAGCACCGAATAGACCTTACTGGAAGATGAATTGATGTTATTGGTGGTGTCCAGTTGAATGGGGTCGCCGATTTTGTTACCATTGGCATCGAGTTTTACCACCATGGCATATAGCACATTTCTGCGTTGGTATTGATAAAACATATAGGCAAAATCGGGATAGAGTTGAAAATCGGTACTCAGCATCCTTTCAGGGAGGTAATTGAGTTTCTGCTTTTGCACCATTTTCATGCTGTTGTCGAAAACACAGATAAAATTCAGGTCACGGTAATTTTTATAGACCAGGATCTTGCCGCTGATCTTTCCAATGACCTCAAAACCCATAGCACGGGCGTCTTCCCTGTCGGGTTCAGAATAGGTAATTTGCTGGGCCTGACCATTTGCTATGACCACCAGAGATATCCAGACAAGCAATAAGCATAACTTTTTCATCCCCGACCGTATTTAATGTATTTCAAAAGTAAGGTTTAAGTGGATAGGAACCGGGGGAACAACACTAAAACCATTCCGCCCGATCGGCTCTTTAGCCTTTCAACAGTAAAAACCCGGTATCGGTGAATACTGTTGCCTCACATAGGTGAAATAAATCTTAATTTCTAAGTAAGAATAGTGTTTATACTTCCTTGTTTTTTCCTATACATTTGTTAAAGATTTCGGCACAAAGGCCGGGTCTGTCTGGCGTGAGCAAGAATCTAAACAAGGTAACTTCTGCAGGACTCATCATTGCATTAGGAATTATTTACGGAGATATCGGTACTTCCCCTCTCTATGTACTTAATGAAATCATTCATGGCAAAGTCATTAATGAGCAATTAATACTGGGCTCCCTGTCTTGTGTAATATGGACCCTGACCCTTCAAACCACTTTTAAGTACGTAATTCTTACACTAAAAGCAGATAACAAGGGTGAAGGTGGTATTTTCAGTTTGTATGCACTGGTGAGGAGACGAAAAAAATGGCTGGTAGTACCCGCAATGATTGGAGGCGCTGCATTACTGGCCGATGGTATTATTACACCCCCCATCTCTATTACATCAGCTATTGAGGGCTTAAAACAAATACCCTCATTCAGTCATATTCAAACCAGCACCATTGTTGGTATTGTGATTGCCATTATTTCGCTGATATTTTTCATGCAGCAATTTGGTACTGCTTCTATCGGCAGACTTTTTGGTCCAATCATGTTTGTATGGTTTACCATGCTGGCTGTACTGGGTTCCATTCATTTACTCGATGATATTGCCATCTTCAAAGCATTTAACCCCTATTATGCAGTTGACCTGCTGACCAATTACCCCAAAGGTTTCTGGTTACTGGGTGCAGTTTTTCTTTGTACTACTGGTGCAGAAGCTTTGTACAGCGACCTCGGGCATTGTGGTAAAGGCAATATCCGTATCTCATGGGTATTTGTAAAAATCTGTCTGATACTGAATTATCTCGGTCAGGGAGCATGGTTACTCGCCAACTATGAGGGTGGTGCTATTCCTGAAAATTTAATTGCGGGCGGATTCAACCCTTTTATTGGCATTATGCCACACTGGTTTAAACTCGCGGGTATTATTATTGCCACTACTGCAGCCATTATTGCAAGCCAGGCATTGATTTCAGGGTCTTTCACACTCATTAGTGAAGCCATGCGACTGAACCTGTGGCCGAAAATGAAAATTCATTACCCTACTGAAGAAAAAGGTCAATTATACATTCCGGGTATCAGCCTCTTATTATTTGTTGGTTGCGTAGCCATTGTACTGTACTTCCAGAAATCTGCTAATATGGGTGCGGCTTATGGACTGGCCATTACCATGTGTATGATCAGTACTTCTATCCTCTTTGCTAATTTCCTCGTGAGCAGGAGAATTCTGCCGGCATGGATTTACCTCTATTTACTTGTTTACCTGGCCATAGAAATTTCATTCCTCGTAGCCAATCTGGAAAAATTCATGAATGGCGGTTATGTAACGTTGATCGTAGGGGGTGGTTTATTTGCCGTAATGTATGTATGGTTCCGCAGTCGTAAAATCAAGAACAGGTATGTAGAGTTTGTACGGATGGAACATTATATACCCATGATCCAGGAATTGAGCAACGATAAAACCATCCCTAAATACGCTACGCACCTCGTATATATGACGAGTGCAAACAACCCCAAAGAAATTGAGCATAAGATTATTTATTCCATCCTCAATAAAAAACCAAAGCGAGCAGATATCTATTGGTTTGTGCATGTAGATGTACTGGATGATCCTTATACCTGTGAATTCTCGGTAGAACATATTATTCCCAACGATATTATACGTGTTGAGTTCAGGCTTGGTTTCCGTGTGGAGCAACGCATCAATCTTATGTTCAGTAAAGTAGTAGAAGAGTTAGTGAATAACAAGGAAGTAAATATCACGAGCCGTTATGAAAGTCTGGAGAAAAACAATGTAGTAGGCGATTTCCAGTTTATTGTACTGGAAAAATACCTGAGCCAGGATAATGAACTTCCTTTCTTCGAACGCATTGTGATGAAACTGTATTTCTGGCTCAAAGAAATCAGTCTTGGTGAAGAAAGAGGTTTTGGTCTTGACCCCAGCAATGTTACGGTAGAGAAATTTCCGTTGATTGTTGCGACGGTTTCAAGACTCAATTTGAAACGGGTTTATTATGAAGGAAGTGAATTAGAATGACCCATATTTCACCTGAAGATCTAAAAGTATTATTGGAAAAAGAAGAAGTTTTCTTGCTCGACGTGAGAGAACCCGATGAACATGCCGATTATAGTATTGGTGGCATCCTTATTCCTTTAAGTGAAATACTGCTTCAATACCAACAGGTTCCCACCAACCGAACAGTGGTAGTGTACTGCAAAAAAGGTATCCGCAGCCAGATTGCCATACAAAGACTGCAAGAAAAATTTGGTTTCTCCAACCTCGTTAACCTCAGAGGAGGCATGGACGCGTGGAAGAAGGAGGATATTTGATTTTTGTGAAGTTTGATTCTGTAATTTTCTCCGACTCAAATCAAAAAATCAAAGATCACAAAATCAAACTTCAATAACTGTTGTTTTTTTCGGAACTTACAGCAAACACTGCTGTTTGATTATTGTTTATACGATAGGTGGTATACTCTTATTATCGGTACTGGCCTACCTGGTGCAGGAAAAACTGATATTCAAACCAGAGAAGCTTAAACAGGATTTCCTTTTTGAGTATGATATTCCTTTCGAAGAATTATTCTTTCAACCCGCTCCCGGGGTACGCATCAACGGTCTTCATTTTTACCGTGACCAACCAAAAGGTTTACTTCTTTATTTACATGGTAATACAAGAAGTATTAAGGGCTGGGCAAAATATGCCAAAGATTTTTACCGTTATGATTATGATGTGGTATTGGTTGATTACAGGGGATTTGGAAAGAGTACAGGCAAACGAACTGAAAAAGATATGCTGAATGATATGCAGCATGTGTATGAAAAACTCTGCGAAAAATACCAGCAGCATCATATCCTTGTTTATGGAAGAAGCATGGGTAGTGGCTTTGCAGCCAAACTGGCATCCGATAACCAGCCACGTTACCTGATTCTAGATGCGCCATACTATAGCTTTAAAAAAGTAGTGGAAAGATTCCTTCCAATACTCCCCATCAAATACGTACTGCGTTTTCATTTACGTACAGATAAATGGATACAGAAAGTAAACTGTCATACATATATTATTCATGGAACAAAAGACAGGCTCATCCCTATTCAGCACAGCGAAAAATTACAGAGATTCAACCCCCATAAAATTACACTCATCCGTATTCATGGTGGCGGACATAATAACCTGCCCAGTTTTTCGGAATACCATAATTTTGTGAGAGACATTTTGAAGTATTGAGAGATGGCGGATGTCAGATGTCTGATATAGTATATGGAGTAGGGTTGAAGGAATATATTAACTTACAAAACCAAAACATACCTAACATCTGCCATCAGACATCATGAAAATCCCACGCTGGTTAAAAATAATTGTTTTAGTGTATGCGCTGATTGGTATTCTTTTTTATTCTTTTCAGCGGAAAATATTATTCCAGCCGGTGGTGGTTGCGCAAGACAGCAGTTATCGGTTTGATCAGCCATTTGAAGAGGTATGGATTCCAGTGGATGAATCCGCTAAAACACACGTAATTCATTTTACGGTGCCAGACAGTCTTCGGAAAGGGCTTGTATTATATTTCCATGGCAACAGGGGCAATATAAGAAGGTATCGTCGTTTTGTTGAACGGTTTACACACAATGGTTATGCCGTATGGATGCCTGATTATCCGGGGTTCGGTAAATCAACCGGCACTTTATCAGAAACAGCTATGTATGAACAGGCTTTACAGGTATATAAAAGAGCGAGACAGTTTTATGAACCGAAAGATATTATTATTTATGGAAAATCAATGGGTACGGGCGTAGCGGTTCAACTGGCTTCGGTGAGAGATTGTAAAAGGCTGATACTCGAAACCCCTTATAACAGCATGCGTTCGCTGGTAGGTATTTATTTATGGATGTATCCGCTAAAATCAATTCTCAAATACCAGTTTCCTTCGAATGAGTACATGAAAAAAGTTACGGCACCTGTTAGCATTTTTCATGGAACAGATGATCGCGTAATTCCTTATAGCAATGCTGTTAAATTAAAAGAAGTATTAAAACCCGGTGATGAATTTATTACTATTGAAAAAGGTACTCACCGGAACCTGAATAGTTTTGAACAAATGCAGCGTAAACTCGATGAGTTATTAAAGCAATAGATGATAGACGTCCATCATCTCAGCGTTCGCTCAACCGTACCCCCGTTTTTCCCACCTGCAGTTCGTGTTTAACACCAATTTTTAAAGGATAGTTCTCACGTGAATGACTTACCGGAAAATCAAAACAAACAGGGTATTTGTATTTACTCAAGCGTTCATGAATGAGTTCTGCAACAGTAGCCCCGAAAGGAATAACAGTATCTTTTATTTCTGTAAATCCTCCAATAATCAGACCTGCCAGTTGCGCAAGCATTCCGCTTCTTTCTAATTGAATCAGCATACGGTCTATATTGTACACATACTCCCCTACATCTTCCAGGAATAGAATTTTCCCTTTGCCGATATAAGCAGATTGGCTTCCGACCATATGTGCCACCAGTGAAAGATTACCTCCAATCAGTTCACCAGTTGCTTTTCCTTGCTGGTTAAATGGATGCGGGGCTGTTTTATAAGAGAGTTTATTCCCCTTTAAGGCTTTACGCAGTGTCTGTATATATTCATTATTAAACGCTCCGTCGTTAAAAGCAGCAGCCATCGGCGAGTGAAGAGAAGCTATTTTAAATTGGGTATAGAGATGAGCATGCAACAGGGTAATATCGCTGTATCCAATGATCCATTTGGGTGATTTTCTGAACTTTGTAAAATCAAGGCTATCAATTATCCTGCTCATTCCATAACCACCCCTGCCACAAAGAATCGCTTTTACAGTTGTGTCGTCAAGCATTTTCTGAAGATCTTCTCTTCTTTCTTCATCTGAACCAGCAAAATAATGAAACTGGTTACCCAGTGTTTTACCAGGTTTTACCTTATAACCCCATTCTTGTAATACACTGATACAGGTCTCGGCTTTTTCTGTGGGCATATAACCCGCAGGACAAACAATGGCTATTGTATCTCCTTTGCGCAGATAGGGAGCTGTCTTGATCATGTGGCAATTTAGCATATTTGAGCCAGCAACAGGGTTAACTGTTTTGCTTCCCCGGCTAATCTGTATTTTTGCAAACCAACATCAAAGGATTAGTAAAGAAACGGATTTATGCAGCACCCGAAAAGATACCTGATTACAGCAGCCCTGCCTTATGCGAACGGGCAAAAACATATTGGTCACCTGGCAGGTGCTTATTTACCTGCTGATATATATGTGCGTTACCTCAAGGCGCAAAAAAGAGAAGTTGTTTTTGTATGTGGCAGCGATGAACATGGAACAGCCATTCCCATTCAGGCCACCAAAGAAGGAACTACTGCCAGGGCCATCATCGACAAGTACCATCCTTTGATGGAACAAAACTTCAAGGACCTTGGTATTGCTTTTGACATCTATCACCGCACCAGCGATCCATTGCATCATGAAACAGCACAGGAATTTTTTACCAAACTGAATGATAACGGCGACCTGGAAATCAAAGAATCAGAACAGTATTATGACGAGGAAGCCAAAGCATTCCTGGCCGATCGTTATATCAAAGGCACCTGCCCCAATTGTAGTTTCGATAGCGCTTATGGCGACCAGTGCGAACGATGTGGCAAAAGTTTGAGTCCGGATGAACTCATTAACCCTGTAAGTACACTCAGTGGAAAAACACCCGTTAAAAAACTCACCAAACACTGGTACCTGCCACTCGACAGGCATGAAACTTTTTTAAGCGACTGGATATTAAAGGAACACGCCAATGACTGGAGGGCAACGGTTTTGGGTCAGTGCAAAAGCTGGATAGATGGGGGGTTACAGCCCCGTGCCGTTACACGCGATTTAGACTGGGGCGTAAAAGTACCTTTGACAGATGCGGCGGGTAAAGTATTATATGTATGGTTTGATGCACCGATTGGTTATATCAGCGCTACCAAACAATGGGCCATTAATACCGGCAATGATTGGAAACCCTATTGGGAAGATAAAGACACCAAGCTTGTTCATTTTATTGGCAAGGATAATATTGTATTTCATTGCATCATTTTCCCGGTGATGCTGAAACTACATGGCAATATTTTACCCGATAATGTTCCGGCCAATGAATTCATGAACCTGGAAGGCGATAAAATGAGTACCAGCCGCAACTGGAAACTCGATATGCAGGATTATATCAATGATTTTATTAACAAGGAAAATGGCGGCAGCCAGATGGCGGATGTATTACGCTATTATCTTACACAGATTGCGCCTGAAACCAAAGACAGTGAATTTATGTGGAAGGGTTTTCAGGATGCCAATAACAGTGAACTGGTAAGCATCTTTGGTAATTTTGTGAACCGCACGTTTGTACTCATGCATAAACTCTGTGGTGGTAAAGTGCCCGCGTTTCACAAGGAGATTGCAGATGAGCTGGATCAGGCAACCATAGCTGATATAAAAAATACAGCAGATAAAATAACCGGTTTGCTGGAAGAATATAAGTTCAGGGAAGCTTTATTTGAAGTGATCAATCTCGCCAGAACAGGCAACCAGTACATGCAGAAAAAAGAGCCCTGGATCGTAGCAAAAAGCCTGACTGAAAATCCGGATGCACAAAAAAATATAGATAACTGTTTGCATATCTGCTTACAGTTAACAGCAAATCTGGCAATACTCATCAACCCCTTTCTTCCTTTCACGGCAAAAAAAATGTGCCATATGATGAAAGTGGTTGACAAAATACTGGACTGGGAAAATGCAGGGAGTATGAAATTACTGAGCGCAGGTTATACACTCCGCCCACCAGAATTATTATTCAGAAAAATTGAAGACAGTGAAATTATGGAACAGGTAGAAAAATTAAATGCTGCAAGTATTAAGAAAGAAAGTAGTGATGAGTCAGTAGTGAATAGTGAATTGGAAGCTATCACCGTGAAACCTGAAATTACGTTTGATGATTTTGCTAAAATTGATTTGAAAGTGGGCACCATTGTATCCGCTGAAAAAGTAGAGAAAGCTGATAAGCTCCTGAAATTACAGGTAGACCTCGGTTTTGAAACCAGAACCATTGTATCGGGTATCGCACTTCATTTTAAGCCGGAAGATATTGTTGGGAAGCAGGTAACAGTTGTAACCAATCTTGCGCCACGCAAAATGAGAGGTATTGAAAGCAATGGTATGATACTAATGGCTGAGGATGCTAAAGGATCATTACATTTCATTAACCCGGAAGAAAAAATAAACCCGGGTAGTGGGGTGAGCTGACAATAATTAAAAAGGGCCAGTCTTTCAGATTGGCCCTTTTTAATTAACTATAACTTGCGCATTCTTTCAATTCTCGTTCAGAATAGGCCAGTTTGTATTGCTTCAATACATCATCGGGAACACCATTCCATTTATTGGGTACATTACCACGATAATCAATATCCTTTACACCTATTTCAGATGTATAAAAACCTGTGAGGGTTAAATCGCGCATCAGGTTGAAGAATGCAACACCCTGTGCCATTTCCGGCTTTGCCTTTTCAGGGTAGGCAATCTGGTCAACCAGTTGTATCCGCTGCTGTTCTGAACAGTCCACAAATGACTTTTCAAATTGTTTGAAGCACTGCATATCCAGCCAGCGTAACCCACCACGCATCGGTGTCTGGTGCGATGGCATATCTTTTACAATAAACTCAAGGAAATCGGGCACTTTGGCATCGCTTGCACTGCCACTCACCGCATCTTTAGGTACAATTATGTCTGCCAGTATAGTAATGGTTGACATTTCATGTGGCGTAAAAAATTTCGCTTCCTTGCTGAGTTTATCCAGATAAGCTTTTTCTTCCGCCATTCTGTCTTCTACATTGATGCCGCCAATGGTACCGGCGGCCTCTTTTTTCTCCGCTGGTTTACAGGCATCTACCAATACACCAGTTGCTACCGTACCAACTACCAATGCTTTTATGGATTTTCTTCTGTCCATGGTATTATGTTTTGCCCCGTCTTACTTTAAACAAGACGGGATGGGTTTACAGATTTTGTTTTTTCAGTTCGTCAATGATATACTCCGATGCACGCATAGAAAGTGCCAGAATGGTCCAGGTGATATTTTTATCTGCCTGAGAAGTAAACTGGCTGCCATCTACACAGAAAAGGGTTTTACAATCATGTGCCTGGCTCCATTTGTTGAGTGCAGATGTTTTTTTGTCATTACCCATTCTGGCTGTTCCCGCTTCATGAATGATATTACCAGGATTGGCCAGACCATAATTATTAGAAGCATCATCATCTCCACCCCAGGTAATTATAGCACCCATTTCGTGCATAATTTCTTTGAAAGTTTCTTTCATATGCTTGGCCTGGTTGATCTCATATTCTGAATGCGTAGTATGAAAACGCAAAACAGGAATACCGAATTTGTCTACTACTTTCGGATCGATCTCGCAATAATTGTCAATACGTGGAACTGCCTCACCCCTACCAGCCATACCCACTCCGGCACCATAGAAATAACGCACATCTTCTTTCAATGAAGCTCCATAACCACCCGCTTCTTTTTTCACACCGTTTACAGCATATTTTCCATTCATTCCCTGCATACCAAAACCAAAACCATAGGCTGGCTGACCCATTCCACCCCAATATTCAATATGGTAACCACGTGGGAAATCCAGTTTTTTATTATCGAGCCACCAGGGTGTATACACATGCATACCACCCACTCCATCTTCATTGTAACGCTTACGTCCAAAGAGTTCCGGCAGAACCCCCCCCAATGCAGCACCGGTTGAATCATGCAAATATTTTCCAACCACATTACTGCTGTTGGCCAGTCCATTAGGATGACGCTGCGATTTTGAATTGAGTAATAAACGGGCAGTTTCACAGGCGCTGGCAGCCAATATCACCACTTTACCGTTCAC
>Ga0164290_1002530_pt1 | contig 12236 bp, 9 predicted proteins | sample Micstemetagenome_FD_108782 | JGI IMG/M metagenome (GOLD analysis project Ga0164290, IMG submission 108782) | Contaminated culture microbial community from soil near Moab, Utah, USA - Microcoleus steenstrupii SON62 (Illumina Assembly) | ecosystem: Environmental > Terrestrial > Soil > Soil crust... | reverse complement strand
TAGGCAGCCGTGGCGGACAAGAAGATCGTCGGCCCGGTCTCGCCCTCGCGCTGCGCGATCGCGACGCCGAACACCTGCCCGACATCATTTGCCGTAACGAACATGCGCTGCGGCTCATCGAGCCAATGCTGGCCGATTGGGGGCTCGGAGGGATTGCGGATGTCGATGATGCTGGCCGAAATGCCAGTCACGTCGATGACCTTGATCGGCTTGCCGTCGGCATCCATTCCGTCGGTCGTGTGCGAGAAGCGGGTTACCACGGCTTCGCCGGGCTGCAACGGGTCGACCACTTCGGTCTGCTGCGGCGCTTGCGCGGCTTGGTCGTCCACCTGTCCGGTTGCTTCATCGTCGGGCGGCGGGTCCTTGGCCGCGGCATCGTCATCTGCCGGCTGATCCTTAGCTGCCGCATCGTCGTCGCCTTCGACCGGCGCCTTGTCCTTGGCGGCATTCTTCATCGGCTTGTCGTCCATGCCGGCAGGCTCCGGCGGAACATCGATCGCAGGCAATGGGTCGACGACCGCGCCAACATCTTCGGGCTTCCCGCTGTCATTGACAGCGTCTTTCGCGACATCCTTCTTGACTGCCCGCGCGTCGTTGCGCACGCCGGGCGGCTTGCTATCGGGTTGTGTCAGCTCCTGTTCGGATTGTGCCGCCGCGAAGGAACGCCAATCCGCCTCCGTCAAGTCAATCGGCATGATTGCCATGAGCGCTCCCGCCGCCATGCCATGAAAGCAGGTTCTAAGGAGAGGGTTGTGCCAACCGGATCGTTTGGCGAGCAACACGAATGCCTGGGATTCCCGCATGTCTGCAATCCTCCTATTAGACACTCCTAACAATAGGAGGATCAAAGAAATTCGCAACCGCCGGATTGGTGTAGTATTGACAACCGACACCTAGAAGCTAACGCCACGAAGCAATATTTCCGAAATTCTTACCGATTTTCGCGTGAACTGCAGCATGCAAGCGGTTTTTACTTGCTGCAGTGCGGCGAAAACGTCCCATCGGCATGCTGCGGCATCCATTCAAGACGTAGACGACTTGAAGCGCTGATTTATTCTGCGATACATTCGAATTTCTTAATAAGGTCGCATATGCCCACGAAGAGGGCGGTCAAAGCTCAGCCCATCCGCCAAACCGATGGCAATGTGGGCATCGTGCCGCGTCCGGCATGTTCGCCATCGCCAAATAGCTACGATAAATCGAACTATCGGCCGTGCGAATGAATAACAACCTGCCCTGCCCCGTTACCCGCTTGCATTTGCCATCGAAGGCGATTCCAGGCGCCTTTGGTCATCGTGGATGTGATCGAATGGTGGTTTTCCCCTAAACCGATCCACATCGGGACCGCCAGTGGCCAAACATATCATAACAAGCAATTCCAGCCTGCCTCTCAGCATCAAGGGCTCCGGCGACACCTGGGTCATCGACACCTCCGCGTCGATCATAACCCAGCAGGCATTCCATGAAACCGCCCTCTCGGATGCGAAAGGCGCCCGTGACAACACCATCATCATCAAAGGCGCGGTGATCGGCGGCGTCGATGGCGACGACGATGCTGTTGTCATCGGCGGGCGCAATACCCGCGTGGTCATCGGCGAGCTCGGCGTCGTCCAGGGCAATGCAGGCATTTATTTCGAAGGCCGGCATCAAAGCGTCGCCAACCACGGCACGATCACGGCCAGCTGGGTCGGCGTATTTGCCGATCACGGCGGGACCATCGTAAACGATGGAACGATCGATGCGGGAACCGGCATCTGGTCCAATTCCGGCGCTGTCAAAATCGTCAACCAGCTTGGTGCCGAGATCATCTCCGATGGTTCCGCCATCAACGTGCAGGGCGTTGGCGCCGCCAGCAGGATCATCAACTATGGCACGCTCGAGGCCTATTACTACGCGGTGGATGGCGGCGAGCTTGCCGATATCATTACCAATCGCGGTGTCATGAAGGGCGTGATCACCCTTGGTGAGGGTAATGACGTGTTCGACAACAGGGGCGGTTCCGTCGACCACGACATAGACACCGGCGAAGGCAACGACACGCTCGTCACCGACAACGCGAGTCTCAAAATGTCGGAAGACACAGGGGGCGGCAAGGATACGGTCAGGTCGACAGTGACCTATACCCTCAACGCCAACGTCGAGAACCTTGTGCTGATCGGCAACGCATCGGTCGGCGCGACCGGCAACGAACTGAACAACCGCCTGGACGGCAATTCGGCGTCCAACGTCATACATGGACTGGCAGGCAAGGATCGGCTTGACGGGCACAAAGGCGACGATATCCTGACCGGAGGCACCCAGTCGGATACCTTCGTGTTCGGCAACGGTTATGGCAGCGACGCTATTACCGATTTCGAAAAGGGCATCGACCGAATCGACCTGCGCGGCTGCGACGCCATCTCCAGCTTCACCGATTTCAAGGCGCATTCAACCGACATCGGGACGGATATCGTCCTTCACGTCGGAAAGAACTCCCTGCACATCGAAGGAGTGGACATGGCCGATCTGCACGCGGCGGACTTCCTTTTCTGATCCCGTTTGGCCGGCGATTCAGTGCACATTGCGCACCACATGCGCCACTGCCAGCAGCATAGCCATCTCGCGGATTAGCGGCTTGACGTCGCTCTCATAATGCACATTGTGATTCATGTCGGGCAAAGCGAAGAAATCCTGCTTCGATGGCAGCATCAGGTAGCCGTCGTCAAAGGACAGCGCGATGCTCACCTCGCCGCCGTGCCATTCGTTGCCGAGCCAAGTGAGAACCGAGGTGATCGGACCGGCGATCATTGTGCGTGCCTCACGATGATTGTTGCTGCGAAAGTCATGCGTCTCGTCGAGTTGGCGATTGCCGGAAAGCAGATCGTCGACCGGGCCGGTCCGCCACATCTCCTTCATCGTCCGCTGCCACCAACCGCCGCGCCTGGCGGCCACCAGCCAGCCTTGGAACTGCTTTCCCAACTTGAAATGGAAGATCAAACCCTCGAACTGAACCTCCCGGCTCTTGCCGCTACCGGTCACCAGCTTGGTTTCGACAAGCTCGAAATCCATCCCGTTATGTGTGCCGGAGATGAGGTCGTCATTCTCGGTCGAGGTGAAGTTTACCAACTTCAATCGCTTGAGATCATCGAGAAAACCAGGTTCGATACCAGCGCTGTACTGAACGCCGTCGATGAATTTGAACACTTTCGGAAACAGCCGGTAGCGCAGCGAAAGCTGATGGTCCTTGAGCGGCCTCCAAACCAGCCCCCAGAGCCAAAAACCCGCGGCGGCGGTCAGTGCGATCACGACGCCAGCCACCTTGCCGCGCTCGTCCATCTGAAACGCAGCATAGACGACGAACAATGCCACCACGCCGTAGACGATCATCGAGAGCCATACCATATTGACGCAGCTCTGGTAGATGCCTGGCTGGTCCCGGTTGTATTCGTTGATATGCTGCCTGATCTCCGCGACATCGGCTTCGCTGGGCATATAGGCGTCGGGATTCTTCAGACTGTCCATGCGCGTCCCCATGAAATCAGATGACCGCAGCCACTGCCAAATTCTGTCATCAATGCTGACAGGAATTGTCAGCGTCATTCCCCGTTTCGACGCTCGCGGCCTTTATTTTATTCGATTCCCTTGCCATATATCGGAGCATGGCAAAAGCACCGAAGAACGCCCCAGCCGGCTTCGAAGAAGCTCCCCAGGCCCCATTTGAAGGCGCTCCGGTTTCCGGCAGCGTGTCCGACTGGGTCAAGCAGCTTGAGCGCGACGCCGAGCAGCAGGCTCGCACCGAGTCGATGCGCGAGATTCGCTCCAAGGCCGGCAAACACCGCAAGACAGTGGAAAATTCCGCCCGTCAGCATAGCGAAAGCCAGATCGGCGACAAGCGCTCTTCCCGTGGCGGCTCGCTGGGCGGCTCCAACGACCCGCGAACGCGCGCCGCCGCCGGACTCAATCCGGTCGCCGGTCTCGATATCTCGCTTGAGGAAGCCGAAAGGCTGAACAAGGAAAGCGCCAGGCGCAACAAGACACGCGTCGCCGCGAACGACGAAGCGACGGGCGTCGACAACCTCGCCTCGGGCGCCGTCACCGCCACGGTCGATGCGCTCGCCAAGCTCATCGAGTCGGGCAATCCGCTGTTCAAGGACGGCAAGATCTGGACGCCGCACCGCCCTGCCCGGCCGGATAAATCGGAGGGCGGCATCGCCTTCGACCTGGTCACAGATTACCAGCCTGCCGGCGACCAGCCGACCGCCATCAGAGATCTTACAGAAGGCCTGGCATCCGGTGAGCGCAGCCAGGTGCTGCTCGGCGTCACCGGCTCAGGCAAGACCTTCACCATGGCGCAGGTCATCGCCCGCACCGGGCGGCCCGCTGTCATCCTAGCGCCCAACAAGACTCTCGCCGCCCAACTCTATTCCGAGTTCAAGAACTTCTTCCCCAACAATGCGGTCGAGTATTTCGTCTCCTACTACGATTATTACCAGCCCGAGGCCTATGTGCCGCGCACGGATACCTACATCGAGAAGGAATCGACGATCAACGAGCAGATCGACCGGATGCGCCACGCCGCCACCCGCGCGATCCTCGAACGCGATGATTGCATCATCGTTGCCTCGGTTTCCTGCATCTATGGTATCGGTTCAGTCGAGACCTATACGGCGATGACCTTCCAGATTTCGGTCGGCGACCGGCTCGACCAACGCCAATTGCTGGCCGACCTCGTCGCGCAGCAATACAAGCGCCGCGAGATGGATTTCCAGCGCGGAAGTTTCAGGGTGCGCGGCGACACGATCGAACTCTTCCCTGCCCACTTGGAGGATGCCGCCTGGCGCATCACCATGTTCGGCGACGAGGTTGAGGCGATCACCGAATTCGACCCGCTGACCGGCAAGAAGACCGGCGACATGAAGTCGGTCAAGATCTACGCCAATTCGCATTATGTGACGCCGCGCCCGGCTCTCAATTCGGCGATCAAATCGATCAAGGAGGAGCTGAAGTTCCGCCTCGAAGAACTTGAAAAGGCTGGCCGCCTGCTGGAAGCCCAGCGCCTCGAACAGCGCACCCGCTACGATCTCGAAATGTTGGAGGCCACCGGCTCCTGCCAGTCGATCGAGAACTATTCGCGCTACCTCACCGGCCGCAAGCCGGGCGAGCCGCCGCCCACCCTGTTCGAATATATCCCCGATAACGCCATTCTGTTCATCGACGAGAGCCATGTCAGCGTGCCGCAGATCGGCGGCATGTATCGCGGCGACTTCAGGCGCAAGGCGACATTGGCCGAATTCGGCTTCCGCCTGCCCTCCTGCATGGACAACCGCCCGCTCCGCTTCGAGGAATGGGACGCCATGCGCCCGGACACGATCGCGGTCTCGGCCACCCCGGGCAACTGGGAGATGGAACAGTCCGGCGGCGTCTTCGCCGAACAGGTTATCCGACCCACCGGCCTCATCGATCCGCCGGTCGAGGTCCGCCCCGCCCGCAGCCAGGTCGACGACGTGCTCGGCGAAATCCGCGAGACCGCACTCAAGGGCTACCGCACGCTGGTCACCGTGCTCACCAAGCGCATGGCCGAGGACCTTACGGAATACCTGCACGAACAGGGTGTGCGCGTCCGTTACATGCATTCCGACATCGATACGCTGGAGCGCATCGAGATCATCCGCGACTTGCGGCTCGGCGCATTCGACGTGCTGGTCGGCATCAACCTTCTGCGCGAAGGCCTCGACATCCCCGAATGCGGCTTCGTCGCCATTCTCGACGCCGACAAGGAAGGTTTCCTGCGCTCGGAAACCTCGCTGGTCCAGACCATCGGCCGCGCCGCGCGCAATGTCGATGGCAAGGTCATCCTCTACGCCGACAACATCACCGGCTCGATGCAGCGCGCGATGGACGAGACCTCGAGACGCCGCGAAAAGCAGGTCGCCTACAATACCGAGCACGGCATCACGCCGGAAAGCGTCAAGGCCCGCATTTCCGATATCCTCGACAGCGTCTACGAGCGCGACCATGTCCGCGCCGACATCGGTGTCAAGGGTGTGAAGGGCGGCGCCAACGAGCTTGTCGGCGGCAACATGCAGGCCCATCTCAATGCGCTCGAAAAGCAGATGCGCGACGCTGCCGCCAACCTCGATTTCGAGGCCGCCGCCCGTCTCCGCGACGAGATCAAGCGCCTCAAGGCCGTCGAACTCGCCACGATGGACGATCCTCTGGCGCGCGATGAAGCGCGCTCCCTCGAAGGCAAGGGCACCAAGACGAAGGAGAGCAAGTCATCCCTCTTCGCCAAGCCCTCGCTCGACGACATGGGTCCCGGCACGGACATGGCCGAGCCCCTGTTCCGCAAGCCCGACCTCGACGAGATGGGCCGCGACACCGCAACGCCCAGCCCGCGCGGCCGGTCGCTGTTCAAGAAGAACGATCTCGACGAAATGACCGTCCGCCGCACGGAAAAGCCGCTCGCCACGGGTCCGCTGCCGGAAAAGCCCGAACAGCGCGGCGACGACGGCTACCGTCCTGTCCTCCGCGCAAAGCCGGGCGTTGGCAGCTATGAAGACCCCAACGACCGCAAGCGCGGCAAGGGAAAATCCGGCAAGCCGGGACAGTGAAAAGCGGCTGGAACCTTTGCTTTGTCCAGACATTCCTTGGCCAAGTGTAGAACGAAAACGACACCACTTCACCTGCCGGCCCCAGTGGCCGGTTTTCTTTTCCCTGATCGGTTGAATTGATTCTTTCCTCACCCGCGGAACGAGTCGCGATGGATTCCATTGACTCGCGTTGGTTGTGTAAGGAGTAGCGTCAGTGCCGGATCAGAACTGGGAAAAGGGTGTCGATCTCGAACTTCACGGCGTCGGAAAATACCGAATGGTCAAATCGACTGAAGATGCCGCCGATTGCCTCGTCTACCGCTGGCCCAATCCTCAGGGACAATCGTGGATGAAGGCGCAGCGGGCGTGCCTGAAAGCGCTTGAAGGACGCATCACCGCTCGTATGGCGCGCGATGCGTTCATAGAGGCTGCGGAAGAAGCGGATATCTATATCAGGAGCAAGTGAAAACACGGCGCAGTGCCGACCCGTCCGAACATTGGCCGATCACTTCTTTGTTATTACGACTGCAGGCGCGTGCTCTTGCATCTTGCCGCAGCCACCCTAAATCCCAGCTTCACGCGAAAAGCACGAGGGGACAATAGCTTATGCAGGACATCATGGCACTTCTACAGGATCCCGCTGCCTGGGTGGCGCTGGTGACGCTCGTAGTCATGGAGGTCGTGCTCGGCATCGACAACCTCATCTTCATTTCCATTCTCACCAACAAGCTGCCGCCCGAGCACCGCGAGCGCGCGCGCAAGATCGGCATCGGTCTGGCGCTTGTCATGCGTCTGGCGCTGCTTGGCACCATCGCCTGGATCGTCAAGCTTACCACGCCGGTCTTCGAACTCTTCGGCCAGGGCTTTTCGTGGAAGGACATGATCCTCATTGCCGGCGGCCTCTTCCTCGTCTGGAAGGCGACGAAGGAAATCCATCACAATGTCGATCCCGCCGACAAGCAGGAGGATTTCATTGCGAGTTCCGCGACGACCACTTTTGCCGCGGCAATTGGCCAGATCCTGCTTCTCGATCTGGTCTTTTCGGTCGACAGCATCATCACCGCCGTCGGCATGACGCCGCACCTGCCGATCATGGTGGTCGCCGTTGTCGTCGCCGTCCTGGTCATGCTGCTTGCCGCGGCCCCGCTGGCCAACTTCATCGAGCGCAACCCGTCGATCGTCATGCTGGCGCTCGCCTTCCTGCTGATGATCGGCACGACGCTGATCGCCGAAGGCATGGGCTTCCATGTGCCCAAGGGCTACGTCTACGCGGCGATGGCGTTCTCGGCGCTGGTCGAGATCCTCAACATGATCTCGCGCAACGCCCGCAAGCGAAAGACCGCCACGCACTGACTCGGCGCGGCGTCGCCCGCAGCGGACGCGCTCCGGAATGAGACAAGTGAAGGAACCGGATGGGATTGGACGCATTTCGCCTCCAACCCTTTATACCGGAGATCCGTCATGAAAACGATTGCGGCACTGATAGCCGGTCTGCTCCTTTCGATGATGACATTCGTCGCTGGCATCGCCATCGCCTTGGTCTACCTCGATATCAGAAAGGAGCCGCCCCGCTCACAAAACCTGGACACCGCTGCGCTCTGGACAACCGAGCCGGCCTCCGTCGAAAAGCAAACCCTCACCTTCGAACGCCTGCCCGCCCGTCCAGCGCCACGGGCTGAGGTTGCAAGCCTGAACAAGAATTCCACCGAACCAGCGCTGGACCCTGCCATACCGGCCGACCAACCGGTGGCGGACGATCCGATGGCCATGGTCGATCCCGTCACCACGGGTGCGATCGACCCCGCGCAGACCGATGCGGAGCCAGCACCCCGCGCCGAACAGAGTGTCGCGCATGTCGAATGGTGCTCGCGCCGTTACCGTTCGTACCGCTCGGAAGACAATTCCTATCGTCCCTATGGCGGCGGACGGCGGACCTGCGAGTCACCCTATTCCGACACAGCCGCGGCAGCGTGGGCGCCGGATGACGCTTCACCGAATGGCGATCCTGAGACGCGGAATGCCCGCGATGACATCGGCACCGTCGAAGACGCCGGTCAGTTCGAGCGAGCGGCCTACGAAGAGGCGTCGGATGCCTCGCTCTCCGGCGACCACATAGAGTCCTGCATGAGCCGGTATCGCTCGTACCGGCCAGAGGACAACACCTATCAACCCTTCGACGGCGGGCCGCGGCGTCAATGCGAATGAGTGGCGCCGGCCTGCGATCTCTTCGGTCGCAGGCCGGACCAGCCGATTGTCACAACAGGAAATCAGACGCTGCGAACTGATGCTTGCCGCTGACATCGAGCGCAAAATCGGCCTTGCCGTCACCGTCGACGTCGACCTGCACCTGGGCGTAGCCCTTCATCTGCTGGAAACGGACCTCGCCTTCGGTCTTCGAGAACCTGTCGCCGCCGATAAAATCGAGCTTCGTGCCGGCGTCGCCGTCCAACGCGGTGAGATCGATCCGATCCTTTTGCGCATGGGAGAAATCCCTGATCATGTCGCGCTCCCTGGGCGCACTGTCTGTCGCCCAGACAAACCGGAAGACATCCCTGCCCCCGCCGCCATAGAGCGTATCGGCATCTGCGCCACCGATTAACGTCTCGGCGCCCTTGCCGCCTCGCAGTTCGTCGTCTCCGATACCGCCATCGATTACACCCTGCTGCACCTCTCCATTGCGACCGTCATAGAGATCGTCCCCGGCGCCAAGCAGCACAGACCCTTTCATGATGCCGTCGTTATAGATGCGGTCTGTCACCGGCGTACCGCTCGAGTTCTGGTACGATGCCGCTGCACCAATGATCTTCCCGCTATTGTGCAGTTCGACGATGCCCGTGGCCGTCGTGTAGATGTAAATGCCGGTATCGCCGGTGCTGCGGATTGTCCCCGCATTGATGATGGAAGAGACATGGCCGGCTTCGTGGGCATCCATTACCACGGCGTGGCCCGTGCCTATGATCCTGCCGGCATTCTCAAGCGTGAGATCCGAACCCAGCATACGTACGCCGCCGGAATCCGGCCGGTAGCTGCGCACCAGGCCCGTTTCATGGATTATAAGCGTATTGTTGGTGACGCTATTGTCATTCCCGAGATTGATAGCGACGGCCTCGCCCACAACGCTGCCGAAAATGTCCAGCATCTGGCCGCTGCCATTCCCGCTCACCGTGAAGTCGCCCCAGATCGTCCCATCGGTCCGCCCAAGTGTCGCGCCTTGCCCCACGAACAGCCTGTCGCCATCGCCCAGCGCCACCTGGACGCCCACACCCAGCTGGCTGGCGGTAATAATATGCACGGTCATTCCTTGCTCCATTGCCGTTTCAGGAGCCCGCTCAGATGACAGAATTCCCGAGCCTTTTCAAAGAGTTTATTTTCATCAGCTCAGCGAATAGGTTCGCCGCGTCGAACGTTTTGCGCGCCGCCCGCATGCCACGCCTGAAATTCGCCGGCATTTGACGGCTTTCCTCTTCCTCGCGACGCAGGCAGCTTTTCGAGCCGATACACTCGACCGTATGATGTCGACCTTCGTCCAAACAGGAGGCTCCCATGGCAGACATGACCCCGCAGGAACAGTTGATGCTCGAACTCATCAACCGGGCGCGGATGGACCCCAACGGCGAGGCTCGGCGTTTCCACATCGGCCTCAATGAAGGCGTGTCCAAGGGCGACAGGATTTCTGCCGGTGCCAAGGAAGTGCTGGCGGGCAACGACGCTCTTGGCTTCGCGGCCACGAAACATAGCCAATGGATGTTGCAGAACGACAAGTTCAGCCACAATGAAAACCCCGGATCGCCCGGCTTTTTCGGCGGCGATCCGTTCGATCGGATGGACAATGCCGGTTACGATTTCTCGACTGCCGGCGAGAACATTTCCTTCCGCGCCACGACTGCGGATATCGGCGCGGCGCTGCAGACCAAGATGATCATCCAGCAGCACAGGGATCTCTTCGTCGACAAGGGCGTCGCTGGCCGCGGGCACCGCACGAATATCATGAACGAGGACTTCCAGGAGATCGGCATCAGTCAGGAGATCGGCAAGTTCAATTCAGGCGGCACGAACTTCAACGCCTCCATGCTGACACAGGATTTCGGCGCAAAGGCAAACCAGGTCTTCGTTACCGGCGTCGTCTACAACGACACCGTCAAGAACGACAACTTCTTCAGCATCGGAGAACAGACCGTGGGTCGCAACATCAGCGCGGCCGGCGCCACCACGGATGTCACCGGCAGCGGCGGCGGCTATGAACTGCTCTTCGCGACGGGTGCGGGCGCCAAGACGGTGAGTTTCGATCTGACCGGCGGTACGGTGACAGTCAGCGTGGCGCTCGCCTCCACCAATGTCAAGATCGACGTGGTCAACGGCGATGAAGTCTGGACCGATTCCAGCATCCTGACAACCTCGAACAATGTCACCGAGATTCATGCCCTCGGCATTCGTCCGGTGCATCTCGAGGGCGCCGGCGTCGCCCAGGCCATGTATGGAAACAGGGCCGCCAACATTCTCGAAGGCAATGGCGGCGACGACACGCTCGACGGCGGCCGCGGCAAGGATGAACTGCGCGGTGGCGGCGACAACGACACCTTCGTCTTTGATAATGGCGATACCGGCAAGACCAATGCCAGGGCGGACACGATCGTCGATTTCCTCCAAGGCGCCGACACGATCGACCTCGAACCATGGGACGCCAATTCGAGGAAGAAGAACGACCAGGATTTCGAATTCATCGGCACCCAGAAATTCCACAAGGATGCGGGCGAACTGCGTTTCGTGCAGGATGGCGGCGACACCTTCATTCAGGGCGACACCAATGGCGACGGCAAGGCGGATTTCATCATCCGCGTGCAAGGCACGATCAATCTCACATCGACGGATTTCGACCTGTGAGCAGCCGATTTGCCAATCGCGCTTTCAAAGAAAGATGACAGAATCGTCAATGTTGAAGAGAAAGTCGGATGCTTCGAGCTGGCCTTCTGTTGCATTTCTGATGATCAGGATGTCACCCTTGCCCATGTTGATCTCGGCGAAGCCTTCCTCGTACTTGATGCGTGACGAGATGTCCGAATAGTCATCTACGCCCACGAAGCCGTTCACAACGATACGGTCGGCTCCATTGACAAAGTCCGTGACGGTATCCCGGCCGGATCGCCTGGCCAATTCAAAGAAATCGCTTCCCGCACCGCCGGTTAGCATGTCGCGCCCTCGACCGCCGCTCAGTCCGTCAGTGCCAGCCAAACCGGACAACCTGTTGTCGCCGCTGTTTCCCTGCAGATAGTTGACCCAGCTCGCATTGTCGGTCCCAGTGCCGTTGATATCCTTCTTTCCCGTCAGTTCCAGCCGTTCGACATGGTCATTGAGCTGGTAGGTCACGGTGGAACGGACGGTATCGATGCCTTCGCCCTCAACCTCCCGGAGCACATTGGACACTCGGCGGGTGATCAGCATGTCGTCGCCGGCATTGCCATACAATGGGCCGGTGACCTTCCCGCCTCTGATATCGATGACGTCATCACCCACCCACATCAAGACCGCGCTTCTTACCGTGCCGAAGTTGATGAATTTGTCATCACCATCCTGGCCACTCACGGTTCCTGACGTGATCAGGCCGTGATTGACAATGATTCCGGATTGGCCATCGAGCGTACGCAGTTTCACGGCCGAGGCGTACGGATT
>Ga0164290_1002529_pt1 | contig 12244 bp, 10 predicted proteins | sample Micstemetagenome_FD_108782 | JGI IMG/M metagenome (GOLD analysis project Ga0164290, IMG submission 108782) | Contaminated culture microbial community from soil near Moab, Utah, USA - Microcoleus steenstrupii SON62 (Illumina Assembly) | ecosystem: Environmental > Terrestrial > Soil > Soil crust... | reverse complement strand
TTTCGCGGGCCACCTCGTAAACCCGGGCGTTGAGAATTCGCTGCAAATAGCTGCTGCCGGGCGGCAGCATCGCGGGCACCTGGGGCGTCGCCTTGGTGGCGGACGGGCGGCGTCGCGAAGGCGAGCTCATCGGGTCTCCAAACAGTCTTGTTGCGGCGCCGCATGATAGGGGGAACCCTTCACGCGGCGCCGCTGTCTGCCTTCGGCGAAAAAAAACCCGAGCTCTTGCAAGCTCGGGTTGAATCCACCATGGAGGCGGTGGAGGAGACAATCGGTGCGAAAACGTTTTCGCTTGGGTGGCAGTTTAGCGCCGAGTTATGCTGCGCTGCAATATTTTTCGTGAACGAATTGGAGCTTTGACTCTAGATGACCATGGAATGCACCGTCAGTTGGTTGGGACCGGAAGGCCCGAGTGGCATGAGCTTCGTCGGGGAGACCGGCAGCGGCCACGTGCTGTCCATGGACGGCGCGCCCGATGGCGGCGGCCGCAACCTGGCGCCGCGGCCCATGGAGACGGTGCTGGCCGGCACCGGCGGCTGCACGGCCTATGACGTCGTCCTCATCCTGAAGCGCGGCCGGCACGATGTGCGTGGCTGCAGGGTGACATTGAAGGCCGAACGGGCGACCAGCGACCCCAAGGTTTTCACCGCCATCCATTTCCACTTCATCGTCAGCGGCAGGGCGCTCAAGCCCGAGATCGTCGAGCGCGCCGTGGCGCTTTCGCACGAGAAGTACTGCTCGGCGACGGCCATGCTGGCCAAGACGTCCGCCATCAGCACCTCGTTCGAGGTCGTCGAGGTCTGATCAGAAGCGGTGCGCCACGGTGGTCATGACCCTGGCTGCTGCGCGCATCAATGCCGGAATGGGCGGCGGCAACAGGGCTGCGCCTGCGGCCAGTGCGGCTTCGGCATGCTCGGCCTCCTCGTGGCGCATCTGCTCGACGATGGCGCGCGACGCCGTGTCGGCCGGCGGCAACCTTTCAAGATGTGAAGCGAGGTGGGCTTCGACCTGACGCTCCGTCTCGACCACGAAGCCGAGGCTCCATTTGTCGCCGGCCAGCCCGGCAGCGCTGCCCCAGGCGAAGGCGCCCGCCCACCACAGCGGCGCGAGGTGGCTGGTATGTCCCCCCAATTCGCGGGTGCGCTCCGCCGTCCAGGCGAGGTGGTCGAGTTCCTCCTGGGAGGCCCGTTCGAAATGCTGGCGAAGCGGCTCGCTGCGGCTGAACAGCGCCTGGGACTGATAGAGCGCCTGGGCGCAGATTTCGCCGACGTGGTTAACGCGCATCAGCGCCGCAGCCTCGTTGGCCTCTGCCGTGCTGAGCTCCACGGACGGCTCACGCATTGACGGGGAGGGGCGGGTGGCGCGCGTCGGGACGAAAACGGTGCGCAGGCCTGCATCCAGGGCGCTGATGAAACGGTCACCCCAATTCAGGCGCAGACGGGCGGTAAGACGCATTCAGTTAATCAATGTTGCGTGAAGCAAAGATGAAATCCGCATGACGTTGTCGTGCTGCAACGGCAATACATAATTTCATATCCTTGAATTCCCGAGGCCAGGAAAGCTCTGGTGGAATACGCGCACTTCCTCACAGGAGGTGGATCGCTCCCCGCACTTTGCCTTGGGCGGTGATCCGGATGAATTTCTAGGAGTATCGAATGAAGAAAGCTCTGATTGCCCTGGCCGCCCTCGGTCTGACCGGCGGCGCCGCCGTCGCGCAATCCTCGGTCACCCTGTTTGGCGTCCTCGACGTCAGCATGCGCTATGCCAAGTCCAGCGGCAACACGGTCAAGCTGCTGGGCACCGATGGCCTGAACAGCAGCCGTCTGGGCGTGCGCGGCACGGAAGATCTGGGCGGCGGTCTGAAGGCCGGCTTCTGGCTGGAGGCCGCCGTCAACCCGGACACCGGTACCGCGGACTCGTCCCGCTTCTGGGGCCGCCGCGCCAGCGTGAGCCTGCTGGGCGACTTCGGTGAGGTGCGCCTCGGTCGCGGCAAGACTTCGACCCGCCTGCACATCGACGATTTCGACCCGTACTCGACGACCGGCCTGGGCGATGTTTCCAAGGTCTATTCGACGCTGGGCAGCAATGCCGACACGCTGAACCGGTCGGACAACATGGTCCAGTACTTCCTGCCCAGCAATCTGGGTGGTGTGTACGGCTCCGTCGATGTCGCCGCCGGTGAAAACTCCAACACCAGCGCCGCCGCTGGCGTGACGTCGGGTGGCAAGAAGATGCTGGGCGGCCGGATCGGCTTCAAGCAGGGCCCGATCAATGTCGCTGCTGCCTATGAGCAGACGACGGGTTTCGGCAACCTCAAGTACAAGATCATGAGCGTGGGCGGCGGCTATGACTTCGGCGTCATCCGTCCGACGCTGAACTACAGCGAAACCAAGTTCAACGCCTACAAGCAGCAGATCTACACCGTGGGCGTGACCGTGCCGCTGGGCCAAGGCTACATCCTGGGTTCCTTCAGCGATGCCAAGGCCAACAGCGCTGCCGAGCGTGCCGTCGTGGCGGGCAACCTGTTCGCTGGTGGCGTGGCCGGTGTCGGTGATGCCAAGCTGTTCGCTCTGGGCTATGTGTACAACCTGTCCAAGCGCAGCGCCCTGTACGCCAACTACGCCCAGATCAAGAACGACGGCAAGGCCACCTTCGCCGTGTCCGGCTCGCCGACCGTCGCTGCGGGCAACAGCTCCAGCGGCTTCGACGTCGGTATCCGTCACAGCTTCTGATGTGCGGCGGCATAACGCCGCTGCCGCGAGCAAAGCCGCCTCCGGGCGGCTTTTCTTTTTGTCCCTTGGGAGACAGGGGAATCGCTGTGGGTAATCCACAACAGGCAGCGCTTCATGGCGAGGCGCATGGCTGAGAATAAAACGGTTCACCCTTCTTCGCAGGAGACAACCTTGATGAAAAAAGCCACTTTGGCTGTTGCCGTTCTGGCCGCCAGCACCTCCGCCGCCTGGGCCCAGTCCAGCGTCACCCTGTATGGCATCGTGGACGCAGCCGTGCGTTACACCAGCAACGCCAACTCCAATACCGCTCAGAAGACGCTGACGCCGGGCGGCATGTCGCAAAGCCGTCTGGGCATCAATGTCACCGAGGACATGGGTGGCGGCATGAAGGCGCTGGTGAACATGGAACACCGCCTGAATTCCGACACCGGCACCGTCGCTGCCGGCGATTTCTGGCGTCAGGCCTGGGTCGGCCTGCAGTCGAGCGAGTTCGGCCAGATCCGCCTGGGTCGCCAGTACAACATCCTGTTCGACATCTACACGTCGACCTACGCGTCCTTCCGCTATTCGCCCTATATCGAGGCATACAAGCCCGAGATCGGCATGTCGATGGCGGCGCGTCAGGACAACATGGTCAAGTACCTGGTCCAGTTCGGCAATGTCTACGGTGAGGTGCAAGTGAGCGCCGGCGAGAACGGCGGCGGCCTGCCCAACAAGACCGTTGGCGGTCTGCTGCGCTACACCGATGGCAAGATGGCCTTCGGCGGCGCCTACCTGCAGGCCACCGAAGAGCGTACCGCCAAGAAGATCAAGGCGACGACCTTCGGCGGTTCCTACACGGATGGTCCGCTGTACGTGCACGCCGCTTGGGCCGAGAACAAGTTCGAGAACCCCTTCGGTCTCCTGAACCAGACGAGCGCGGCCGGCTTTGCCGCCTCCGCCGGAGCTGGCAGCGCCTTCGCCAATTCCCTGACCACGCGTGCCACCTACACCGGCGGCCTGCTGGGCGCCGTGTTCAACAACGACTCGGCCGACATCAAGAGCCGCACCATGGTCTCCTTCGGCGCGACCTATCAGCTGACGCCTCAGCTGAACATCGGCGCGACCGCCTGGCTGACCAAGCAGAAGCACTACGGTACGGCCCAGAACCTGGCCGCTCCGTTCGCGAACGCTCTGGGCTTCACGACCAACGCCAACACGACGTCCAAGGCCGACTTCTTCGCCGTCGTGCTCGACTACGCCTTCTCCAAGCGTACTGACGCCTACCTGGAGGTCGACTACACCAAGCTGAGCGGCGAAGTCGCGTTCACGAACGGTGCCGGCCGCCGTGGCGGTGCGATGCTGGGTCTGCGTCACCGCTTCTGATGCCCGGCGCTGCGGCGCCTTGCATTGAACAACGGGCCGCGTCAGCGGCCCGTTTGCTTTACGACGCTGTCGCTTTGCTAGGGCTTTCCCTGGCGACCTGGGCCTGCCGCCTTCGCCATGATCGCGCCTTCGCGCAGCGCTGGGTGCTGTCTTCGCCGAGTCTTCATGCTGGTATTCATTCTTCGCCGTCTGGCTCAGGCCGTCATGGTCATGTTGTCGGTGGCATTCATCGCCTTCATGCTGTTCCAGTACGTGGGCGACCCGGTCACCAACCTGCTGGGCCAGGATGCGACGGAGGAGCAGCGCATCGCGCTGCGCAAGGATCTGGGCCTGGACCAGCCCTTCCCGGTGCAGTTCGCGCGCTTCGCGGCGAATGCTGCCCAGGGCGAGTTCGGCATCAGTCTGCGCCAGGGGCGCAAGGTCTCGACCCTGATCGCCGAGCGCTTTCCGGCCACGCTCGAACTCGCTGTCGTCGCCGGCCTCATCGCCCTCGGCCTGGGTATTCCCCTGGGCGTCTACGCGGCGCTGCGCCGCGGCAAGGCCAGCGCGCAGTTGTTAATGACCGGCACCTTGTTCGGCGTCAGCCTGCCCAACTTCGTCATCGGCATCGTGCTGATCTGGGTCTTCGCCGTCGAGCTCAAATGGCTGCCGAGCTTCGGCCGCGGCGAGGTCGTCGCCTTCGGGTCATGGACCTCCGGCCTGCTGACGCGTGACGGCCTGCTGCACCTGATCCTGCCGGCGTTCACGCTGTCTGCCTTCCAGCTGACGCTGATCATGCGTCTCGTGCGCGCCGAGATGCTGGAGGTGCTGCGCACCGACTACATCCGCTTCGCCCGGGCCCGCGGCCTCACCGACCGCAGCGTCTATTTCGGCCATGCGCTGAAGAACACCCTGGTCCCCGTCATCACCATCACCGGCCTGCAGCTCGGCTCGCTGATCGCCTTTGCCATCATCACCGAGCAGGTCTTCCAGTGGCCCGGCATGGGCCTGCTCTTCATCCAGGCCGTGCAGTTCGCCGACATCCCCGTCATGGCGGCCTACCTCTGCCTGATCTCGCTGATCTTCGTCGTCATCAATCTCGGCGTGGACCTCCTCTATTTCGCCGTCGACCCGCGCCTGCGCGTCGAAGGCAAGGCACATTGAAGATGGCCGTCGACGCCAATCCCCACCCCACCGCTTCGGGCTCCGCACTGCGCGCCTTCTTCGACGGCGACGTCTGGCATTCCTTCCGATCCTCACCGGTCGCGATGGTGGCTGCCGTCATCACGCTGATCTGCTTTGTCTGCGCGCTGTTTGCCGAGTTCGTTGCGCCGCACAACCCTTTTGACCTGGCGACGCTGGAGCTGATGGATTCGCTGAAGCCGCCGTCCTGGGTCGATGGCGGCGATGGCAAATACCTGCTCGGTACCGACGGCCAGGGGCGCGACATCCTGTCCGCGCTGATGTATGGCGCCCGCATCTCTCTGCTGGTCGGCTTCGCCTCGGTGCTGCTGTCCATCCTCATCGGCGTGAGCCTCGGGTTGCTGGCCGGCTTCGTCGGCGGCCGCACCGACGCCTTCATCATGCGCATCTGCGACGTGATGCTGTCCTTCCCGTCCATCCTCGTCGCGCTGATGATCAGCGGCATCGGCCGCAGCCTCTTTCCGCATGCGCCCGACATGCTGGCCTTCGTCGTCCTCGTCTTGGCCATTTCCCTGACGGGCTGGGTGCAGTACGCGCGCACGGTGCGTGGTTCCACGCTGGTGGAGCGCAACAAGGAATATGTGCAGGCGGCGCGCGTCATCGGCGTCGGTTCGCTGCGCATCATGCGCCGCCATGTGCTGCCCAACGTGTTGGGGCCGGTACTGGTGCTGGCGACCATCCAGATCGCCTCGGCCATCATCACCGAGGCGACCCTGTCCTTCCTCGGCGTCGGCGTGCCGGCCACCAGCCCGTCACTGGGCACGCTGATCCGCAACGGCAACGACTACCTGTTCTCGGGCGAGTGGTGGATCACCGCCTGGCCCAGCCTGACGCTGATCCTGATCACGCTCAGCGTGAACCTGCTCGGCGACTGGCTGCGCGACGCGCTCAACCCCCGTCTGCGATGACTGCCCCTCTGCTTGAAGTCAACCACCTGCGGGTGGAGTTCCCGACCCGCCGCGGTACGCTGCTGGCGCTGGACGACGTGTCCTTCTCGATCGCGCCGGGAGAGATCCTCGGCGTCGTCGGCGAATCCGGTGCCGGCAAGTCGCTGACCGGTGCGGCCATCATCGGCCTGCTCGACCCGCCCGGCCGCATCGCCGCCGGCGAAATCAAGCTGGCCGGCCGGCGCATCGACAACCTGCCCTATGAGCAGATGCGCCGCGTGCGCGGCCGCGAGATCGGCGCCGTCTTTCAGGACCCGCTGACCTCGCTGAACCCGCTCTACACCGTCGGCCGCCAGCTCATCGAGACCATCACGACGCATCTGAACCTGAGCGCCGGGCAGGCGCGTGCCCGCGCCATCGAGCTGCTCGCCTCGACCGGCATCCCGGCGCCCGAGGCGCGCGTGGATCACTTCCCGCACCAGTTCTCCGGTGGCATGCGCCAGCGGGTCGTCATCGCCCTCGCGCTGGCCGCAGACCCCAAGCTCATCGTCGCCGACGAGCCGACGACCGCGCTGGATGTGTCCATCCAGGCGCAGATCATTGCGCTGCTGAAGAAGGTCTGCCGCGAGCAAGGTGCGGCCGTCATGCTGGTCACCCACGACATGGGCGTCATCGCCGAGACCTGCGATCGCGTCGCGGTCATGTATGCCGGCCGCGTCGCCGAGATCGGCCCGGTGGCCGACATCATCCACCGGCCCGCCCATCCCTACACGGTCGGCCTGATGGGCTCCATCCCGGCCATGGACGAGGACCGCGAGCGCCTGTTGCAGATCGACGGCTCGATGCCGCGGCTGACCGCCATCCCGCCGGGCTGCGCCTTCAACCCGCGCTGTACCCGCGTCGTCGAGCGCTGTCGCGTCGACCGGCCCGAGCTGGCGGTCGTGAACGCGACCAGCGCGGCTTGCTGGCGCCCCGTGACCGTGGAGGCGGCGCGATGAGCAGCAAGCCCCTCGTCGAGGTCCGCGACCTCGCCAAGATCTTTGACGTTTCGCCGCCCTGGCTGAACCGCGTCGTCGAGCGCAAGCCCAAGGCGTTCGTGCATGCCGTCGACGGTGTCAGTTTCGACATCGAGCGCGGCAAGACGCTGGCCCTGGTTGGCGAAAGCGGCTGCGGCAAGAGCACCGTGGCGCGGCTGCTGGTCGGCCTGTACGGACCCACGCGGGGTGCGGTCAGCTTTGACGGCGAGGACATCGCCCGCACCCTGGCCGGGGCGGGCGCCGCGCCGCTGCGGCGGCGCATGCAGATGATCTTCCAGGATCCCTATGCCTCGCTGAACCCGCGCTGGAAGGTGCTGGACATCGTCGCCGAGCCGCTGCGTGAGCATGGCATGGTGCAGGACGACGCCCAGGCGCGCGAGCGCGTCGGCGCGCTGCTGACTTCGGTCGGCCTGAATCCAGCCGACGCCGAGAAGTTCCCGCACCAGTTCTCCGGCGGCCAGCGCCAGCGCATCTCGATTGCGCGCGCGTTGGCGACCCAGCCCGAGTTCCTGGTTTGCGACGAGCCGACGTCGGCGCTGGACGTGTCGGTGCAGGCCCAGGTGCTCAACATCATGAAGGACCTGCAGCGCCAGCGAGGGCTGACCTACCTCTTCATCTCGCACAACATGGCCGTCGTCCGGCATGTGGCCGACCGCGTCGGCGTCATGTACCTGGGCCGCCTCGTCGAGGTGGCCGACAAGGCTGAGCTGTTCGCGCGGCCGCGCCATCCCTACACGCGCATGCTGCTGGATGCCATCCCCGACATCCACATGACGGGCCGGGCACGCACACCCGTGCAGGGCGAGGTGCCCAATCCGCTGAACCCACCCAGCGGCTGCAGCTTCCACCCGCGCTGCCCGCTGGCCAGCGAGCGTTGCAAGGCCGAGCGGCCGGCGTTGCTGGAGATCCGTGGCGTGCGCGTGGCCTGCCACGCGGTCGAGGAGGGGCGCGCCTAGCGTCCTGGGGCCGGCGCCGAAGCGGCGTCGGCCGGCTTGGGCAAGGTCAGCGGGCCCTTCTGTCCGCAACCCGCGAGGCCGGCAAGGATGAGGGCCAGGGCGACGAAGCGTCCCCCTACACTGGCGGCAGTCTTGTTCATCCGCGCAGTTTATGTCCCTGTCCGACGCCGACTACCACGCCAAGGCCCAGGCCTTGCTCGCCCGCATCGAGGCGCAGATCGATGCCTGGCTCGATGACGACGTCGTCGACATCGACAGCCATCGCACCGGCGGCCTGCTGGAGCTCAGCATGCCCGGCGGCAGCAAGATCGTCATCAACACCCAGCCGCCACTGCAGGAGATCTGGCTGGCAGCGCGTGCCGGCGGCTACCACTTCAAGTGGGACGGCAGCCGCTGGCTGGACCGCGAAGGCCAGGAGTTCGGCGCCCGCCTGTCGCGCTGCGCCAGCGAACAGGCTGGGCTGCCGCTGAGCTTCAGCGCTTGAACAGGTCCAGGATCGACTTTTTCTCGTCGTCCGTCGCGGCCGGCGGCGCGTTGGGCTCGTTGGCGAGTTCACGGACGCCGGTGCCGCTGGAGTATTCCTCGTAGAACCATTCGCCGCCGATGTTGACGATGCCCTCGGGCGGCGTCATCTCGTCGACCGGCTTGTTCTTCAGCGCGAACTGCATGTACTCGATCCAGACTGGCAGGCTCAGGCCCCCGCCGGTCTCGCGGTCGCCGAGTTTGCGCGGCTGGTCATAGCCGATCCAGACGACGGCGACCAGATCCTTCTGATAGCCGGCGAACCAGGCATCCATGGAGTCGTTGGTCGTGCCCGTCTTGCCGTAGATGTCCGGGCGCTTCAGCGTCGCCTGGGCGCGCGCCGCCGTGCCGCTGCGCGTGACCTCCTGCAGCAGGCTGCTCATCAGGAAGGCGTTGCGCGCCTCGATGGCACGGGCCTCCTCGTTCAACAGCACCGGGGCCGCCTCGTAGAGCAGCCGGCCCTTGTTGTCGGTGATGCGCGCGATCAGCTGCGGATTGACGCGGTAGCCCCCGTTGGCAAATACTGCATAGCCCTGGGCCATCTGCATGGCCGTCACCGAGCCGGCGCCCAGGGCCATGGTCAGATAGGCGGGGTGCTTGTCGGCCTCGAAGCCGAAGCGGGTGATCCAGTCCTGCGCATAGCGCGCGCCGATGGAATGCAGCACGCGGATGGACACCATGTTCTTGGACTTGGCCAGGGCCGTGCGCAGCGGCATCGGGCCTTCGAACTTGCCGTCGTAGTTCTTCGGCTCCCACGGCTGGCTGCCTGTCGTGCCGGCGTCGAAGAACAGCGGCGCGTCATTGACGACGGTGGCCGGCGTGAAGCCCTTCTCCAATGCCGCCGAGTAGATGAAGGGCTTGAAGCTGGAGCCCGGCTGGCGCCAGGCCTGGGTCACGTGGTTGAACTTGTTCTTGGCGTAGTCGAAGCCACCCACCATGGCGCGCACCTGGCCGTTGCGCGGGTCCAGCGAGACGAAGGCGCCTTCGACTTCCGGCAACTGCGTGATGGTCCACTCGCCGCCGTCCTTCTGCTTGGCGCCCTTGACGACGCGGATGACGGCGCCGCGGCGGATGCGCGTCTTCGGGTTGCCCTTCTCGGACAGGCCCGACGTGGCGGGCCGCAGCCCCTCGCCGGTGATGGCGATGGTTTCGCCGCTTTGCAGCACGGCCGTGACCTTCTTGGGTTCGGCTTCCAGCACCACGGCGGCTAGCAACTCGTCGTTGGCCGGATGGTCGGTCAAGGCCTCGGCAATACGGGCATCCAGCTCCTTGGCTTCGCGGGGCAGGTCGGCATAGGCCTCGGGGCCGCGGTAGACCTGGCGCTTCTCGTAGTCCAGGATGCCGCGGCGCAGGGCCCGATAGGCCGTGTTCTGCTCGGCGCTGTTCAGCGTCAGGTAGACGTTCAAGCCGCGCGAATAAGCCTCGTCGCCGTACTGGTTGAAGATCAGCTGGCGCGCCGCCTCGGCGACGAACTCGGCATGGGCGGCCGACTCGACGACGGGCCGGATGCGCAGCTTCTCGATCTTGGCGGCGTCGCGCTGCTCCTCGGTGATGTAGCCGGTCTCGTACATCCTCTCGATGATGTATTGCTGGCGGATGGTCGCGCGGCGGGGGTTGTTGATGGGGTTGTAGGCGGAGGGCGCCTTGGGCAGGCCGGCCAGCATGGCGGCTTCGGCGACGCTGATCTTGTCCAGCGGCTTGCCGAAGTAGATCTCGCTGGCCGCTGCAAAGCCATGGGCCCGGTGGCCCAAGAAGATCTGGTTCATGTAGATCTCGAGGATCTTTTCCTTGGGCAGGGCCGCCTCGATCTTCAGCGCCAGCAGGATCTCGTAGATCTTGCGCGTGAAGGTCTTCTCCGTCGTCAGGTAGAAGTTGCGCGCGACCTGCATCGTGATCGTCGAGGCGCCCTGGCTGCGCGACTCGCTGACATTGGCCAAGCCGGCGCGGATGACGCCGAGATAGTCCACGCCGCCGTGCTCGTAGAAGCGAGCATCCTCGATGGCGAGAACCGCCTCCTGCATCAGCTTGGGGATCTCCTGGATAGGCCGGTAGTTGCGCCTCTCCTCGCCGAACTCGCCAAGCAGCACGCCGTCGCTGGACAGCACGCGCATGGGCAGCTTGGGACGGTAGTCCGTCAGGCCGCCGATATCCGGGAGGTGCGGATATGCCAGGGCCAGGGCGAGAGCCAGCAACAGCGCCGCTGCGGCGACGGCCCCGCCGAGCAGACCAAAAAACCACAGTGCCAAATGACCCAGGCGGGCGCCTAGCGGGGCAGAGGACTGGGCGGGATCGTCGGCAGACGCGGTTTGAGGGCGGGACGCGGAGCGGGGCTTGTCGTTCATGAGCCGGCAAAGGCGCGCCCGCGGCGCGAGGGGAGGAGGCGGCGGATTATAGGAAGGCCATTTGCGCCAGCCTTGTAAACGACGCCCCCTCACCGACCGCGTGCCAAACGACCGCTTCCTATGTGTTTTTCAGGAGCTTGCAAGTGCGTTGATTCGTGTATGTTTAGCAACGTGGCGTTACCAGCTCGCGCCGAAATTCCGTTCGGCGTCAACGGCTTTGCTGCTAGCATTCAAGTAACTTATTAATAGTCCGAAACGCAAATCGCGTGTCGGGGAACAAAGGGCATGGGAATACTTGACGCACTTTTGGGTCGCAAGCACCCCCCCCTGATTGGCCTGGATATCAGTTCCTCCAGCGTCAAGCTGGTGGAACTCAGCCAGACCAAGAGCGGCGAATTCGTGCTGGAGCGTTTTGCCAGCGAACCCTTCGAAAAGGGCTGGATCGCCGACGGCCAGATCGAGAAGTTCGACGAGGTGGCCGACGCGGTCCGCCGGGTCGTAGCGCGCAGTGGCAGCCGCACCCGCGATGCCGCCCTGGCGATGCCCCAGTCGGCCGTCATCACCAAGAAGATCATGCTGCCGGCCGGCTTGCGCGAGGAGGAGCTCGAGTTGCAGGTCGAGGCCGAGGCCAACCAGTACATCCCGTTCTCGCTGGACGAGGTGAGCCTGGACTTCTGCGTCATCGGGCCGAGCCCGACGTCGGTAGGGGATGTCGAGGTGCTGATCGCGGCGTCGCGCAAGGACCGCGTGCAGGACCGTCAGGGCCTGGCCGAGGCCGCCGGCCTGCGTCCGGTGGTGCTGGACATCGAGTCCCATGCATCGCGCATGGCCATGGGGCGCCTTGTCGCCGCATTGCCGAACGAGGGCAAGGACGCCTTGGTCGCGTTGTTCGAGATCGGTGCCGACACGACCAGCCTCAAGGTGTTGCGCGACGACGAGCTGCTGTATGACCGCGACCAGTCCTTCGGCGGGTCTCAGCTCACACAGCTCATTTCACGCCAGTACGGTTTTTCCTTCGAAGAGGCCGAGCAGAAGAAGCTCGCCAACGAGCTGCCCGAGGACTACGAGACCGGCGTGCTGAATCCCTTCGTGGACAGTCTGTCGCAAGAGATCGGTCGGGCGCTGCAGTACTTCTTCACCAGCACGCCGCATCACAAGGTGCACTATGTGATGCTGGCCGGTGGCACAGCGACGCTGCCCGGCCTCAAGGAGCGTGTGACC
>Ga0164290_1002528_pt1 | contig 12250 bp, 7 predicted proteins | sample Micstemetagenome_FD_108782 | JGI IMG/M metagenome (GOLD analysis project Ga0164290, IMG submission 108782) | Contaminated culture microbial community from soil near Moab, Utah, USA - Microcoleus steenstrupii SON62 (Illumina Assembly) | ecosystem: Environmental > Terrestrial > Soil > Soil crust... | reverse complement strand
TAATCTTACTTGGCACTACCGGCAAGTCGGCGTTACTACAAACACTTGAAGCAAAAAAACTGGTAACCACTAAAGAGATTCTAAACAACTGGGAGGCCTACCATCTTCAAACAATCAGTAACCCATTAAAAGGAATTACCAATGCCATTGTTATTGCCGGGGCAGATAAGAGAGGGCTTGCATATGGTGTATTTGAATTTTCAAAACAGTTAGGGGTTTCTCCCTGGTATTGGTGGTCTGATGTTCCTGTAGAAAAAAAGAATGCAGTTTTCATTAAAAAAAATCTGTCCATAACCGATGCTCCTAAAGTAAAATACCGGGGTATTTTTATCAATGATGAAGCCCCTGCCCTGTCTGGCTGGACCAGAGAGAAATTCGGTGGTTTCAATCACCGGCTTTATGAAAAAGTTTTTGAACTGATTCTTCGCCTCAAAGGAAATTATATCTGGCCCGCTATGTGGGGTAATGCATTTTATGATGACGATTCGCTCAATATACAGGCTGCCAATAAATACGGTATTGTAATCGGTACTTCTCACCACGAACCATTGATGCGTGCCCATGATGAATGGAGAAGACATGGTACCGGTAAATGGAACTACGATAGTAACGAGGCTAAGCTCAAAGAATTCTGGCGCGCCGGAATGAAAAGAGCTTCCAATGAAAAAATTGTAACGGTAGGCATGAGAGGCGATGGAGATGAACCCATGTCGAGACAAACTGCTACAGCTTTACTGGAGAGAATTGTAAAAGACCAGAGAGATATTATTACGGAAGTAACCGGTAAACCTGCCAGTGAAACACCTCAATTATGGGCTTTATATAAAGAGGTTCAGGATTATTACGATAAAGGTATGCGTGTACCGGATGACGTTACGCTGTTATTATGCGATGATAACTGGGGCAATATACGTCGCTTACCCAACCCAAAAGAAGCACCAAGAAAAGGCGGATATGGCATTTATTACCATTTCGATTATGTGGGTGGGCCCAGAAATTACAAATGGGTAAACACCAACCCTTTGCCAAGAATATGGGAACAGATGAACCTCGCCTGGGAATACAATGCACGTGAAATCTGGATCGTGAATGTGGGTGATATTAAACCCATGGAATATCCTATTTCATTTTTTCTTGACTATGCATGGAATCCTGAGCGCATTAAAGCCAATGACCTGGAAACATACAGTATTCAATGGGCGAAAGCACAGTTTGGAAACCAGTATGCAAAAGAGATTGCAGGCATTATGACTAAATATGGCAAATACAATGGCAGGAGAAAACCCGAATTACTGGATGCGAATACTTACAGTTTCAATTACAATGAATGGCCGACTGTAGTGAATGAATACAAAACACTATTGCAGGAGGCAGAAATTATTAACAACAAATTACCTGCAGAAAAAAGAGATGCTTTTTTTCAATTGGTTTTACATCCTGTAAAAGCATGCAGTAATCTTTACGATATGTATTATAATGTGGCATTGAACCAGCAGGCTTATGCAAAAAAATATGCAGCGGCCAATATGTACGCCGATAAAGTAAAATCATTATACCTACAGGACTCGTTGATTACACTCGAATATCACCGGCTCAATAATGGCAAATGGAATCACATGATGAGCCAGACACATATTGGTTATACCTACTGGCAGCAGCCAAACCGTCAGCGTATGCCAATGGTTCGGTATGTACCGGCGGATTCAGTAAAAGAGCAACAAACAGAATCACCGGTAATTGCTATACGGGCAGCGGTTCCGCAGCGTGTAAAGGGAGCTGCTTTTTATGAAGACACCCAAAGAGGCATATCAATTGCTGCAGATCATTATACCAACATCTACAACAGCAATACGATAAAATGGACAGTTATTCCTGATCTGGGAAGAACAGGATCGGCAATAACCGTAATGCCGGTAACCGCACCGAGTCAGCAACCTGGTGCAGGTACACCTTACGTATCGTATGATATCTATACAAGCAGTAAAGGCAATTTCACAATCAATGCCTACTTCTCCCCAACCCTGAATGTGCAGAATACAGAGAATGGTTTATCCTATGCTATTTCTGTGGATGATGAGCAACCACAGATCATGAGTATCAATAAAGAAGATAAAAATACCGGTACAGGCATCTGGAACAAATGGGTATCGGAAAGTATCATTATCAAATCAAGCAAACATACTATCAATAGCCCCGGTAAACATATCATCAAATACTGGATGGTTGATCCAACAGTAGTCCTTCAAAAAATCGTAGTCGATTTTGGCAATAACAAACCAAGTTATCTGCGGCCTTCAGAAACAATTTATCAACCAAATAAAAAATAATCCTATGCCATACAACAATAACAAAACCCTCGTTTGTTGCATTGTACTTGCGATCGCTACATGCTCAATGGGAACTCAATGGGTGAGTGCCCAGAAAAAAACATCACTGAAAAAAGTATTTGCCAAAGAGTTTGGAATTGGCACGGCCATGAATACTGCACAAATTGAAGAGCGGGATGCTAAAGCCAATGCAGTTATCCTCCAGCACTTCAATATGGCCACCCCAGAGAATATTATGAAAGCAGATATTATTCATCCGCAATGGGATGTTTACAATTTTGATCTGGCTGATAAAATGGTGGCTTATGGAAAGAAGAATAAAATTAAGATCAATGGACATACCCTGATCTGGCATAGCCAGTTACCGGCTTTTGCAAGAAATATCAGGAGTGTGGATTCATTCCGTACTTTTTTTACCAATCACATCAATACCGTAGCTGGTCGTTATAAAGACCAGATTTTTTCATGGGATGTAGTGAATGAAGCCCTGAACGAAGATGGTACCATGCGCAGGTCTGTTTTCCTGAGCAGGCTCGGAGACAATTTCGTTACAGAAGCATTTCGGCTTGCAGCAGCGGCGGCACCTAAAACAGAACTCTATTATAATGATTATAACAATGAGCAACCTGCCTAAAGAGCCGGTTGTATTACATTGATTAAAAAAATTCAGGATGCCGGTGTTCGTATTGATGGTGTAGGCATACAGGGACATTGGCATGTAGGTAAAGTTCCTTTCAAAGACATTGAAGAAAGTATTATTCAATATGCCGCGATGGGTCTTAAAGTAATGTTCACAGAACTTGATATTGAAGTATTACCCAGAAGTTTTCAGGGCGCAGATGTAAATCAGCGGGTGGCCAGTAATCCTGCACTTAACCCCTACCCCAATGGTTTACCAGACAGTGTACAACAGCAATTGGCGAATGATTACGAAGCCCTGTTTAAATTATTCTTAAAACACAAAGACAAGATAACAAGGGTTACTTTCTGGGGGGTGAACGATGGCCAAAGCTGGCTGAATGATTGGCCTGTAAGAGGAAGAACCAATTATCCATTACTGTTCGATCGCGAATTCAATCCAAAACCTGCTTATTATAAAGTGATAGGAACAAAAAATAAATAAGGATTTTATCCTTTAAAACAAGCCATATGAATCAATCAGCCACAACCAAATTATCAGTACTTGAAAAAGTAGGTTATAGTTTAGGCGATCTTGCAGCGAATCTGGTGTTTCAGACACTGATGACCTATCTCGCCTATTTCTATACAGATATATATGGACTTGAAACGAGTCATGCATCTGCCCTTATGCTTACTGTTGGACTCGTAGCGGCATTTGCTTTTAACCCTATCATTGGAGCCATTGCAGACAGAACGGTGTCGAGATGGGGCAAGTTCAGACCATGGATACTATGGACAGCAGTGCCGCTTGGAGCCATCGCTTTACTGGCTTTCAGCACCCCCGATTTCTCTTATAAGGGAAAAGTTATTTATGCTGTTATTACATATACACTTTTGTTGCTGTTGTATGCGGCCAATAACCTCCCTTATTCAGCTTTAAGTGGTGTGATCATTGGCGATATGAAAGAACGCAACAGCATGTCGGCCTATCGTTTTGTGGCTGTCATGTTTTCACAATTCTTTGTTCAGGTATTCATGCTTCCCATTATTGAAACAGTGGGTAATGGAAATAAAGCCGCCGGTATTGAAACCGTGATGACCTGGTTATCGATTATTGGTACCATAATGCTCATTATTACCTTCTTAAGCACGAAGGAACGCATTGTACCCAAGCCCGAACAAAAGTCGAGCCTGAAAGAAGACCTGGGCGATCTGTTCCGGAACAGGCCTTGGGTGATCATGCTTACACTTACCACACTGGTATTTATTACGCTGGCAATGAAAGGTGGCTCCTATGTTTATTATTTCAAAAATTATGTAGACAAAGAAAGCTTGACAGCTTTTGTAGCACCAATAACCGGTTTCTTATCTGGTCTTGGCATGAATTTTTTTGGTGAAGATCCTGTGTCAGCAGGATTTGGCTTGTTCAATGCGGGTGGTATTATTTTTATGATTGTGGGTATTACCTTATCGAAACGCTATGCCGATAAATACGGTAAAAGAGATGTATTTGGCATAACACTGTTCATATCTACAATTTTTATCCTCGCATTTATTTTCTTCCCTCCCACTTCAGTAGCACTCATGTTTATATCACAAATACTACATGGCTTTTTTTATGGTATTACCATTCCATTGTTGTGGGCCATGATTGCAGATGTGGCAGATTATAGTGAATGGAAAAACAACAGGCGTGCCACCGCTATTATTTTTTCTGCAATGATGGTGGGTTTAAAAGCAGGCTTAAGTATTGGCAGTGCCTTGTTAACTGCCATACTCAATTTATTCGATTATGTACCCAACAGCGATGCCGTACAAACAGCATCAGCCATTAACGGTACCAAATTACTGGTAAGTGTATTTCCGGCTATCCCTTTTCTGGTTGGTGCAGGGCTGTTGTTTTTTTATGAAATCAACAAAACAATGGAAACACGAATTGAAACAGATTTAAAAGAACGACGTAACGCATAAACATATTTAGTATGCCTGAAGATGCTATTGACCATATTAACTTTGAGGAACTGAACCAACGGGCTATTTCACAGCCCCTGGTGAAACATATTTATACTGCCGATCCATCTGCACATGTTTTCAATGGACGAATCTATATTTACCCTTCACATGATATAGAAAACGACACTCCGTTTGATGACCTGGGTAGTCATTTTGCCATGGAAGATTACCATGTACTCTCTATGGATACGCCCAGTTCGGCAGCTATTGATCATGGCCCGGCACTTCAAGTTAAAGATGTTCCCTGGGCATCAAAACAAATGTGGGCACCTGATGCCACAGAAAAGAACGGTGTTTATTATTTATTCTTTCCTGCAAAAGATCTTGAGGGAATATTCAGAATTGGTGTAGCAACAAGTGATTCTCCTACCGGGCCTTTTATTCCTCAGCCTTTGCCTATTCCGGAAAGCTTTTCTATTGACCCTGCCGTTTTCAAAGATGATGATGGCTCTTACTATATGTATTTCGGTGGTATTTGGGGAGGTCAGTTACAAAGATGGAGAACAGGCTCATTTAAAGCCGAAGGTGAAGGCCCGCTGGCACACCTGCCTGAAACAGGGGAACCAGCTCTTTCTGCAAAAATTGCACGTTTGACAGATGACTTGCTTTCATTTGACGAAACACCCAAAGATATTATCATCAATGATGAACATGGCCATCCGCTTTTGGCTGGTGATACCGACAGACGTTTTTTTGAAGCAAGCTGGATGCACAAGTACAAAGGCAAATATTATTTTTCTTACTCTACCGGTGATACCCATTTTCTCTGTTATGCTATCGGCGATAACCCATATGGTCCTTTTACATACGGCGGACGAATTTTAGAACCGGTAGTTGGCTGGACATCACACCATTCCATTTGTGAATTTGAAGGCAGATGGTACCTGTTTTATCACGACAGTAGTTTAAGCAAAGGCATTACACACCTGAGAAGTGTAAAAGTAACCGAGCTGATACATGATGAAAATGGTCTTATACAAACCATTCAACCATACAAACCATAACAGTAAAAATTCGTTGATCATGAGGAAATTATTGTCTGCTATACTACTCTATACTGTAATGGCTACAGGCAGTGCACAATCTTTTCAGAATCCTATACTCGCAGGTTATTATCCTGATCCCAGCATCTGCAGGGCAGGTGATGATTATTATATTGTCAACTCTTCATTCGCTTATTACCCGGGTTTACCGCTCTTTCATAGCAAAGATTTGTTGAACTGGAAACAGATTGGTTATGCGATGGATCGTCCTGAAAAGTTGAACCTGGATGGGGCTGGTGTATCAAGAGGTTTGTTTGCACCAGCTATTTCTTATCACAATGGCACATTTTATATTGTATGTACCGAAGTAAGCAAACTGGGTAATTTCGTTATTACTGCCAAAGATCCAAAAGGCCCCTGGAGTAACCCTGTAAAACTACCGCAGGTGAATGGCATTGATCCTTCACTGTTTTTTGATGACAATGGCAAAACCTATATTCTCTTTAACAGTATTCCACCCAATAATATTTCCCTGCACAATGGCCATCGCACCATACGCATGTTTGAGTTTGACCCTATAAACCTGAAAGTGATTGGTGAAGAAAAATTACTCATCAATGGCGGTACCGATATGGCCAAAAAGCCAGTATGGATTGAAGCCCCGCATTTTATCAAAAAAGATGGCTGGTATTACCTCATTTGCGCTGAGGGGGGAACCGGTTATGATCATTCTGAAGTGGTTTTCAGAAGTAAATCGCCTGAAGGGCCGTTTGTTTCTTATGAAAAGAACCCGATTCTTACACAAAGACAGCTTGATCCTAAAAGAAAAAACCCTGTTACCACAGCAGGTCATGCAGATTTTGTAGAAGGGAAAGACGGTAACTGGTGGGGCGTATTTCTGGCCTGTCGCGCTTACGAAGATGATTATTACAATACTGGTCGCGAAACTTTTATGGCACCTGTTGTATGGAAAGATGGCTGGCCTGAATTTGATTTGGGCGGTGATGAAGTAAAATACAGTTATCCTATCAATGCCAAAGCCGATATAAAACGGGAGCCCTTTAATGGAAATTATCATTTCAAAGATGAATTCAGTCAATCCTCCTTAAATATCCGTTACCAGTTTTTGAGAACTGTTCGAAATCAATGGTACAGTCTTACAGAAAAACCGGGTTCACTATCAATACAGTTGCAGCCTGAAACCTGTTCGGGAAAAGGAAATCCATCATTCTTAGCCTTCCATCAACCACATTTAAAAGGATATGCTGCTACAGCACTAAACTTCACTGCAAAAGCAGAAAATGAAAAGGCTGGATTACTATTATTTCAAAATGAAAAAACCAGTTACTATCTGTGTAAATCTGTAAAAGACGGTAAGGAAGTAGTAGAACTATTCAAAGCTGATACCCTTGTGAAATCTGAAATTCTCAACACCAAAACAGGTAACGAGGTTTATTTTAAAATAGAAGCCAGAACAGATGCCTATGCTTTTTATTTCGCTACACAAAAAGACAAGTGGATTTTACTGGCAGATGGTATAGATGCCCGTTACCTGAGCACTAAATCTGCCGGAGGTTTTGTAGGATGTGTTTATGCCATGTACGCTACATCAAATGGAAAACCAACTGATAGCAAAGCATTATACAACTGGTTTGAAATAAAAAACAACGACGACGTGTATAAACAATAATTCAATAAACTGTTTATGAAAAAGATTGCTGCCATTGCCTTTATCCTGACCAGCATTAACGGTTTTACACAGGACTATCAATCGCTGCCCATGTGGAACCACCGGTTACCTATGGAGCAAAGGGTGAATGATGTGGTGAAACGTTTAACCCTTGAAGAAAAAGTGGCACAGATGCTGAATGCAACTCCTGCCATTCCTCGTTTAGGCATTCCGGCTTATGACTGGTGGAATGAAGTGTTACATGGTGTGGCAAGAACACCTTATCGTGTTACTTCCTATCCACAGGCCATTGCCATGGCTGCAACATGGGATACCAATTCACTCAAGCAAATGGCCGATTTTTCTGCCATTGAAGGAAGAGCGGTACACAATAAAGCCATCCAGGAAAATAAAACCAATGAACGCTACCTGGGTCTTACTTACTGGACACCTAATATCAATATTTTCCGTGACCCCCGCTGGGGGCGTGGACAGGAGACTTATGGAGAAGACCCCTTTCTTACTACTTATCTCGGCGCTGCATTTGTAAGAGGTTTACAGGGCGATGATCCCAAATATTTAAAAGCCGCCGCCTGTGCCAAACATTTTGCAGTGCACAGTGGTCCGGAGCCATCCCGGCATTCGGATAATTTCAATCCCACTGTTTACGATTTATGGGATACTTACCTCCCAGCTTTTAAAGAATTGATTACAAAAGCAAATGTTGAAGGTGTTATGTGTGCTTATAATGCGGTAAACACACAACCCTGCTGCGGTAATGATCTTTTAATGAATGATATACTTCGCAAACAATGGAAGTTTACAGGCTATGTTACCAGCGACTGTTGGGCAATTGACGATTTTTTCAAATACCACAAAACACATAAAAATGCTACTGAGTCTGCAGTAGACGCTGTATTACATGGTACAGATCTTGAATGCGGACAAACAGTGTATAAAACATTGATAGATGCGGTTAAACAAGGACTCATCAAAGAATCGCAACTGGATATTTCTTTAAAGCGATTGTTTACCACAAGGTTCAAGTTGGGCATGTTCGATCCTCCTTCCATTGTTCCTTATGCACAAACACCTGCGTCGGCACTGGAAGCACCGGCCCATAAAGCACATGCTTTGAAAATGGCGCAACAGTCGATTGTATTGTTGAGAAATGAACAAAATACTTTACCCCTATCTAAAAAAATCAAAAGAATTGCAGTAGTTGGCCCGAATGCAGACAATGGCATTGCTGTTCTTGGTAACTACAATGGTGTACCATCCAAAGTGGTAACCTTATTACAGGGCATTAAAGACAAATTGGGTACTGATGTTGAAGTGATCTATGAAAAAGCCATCAACTTCACGAATGATACACTTCTTGTGTACAATGATCAGTCAACTCAATTTACCTGGGAGGGTCAGCAGGGTTTTAAAGCGGAATATTTCAATAACCGTGAACTCAGCGGTTCTCCTGTTGTGACAAAAAATGAAAAAACGATTGACCATTTCTGGCAGGAAGGAGAAGCCGTTACTGATGGTATCAGAGCCAATAATTTCTCAGCCAGGTACAGTACAGTATTTACAGCTACTACAGACGGTGAAATAAGTTTAGAAGTGGAAGCAGATGATGGTTATCGTTTTACCATCAATAACAGGGAAGTTATCAATGCATGGCAGCGTAATCGCTTGGGTGCACGCACCTATCGCCTTAAAACAAAAAAAGATTCTGTGTACAATATTGTTCTTGAATACTGGCAGGGCGATGGCAAAGCAAACGTAAGGTTACGTACCGGGAATTTTGAGAAAACCGATTTCAACCTACTGGCTAAGCGATTGTCTAACTTAGATGCCATCGTATTTGCAGGCGGTATTTCACCTCAACTCGAGGGAGAAGAAATGCGTGTTGATTATCCTGGCTTTAATGGGGGCGATCGTACCACGATACAGTTACCTGCTGTACAAACAGCTTTACTAAAAGCATTACAGTCAACAGGCAAGCCCGTAGTTTTTGTAATGATGACAGGCAGCGCCATTGCTACTCCATGGGAGAGCAACAATATACCTGCAATTGTAAATGCATGGTATGGCGGACAAAGTGCCGGTACTGCCATTGCTGATGTGCTGTTCGGTGATTATAATCCTGCCGGTCGTTCACCTGTTACTTTTTATGAGAAAGACAGCGATCTTCCTGGTTTTACAGATTATTCTATGGAAGGAAGAACGTATCGCTATTTCCGTGGAGAAGCGCTCTATCCTTTTGGTTATGGATTAAGTTATACCACTTTTAATTATGATGGTTTAAAATTACCTAACACTGTTATGGCAAATAAAACCATTAAACTAAGTGTGCAGGTGAAGAATACAGGCACAAGAGATGGAGAGGAAGTTGTTCAGCTTTATGTGGCTCACCAGCAAACCAAAGGAAAATTACCTGTTCGTGCGTTGAAAGGTTTCCAGCGCGTTATGCTGAAAGCAGGTGAAAGCAAGACAATCAGTTTTACCGTAAGACCTGAAGACCTTGCACTGGTAAACGAAACAACCGGTAAAAGTTATCAGCCAAAAGGAAAAGTGAAGATCAGTATCGGTGGTGGTCAGCCAGATGTAAAGACAAAGTCAACCAGTAATGTGGTAAATAGTACCATACAAATTTTATAACTGTAGTTCATACCAAAAACAATCTTATGAAACGTATCCTCACCATCATTATTACGGGTACTGTTCTTTCTTTTTTTGTACCCGCTACCTGTTCGGGTCAGCAAAAGTTCAACATAGAACTTACCGATGCATTGCATATCCGTTACAATCAGCAGACACTACTCTCCTACCAGTTTAAAACAATGTATCCGCCTGCAGGGCAGGATACAAATTATAAACGAAGTGGTTTTATTCATCCGCTGAATACCCCAAAAGGACAAACGCTGACAAGGATTCAGCCTCCTGATCATTATCATCATTATGGCATATGGAATCCATGGACGCATACGGTATTTGAAAAAGACACCATTGATTTCTGGAACATCAAAGGAAGACAGGGAACTGTTCGTTTTGCAAAATTCACTTCACAAAAAAGTACCGCAGGTTTAGCTGAATACACGGCACTGCATGAACATGTGGTTTTCAAAAAGGATGGGACTGAAAAAGTGGCACTCAACGAATGGCAGACGGTTAAAGTGCATTCATTCAATGAAAAAGAAAATTCTTATATCGTCGATATCAGTTCTGAAATGCGTTGTGCTTCTGAAAGCCCCTTACTGATTGTTGCTTACAGGTATGCGGGTCTTGGTTGGCGCGCCACTGAGTATTGGAATAAAGACAATTCAGAAATGCTTACTTCCGAAGGAAAAACAAGAGATGCTACTGACAATTCAAAAGCTAAATGGATTATTACTTATGGATCGCTACCTGGTAATGAGGAAGGCGGGATAGTAATGCTATCGCATCCTTCCAACTACAACCACCCTGAACCATTACGCATATGGGACAAAAAAGCAAATGGTGGTCGCGGTGATGTATTTGTAAATTTTGCTCCTACAAAAGATAAAGACTGGTTATTAGAGCCAGGCAAAACTTATACACTGAAATACAGGCTGGTGGTTTTTAATGGCAAAACAGATGCGGCGAAAGCAGAGAAAGCCTGGCAGGCTTTTGTGGCTGAAGTAAAATAAGGATGCTGCATCGGAAATGAAGTTGACGCTGAGTGTATGATCTTAATAATATCAATACACTCAAATGGATTTGTGTTGCAATTAAGTATGTAACAATAGAAAACCTATTGTGGCTTTGTTGATCATATTCATCACATAAATCAACTCAAGATGAAAAAAAGAAAGCAATCGCGCAGGGCATTTCTCAGTAATTCACTGAAGGCTTCTGCTTTGCTGGCATTCCCGTCTATTGTACCTGTTAGCGTGTTTGGAAAAAATGCGCCCAGTAACCGTATCAATGTTGCTGCTATTGGGGCAGGACGAATATCGAGGATTCATGATATGCCGGGTGTATGGCAACACGACTATGCACAACTCATGGCAGTTTGCGATCTTGATAGTAAGCGTGCCGAAGAAGGCAGGAAACTGGTTAATGATTTTTACAGCAAAAAAAATGGCGCTCCTTACGATGGCGTAAAAATGTACACCGACTACCGGGAACTATTACAGAATAAAGATATCGACGCCGTTCTCATCAGCACACCCGATCACACACATGCCATGATTGGTGCTACAGCAGCAAGGGCAGGCAAACATATCTATATGCAAAAGCCTGCTTCTCTTACCATTGCGGAAGGGAGAATTATCAGTAATGTAGTTAGCAAAAGCGGAGTAAAATTCCAGATAGGAAGCCAGCAAAGAAGCAGTGAACAATTTCGTTATGCTGCAGAACTGGTAAGAAATGGCAGGATTGGTGATTTAAAAACTGTGTATGTTGGCTTACCCGGCGACCCGCCTGGTGGCAACAAAGAACAAATGCCTGTTCCATCGAACCTCGATTACGATTTATGGCTCGCTTCTACTCCCGAAGTGTATTATACAATTGACAGGGTGCATCCACAAAACGGTTATGATCGTCCGGGCTGGTTACGTTGTGAGCAGTTTGGTGCGGGGATGATTACAGGCTGGGGCGCGCATCATATTGACAGTGCT
>Ga0164290_1002527_pt1 | contig 12255 bp, 13 predicted proteins | sample Micstemetagenome_FD_108782 | JGI IMG/M metagenome (GOLD analysis project Ga0164290, IMG submission 108782) | Contaminated culture microbial community from soil near Moab, Utah, USA - Microcoleus steenstrupii SON62 (Illumina Assembly) | ecosystem: Environmental > Terrestrial > Soil > Soil crust... | reverse complement strand
GTAACCGTGCTGCTAATGCTCTATCCGCGCCTTGAAATCCGCGATGTCGTCGGCTCGGATATCGTGCATGCGGTGCCGCTGACCCTGGTCGGCGGACTCGGTTACTGGGCGATCGGGGAGATAGACTGGGCTATGCTCATCTCGCTGCTGATCGGTTCAATTCCCGGCATCATCGTTGGAAGTCAGGTCGCCCCCAAAATGCCCGATCGCGTGATCAGGCCGATCCTCGCCTGTACGCTGGCGCTCGTTGCGCTCAGGCTGGTGACATCATAGTTGCCCGGCGAGATCGCCGATCAGGCTTATCACCGTCTGCTTGCGCTCCAGATTATAGGCATCGGCGATGTTGACCCGCTCGGTAAGCGCCGAATGCAGTTCCGACAGACGGTATGCGCGATTGACGTCGCCCGCCACGGCAGCCTGCCGGGCGTGGGATGAGATATGCTGCGTAGCATGGTCGATGAAGAAGCCATAGAGCGTATCGTTGCCCTTCGCCGCCACCGCGTCGGCGAGTTTGTGGATCGCCTTGCGCTGCTGCGGACCGTGCGCAGCAAGTACGGAGTCGAAGGCTTCGATGATATCAAGTCCGCCGTAGTTGACCAGCTTTATCGCCTGCGCGACGCTACCGCCGGCGGCATCGAGTGCTTTCCGTTCCAGTTGCGGCGCGATCGACAGGCCGAGATGCCCCAGCGCCTGCTTCAGGTCATCCTCGACGAGCGACCGCAAGACCAGCGGCATGCAGCGCGAGCGGATGGTCGGCAGCAGTTTGCCGGGTGCGTGCGACAGCACCATGAACATCGACCGCTTCGGCGGTTCCTCAAGCATTTTGAGGATGGCATTGGCGGCACTGCGATTGAGTTCGTCGGCAGTATCGATCACGACGATCCGCCAGTTCTCGGTCCCAGACGTCTGGCCGAAGAATTTTCCCGCACGTCGCACTTCGTCAACGGTGATCGCTGTCTTGAGCTTTCCTGACTTGGCGTCCACCGGACGCGCGAGATGAAGCAGATTGTGCGACGCTCCTGCCGCGATCTGCCGGAAGGCGGGCGCTTGAGGATCGGGATCGGATATTGCGTCTGGCGCCGCCTTCGCGACCGGGTGTTTCAGGACATGATTGGCGAAGCGGAACGCGAGCGTCGCCTTGCCAATACCCTCCGGACCCTCGATGAGGATCGCGTGATGCGCCTTGCCGGAGCGGTAGGACTGGGCAAGGAAGCGTTCCGCATCCGCATGGCCGAAAAGCCGCGTATTCTCGGCCGGCGAAATCGCCCCATCGAGCAGCGTGGTTTCGCTCTCACTCACGCGCTTCCGGTCTCCCGCACCCTCGAAGACTGGATGGGAAGCAGCGGTTCGACAACGGCAAAGACCTTTTCGGCAATCTCCTCGGGCGAGCCGCTCGCGTCCACCACCCGGCAACGCAAGGGGTCGGCCGCCGCGATATCGAGGAACGCTTCTCGGCGCTTTTCATGGGTGTCGAGCTCTTCCCGTTCGAACCGGTCGAGAGCCTGCGCATTACCCGGCTCGCCGGCACGCAGCTTGGCGCGCTTGAGCCCTTCGGATGCGGGAAGGTCGAGAACAACAGTGCAATCGGGAATGACGCCACTGACCGCGATCCGTTCGAGATTTTTCACGAAGGCCGGCTCGAGATTGCCTGTAATTCCCTGATAGACACGCGACGAATCCATAAAACGGTCGCACAGCACCACCGCGCCGCTTTTGAGCGCCGGCCGGATGATTTCCTCGACATGGTCGTTGCGAGCGGCGGCGAACAGTACAGCCTCCATGCGTGTGCCATATTCCTCGGCGGCGCCTGATAGGATGACATGCCGTATGGCCTCGGCGCCGGGCGAGCCGCCCGGCTCGCGCGTGACCAGCACGTCGATCCCCTTGCGGCGGAGACGGTCGGCGAGAAGCCGGATCTGGGTACTCTTGCCGGTACCCTCCCCGCCTTCGAATGTCACGAATAGACCTTGTCGCCGCACCAGAAATTCCCGTTCACTCGTCTCGTCGCACAATCTAAAGGGCCGGAGCCTCAAAGCCAGAAGAAAAGCAGCTCCTTTAGCCCATCATAAGCCTTGCTGGTCAGCGTACCGGTTCCGACGTCGCCCGACGCGTAAACGGGCATCGCGCGAACCGGACGTTCGCCCAGAGAGATGATCAGCGAGCCGACCTGCTGGCCGCTCTTTACCGGCGCCTTCAGCGGCCATCTATAGACGATTCTTGCCCGAATTCTGTCCGCGTTGTCCACGGGCACGAAAATATCGATATCGGAGACAGCTTTCAGCGCAACATGGCTGGCATCACCGCCGAAGACCGGCGCATCGGCGATCGTCTCGCCTCCCTTGAACACGACCTGTTTGTGGAAGGAGGTCAACCCCCATTCCAGCACGCGCTTTGTCTCTTCGTTCCGCTCCTTGTCGGTCTTCAGCCCGCCCATGGCGAGAAACAGTCTGGTGCCGTTGCGCTGGATCGTCGCCAGCACGGCGAAGCCGTAATCCTCGGCATAGCCGGTCGCCATGCCGTCGATGCCGATATTCTGCTGAACGAGCGTGTTCTTGTTGCGTTGGAAAATCTTGTTCCATTCGAAGGCTTCCTGCGAATACAGCTTGAAATACCGCGGATATTCGATGCGGATATGGCGGGCCAGCAGCACCAGTTCCCGCATGGTCATCTTGTTGCCGGGATGGGGCAGGCCGTTCGAGTTGACGAAGACGGACTTCTCGAGCCCGATGACTCGTGCCCGCGCCGTCAGCGCCTCGGCGAATTTCTCCTCCGATCCCGCCATGCCCTCGGCCAGAATTATGCAGGCATCATTAGCGAGTTGCACGATCACGCCCTGAAGAAGATCGATGACCCTGATGCTGGAGTTGAGCGCCGCGAACATGGTCGATGTGCGTGACAAGGCCCCGCCGGTCCGCCACGCATATTCGGAGACCTTGAATTCGGTGTTCTCCGTGATCCTGCCTGCCTTGATTTCGCTGAAGACATATTCGGCCGTCATCAGCTTCATCAGTGAAGCGGGCGGAAACAACTCGTCCTCGCCGCGGGAAAACAGCACCGTTCCCGTCGATTCCTCGATGAGATAGATTTGCCGTGCCTTCGTATCGAACGGGGCAGCTTGCTGGGCATAGACCGGCGCCGCGAATGCCAGAAGCATCGCGAAAAGTGTAGCCATCAGCCTGTCGTAACGCAGCACTATCGATTCCAGTTATTGCAAGACATTTTATAATGGATCGAAAGACTTTCCGCCACAAGGGCGCGAAACTTCAGAACATCGTGTTCGTGCGGCGCTTGACGGACGCGCGAATGCTTTGGGCGTCAAGCTTGCCCCTGGAGGCGAGCACTTTGTCGAACGGGATCGAGGAAGCCTCGGCCGGCATTTCGGCATAGGCCGAAAGCGCACCGTTATGCGGCTCGTAACTCATCGGCCGCTCGCGCGGGATCGGGCCGAATTCCGGCAATTCCGCATATTGTTCCATCAGGTCGAAGCTTGCGACGATGGCGCTGCGCGGATTTCCCTGCAGCGCGGTGGCGGTGGCGCTGTAATCGACGCCGTCATCCGCGTGTGTATCCCTTGGTATCCTGACGCGCGTCTCGTTCGACGCCACCATCACGCCCGTCGCGATCTCACCGCCCGGATTGAAGCGCTTGAGCCGCTCGCCCTTGCGCACAAAGGATGCCATCAGGAAAGGCATATCCTTGCCGTCCATGCGCGCCCGGCCGACATATTGCACCCGAACCTTGGCGGTGCCCTTATTCTGTACTTCCAGCAACTCGGCCGCCTTGTCGGAAAGGTCGATGATGCGGCCGGGATGATATGGCCCACGATCATTCACCCGGACGATGACTGAATCGCCGTTTTCGAGATTGGTCACGCGCGCATAGCTCGGAAGCGGAAACGTCGGATGCGCCGCCGAGAGACCATACTGGTCGTAGATCTCACCATTGGCCGTCAGTCGTCCATGGAAGGCCGACCCGTACCAGGAGGCAAGGCCCATCTTGTCGTATTTCCTGTCTTCCTTGGGAACGTACCACTTGCCCTTGACCTTGTAGGGCTTGCCCGTGACATCGCGACCGCCGCCCTTGGGCACGTTGCGCCCGTAGTGCACGCGCGGCGAGGCCTTCACGCCATATTCGCTTTCGGCGAAATATTCCTTGGGGCGCTTCTTGCGTACGCTCACTTGATCCTTCGTCGATGCGCAGGACGCAACGGTCGCGCAGACGACCGCAAAGGCCAAGAACCTGGACGCGGTGCGCCAAAAATGATGATCCCCTGATAACGCCATTACGCTCTACGCCGTTGAATTTCTTATTATTAGACAGTCGCCCCGGCCCATTGTGCCAGAATGCGGCCGGTATTAACCAAGTCGCTAAAAGCCATGCCAACAACACGGCCGAATTGCGAACAATTTCCGCGGATTTCACAGTCTTTCGCAATTCATAGTTTGCAAACGGTTAACGTCCCCAAGACGCGCCTGACCGAGCCCTGCCAACAGGCAGTGAGCCCAACCTGAGACAGCAAACCAACGCTATGTCTGACCCCGTGATTAGAATATTAGAGATCATTCATTTTCTGTTAAGCAAGACGATGTGAAATGGCCGCACACGAAGAGCCCGAGGGCTATTCCGGAGAGCGAAATGAAGAATCTGATTGCCGGTGGCATAGCCGCCTTGATCGCTACAGCATCCCTTGCGACCACTGCCGATGCAGGTGTCGTCATCAAATACAAGTCGGGCTGGCGCCGCCCCGCCGCCGTCGTGGTCGTCAGACCCAGGGTCCGCGTCTATGCACCCCGAGTGGTGGTCGGCGGTCGCTGCGTGGTCAAGAAGCGCGTCAACGCGTGGGGCGAGATTGTCGTAAAGCGCTACTGCTGATTGCCAAGCGATAGACCTGTGGAAATTGGAAAAGGTGGTCTTGCGCGGGCCGCCTCTTTCAAAGTCCATTCTTTGCCTGAAGTTGGAAACGCATCGCGTCTGGCCGCTCCAATGGAACAAGTTGACGCAGTTCCGAAAACTGTTAAAAGCTGCCGCTCACGGATGGGTGTCCGAGTGGTTTAAGGAACCGGTCTTGAAAACCGGCGTGCGGGAAACCGTACCGTGGGTTCGAATCCCACCCCATCCGCCAGATTTCTCTAAATCTCTGATATAAAACGCTCTTTGATGACTCAGATTGTATCCTGCAGTTTGTCCCATCTCGTTCTGCGTTGCCCACTCGATACGAGATAATGACCGCTGGGCTGTGCACAGCGATTTTGACGATCCACAGGTTCCCGGCAGTCAGAGTTCCGCCGGGAGGAAGGCGTGGCTGACACCTGCGGAAACCAATTGTCGCCGCACGGATTAACGTAGGCATGTCCGCTGTTATGAGCACCTCGCCGCAAAGTCTTCTTCGGATGGCAGCTTCAAGCCATCGGGAGCCATCTCTCCATCAGCTTTTTCTCTGGATGTCATGGCAAAGATCCCTGACGATTATTTGCGTTTGAGCGGCAGCTTGAGAATTCGCATCAATAATCTGAGTGCATGTCCGGCCGGCTCATTGGCGCTGAAGCTATGCTTAATGCCATCCATGGCAGCGGCTATGAGCGCGGCAACGTCGATGGGCGACACCTGTAGAGCCTTTAAGTCGACGTCTCCCTGAGCCTGCGTTTCTGCGAGAGCGTCCGAAAGGAGTTTGAGTACGTTTCATCTGGCGTCGATCGTTATCGCGGCCGCCATTTGCATGTCTGTATCGAAGAGCTCCTTGGCGTTTCTACTCTTGCTGAATGGAGCAATGAGCCCTTCTTGGAAAGCAGAGATGGCCGCGGTAATACGGTCAACGACGTCACCATTGCTATAAAGCGCGTCCTCAACATTTGACATGGCCTGTTCATGAGCTCGCGCCGAGCCAGCACGGAAGAGGTCTTCCTTACTGTTGAAGGCAGATTGGTCGTCCGGTCGCAGGCAACGGCCATCAGCCGATAGTCAATCCGGAGCTCGATCTAGCTTTCAGAAGCCGTGGATCCCGGGGAACGTGGGAAAGCCCAGTCAGTGCAGACGGGCTGCGATACAGATAAATTTGCCCGGCGGACTTTCCGACCACATCGGCGGTCAGCCATCCCCAACGGAACAATCATCACCGGCATGACTTAACCAGTCATAGCGAGGTTGATCTTATGAACGCCAAACGATCGAGCAATGATGAAAGCCGTGCCGTTGCCGGCGATCCGGGTGTTGGCGGTCTGCTGGCCGATCCGCTCGGGACCGACGCCAACCGCGACGCTATTGATCCCGGAGCGGGCAGGCCCACCGCAGATCCCGCCCTTCCCCGCCACCACCGTGATGGGTCGCCCAACAATCAAGTTCAAGCCGCGACGTCAGATGGAAAGGAGCTCCCCGATGCGTGAGACCTGTTCAACCCGAACCACCCAGCTTGCCGGGTTTTCCCGCATGAGATCCACCCGCCGGCCCGAACTGGGTGAGCCGCCTGTCGCTCGCCTGGGGTCCATGGCCGGCATGCCGAGAGCGATTTTCACGGAGGATGATGATACCACGCTTACGGATCTTTTGCGGATCGATCGGAAAGCCTCTCCGATAAGCCAGCAACCAGGTGCGCGGAGTACAGCCAAATAGCCAGGCATATTGCGTGCCGGCCCTTACACCTACTTGCCGGAAGCGATATCATGGCGATACCGATTCTCGCTTCAGCAGCCCATCGGTTGCCTGGATTGCCGCCGCATGTATCTTGCCACCGACAATGTCAAAGCTGCGGCAATCGCCACCGCGTCCTATGGCATATTCGTGGTCTCCGACACAGTGGTGAAATTCCAGAGTGAAGGCTATCCGCTGTCGCAGACGATCTTCATGGCTGCCGGCATGGCATGCCTGTTCATGGGTCTCTATTGCATCATCACCGGCAATCCGCGCCGGCTTGTGCCGAGGTATCCCCGCTTCGTGATCATCCGCGGGCTGATCCTCGCGACCAACACGGCGATGTTCTACTATGCGGTCTCGCTGATCCCGCTTGCCGATGCTTATGTTCTGGCCTTCACCGGCCCGATCTTCGTGGCCCTGCTGGCCTTTCTCTTTCTGGGTGAACGTCTCTCCGTGTTGGCGACGATCGGCGTGGTCCTTGGCTTCACGGGCGTTGTCATCGCCACGCGTCCCACCGGCGGCACGTTCGACCTGGGCCATGCCTCAGCTGTAAGCTCGGCGTTGCTCTTTTCGACCACGCTCCTAATGCTGAGACGTGTACACCACGCCGAATCTGACCTAGCCCTCGCCTTCGTGCCGCTCGTCATCCTGGCAGGCGCGGCATTTTTGATCGCCTCCTTCAAAGGCAGCATAGTGCCTGTGACATCCAACGCTTTTTTCGTCTTCGCACTGGGTGGCTTCTGCCAATGCATTGCCAATATCCTGCTCGTCCGTGCGTTCAGGCTCGGCACCGCCTCGGTGGTCGCACCGTTCCAATATAGCCAGATCTTCTGGGGCGGTCTGATCGGCTATCTCGTCTTCGGCGCGACCGTCGATGTCTATACCGTAATCGGCGCGGTCGTGATCATCGGTTCCGGCCTGCTCGTGCTTCGCTGATCATCCAGCAAGTTTTGACAAGTTAGGTGACCATTCCCGGAAATCCCACCGCAGTGGCAACACGCCCGCGCGCCAAAACACCTTTCGCGGCGTCACGCGCCATGCCCGCTCCGCACCCGACGACAAGTCCAACCGGGCGGCATCCATGATGACGGCGTCGCCCGTCATTTGCAGCAATCCGCCAGTCTCGAAATCCACAAAGGTGAGGCCAACGCGCGGATTGACCGTGATATTGCCCAGCGTGTTGAAGAACTGATTGCCAGCATAATCGGGAATGATGAGCGATTCGCCATCGATCCTGACGAAGCCCGATGGGCCCCCTCTGTGGGAGACATCGATTTGCCGTTGACCATCGTCCAGATCGACATAGCTCGCTACAAAGAACGTATCTCCCCACTGGATCAGATTTCGCATCTCCTCGTCCATTGTATTCCGTATGACAGGAAGAACTTCCGAGGGCACGCTCGCATCGCCCGCATAATGCGCACCGCGCAGTTGGATATATCGCGGGCAGTTACCGAAACTATGCTCGATGCGCACGCCAAAGCCCGTTTCGTCGCGAAGGATCGTACCATTGAGCCTGTTCCGGCGACGCGTACCGAGATCGATGCCAAGTATCCCGATCGGCTGCCCGTCATCCATGCCCTCGTCGGCGGGATCGAGAGGGTCGCGTTCAAGCGCGAGATGCAGATGCCGGTCGTCTACCGCCTGCATGAAGCCCGGATAGCCTGACCTCACGGTCGACCAGGCATCACCACCGCGATCCACCGAGCCAAGAACCACCATCGGCAGCAACGGATAGAATAACTGATGCTGCTCGATAAGATGGTCCCTGACTACATGTCTGCCGACCTCCGCCATCCGTTCGGAAACGCCGATCGATTTCTGCAGCGCAATCTCGCCGGCGTGCCAAGGCATGCTGGATTGGAATTCATTTTTCATGACGATACTCTCAGGTCGCGCGGCTGGCGGCGGCGGGAAACTCAACGAAGCCGGGCAGACTTTCGACCCTGCCGAGCCATGCGAGAATGGCGGGATAGCCATCCAGTTCGACATTACCTTCCGGCGCCCGGGCGACATAACTGTAGAGCGCAACATCCGCGATACTGGGCGCTGTGCCGCCCGCGATCCAATCGCGTCTGCGCAGTTGCTTGTCGAGCACATCAAGTATGGCATGGGCGCGCGGAATAACCTCCTCGGGCCGGTAGGGCGCACCGAAAACTGTAATCAATCGCGCCTGCGCCGGCCCGGATGCGATCTGCCCGGCAGCGACGGAAAGCCAGCGCTGCACTTCGGCGGCCGAGCGCGCGTCTTCCGGCAGCCAGTCCATGCGGCTGTACTTCTTGGCGAGATAGACGAGAATTGCATTCGAATCTGCGATGATAACGCCATCGTCATCCAGCACCGGCACCTGACCGAGCACGTTCAGCGCCAGGAATTCCGGCGATTTGTGTGCGCGCTGGCCAAGGTCAACAGCGACGAGTTGGCAATCGATACCGAGCAGCGACAGAAACAGCCGGGCGCGATGGGAGTGGCCCGAAAGCGGGAAATCGTAAAGCTTCATATTTGACCTCCATATCTCTAGGTCTCCTATATGATTATTACTGCTATCATTGAGAACGCACGAATATTGTAGTACACTATTACGCAAATAGAAATTATTTGGGACCCGCCGATGGATCGTTTGCAGGGCATGCGGATTTTCACCGAAGTGGTCGACGCCGGCGGCTTTTCCGGTGCCGCCAAGGCGATGCATCTGAGCGCCCCCGCCGTGACCCGGGCCGTGGCGGCGCTGGAAGCGAAGATCGGCGCGCGTCTCCTGATTCGCACCACCCGCTCGGTGAAGCTGACAGCGGCCGGCGAGGGTTATGTCGCCGATTGCCGCCGCATCCTTGCAGAGGTTGCTGAAGCGGAGGCCAATGCGGCGGGCAGTTTCGGCAATCCGGCCGGCGCCCTCACGGTCACCGCGCCGGTATTGTTTGGCAGACTCTACTTGCTGCCAATCCTGCTCGATTTCCTCGATCTTCAACCGGCGGTACAGGTACGGCTCCTTTTGCTTGACCGTGTCACCAATCTGGTGGAAGAAGCAATCGATGTTGCTATCCGCATCGCCCATCTGCCCTCCTCCGGGCTGATCGCAAGACGCGTTGGTTTCATCCGCCAGGTGGTCTGTGGATCGCCAGACTATTTCGACCGGCACGGCGTACCCGTGACGCCGCAGGACCTGGCCTCCCACCGGCTTATCGGTCGCGATGGGATTTTCGGAGGTGCGGAATGGCAGTTTGGCAAGGAGACCAGGATTCGGGTACCGGTGAGCACCCGCCTCACTTGCAATACCAACGATGCCGTCATCGACGCGGCGATCGCCGGATGGGGTTTGTCACGCTTTCAATCCTATCAAGTTGCTGCCCATGTCGGAGCTGGACGCCTCAAAACCGTGCTTGAGGATTTCGAACAGGAACCGGTGCCGATCCACATCGTGCATGCCGAAGGCAGGTCGGCTTCCGGCCGCCTCCGCGCGTTCGTGGATTTCGCCAGCCAGCGGCTACGCGCCGATCCGGTGCTCGCCGATCCGGTAAGGATGTGAGCTCTACCGATGACAGTGGATGCAAGCGCTGCTTTGCATTGATTCGTTCGCCGATAGGATCATCTGATGTCGAAAACAGACCGTACAATGCGTTCGCCCTTTGGACTCTTGCGAAGCCTTGGTGCCACTGGCAAACTCGTCGTTGCTTCGTTCTATCGAGGACTTCGGCGAAGCAGGGCCGACCGGCAGGACCGTCTTACCATTGGCGCCCATCGACACAATCATCGCGAACGCGTGCCGAAGGTAGGTTTGGGATTAAGGACGACGTCAGGTATGGGATAGGCAGGTGAGCTTACTGCGGAAAATAGTCACCTTGTGCTTCGCCCTCACAGGCCTGCAAGGCCTTGGTTCCCGAGCCTCCGTTGCCGAACCCATCGTTCCGCCGCAAGAGTGCCTGTTCGAGCGGCCGGCCCGTCCCGGTGTGAGGCGCATCTGCATTCGCTCGGAGACCTATCCGCAGGATCTGTGCCGCGCCATCGAGCGGTTCTCGACGGAGAACGACCTTCCGCCTGAGTTCTTCGCGCGGCTGATCTGGCGCGAGAGCCGTTTCCGGGCCGATGCGGTGAGTTACAAAGGTGCCGAAGGCATTGCGCAGTTCATGCCGGGGACGGCGAAATTGCGTGGCCTGTCCAACAGCTTCGATGTGCTGAAGGCACTCGATGCCTCTTCACGTTATCTGAGCGACCTGAGAACGCAGTTCGGCAATCTGGGTCTTGCCGCTGCCGCCTATAATGCGGGCGAACAGGGCGTGCGCCGCTTCCTCGACAAAGGCCAACTGCCTCTGGAAACCCGTGACTATGTCTTCGCCATAACGGGCAATCCCGTTGAGACATGGCAGGATGCCCCTCCAAAGATCGCGGCCGACGCTCTCGATCCAGCCACGTCTTTCCTCGATGGCTGCATCCGGCTTGCGGTAAGCCGGCGGCTGGGCGAGCCGATCCTCATTCAATCCGCAGATTGGGCGCCCTGGGCTGTGCAACTGGCGGCCAATTTCGATCCAGGCATAACGCGCCGGCTTATGCGCCAGGCCGTCGCCCGGCTGCCCGAACCACTCAGCAGCGAGCGCGCCCTGATCGTGCGGCAGAGGCGCGTGAAACCGGGAATGCGTCCAAAATACCAGGCGAGAATCGGCAGGGATACGAGACAGGAGGCAAGCGAGCTGTGTGATGCCATCAGACGATTTGGCGTGGCCTGCGCTGTGGTCAAAAATTAGGTTTGTACCAGACGGCGCCAAGGGCCGCCGCTTCAAATGTCGAGGCTGGATATCCAACTCTCGGGGTTCAGTTCAGGTTGGCCGAGCTTTTTGCGCCAGTTCGAGAACGATCGCAGCGGCATGTTCGCTGGCCGGCTTCTCCGTGGTCAGATTCTCAAACACCGTCTGGCAGCCCGCCAGCACCCCGGCGCGCTGCGGCGAATCCGTCGAGAGTCTTTCCAACCAGCGGCCAAGCATCTCCGGTCGCAGGAATTGGTCGTAGAATTCGGGAAACACCGGATAGTCCGCGATCAGGTTGGGCAGCGCCCCCGACCATGTCTTGATGCGGCTCATGATCAAGCGAATAAAAATATCGGTCTTATATGTCGCAATGGTGGGAATGCCGGTCAGGGCCAGTTCGAACAACACTGTTCCGGCAGCGGCGAGCGCGGCGTCTGCCTGCCTGAACGCCTCCCACTTACCCGCTTCTCCGACGACAATCTCCGGCCTGATGGACCAGCTTGCGGTCATTTCACGAACGCGCGCCTCTTGGTGTGGCACCGCAGGCATGATGAAGCGGTAATCGCCGCGCGACGACAGGAACTCGGCCGTTTCCTTGAAAATGGGCAGAAGCCGACTGATCTCCGTTACGCGCGAACCGGGAAGCAGCAGGATTGTCCTTGCCAATCCCGCCGATTGTAACCTGGAGGCATTGTACGAACGGGCGTGGAGCACCGACGGCAAGGTTCTCAGGCGATGGCCGACATAGGTCGTGGGAGGGCCGCCCAACCGTTCCATGGCCGCCGGTTCAAAGGGCAATATAGCCAGGACATGGTCGACAAAGCCGCCCATGCGCTTGGCGCGATAGGGCTTCCACGCCCAGACGGTCGGGCATACATACTGGATCACCGGC
>Ga0164290_1002526_pt1 | contig 12257 bp, 10 predicted proteins | sample Micstemetagenome_FD_108782 | JGI IMG/M metagenome (GOLD analysis project Ga0164290, IMG submission 108782) | Contaminated culture microbial community from soil near Moab, Utah, USA - Microcoleus steenstrupii SON62 (Illumina Assembly) | ecosystem: Environmental > Terrestrial > Soil > Soil crust... | reverse complement strand
GCCTGCCTCGTCTCATCGGATGGTTTTGTCGATTTGCTGGAGGGCTTTCTGGCCATGCTGTCCTGTTCGTCGAAAACGGGCTTCGCTATCACAAGAGAATGCCCATTATCATATCTGAAAGCAGGCGATGCCACCCCTGCTTTAACCGCGAAACTAGATTTCCCCGTCGAAACACCAGTATCATGAGCCGAAAATGGATCGCAACCTGACCAAGCAACTGACGCCCGCCACGATAGACTTCGACAGGCCGGGAAAACAGGTGGGCACGTTCCATGTCCCGCTTTCGGTCCATGACGATGCCTGGGGCGTCGTTCCCGTGCCGGTGGCCGTGATCGCCAATGGAACGGGGCCAACGGTCATTCTCGAGGGCGGCAATCACGGCGACGAGTATGAAGGACCGATCACGCTTGGCGAACTCATCCGCGACCTTGATCCCGCCATCGTCTCTGGCCGGTTGATCTTCATTCCAGCGATCAACCAGCCGGCCGTTGTGGCGGCCTATCGAACCTCACCGGTCGACGGGATCAACATGAACCGGACCTTTCCGGGCGATCCCCTTGGGACCACGACGCGCCAGATCGCGGCTTATGTCCACGACGTCCTATTTCCCATGGGCGATGTGTTCATCGACCTGCATTCCGGCGGCTCGTCGCTCGACATCATTCCGAGCGCGATCATCGAGCCTGGCGCAACCTCGGAGCAGCTTGCGGCCAATACCGCGGCAGCGCTCGCTTTCGGTGCGCCGATTGCCGTGGTGATCGACAATCGCGGCGACCCGCGCACCGCGACCGCTTCGGCTGCCGCGGCGGGCTTGACGGTGATCGGAACGGAGATGGCCGGCGGTGGCACCGTGTCGATCGATGCGTTGGACCTGTGCCGCAAGGGCGTGCGCAATGTGCTGGTCCATCTCGGCGTGCTTCCGCCTGCTATGGCGACGCCTGTCGAAAGGGAGCCCCCGCTTTATCAGCTTTCAGGCCTGGCACATGTGATTTCGGAAGACGACGGCGTGTTTGAACCGCTGCACCGGTTGGGCACGGAGGTTTCCGCTGGCCAGCTGGCGGGGCGCATCCATTTCATCACCCAGCCGGCGCGTCCGCCGGTGGATCTCCACTATCGCGCCGACGGCATTGTCTTCGGCAAACGCCAACCCGGCCGTGTCCGTCCTGGAAACTGCTGCCTTGTCGTCGCATCATCCCTTGAAGGAGCCGCTTCGTGATCACCCTCTCCGATATCCAGGCCGCCGCCGCACGTATCGCGCCCCATATCCGCCAGACGCCAACGATCGAGGTGAGCGCAGTCGCCCAGCCCGTGACCGATGCACGGCTTTCGCTTAAGTTGGAATGCTTGCAGGCAACCGGATCCTTCAAGGCACGGGGCGCCACCAATAAGCTCCTATCACTGCCCCGCGAAGCAATCGCCAATGGCATAGTCACGGCATCCGGCGGCAATCATGGCCTCGCCGTTGCGCGGGCTGCGCGCCTGGCCGGCGTGCCGGCCAAGGTCTATGTCACGGAAAGCGCGACGGCCGAAAAACGTGAGAAGCTCAAGCAGTGGGGCGCTACCGTCGAGGTGGTTGGCAAGATCTGGAACGAGACGAACGAAGCGGCGCTGGCCTTTGCTGAGGAGAACCACGCCGCCTATTTCCACCCCTTTGCCGATCCGGTGGTTGTCGCGGGCCAGGGCACGTTGGGTCTCGAATTGCTGGACGACGTACCGGATGTTGATGTCGTTCTGGTTGCCATCGGCGGCGGCGGCCTGATCTCGGGCATGGCGGTGGCGCTGAAGTCGCTGAAGCCCTCTATCCGCATTATCGGCATCGAGCCCGAGGGATCGCCCACGCTTCACGCCTGCCTGAACGCCGGCCACCTGGTTCGCCTCGACACCGTCACCAGCCGTGTGGCCACGATGAGCTGCGCGCAGACTGACCAGAAGATTTTTGAAACCGTCCGCGATCATGTCGATGATATCGTGCTGGTTTCCGATAAGGCGATGCTGGAGGCCGCGAAATGGCTCTGGTTCGAACTCGGCATCGCCGCCGACCTCAGCGGCGCCGCAGCCATCGCCGCCCTGCGCTCCGAGGCAGTGACGTTCGGAAAGAATACGTCGATCGGCGCGCTCATATGCGGCGCAGGCCCCGACGGGATGGGATGACCGGCCGGTCCAGATAATCCAGGCAGCGCCGCGCGCGATCGCTCGCAGATATCAGACGCGCTGCGGCGGGCATGCTCGATCACCGGAGCCATGATCTTCTGGCTGATGGCGTCACTATCGCTCGACGCGATCGGAATCGGCGGGAATGGCTTGACGATCCTGATTGGATTGAGCAGGCCGGTGGCGAGTGCGAACGCCTCATTTCGAGGCCGACGTTTCGCAAGCTTCAGGTTGATTGTCAAAACCGGCTATAGTTCACTGGAGGTCAGACCGCGACGGAGGATACCGATGGAAGACATTGTCTCGCCCAAGCCCATCTCATCATCCGATGTCGCGTGGACAGAATGGTCCGATGTCCCGAACTTCGGCATGCGGTACCGCCACCTGACCATTGCCAGCATGGGAGACGACTATCATGTCGGCGTGGCGATCGAAGAAATCGAGCCGGGCAAGCGAACGGTGCCTGCGCATTATCACCTCTTCGAGGAGGAGCATGTTTACGTGCTGGAAGGCTCGGTCACGGCGCGGATCGGCGATGGCGCTTATGACATGAAGGCCGGCGACTATGTCTGCTTTCCCGCGGGGCAGCGGGTGGGGCACTGCCTCATCAACAACGGCAATGAAGTCTGCCGCTATGTGATGGTCGGCGAGCGGAATCCCAATGAAGTCGTTGTCTATACCGATACAAGCAAAGTCCTCGTGCGTTCCCTGGGAAGGCGCGCGATCTTCGACATGAACGCGGTGCGAGGCTATTGGGATGGCGAGGACACGGGTTTGCCGGCCGGCAAGGCCGCGCCACTGGATGACATCGGCCTTGCCACTGTCGCGCCTTTTACTCCGAAGCTGCCGATCTCGTCGCAGGAATTGGCGTGGGAGACGTCCCATGAGAGCGAGCGGTTCGGCGGGCGGGCAAAGCACATGACCTATGCGGCAGTCGGCCGCGACTATCGGGTGGGCATGCTGATCGAATCGCCAGCGCCCGGCAAACGCCTCGCGCCCAGGCATTACCACATGCTGGAGGAGGAGCATGCGCTGATCCTCGAAGGTGAGGTAACGCTGCTGCTCGGCGATGAACGATACAACATGAAGCCTGGCGACTATGTCAGCTTCCCTGCCGGGGTGAAGGTCCCTCATGCCTTCATGAACAGCGGGTCGGGGCCGTGCAGCTACCTCATGATCGGCGAGCGTACCCCCCATGACGTCTGCGTCTACCCGGATTCCCACAAGATTATGGTCGCCGCATTGCGATCGAAACAGGACATTTTCGATATGTCCGGGGTCAGGAACTACTGGGACGGCGAGTAGCATTGGTCCGTGCCGGCGATTGCGTCCGGTCTCTTTGCATGATTATCATGCGGGCTGGTTTTTGAACGCCAAATGCGTGCGCCGCTTCCCAGGCGGCATCGCTCGCAATATCACTCTTAAAATCGAACGCTTGCAGGAGGAAGACCACAATGGACGCAGAGTCCGGTAAATTCCGTATGATGCACACGATGATTCGGGTCTTGGATCTCGATAAGTCGATCAGGTTCTACACCGAACTGCTCGGCATGACGCTGCTGCGCAGGGACGAGTATCCCGGCGGCAAATTCACCAATGCCTTTGTGGGTTACGGCCCCGAGGAGACGGATTGCGTCGTCGAATTGACGTTGAATTGGGGCCGCGAGGAGCCCTACGATCTCGGCACAGGCTTCGGCCATCTCGCGCTCGGCGTCCGGGATATCTATGCGGTCTGCGCGGCACTCGAAAAGCAGGGCGCCAGAATCCCGCGTCCGCCGGGGCCAATGCTGCATGGCACGACCCACATCGCATTCATCGAGGATCCCGACGGCTACAAGATCGAACTCATCGATCTCGACACGATGGGTTAAAGCATTGAGGGGATCGCGACTGCGCGATCCCCTTTTCGCCCGGGAGCGCTGCCTATGCCTTGCAGACCAGGCGCATGATCGTCTCGATATTGAAGTTGATTCGCTCTTCCAAAGCCTCGGGCGCCATCAGATTGCGCTCGAACACGATCGAGCCTGTGAAACGGTTGGTCAGATAATAATAGTTGATCGCAGCGATCGTGATGTTGAGCTGCACCGGATCAATATCCGGGCGGAACACACCGGCTTCCACGCCGCGCTGTAGGAGCGAAGCCACCATGTTGATGAACTTGCGGCTCAGCGTATGAATGACCTCCGATTTCTTGAGGTGCTTGGCCTTGTGTAGGTTCTCGGAATTGACCAGCGTGATGAATTCCGGATTGGCGAGATAATATTTCCAGGTAAAGCGCACGAGCTTTTCCAGCGCCGCCTTCGGATCGAGGTGATCGAGCTCCAGCTTCTGCTCGGCGGTTCTGATGTCGCTATAGGCCTCTTCGAGAACGCGCTGGAACAGCGTCTCCTTGCTCTCGAAATAATGATAGATCATGCGCTTGTTGGCGCTGGCCTGCTCGGCGATGACATCCACGCGTGCGCCTCCCAGCCCATTCCTGGCGAACTCCTTCTTCGCCGCCGCCATGATGCGCTTTTGCGTTGCCTCCGCATCGCGCGTGCGTTTCTTGGCCGTGGGTGGGGTCGCGATCTGCATGAAGCGTTTTCCGTGGATTGACGAAACGTGACTCTCGAAGCTGCGGGGCTGCCACCGGAAGCGAGCCGTGGGGCAATTATAACCGATTGCAAACGCGGTCATAGGCCCAACCTCTGCGGCAGCGATCCTAAGGTAAATCGATCGGATTGTCATGAGAAAAGTATCTAAAGAGATATTTACAAGGGTCAATCAAAGTACCTTGGAGGCAGCGCTCGGCAGATATTCGTGAACGTCGCCCGTCTGTTGACACAAACGATCTAATCAAGTAACTAGTTAGTGCGTTGATGGCGAACGGTTGCCGTCGGGAGGAGGATCGGGAGGCCCGGTAAGGCCATCTCGAACGACAAGGGAGAGAGATATGTCCTACGTGAAAGAATTCATCGAGAAAGAGAAAATTCGCCGCCGCGAATTCCTGATCGGTACCGCGCTCGGCCTCGGCGGCGTTGCTGCGGCAACCGCCCTCGGCACGAGCCGCGCCACGGCGGGCGAGAACCCGGCCCTGGCCTGGAGCTACCGCGACCGCACCAATCCCTATTGGAATTCGATCGTTTCGGGTGCCGAGTCCTTCGTCGAAAGCCTCGGCAAGCCGAAGTCCGAGCTGATCCACCTGATCCATGACGGCTCGAACGAAAAATGCGTGGCCGACATCAAGGCGCTGCTCTCGAAGACCAATGGCAATGCGGCCATCGCCTGCGACCCGAACGACAGCCCGAACTGCCGCCCGACCGTCGAGGCCGTCAAGTCTGCCGGTGGCCACGTTTTCACCATCTGGAACAAGACCGACGATCTTCATCCATGGGATTTTGGCGACAACTGGGTTGGTCACATGAGCTGGTCCGACCTCGAGCCGACCACCAAGACCGCGACCATGCTGTTCGAAGCCATGGGCGGCTCCGGCGGTGTCGTCGGTCTTGGCGGCATCGCGGCCAATATTCCGGCCATCGAGCGCCACCAGGGCATGATGGAAGCCACCAAGAAATTCCCCAACATCAAGGTGCTGGATTATCAGGCAGCCGATTGGGATACAACCAAGGCCAATGAAATCATGGCCTCCTATCTCACCACCTATGGCGACGACATCAAGGGTGTGTTCTGCGCCAATGACACCATGGCCTATGGTGCGATCGAGGCGCTGCGCGCCGAGGGTCTTGCCGGCAAGATCCCGGTTGTCGCTTATGACGGCGGTGCCCAGGCAATCGAATACATCCTCAAGGATGAACTGCTGGTGACGTGCTACACCGATCCTTATTGGGGTGGCGGCATCGCGCTGTCGCTTGCGCATGCGGCGTCGACCGGCAAATACAAGCCGAGCGACGAGCCCAAGGAACACCGCGAATTCTATGGCCCGACGCTGATCGTGACCAAGGCGGATGCGCAGGCCTTCTACGACAAGCATCACAAGTCGCACCCGGACTACAACTGGGGCGACTATTTCGGCCCGACGAACGGCCAGATCCAGTACAACCGGTACTGATCCCCCAGGTGTGAACGGGAGGGCGTAGAGCCCTCTCGCGATCCGCGAAAGCAGGACGGCAGATGGTTGCACCCGTCTGCCGTCCCCGAAATTCATTCAAAAAGGAGCATGCGAAGGTGGCGAGCGTCTTTGCATTCAACGAAGCCAATCTCCGCAAATGGGCACCCGTTCTGGTGCTACTGGCGGTGTGCATCGGCTTTGGCGTGATCAATCCGAATTTCCTGTCGGTCAGGAATTTCGCCCGCATCGGCGTGCTCGCCGCACCCTCGCTGCTGGTCGCGATCGGCGTGACCTTCATCATTATCATGGGATCGATTGATCTCTCCATGGAAGGCGTCGTCACATTTTCGGCGGTCATTTTCGCGACGATCTTCAAGGCCATGGGCGGCACGCTGTTCGAGGGTTGGCTTGCCATTCCCGCAGCGCTCGCGGTGGGAATCCTGATGGGGCTGATCACCGGCATTGCCCATGTCAAACTCAAGATTCCGTCCTTCATGGCCAGCCTTTCCATGGGCTTTGTCGGCGCAGGCGCCGTCGTCATCCTGACCGGCGGCTATCGCATCACCCTCGATGACCCGCTGTTCCGGTCACTGCTGACGGTGCGTGTGTTGCAGATGCCGCTGATGATCTATTTCGCGCTGTTCATGGTCGCGGTCGCCTGGTTCATCGAGCGCCACACCGTGATCGGCCGCAACATCTATGCCGTCGGCGGCGGCGAGGATCTCGCCAAGGCATCCGGCCTCAATACCGAGCGTATCCGCATTATCGGTTTCGCACTGGCGGGCGTCTTCTATGCGCTGGGCTCGCTGCTGGCAGTCGCCCGCGTCGGCATTGCCGACGGCCAGTCCGGCTCCAATCTCATGTTCACCTCGATCACGGCCGTCGTGGTCGGCGGCACCTCGCTGATGGGCGGCACGGGCGGCGTGCTGAATACGCTGGTCGGCGTGCTGATCGTCGCCTGCATCATGAACGGAATGGTCGTTGTCGGGCTGCCCAGCTACATCCAGAGCGGCGTCCTTGGCGTGATGGTCATCGTTGCCGTCGCGCTGTCGATCAACCGCAAAGCCGTTTCACTGGTCAAATAGGCGCAGAGATGTTCAAGCTTTCCAAGATCGAAAAGTCCTTTCCCGGCGTGCATGCGCTGAAAGGCGTCGATTTCGAAATCCGCAAGGGCGAGATCGTCGGCCTGGTCGGCGAGAACGGCGCCGGAAAATCGACGCTGATGAAGGTCATGTACGGCGCCTATGTGCCGGAATCCGGCGAGATTTCGCTCGATGGCAAGCCCGTGCGCTTCGCCAATCCGCGCGATGCCCAGGACAAGGGCGTCGGCATGGTCTTCCAGGAACAGTCGCTGATCTCCAACCTGACTGTCATGGAGAACATCTTCCTCGGCTACGAGGCGCCCTTCGTCCGCTTCGGGCTGGTCAACTGGAATAAGATGGCAGCTGCGGCGCGCAAGCAGCTCGACAAGGTCAAGCTCGACATCGATCCCGCCACGATCACCTCGGAACTGTCCTTCGCCCAGCGCCAGCTGGTGGAACTCGCCAAGGTTCTGTCCGTCGAGGAGCGCGTCAAGGGCGATCTTGTCATCCTGCTGGATGAGCCCACGTCCGTGCTGGCGCCTGAGGAAGTCGAGATGCTGTTCCAGCTGGTGCGCGATCTGAAATCCCGCGCCTCCTTCATCTTCGTCTCGCACCGCATGGATGAGATCATCAAGCTGAGCGACCGCATCTATGTGATGAAGGATGGCGAGGTCGTCAGCGTCGTCAGTTCCGCCGAGGCTAATGTCGAGGATATCCAGCGCCAGATGGTCGGCCGTGACGTCGATGCCGAATATTACCGGGAGGCCCGTCAGCTCGCCTATCAGCCGGGCCAGCCGCTGCTCGAAGTGCAGGGCATCTCGCGGGCGCTCAGCTACAACAACATCTCCTTCGACCTGCATCCGGGTGAAGTGCTGGCGCTGGTCGGCACCGAAGGCTCCGGCACCGAAGAGATCATGCGCACCGTGTTCGGCATGCTCAGGCCGCATCTCGGCAAGATCCGCGTCGGCGGCCAGCCATTCGACAGCTTCTCGCCGGCCAATGCCGTTGAGCACGGCATCGCCTATGTGCCGCGCGAGCGCAAGGTCGAGGGTATCGCCGCCGGCATGAATGTCTTTGAGAACATCACGCTGCCGCAGCTCGGCAAATATTCGCGCTTCGGCCTGCTGCGCAGCGGCGAGGAGCGGGTTCTCGCCCGGGACTGGATCAGGAAGCTCTCGATCAAGGCCTCGTCGGAGGATGCCGATTGCGGCCGCCTGTCGGGCGGCAACCAGCAGAAGGTGGTGCTCGCCAAATGGCGCAGCGCCGGTTCCAAGATCGTCATCCTCGATCATCCGACACGCGGCCTCGATATCGGCGCCAAGGAAGATGTCTACGAGATGGTCCGCGACATGTGCGCCGATGGCTGCGGCGTGATCCTCGCCGCCGACACGCTGGAAGAGGCGATCGGCCTGTCGCACACCATTCTCGTGATCAAGGACGGCCGCATCCAGGAACGGTTCGAGGGCAGGCCCGGCGCCAAGCCGACGCTCTTCGATCTCGTCCACCATATGGTTTGAGGAGGCCACCATGATCGCGCAGAAGCTCAAGCCCTATTTCCCCGTCCTCACTCTGGTGGCATTGGTAGTCCTGGTTGGCGGCCTGGACCCATCTTTCCTCCGGCCTGCCAATCTGTTGATCGTCGCGGCGGATGTCTCGGCGCTCTTCGTCATGGCGCTTGGCCTGAGCTTCGTCATCTATATCGGCAGCATCGACCTCTCAACCCAATCCGTCGCCAGCATGACCACAGTCCTCGTAACGATCTGGCTGAGCTCGTTCGGCATCGGCGCCGCCGTCATCGCACTCGCGATCGGCGCTGCCTTCGGCGTGCTGTCGGGCTATACCGCGATCAGGACCAGGATACCCACCTTCATTGCCACGCTGGCGATCGGCGGAATCGCCTATTCCGTCGCGCGATTTGCATCGGGGGAAAAGGGCGTCTCGATGATCGAGACAGAGCGCAGCTACTATCTCGGCTGGATGTTCGGCTATTCAGGTCCGATCCCCAACGAGATCATCTGCGCTGGCGTATTGCTGCTGGTGGCGCTGTTCATCGAGCGCAGGACGGTCTTCGGCCGCGTGCTGAAGGCGATCGGTTCCGCCGAACACGCCGCGATCGCGTCCGGAATCCGCGTCGAGCGCTACAAGATCGCGGCCTTCGCCATCTGCGGCTTCCTTGCGGCCTTTTCGGGCCTGATGCTGTCGGCGCGGCTTTCGGGTGGGTCGTCGCTGGCCGCCAACCAGTTCCTGCTGCCGGCCATCGTCGCAGTTTTGGTCGGGGGCACGCCGTTGACCGGTGGGGTCGGTGGCGTGCTCAACACGCTGATCGGTGCGCTGATCGTCGCGGTCATCCGCACCAGCATGGTATTCCTCAACCTTCCCGCAGATGCGCAGCAGATCTTCTTCGGCGTCGTGCTGATCATCGCCATCGCACTGACGCTCGACCGCAGCAAGGTTCTGACGGTGAAATGAGGAGGACCGGACCATGCAGACCATGAAGGCCGCTGTCCTCGTCGCACCGCACAGATTCGAAATCCGCGACGTGCCGGTGCCCGTCATCGGTCCGTCGGACGCGCTCATCAAGGCCGAACGCTGCGGCATCTGCGGCACCGACATGCATATGTTCAACGGCCATTACGCGGCCGACGAGCTGCCGATCATTCCCGGTCATGAATTCTCCGGCACGATTGCGGCACTCGGCGCTGATGTCACGCACCTCAAACCCGGAATGCGCGTCGTCGCCGATATCAATATCGGCTGCGGCTACTGCTTCTATTGCCGCCGCAATGAAATCCTCAATTGCGCCGAAGTCCGGCAGGTCGGCATCTCCCGCGATGGTGGCTTCGCGGAATATGTGTCGGTTCCCGCGCGGCTGGTGATCCCCACAGCGCCCGATGCCGAATTCGACCTGCTGGCCCTCGTCGAGCCCGTCGCCTGCGTGGTGCGGGCGGCACGCAAGGCCGAGGTCCGGTTCGGCCAGTCCGTCGTCATCATCGGGGCAGGGCCGATCGGCAACCTGCATATCCAGATGATGCGACTGGTTGGCGCGGCCCCCATTATCGGCATCGAACCGTCGCCCCGGCGCGCGGAGATGGCAAGGCAGGCGGGTGCCGATGCGGTCATCACCGATCCGGCCACGGCTATGGATACCGTGCTCCGCATGACGGGCGGCCGGGGCGCCGATGTCGTGATCGAAAGCGTCGGCCTGCCGAAGCTCTATCAGCAGGCGCTCACACTCATCCGTCCGGGCGGCCACATCGCCGCCTTCGGCATAGCGGGACCTTCGGATACGCTCGCACTGCCGCTGCTCGACACCGTCCTGCGCGAATACTCGATCAAGGGCTCGGTGGCCGGCATGGGTGAAGACATGCACGACGCCCTGACCCTGGTGACGCATGGCCGCTTCGATCTCCGTGCCTTCCGTGGCACCAGCTACAAGCTGGCCGACATCCAGCAGGCCTTCGAGGACCTGCCGAAACGCCCCGAGGCCCTCAAGATCCAGATCGAGATCGGGCACTGAACAGACACAAGCAGATGCCCAAGGGCATCGCTCCAGAAGAGGTCAATGAGATGGACATGAGCACCGGAACAATCGAATTGCCGAAGCAGGCACGCGAATTTGGCTTCTTCATTGATGGACAATGGATAAAGGCCGGCGACCGCAAGGTGATCGAACGCCGCAGCCCCGCGCATGATGTCGCCGTTACCCGCATCACGCGGTGTACGGTGGATGACGTCAATCACGCTGTCGCCGTGGCGCGGCATGCATTCACCGACCGCCGCTGGTCCGGCCTCTCCGGCACCGATCGCGCCGCCGTGCTCCTGAAGGCGGCCGAGGGCATTCGTGCCCGAGTCGAGGAACTGGCGCTGCTCGAAACCCTGGAAAGCGGCAAGGGCATCAGCCAGTCGCGTGGCGAGGTGCTGGGCGCAGCCGGCATCTACGAATATGCCGCCGGCGCCGCGCGCGCCCTGCATGGTGATACGTTCAACAATCTCGGCGACAACATGCTCGGTCTCGTCACCCGCGAGCCGATCGGTGTGGTCGGGCTGATCACGCCATGGAACTTCCCGTTCTTCATCCTGTCCGAGCGCGTGCCCTTCATCCTCGCCTCCGGCTGCACCATCGTCGCCAAGCCCTCGGAAGTCACCTCCGCAACCACGCTGCTGATGGCCGAAATCCTCGCCGATGCCGGCCTGCCCGCCGGTGTGTTCAACGTCGTGACCGGTAGCGGCAGCGAAATCGGCCAGGCGATGACCGAGCACGACGATATCGACATGCTGTCGTTCACCGGTTCCACCGCCGTCGGCCGCCGTGCGCTTCTGGCTTCGGCCGGCAATTTCAAGAAGCTCGGCCTGGAACTCGGCGGCAAGAACCCGCAGGTCGTGTTTGCCGATGCCGATCTCGACGAGGCGGCCGACGGCGTCGTCTTCGGCATCTGCTTCAATGCCGGCCAGTGCTGCGTCAGCGGCAGCCGGCTGATCGTCGAGAAATCGGTCGCGGCCGACTTCGAGCGCCGAATCGCGGACAAGCTCTCCCGCGTCCGGGTCGGCGATCCGCTCGATCCGAAGACACAGGTCGGCGCCATCGTGACGCAACAGCAGAACGACACGATTCTGTTCTATATCGAAAAGGGCAGCCGAGAGGGCGCGCGGCTCGTCTGCGGCGGTAGCGCGCTAGCGACCGAAAAGGGCCAGTTCATAATGCCCACGGTCTTTGCCGATGTGACGATGGACATGGCCATTGCCCGCGAGGAGATATTCGGCCCCGTGCTCACCATTTCCACCTTCGAGACGTTCGAAGAAGCGATGGAACTTGCCAACGATACTGTCTATGGTCTGGCCGCAAGTATCTGGACCAAGAATCTCGACACCGCGACCAACGCCTTCCGGCGCGTGCAGGCGGGGCGAGTCTGGGTCAATACCACGATCGCGGGTGGGCCCGACCTGCCGATCGGCGGCTTCAAGCAATCGGGCCACGG
>Ga0164290_1002525_pt1 | contig 12261 bp, 14 predicted proteins | sample Micstemetagenome_FD_108782 | JGI IMG/M metagenome (GOLD analysis project Ga0164290, IMG submission 108782) | Contaminated culture microbial community from soil near Moab, Utah, USA - Microcoleus steenstrupii SON62 (Illumina Assembly) | ecosystem: Environmental > Terrestrial > Soil > Soil crust... | reverse complement strand
TTCTCATGACACCGCATATACAGATCATTATGGGGGCGATATGGTTAAACGTGATTCTGCCTATCACCAGGGAACGGTCTGGAGCTGGTTACTTGGACCTTATATTGATGCGATGATGTTGCATATGGAAAAGGGAGAAGCAGCAGTAAAGGCAAAAATGTGTATTCAAAATGTCGCCTATCATCTCAAAGAAGCGTGTATAGGAACGGTCTCTGAAATATTTGATGCAAGGTTGCCGCATGCACCCAGAGGATGTGTTGCACAAGCCTGGGGGGTGGCAGAAATACTACGTGTAATTAAAAAGTATAACATTGATGTTAAGGTATAAAGATTTTCTTTTTATGTCTGGTTCTCATTTGTTGTTTGGTAAAGGCGGCGCTTTAGCCGCCTTTTTTCTTTTACAATAAGTTCTAAAGAAGTGTATGAGCCCTGATCAAAAAATTATGGTATACGGTGCGTACGGCCATATGGGAAAATTTATTGTTGATTCATTACATAAACGAGGATTTGCTCTTATATTGAGTGGCAGAGATATGTCACGACTAACGGCATTGGGGCAATCTTATCCAGTGCACCAACTAGTGGTAGCTGACATGGATAATAGGGCGCTACTTGAGGCTGTAATGTCTGAAACAGCCGTTATAGTTAATTGTGCAGGCCCCTTTCTTGATACTTCTGAATTTCTCGTAGAGTTGTCAATTAGTTGCAACGCCCATTATATTGATATAAGTACCGAACAAATGGCGGTTTTGAATTTGTTTGATAAATATGCTGCAAAAGCAAAAGCAGCAGGTACAGTCGTGCTTCCCGGAGTGGCTTTTCTGGGAGGGCTTGCAGATTTACTTAGTACGGTTGCACATCAACAACTTGAAGACGCTGATGAGATCGCTATCTGGACCTGGCTGAATTTTTGGTGCCCGACCAATGGAACCCGGTTAACAACAATACGAGATAACTATCCCAAGCTAATATGTGAACAGGGACATTTAAGGCCTTTTGAACAAATTAAGACTCCATTGATTTGGCATTTTCCTGCCCCTATTGGCAGTAGAACAATGCTGATCCATCCTTTTTCTGAGGTCGTATCAATTTCAACCCATTTGAAGGTAAAAAAAATATTTACATACCTGAACACAGATTCTTTCAACGAAATTCGTAACACCGAAACTCAAACACTTTTAACCACCAGCACCAATAACGAGTCGTTTCAGAAATTCTGTATGGAAGTGGTGGTTAAAAAACGTGAAAGATTTTGTAATATTTTAGCATACGGGAAGAATCTTCATGCATTTTCAGGAGACATAATTGCTGCAATAACAGAAAGGTTATTGAGTGGAAAGAATATAAAGCAAGGCGTTTGTTCTTTAGGAGAGATATTCGATGCACAGGATTTATTGGATTCAATTCCCGGGTTATGTCTGAGTATGGGCTATGTTACAAAGCCCGAGTTAAATGTGACAAATTTGTATGAGTAAAATTAGTACCTTAATTTTTCAAGGTGGAGATTTTGTGAAGTTTTACAAGCAGAAGTATTTATAACATGGGGCGGGTAGCAGCATTGAATATGGGCGTTATCTTTTGCAACGCATTCTTTGTTGACGCCGGAATGAATATTTTATCTGGATATACGGTTTATGCAAGAGTTATTTATTCGAAATATTAATAAGTACGGGACGCTGACGACCGAAGAACAATTGATTGTATTAACCTTTTTTCAATACAGGACATTTAGGAAAAGACAATATCTACTTCAGGAAGGCGACATTGCACGTTATGAAACCTTTATTCTAAAAGGGGTTACCAGAACTTATGAAACTGATAAGAGTGGACATGAGCATATTGTTCAATTTGGAATAGAAGACTGGTGGGTTGGAGATCTCTATAGCTTTCTGTCAGCGTCTCCAACTCGTTTTAATATTGATTGTATTGAAGATACCTGTGTAATGCAGATTTCGAAAAACAACCTGGATCATTTATATGAGCGTGTTCCAAAAATGGAACGCTATTTTCGAAACCTGTTACAAAATGCATTCATCGCTTCAACGACAAGAGTTTCCTCTATTCTTGTAAAATCAGCTACAGAACGTTACCGTGATTTTCTTGAACAATATCCTGATATCAAACAAAGAATTCCAGATCATTATATTGCATCCTATCTTGGAATTACTCCTCAAAGTTTGAGTCGTATCCGTACTCAGTTATCCATAAAAATAAATAGAATATTACCATAGGGTAATGTTATTATTTACCCTATGGTAATGATCCATTATCTATGTGAAAGTATTTTTGTGTTTCAATTAATGTATCTGTATACAGGGAAAATACCTGTGTGGCTCATTAAATCTGAATTGGTATTAATAGCAAGCAACTAAAATTAATGAGGTAAAATTAACATACAAAGACACACTGGTACATTTTTTTGAACGAAAAGAGAGGGATTAGATCTGCTTGTTCCCATTGATTTTGAACAGATTGGCAAAAGAAATTCTAAACTGTGTAGGTTATAAAGTGTACTCCTGTTTTGTAAAGCGAGTCTTTTTAATCATGATTAAATGAAAAGGTAAAACAGGCCGAATGCTACTCAAAAGCGTCGGTTTTAATAAAGTATTTGTCAAGTTAAAAATAGAATCAAAAATGAAAAAAGGAATGTTTAATCATGCAAATTCTTATGCTCAGTTTATAGCAAGAATTTTTCTCGCACTTGTTATTTTCCCTCACGGGGCTCAAAAACTACTTGGCTGGTTTGGAGGCTATGGTTTTGCGGCAACAATGCAATATTTTACCGAAAATCAGCAATTGCCATGGATCGTTGGTTTGCTGGTTATTATTATTGAATTTTTCGGCCCCCTTTTTTTAATAGTGGGGTATGCTACGAGATTATGGAGCCTGGCTATTAGTGTTGTTATGATTGGTGTGGTATGTACAAATTTCAATCGTTACTTTTTTATGAACTGGTTTGGTAATCAACCAGCAGAAGGCTATGAGTTCTTTTTGCTGGCAATCGGATTATCTTTTTCAATTGCCGTTTCCGGAGCGGGGAAAGTATCGCTATACTATTTATTACACAACAACTATAAGCGTAAGGTATAATTTTACTACATATAACATATTGTAAACAGAGTAGCGCTGCAAAGGAGAAAGTAGTAGGGATTGCTGAAAAAAATGCCTGAAAGAATAAAGAAGGAAATCGACAAAACCAGATAGTAAATCTGTGTATGATTGTATAGTAAAAAATAAAATCAGGCAGAAGAAAGTTCAGGGTCTTACATTTACGAAATCATGTAGTCGATAATGCTTTTTGAATGTATCGAAACTGAATTAAATACAGGGTAGGAAAAGTCAGCCTGACTAAGGAGGAGTGGTGCTTCTGTACAGCCCAATACAATTCCCTGGGCTCCATTTGCAATTAAGGTGTTACAGATATGAATAAAATTAGTGCGCGATTCCTGATTAATAATTCCAATCCCTAATTCGTCTCTTAAAACAGACTGAATATAGTTAAGTGTTTGTTGAGAATCTGGAATAAGAATGTTAATTCCCATTTTTTTCATCTTTTCCTTGTAAAAAGCTAATTGCATTGTGTATTTCGTGCCAATCAACCCTACGGTGCGAATATCATGTAGTAATATTTGTTTTGCAGTTTCTTCAATAATATCGATTATGGGTAGGCCAATTTCGTCTGATAATCTATCGGAAAATAAATGTGCTGTATTAGCAGTTAAAACTATGGCCGATACACCACTATTTTTTAGCGAAAGAGCAGCTCTATATATTTCAGGATAAGCCTGTTCCCACGTTAAATCCTGTACATTTTGAAAGTTTAAAGAATAAATAATCATTTCAGCAGCGTTTACCCCGCCCAATTTATCGTTAATTCCACGGTTGATTAGTTGATAATAATCCATTGTTGATATCCAACTGATGCCGCCAACAAGTCCAATTATTTTCATAAGGCATAATTTAAAATGGAGAATATATTTCGCTGACCATTTTCAATGCTATACTCTTCGGAATGAAAACCGCTTATTTTGCCGTAGTATTGATCCTGCTAAGATTAGCATTTCTGAAGTAAAAAATACTGGAAAATGGCTTTTTTTGTCGGCTGTTAAACAATCGGGATCAGGATGGCAAAGTGCCATATTCAATATCTTTTTCTAAATGATTTTCCTTAGTTGTACCATGTGTTATACTGTAAACTATCAGTTACAGCTATTTGTAATTTGGATTGTTGCCCGACCTGTACTTTTTTCGAACCAATTTATTCAGGATGTGAAACTTCTGGCAGGAATAACATTCTGCAGAGAATAAAACTATTTAACAATTACTTCCGTCAATCCGGCATGCCCTTTTCCATCACGAAGCAGTTTATCAGCTGGAGTTTGCGGATCGTTGGTCCAGTCGCCATCTACAATATATTTAAAAAGGTATCGGCCTGGTTTCAGGTTCAGGCTGCAGGTCCAGCCACCGGGTACTTTTTTTAGTGGTGTTCCAAACATGTTCCAGTTGTTGAAATCGCTCACGATAGAAACGGAGCTGGCATTGTCAAATCCTTTCAGAAAAAAACGGGTATTGCCATTGAGGCTGGGTTCAATACTTATATGATCTCTGCGGGGGAGCAGACTATCGTGCATGGCTACTTTATACATAAGATAGGCAACCATTACTGCACTTTCCTGGAGGTCTTGTTTATTTACATATTCAGCCAGATCGAGGTTGGTATGGTGTACGGCTGAAATATAATTGAGCGGATCCTGTATAAATTGAAATGCGGGAATATTCAGTGCATCAAATAACTCGTGATCTGTCTGGTTGGCATTTTGTAATGTTACCGTACCATTTCCACTGGCTGCAAAAGGAGCCATAAAATTTTCAAATAGCGGTTTTACTGCGCTGTTTCCCTGTGCATAAATGCCCCTGATTTTTCCAGTACCGTTATCAAGATTGAAGTAGGCAGAGATCTTCGAAAAATCATGCTGAGTGCTTCCATTAATAAGGCTACCAACTCTTTTGTCTGTATAAATACGTGATCCGGCAAAGACCTGTTCCTCTCCGCCCCATAAGGCAATACGGATGGTTCTTTTGGGTTTCAGACCTGCTGCTTTTAATAAACGTATGGCTTCCATCATTACAGCCACACCGGCTGCATTGTCTACGGCACCGGTACCGCCGTGCCAGGAATCTAAATGAGCACCCATGATTACCTGCTCATCACGTAATTTTTTATCAGCGCCTGTTATATCTGCTATCACATTCACATTGTATTCAGGATTGAAATTGAATATGGCATCTACATGAAAACGCAGTTTTGGGGTGATGCCTTGTTCAACCAATCTTACCAATCGTCCAAAATGTTCATTGGCAATAACAAACGAAGGCACAGGAGTGATCTCATTAGTTTTTCTATAGGAAGGGATATGGTTATTTCCATCAACATGCAAAATGCCATAAGGGTAATCGCTTGGTTCTATCAGGGCTGCCACACCTTCTTTTTCGCATAGTTGAAAGAAGGCAGTCAATGCTTCACGGCGTTTTTCCTGTGAAGTAATGGCCTGAAGGGTAGAGCGTCTGCTATGGTATCCGATCATCAGGTCGTTGGGATCGGGGTTGTCAGCCGCCAGTTGCAGCTGTTCTTTGGAAATACGCTGCGATGTAATGCTGTGCATATTGTTTACCGGACGATAGCCATCGCACAACAACAGTATGTTCCCTTTTAATGTTCCTTTCAGTGAGGAGATACTATCTATATGTTTCAATACAACCACATCTCCCGTCACCGTTCCTTTTGAACTTTTTGTATAGGCCAGCGGATAGGCAGCAATATGCATATAGGAGGGAGAGGTCATTTCTACATTGAAGGAATTCACTTTCCACCCACGATACTGCTGATCGAATGATTCAAACCATGCGGAATCAACACCATTGATCAATAACTGTTGTTTGGCCCATTGTGCAGATTTGTAATAATTATCTGTACCCAATAAACGAGGGCCGTGAATATCAGCCAGGTTTGTGATAGCAGTTGAAATAACGGACTGCTTAGTAGCAGCCGACTTTATTTTTTCCAATACCAGACTGTCGGGTAGTGATTGTGCCCGAACTTCAAAAACAAAACAACTGAGTATAAAAAGGATGGTCAGTTTAGTGGCAGGTTGCATAGATATTAGTTGAGTTGCCTTGAAGATATTAATACCTCTGCAATGGTGATTCACGTACCATGATTAAATGATTAAAATTAACATGTATGTTCTGCGATTTAACTTTTATCGTGTTCCTGCCCCGGGAATAGGGCTACCTGGTCGTGCAACGAAAAAGACATACTGAACCCAAATCAGTTGTACTACCCTTATATTATCGGGTAATCCGTATATGAGCTTAAGTTTTACCAGAATATATTTGAAGATATAATACTTACTACATAAATGCCACTATAAATCAGGCAGTTATGGTAGGGGATGCATTGAATAATATTTTTGTATTTTTCCAGCAAATGCTATCCCATGATACCCGAAGCAAAATTAAAAATATCACTGCAGGAAATGTCATTGAAGGGAGCACAGATACTTGCACAGAGATCAGAAATTACCTTTGCTCAAGCTTTCCAACAAGCGCAACGGGTAAAAAAGAATTCGAAAGTAAACTGCTTGTCAAAGAAAAGTAGAAAATACACTTAATCTATCAAACAAGTATTTGGGTGCATTCGTATTCTAAATCTTATAGGAGTTACATCAATTCCGTTTTTTATCATTAATGTTTCAGACCATCTGCCTCGACCATATGATTTTGTGGCAAAGGAAATTTGGTTGTTGGGTTGCGATGGGCCAGCTATATATTTTTTTATAGACATTACAACCTGATCCGCATCACTTTTGTAAAAGTCTCCGAGTACAATTGAAGTATTCTTGTCAAAAATTGTTGGCTTGCTGTTTAATAAGATTTTACCACTAAAAGTGTCAAATTCTAATTCATTAAATTCGAATGTTGCAATAGAGAATTTGGTTTCCTGCTCCTTGAATCCGAAATCTTCCAAAGACCAACTTGTATGCCATATGGATTTGGAAACATTACAGGTGTCACCAACAATATCGGTTAATTTATAGGATTTCGTAATCTTCCCATTTTGAAAAAAAGTTAGAACTGAAAGGTTCCCGATAAAATTAGATTCAATAAAATCATCAATAACAACAAGTCGCTGACCATGTTTGAGATTAAAATAGTCATACTGGTATAACCTCGATCCTGAATTGTATATTTTACCTTACCCAACGAGTCTTTTAGCTGCCATTTTTTCTTTGCATACTGGAGTGAAAACAACTTGTTCTCACTTTTAAAGAGTGTAGTTAACCTCTGTTCATCTGCAAAGGAAGTGCTGAAAATAAAAAATGATAATATGAGAGTTAAGATTATTCGCATAGTTGTTTATCTAATTTACAAAAACTATGTGAGTTGAGTAGGTTGATGTGGCGAGTGGATGAAAATAAAAAGGCAAAGATTTTCCTCTTTCCCTTCGTTTCCCGGCCTGTATTATTTTCTTACCGATTCCTGGAGAATCTTCATCAGCTTTCGGATATGAACAGGTGAACAATGATATTCCTTGTTACTACATCCTGTTTATATGAATTGTATCATCGATCTGCAACCGGTATCCCTTTCCATGTACATTTACAATCTGTATCGACGCATCGCCCTCCAGTTTTTTTCTGAGTTTTGATATGAATACATCCAGGCTCCGTCCTACAATCACGCCTTCATCTTCCCATATTTCTTTTTGAAGCCTGTGTCTTTCAATAAGATCGCCCGTAGCATCGGCAAATATTTTCAGTAGTTTATTTTCCTTGGGCGTAAGTTCTGTTGTGATACCAGAAATAGTGATCTGCCTTTTTCCCGGTTCAAATAAAGTATGACCGATCTTCAAAACACCTGCGTTCGTATCTGCTGTTGTACCCCTCGACCGCCTTGTTCTGAGGGGGCGCACAGCCAGTAACCCGATAAAAGCGAAAAGAGATAATCCACCTATCAGGTATGCTTTGGGTATAGGGGTAAAAGCCATGTTCTGAAACCTGATGTTAACAAGGTAACAGGCAGGCGGTTGCCTGCGGCCCAAACAGGGTACGATATTGTTCTGTTTTTGCTGAAAGATGCTATATCCGAATAAAATCTCCTTACCCGAACAGTTCAGCACATTAACGATATAATCTTTTGCAAGCGGATCTTTCTCCAGCGACTGCCTGATGATCTTTACCAGGGAATCTGTTTCAAAACTAAATTCATTTTCAAACCTTATCTGGTATTCATGCGGGGCTATTTCCTGTATGGGTAATACCCTCGAAGTACTGTCGCCCGCATGCAACAGTATCTCATGCCCGATATTCCTCAACAGTATCTGCCGTTTGGCAAGGTCAAAATTTTCATTACCCGTAAAGCCGAACGCTGCACAAATGACTGTACCTGTGAGCAGAAAAAGGAGCGGCAGTATGTAACGCCTCTTCTTTTCAGGATATATCGTATCGTCTTTAATGGTCATTACGCAGAATTTACAATGTTTACACTTTAATTTACCATATTAATAGCATCGAATACAGCAGGTGAAAGTAGTTTGCTCTTTCAAATGTAAACGCTATGATAAATAAAGTCACTACCACTCTTGTATTAATGATGCTATTCCAGACCCTTGCCTGTACACAGCAGTTGCAGCCAGGCTGGCAACTCGATGTTCAAAAAAGCAAAGTTTTGTGGAATACCGGAAAAACGATGGGTGGTCATTACGGTTATTTCCTTTTTCAGTACAGCCATTTAGAGTATTCAGCCAAAGGCGAACCTGTACGCGGAACCTTCTATATGGATATGAATAGCATCCGCACAACGGATAACCCCAAGGAGGCAGACGGAAAAAAGAAGGATGCAGAGTTAAGAGAAAACGATTTTTTTGCATCGGACCAGTATCCAATAGCGACCATGGTTGTAAAGAAAATCACCCGGATTGGTTCATCCACCGACTATACGGTAGCGGGAGAGCTTACCATAAAAGGCATCACTCAGCCAATCGAATTTAGGGCTACCATTATCACAAAAAAGAATACCAGCCATATTACTGCCAAAGTTGACATAGCGCGCCAGTTATGGAATATTCATTCAAAACCACAAACGATTTCTACTGATTTTTTATCAGGCATCAAAGAAAAACTGGTGCCGGATATTCATGTGTCGCTGGATATTGTCATGAATCAATAAAGCTTAATCGGGGGGTAGGGGTTAGAGGTTAGGTGTTTGTCAATAATATATTTTTTCCTCCTAACGCCTAACCTCTAACCCCTAACATCTACCACACCTTTCACTTGCTGATTTTTACGCTTCCATTTGCCGGCTAAAACCTGGATTAATAGGCATAAAAAAAGTTTAAAAGTCATCTTGCAAAAAATATCTCCATAAGCTAAAATTTACAGCGGCTTACAAACTTGAATCGTTGTAGTTAAGGAGTAATGGGTTCTGTATTTTTTGGGAAATGCCTTTTAAATTTATGGCACCATCAACACTTAGATGATCGCAATTGCTTGAAAATCATCGATATACATCTTTTACTCGATTCGTTAATTTCCTTAGCTTTAATATTTCAAATCAATTAATTGTTTAGTTTTGAACTATGAGTGAAAAGGATATAAATAACCTTCTCGAATTGGTTGAATCTCAAAATCAACAAATTGCAAGTCTTACTAAAGAAGAGGCTCTACAGTCATTGGTAGAAGCCGGTATTTTAGAGAAGGATGGTAAATATGCTCAACCTTATCAGGAAATGCTCATTGCCGCAGAGCAATAATTTCTTGTAATTCAATTATCCAGATGTATAACACCAGGCCCGGATTAATGATAGGCTTTCATGGTTGTGATGAGTCCAGGCAACAGGAATTATTGTCAGACCCTTCTAAATTACCTAAATCTGAAGAAGCATTTGATTGGTTAGGCAATGGCATGTATTTCTGGGAAAATAATTACCAGCGGGCGATGAAGTGGGCACTTGATAAACAAAAGCTGGGGAGAATAAAGAAAGCGGCAGTAATTGGAGCAGTGATCGACCTCGGATATTGTTGTGATTTTCTGGATTCGCAGTTTATTCATCTGATTTCTGGTTACCATTCAGCAATGGTAGACACTTATCAAAAAGCTGGTAAAGAAATACCTACTAATAAAGATGCAACTTTGGATACTAATAATGATTTGTTAGTTCGTTTTCTCGATTGTGCAGTGATTGAATTTATGCACAGCAAAATTAAATCGGCAGTAAGAGCTGATATAGATGTTAAGGGATACAGTAATTATAAAATATTTGATTCTCTTAGGGGTGTTTATGTAGAAGGTGCCCCTGCTTTTGATGGAGCAGGTCTGAAATCAAAAAGCCATATTCAAATTTGTGTCCGCAATCCCAATTGCATCAAAGGTTATTTTCTTAAAAGGGAGGAAATTGATTTTGTTGCAGAAGAATTAGCCAGATGATTTTTCCCTTCTTTAAAGTGATGATTTCTTTTATCTTCTAGATTCCGAAACTTTCTTAAAATTTACATAGAGGGCTGTTCTCAAAAGAAAAAGCCCCACATTTCTGTGAAGCTTTCTTCGTTGTCGGAACTGAGTTACGTTCGTTTCAGTTTCAAAGAGATTTATCCATGATTTGTGGATTATTTTAGAGTAATATTTTATTAATCAATCGATTAGAAAAGCATAGGGTGTAAAAAATAATTGAATCAAAATCTTAATCGGTGATTTGCTTTTTGAGAACGTAGTGTTATTCTATTTTATTTATATATTTATTAAAAAAGCAAAATGGAATTTACTGAAAAACAGAGCTTGGTCAGAACTAAAGCAAGTTTATTAGTTGTTTTACCTCTTTTGGCTCCTGGGATATTATACATTTCTGTGTTATCGCAAAATGCAGTATTAACTAGTTTGATTGTATCAGTAATTATCTGTGTAGTTAGCTGGTTTTTTTTGAAAACTATACAATTGATTTTACACGTAAATGAAAGTTGTATTTCTTTTCAAATTAAAGGATTGCAAAGAAAGGAAGAAGTAGTTTTATGGGAAGATATTAAGCAAATTGAAAAGACATCTATTAAACCGCTGAGTCAATTTGGAGGGTGGGGGCTGAGATTCTCACGTTCTAGAACAGGGTATATTTTTGAAGGAGAAGATGGCGTTGAGTTAACTACTGTTCGTAACAATATATTTGTGATTACTATAAGAGATACCGAATCTTTTTTTACTACCATTTCTTTCTTTCAAGCGAGGTTAAATAAATAGGTTATTGAGTTAGTTTGGTATTTACTATCTAAAAAAGTTAAATCTCTGAAGTATTTGTGTCAACTATGTGTGAACTAAAAAGAAAAACCGCCATAAGTATAAGACTTACAGCGGTTTATAATTTGGATTGTTGGCGGAACTGGTTTATTTTCAAGTCACTTTATCAATGACTTAAACCCATTATGTATATTAACTGCATAGAACACACTATAAGGTAGGGTTTCAAAAACTTGTTTGTTTACAACGCCAATAGCCCCTATAAAATAGAGGTTAAATGCAATTTTTCGAACCGGTAGCTGATGAATAGGCACCGGTTTTTTATGCATAATAAGCCAGGAATACTTGGCTAATTGGTTGGTTTAAATTTCAGGTTGTACTTCAAGATTTGGAGGGTACGTAATATGTAAACGAACACCAGCGTGCTAATCTGCCCGCGTCGAGATGTGACCGAAATCACGCGGCTTGATCGACCCGCAACGATTCTACCACCTTGTATTTTTCTTGTCAACGCCCCGTAACAACCGAAGGGGGCTTTGACAAGGAAAATGTATCTATCAAGAAATTTCCTACGTCTGGTATTGGTCTCTTTCCGCACGTTCGTGTTTGAGCCTATCCACTACTTTATTTACGATCTGCTGCACATCATACTTGATCTGAAAGAAATTATCCTGGATCTCCTGTGGCGTTATGTCATAGACCACAGGTATTTCCTTGAAACCTTTCATCTCCGTATTGATTGCCTTTGTATCCTGAACAATCTCCGCATGGAACATCTTCAGCTTAATTTTGTCATCCGGATTATCTGCTGTCATGCCGACAAACTCACCCGAAGAAAGGGCTGCAATCTTTGATGCCGGTATTGCATGATCCATTTGAAAAGATTTACTGATGCTGGTATCATTACGGTTAATGCTCATGCTATTCCGTTGCTGGACGATCTTGCCAAAGCGTTCTGATAAAACTCGCGCAGTATCT
>Ga0164290_1002524_pt1 | contig 12275 bp, 11 predicted proteins | sample Micstemetagenome_FD_108782 | JGI IMG/M metagenome (GOLD analysis project Ga0164290, IMG submission 108782) | Contaminated culture microbial community from soil near Moab, Utah, USA - Microcoleus steenstrupii SON62 (Illumina Assembly) | ecosystem: Environmental > Terrestrial > Soil > Soil crust... | reverse complement strand
CGACTGGCCGATCGAACAGCGGGGCAAAATGCCTCGCAACCGGCGAAGGCGCGGCTCGATTGCCATTCAAAAAACCCCCACGCCCCACTCGCGCCTAATGCCGGCTTCCGTGCAAAGCCCTCCCACAAGGGGGGAGATCACATGGCCGCTTGGCCTTTGCCAACCTGCAACGCCAACGATTGGCGAAAGTCGCGATGAAAGCCGATCTCCCCACCGGTGGGGGAGATGGCCGGCAGGCCAGAGGGGGGCGCGAAGGATCACCACGTCATCAGCATGCAGAACGCTTTAGATCGGCGGAGCACTTCATGGACTTCACACCGGACCGCCCTGCCCTTTTCATCAATCCCGACTTCCGCCCGATGGCCGGCCCATCTCGCTCCGTCATCGACCCCGCCACACTGGAAACGGTCGGCGCGATAGCCGCGGCGGACGCCGCCGAGATCGACGCCGCGCTGTCCGCCGCGACCGCGGCCCAGGCATCGTGGAAGCGCCTCGACGCCAAGACGCGAGCCAGACATCTGCACGCGCTCGCCACCGCCATCGAGGCTGCGGACCTCGCCTGGTGTGCCGAGCTGATGGTGCGGGAGATGGGCAAACCTTATCCCGAGGCGATCGGCGAGATCGCCAATTGCGCGCCGGTCTTCCGCTATTATGCCGAGATGGCGCGCGACGAGGCCGGCAAGATCGCCGGGACCACGCAGGCCGGCTCTTTCCAGTTCGCCCGCTACGAGCCCTACGGCGTATCCGTGCACATCATGCCGTACAACTTCCCGGTCCTGCTGATGTGCTGGACGGTCGCCGCCTCGCTCGCCGCCGGCAATGCCTGCATCGTCAAGCCGGCGGAGGCGACGACGCTGTCGACCCTCGAATACATGCAGGTCTTCCGCTCGCTCCCGCAGGGGCTGGTCTCGTGCCTTCCCGGCGGCGCGGCGACCGCACAGGCGCTGATCGCGTCCGAGCGCACGCATGCCGTCGCCTTCACCGGTTCGGTCGTGGCCGGCCGCGCGGTTGCCGTCGCCTGCGCCGAGCGCATGAAGCCATGCGTGATCGAGGCAGGCGGCTCCGACCCGATGATCATCTCGAAGCATGCGCCGCTCGAGGTCGCCGCCGCCGGCGCCGTGACGGCGGCTTTCCATTTGTCGGGCCAGGTCTGCACCTCGGCCGAGCGCTTCTTCGTGGTCGATGCGGTGCATGACCGTTTCGTCGAACTGTTTGCCGAGCGGACCCGCGCACTCAGGATCGGCAGCGGCATGGGCAAGAGCGAGATCGGGCCGTTGGTGAGCGAGGCGGCGCGGGCCAAGGTCATGCGCCTTGTCGACGACGCCGTCGTGAATGGCGCGCAAGCCGTGACCGGCGGGCGCGTCCCGCCCGCGCACAATGTCGGCTGGTTCTACGAGCCGACCATCCTCACCGGCGTCCGACCCGATATGGCGATCTGTCGCGAGGAATGTTTCGGACCGGTGGCCGCGATCTGCCGCGTCGCCGATTTCGACGAGGCGGTGAGGCTCGCCAATGACAGCCCGTTCGGGCTCGGCGCTTCCGTCTTCACCACTGACCTTGCCGAAGCCATGGAAGCTGCCGAGCGGCTGGAGGCCGGCATGGTCTGGGTCAACAACCCGCTGATCGACAATGACGCCCTGCCCTTCGGCGGCTGGAAGGCTTCCGGCCTCGGCCGCGAGCTGGGGCGGCAAGGGCTAGATGCATTCCGCCGCTCGAAAATGGTGATCATCGATCACAAGCCCACGATCCAGGAGTGGTGGTATCCGTATCCGGACGCGTGGTTCCGCGAGGCGGGCGGACGGAAGCATACTTGAAGAGTGTTTGACGTGCGTAATTGGAATCGGTCAGCGCGAGGCGCCCCCCTCTGGCCTGCCGGCCATCTCCCCCACAAGGGGGGAGATCGGACGGCCGCTTTGATTTCGCCACCCTGCAACCTTGGAGATTGGCGAAGGTTAAGGTGACAGCCGATCTCCCCCCTCGTGGGGGAGATGGCCGGCAGGCCAGAGGGGGCGCGAAGGATCGCTACGTCGAAAAAGGGAAAAAGGGGAGAGCGCTCTAGCTTTTGAGATGGCACCCGGCCTTCCGTTTCGCCGCCAAGTACTCATCGATGAGCTGTCGATACCGCGTCGGTCCGAAGCTTGGAAAATGCCCGCCGTGCACCACAGACACGGCCAGCCCGCGCATGCGCTCCAGCGTCGCCACATACTCGTCGACCACACTGTGATACGCATCGTCGATCAGCGGGCCGTCATAGACGATATCGCCCGAAAGCAGGATGCCGCTCGCCTTCTCGAACAGCGCAATGCCGCCCGGCGAATGGCCGGGCGTGTGCACCACCTCGAAGGCCCGATCCCCGAGATCGACCACGTCGCCATGCTCCAGCACCCGCCCAGCCGGCGCGGCTGGAATCCGGTACTTCGCCGCGTCCCAGCCTTGCGGCAGACAATCGAACATCTCGTCGGTGGCGTAGCGATCGGCGAGCGTCCATTCATTGCGCGGGTCGGCCAGGATCTGCGCTTCGGCGCGGTGCACACATCGATCGGGAAATTCGTGATGGCAGCCGATATGGTCGAAATGCGTGTGGCTGGCGACGCAGACCAGCTTGCGCTCGCTAACCAGCGCGACGTGCCGGCTGAGGCTGACATGGCCAAGCCCGCTGTCGAACAAAAGGTCGCGGTCGCGGCCGCGCACATGCCAGATGTTGCAGCGGAAGAACGGCTTTATCCACGGCTCGTGGATGAGCGTCACGCCGTCCGCCATGCGGATCGTTTCGTACCAGCTCTGATGTTCGATGACCGGCGTCATGTCATTTCGTCAGCAGGATGATGTCCGTAGCCTGGCATGAAACCGCAACGCCGTCGCCGGCGCGCAGCGCAGCCGTGGCCGGCGCCTTGGCAATGAAGCGCAGCGCGGGATCGAGGCTGGAGGTCGCGAGCACACGCTTGAAGCTGCCCTGGAACACGATTTCGGCCACGCTCGCCTCGCCGAGCGGGACGGACCAGCCCGGCACAAGCCCGCTGGCCCTCGGGAGCCCGCTCCCCCTGCTTGTCTCCGGAGCGTCGAGCCGCAGATGCTCCGGCCGGATGGCCAGCGTCACCTTGCCGCCGACCGGCCCTTCATATGGCAGATCGATGCCGCCAAGCGAAGTATCGACCACGCAGCGTTCCGTTCCGCCGTCGATGACGGTGCCGGCGACAAGCGTGCTCTCGCCCATGAAGCCCGCGGAGAAACGCGTCGCCGGCCGCATGTAGACGCGCTCCGGTGGCCCTTCGTCCTCGATACGGCCTTCATTCATGACCACGCACTGGTCGGCCAGGGCCATCGCTTCTTCCTGGTCGTGCGTGACATGGATGAAGGCGGTGCCGACCCGCTTCTGGATCGCCTTCAACTCGTCTTGCATCTGCCGCCTGAGCTTCAGGTCGAGCGCACCGAGCGGCTCGTCGAGCAGCAGCACGGCCGGCTCGACCACCAGCGCGCGGGCGAGCGCCACACGCTGCCGCTGGCCGCCGGAAAGCTGGTGCGGCCGCTTGTTGTAGGCGTCCGCCAGGCCGACCAGCGCCAGTGCCTCGCGCGCGGCCCGCGCCCGCGTCCCTCCGTCGACGCCCCGCATGCGCAGGCCGAAGGCGACATTCTTGCCGACGCTCATATGCGGGAACAGCGCATAGTCCTGGAACACGGTGGTGGTCGGGCGCTTCGCCGGCGGCATCGTGGTGCAGTCACGGCCATCGATGATCACCTTGCCTTCCGAAGGCTCGACGAAGCCGCCGAGGATCGAAAGCAAGGTCGTCTTGCCCGAGCCCGAAGGTCCGAGCAGCACCGTGTAGCTGCCTGCCTCGACGGACAGCGACACATCCTTCAGCGCGGCATGGTCGCCGAAGCGGTGCGTGACGTTGAGAATATCGACCAGGCTCAACTCCGCCTCCGGCGCAACAGCAGTAATTCGAACAGGATCGCAAAGACGATGGAGACGCCGAACACCAGCGAGCCGACCGCATTGGTCTTCGGGTTGAGGCCGGAGCGCAGCAGGTTCCAGATCTCGACCGGTAAAGTGGTGTCGAAGCGCGTGAGCAGGAACGAAATCACGAACTCGTCCCAGGAGAAAGTCATGGACAGGAAGAAGCTGGCGAAGAGCGCCGGCCACATGACCGGCACGGTGATCAGCAGGAGCACTTTCCACTCCGAAGCGCCGAGATCGCGTGCGGCGCGCTCGAGCGTGATCTGGTGGTCGCCCATCTGGCTGTAGATGATGGCGAAGCAGAGCGGCAGGTTGATCACGACATGGCCGATGCCGGCCGCGAGCAGCGATTTCGGCACGCCGGCCCAGTTGAACAGCACCAGCAGCCCCATGCCGATGATCAGATAGCTGACGGTGAGCGGCAGCGTGATCAGCCCGCGCAGCAGCGCCGCCTTCGGCAGCAAAAAACGCGCAAATCCCCACGCGGCGAGAAAGCCGAGCGCGGTGGCGAGCAAGGAGGAGATGACCGCGACCAGCACTGAGTTGCCAAGCGCGGCCGTCAGCCGCTGATCGGCGAGCACCGCATCGTACCAGCGCAGCGATGGGCCGGTGAAGGGCGGGATCGGGAAAGACGTTGCCTGCAGCGAAAACAGCACCAGCACGACGACCGGCAGGAAGATGAAGCCATAGACGGCGAGCGCGTAGAGCAGCGTGGCGAGCCTGGAGAGTGCGCGCATGCTCAGGCCCGCTCGATCTTCAGCCAGCGGGCCGAAACGAGGTAGGCGACGGTGACGACGACCATCAGCAGGATCGACAGCGCCGAGGCCGAGGCGAAGTCGCCGCGCCGCCCGATCTGCAGCATGATGAGCTGCGGCATCAGCAGCTCGTTGTTGCCGCCCAGGATCTGCGGCGTGATGTAATCGCCGATGGCGAGCACGAACGTCAGGAACGCGCCGACCATGATGCCGGGCAGGGTGAGCGGCAGGATGACGTGGACGAAGGTCCGCACCGGCCCGGCGCCCAGATCGGCGGCGGCCTTGCGATAGCTCGGGCCGAGCTGCTTGAGATTGGCGAAGATGGTGAGCGTCAGCAGCATGACGAAGAAATGCACGAAGCCGATCACCGTCGCGAGCCGCGTGTTGGCGAGCTGCACCGGCTCGGAAAAGATGCCGACCCCGGTCAGCGCATCGTTCACCACGCCGTTCTGCGCCAGCACCAGCAGCCAGCTATAGGAGCGCACGACGTAGGAGGTCCAGAACGGAAGCACGGCGAGCATCAGCGCGAGCCGCTGCCAGCGCTCCGGCACCCGTTCGGCGAGGATCCAGGCGAAGGGATAAGCAAGCAGCACCGAGACGATCGTGACGATCGCCGTCACTTCGAGCGAATTCACCATCGCCTGCCAATAGCTTGGATTGGCGAAGAACTGCTCGTAGTTGGCGAGCGTGAAAACGCCGTTCGCGTCGGTCAGGCTGTAGACGCCCATGGCGATGAACGGCGCCACGAAGAAGACCAGCGTCCACAAGAGCGCCGGTGACACCAGCGCCCAGCGCAGCGTTCGGTCGTTTGTGTTTGTCACGACGTCCCCGATTATCGATCTTCTCCCCGTTCTACGGGGAGAAGATGCCGGCAGGCAGATGAGGGGCGGCGCTGAGTTCCAAAATTTCAGCGCTGGCCCGCATCCGACCTCGCCTTCGACGCATCGACAAATTCACGACCCGAACTGCGGCTCGGCCAGCTTCTCTCCGTGAATGGGGAGAAGGAAGCCCTCAATTCTGCAGCATCTCGGTCCAGACGTCCTGCATCTTCTTGTCGAGATCGCTGTCCGGCGCCGGATAGGGCTGGGCGCGGGCGAGGAAGCTGCCCTGCTCGTCGAAGCGCAGCGTCTTCTTCTCATCGTCCGTCAGCGCCGCCTTGGTGTTGGCCGGCATGCCCCAGTAGCAGGAGGAGGTGGCGAGCCGGGCCTGGCCCTCTGGCGAAAGCACATACTGGATGAATTTCAGCGCCATTTCCTTGTTCTTGGAATCGGCGAACATGGCGAGCGACTGCGACCACAGCACCGCGCCTTCCTTGGGTATAGAGAAGTCGAGGGCCGGGTTTTCCTTGGCCAGCCCTGCCGTCACCCATTCGCCGCCGCCGACCAGGATATCCACCTCGCCCGTGGCGAGCGCGGTCTGGCTGGCGACCACCTCGCCGACCAGCTTGGCGTTGGCTTTCATCCTCAAAAGCACGTCCTTGAGCGCCGGCAGGTCTTCCTCCGTCAGCTGCGACGTCTTCTTGCCGATCGCCAGCGCCGCCATGCCCATGACCGGCAGATAATAGTCATAAATGGCGATGCGGCCCTTGTATTTCGGGTCGGTCAGCGCCGCCAGCGACTGCATGTCGGCGACGTCGACCTTGTCCTTGTTGAAGCCGATCGTGTTGTAGCCGAACTTTTCGGTGATCGCGTAACGCTTGCCGTCGATCACCGTCTGGCCGTCCATCTTCACTTCCGCAAAGAGGTCGGCAAAAGGCAGTTGGTCTTCCGGCAGGGGCTCGAACAGGCCCCTGTCCACCCCGCGCGGCACGTCGATGGAATCGATCACCATCACATCCCAATCGCCCGGCTGCGACTGCTCGACCAGCGCCAGGCCCGCGCCGGTGCCTTCGAATTCCTTGACATTGACCTTGATGCCGTTCGCCTCCTCGAAAGGCTGCAGCAGCGCGGGATCGGCATGATCGCACCAGATCAGCGCGTTGAGGTCGGCGGCGAGCGACGCGGTGGATGAAAGCAGGAAGGCGAGAAGGCCGGCGGCAGCACCGCGGCCCGAAAAGTTCAGTCTGGCGGACATGCTGTTTCTCCCATTGTTTTCAAAAAACTGAACCAATTATAAAATTGAGTCAATTCTAAATTCGTGGCAGACAGAGCGAATGAGCGGATTGCGTGAACGCAGCAAGGCTGACCGCGACCGCCGCATCGTCGAGGCGGCGGCGACGCTGTTTCGCGAGGCCGGTTACGAGGGCGCAAAGATCGAGGCGATCGCTTCCGCCGCGCAGGTTTCGATCGGCACGATCTACAATTATTACCGCAACAAGGGGGACCTGCTCGTCGCCATCGTCTCGATGGAGGTGAACGAGGTGCTGAATGCCGGGCGCGGCGTGGTCGCCGAGCCGCCGGAAAATGTCGGCGATGCGCTCGATACGCTGATCGGCATCTACATCGAGCATTCGCTCAACTATCTGAGCAAGGAGATGTGGCGGCAGGCGATGGCCATCTCGACGCAGCAGCCCGACAGCCCGTTCGGCCTCACTTACACCGCGCTCGACCGCGCGCTTGCCGGCCAGATCTGCGCCCTCATCGAAAAGCTGCAGGAGCTCAAGCTGGTGAAACGCTCCGCCGACGCCCGCTCGCTCGGCGAGCTCGTCTTCAACAACATGAACATGATGTTCATCGAATTCGTGAAGCGCGACGGAACGACGATCGCCGAATTGCGCGGCGCGATCAGAAGGCAGAACCGCGTGGTCGTTGAGGCGGTTGGGAGTTAGGCGGCCGCGCTTTCTGGTTCGCAGCGGTCCTTCGCGCCCCCTCTGGCCGGCCATCTCCCCCACGAGGGGGAGATCGGCTGTCCCCCTCACTTTCGCCAACCATGAACGCCGCAAGGCAGCGAAAGCGGCGAAGCTGCTAATCTCCCCCCTTGTGCGGGAGATGTCCGGCAGGACAGGGGGGCGCCTCGCACCAACCGTTTTCGGTCATTTGGAACGTGTTATCCGACCGCCACCGCCGATCCCATCCGCCGCGTGGCAACCCGCTCCAGCGCCGACAACCCGTCGTAGATCAACACCGCGAGCAGGCCGACCACCAGGCCGCCCTGCAGGATGAAAGCCAAATTGTTGGTGAGCAGGCCGGCGATGATCACCTCGCCGAGCGTCTTTGCCGCCACGGTGGAGCCGATCGTGGCAGTGGCCAGGCTGATCGTGACCGACAGCCTGATGCCGGCGAGAACAACCGGCAGCGCGAGCGGGAGCTCGACGCGGAAAAGCCGCTGGCGTCCGGTCATGCCGGCCCCCTGAGCTGCTTCGATTACCGGCCTCGGTAGCGTGGTGAGCCCGGTCAGCGTGTTCTCGAAGATCGGCAGCAGGCCGTAGAGAAAGAGCGCGATCAGGGTCGGCCACTCGCCGAAGCCGACGGCGGGAACCGCAAGCGCCAGCACCGCGACCGGCGGAAAGGTCTGCCCGATGTTGACCAGGCTGCGCGACAGCGGCAGGAATTCTGCACCGGCCGGACGCGTGACGAGGATGGCGAGGCCGACGGCGACGAGGATTGCCGCAAGCGTCGCGATCAGCACGGTGCGCAGATGCAGCAGCGTCAGCGTCAGCAGGCTTCCCTGGTTGTAGATCGCCGGCGCGTTGTTGCGGGTGAGCGGGCGGAAGACCGGCTCGAACCAGTCGGGCTCGATCAGGAAGGCAGCGAGCACGATGAGCGCCGCGGCCCGCAGGACGGTGGCAAGCCTCATGCCGCCGGCCTTGCCGCACGCTTCACCAGCGCCTCGACGGTCACGCGCCCGATGACGGTCCCGTCGGCCGCCGCGACCGGCACGGCCGGCCTGCCTGACCAGAGAAGCTCCGCCAGCGCCTCGCGCTGCGAGGCAGTCGCTGGCATGGCCTGGCCTTCGGCAGTCCCGGGCTCCACGGCATCTCCCACCGGACCAAGCGAAAGCAGGCGGAACGGCCGTTCGCCGGCACCGACCAGGGTTTCGACGAAAGCGCTTGCCGGACGGGCGAGGATCTCGGCCGGACGTCCGTGCTGCAGCAGCCGGCCGGCGTCCATCACGGCGATATGGTTGCCGAGATGAATTGCTTCCTCCATGTCGTGGGTGACAAGGACGATCGTCGTGCCGAAGCGCTTCTGGATCGCCAGCAGGTCATCCTGCGCCTTGGCGCGGATGACCGGGTCGAGCGCGCCGAACGGCTCGTCCATCAAAAGCACGCTCGGCTCGGCGGCGAGCGCTCGCGCGACGCCCACGCGCTGCTGCTGGCCGCCTGAAAGCTGGTGCGGATAGCGCGGCGCAAACAGGGCCGCGTCGAGCTGGAAAAGCTCGAGCAATTCGGTGACGCGCGCATCGATACGAGCCTTGTCCCAGCCGAGCAGCACCGGCACGGTCGCGATGTTCTGGCCCACCGTGCGATGCGGAAACAGGCCATGGCCCTGGATGGCGTAGCCGATGCGCCGCCGCAGCATATGCGCCGGCTCCGACCGGTTGTCCTGCCCGTCGATGCGGATCGTGCCCGAACTCGGTTCGACCAGCCGGTTGATCATGCGCAGCAGCGTCGTCTTGCCGGAGCCGGATGTGCCGACGACGACCGTGATCGTGCCGCGCTCTATCGTAAACGACACGCCGTCGACCACCGTCTCGTCGCCATAGTTCTTGCTGATGTTTTCGATCTCGATCATGCGGCCCTGCTTCGATCCGTAATTTCGATGATGGCGTCGAGCACGACGGCCGCGGCGAAGGCGAGCGCCACGGTCGGCACGGCGCCGAGCAGGACGAGGTCCATCGCCGTCTGGCCGATGCCCTGGAAAACGAACACCCCGAAGCCGCCGCCGCCGATCAGCGCGGCGATCGTGGCCAGTCCGATGTTCTGGACGAGGACGATGCGGATGCCGGTCAGGATGACGGGAAAGGCGAGCGGCAGCTCGACCTCAAGAAGCCGCTGCCGGTCGGTCATGCCGACGCCGCGCGCGGCATCGTCGGCCTCGCGCGGCACGCCGGCGAGGCCGACGACCGTGTTCGCCACCACCGGCAGCAGCGAATAGAGGAACAGCGCCACGAAGGCCGGCGTCATGCCGATGCCGCGAATCCCGAGCGCAGCCGCTCCCGGCACATTGGCCGCGATCCAGGCAAGCGGTGCGATCAGGATGCCGAACAGCGCGATCGACGGAATTGTCTGGATGATGTTGAGCGCGTTGAGCACGCCCGTCCTCAGCCGCGACGCGCGATGGCAGACGATGCCGAGCGGCAGCCCGACGAGTGTCGCGGCGGCAAGCGAGCCGAGCGCCAGCACGAGGTGTCGCCCTGCCTCGGCGCGAAAACTGTCGGCGCGGTTTGCGTACTCCTTGAGGATCGACAGCTCGTCCCAGGCGCCCGAGGCGAAGATCACGCCGACGCCGAGCGCCGCGAGCGCCAGTGCGGCGATGCGTACCGAGGGCGGCGGCGCCAGACGCGTCAACGCATCCGCGGCAAGCAGCGAGAAGGCGAAGACGAGCAGCCAGAAGCCGTACGCTGGAGAGACACGCGCAAAATTGTTGTCGGGCGGCGTCAGATGCCCGCCGGCGAGACCGATCAAAAAAGCAAGCGCCAGCAGCGCCCCTGCCCCCGCGGCGAGGCGGAGCGCCGGCGCCTTGACGAAGAGCGCCACCGCCGCTGCAGCAGCGATGGCGAGAACGAGGAGGATGGCAGCCCAGCCTGGCAAAGCCGCGGTCGCCGCGACAGCCTCACCGGGGACGATGCGGTTTGCCCGGGCCGTGGCGAACGGCGCTGCAAGCAGCCCCCAGGCCGCCAGAAACGCGATCACCGCGCCGAGCTTGTCGATCCGAAAGGACATCCCGTTGCACCTGCGCGTCGCGAGCCAGGCGGGAACGGGCGGCTTCCACCTTCCGTTCCCGCCACGCTCGTCGGCAGATGCTATTTCAGGAAGCCGTTCGTCCTCAAGAAGTCCTCGGCAACTGCCTTGGCAGGCTCGCCGCCCACCTGCACGCGCCCGTTGAGTTCCTGCAGCGTGACCAGATCGAGCTTTTCGAAGACCGGTTTCAAAAGCGTCTCGATCTGCGGGTTGGCCTTGAGCACCTCTTCCCGGATGATCGGGGCCGGCTGGTAGACCGGCTGCACGCCCTTGTCGTCATCGAGCACCACCAGCCCGGAGGGTGCGATGCCGCCATCCGTGCCGTAGACCATGGCGGCATTGGCGCCGCTGGTGCCGTTCGCGGCAGCCGCGATGGTGGCTGCCGTGTCGCCGCCCGACAGCGTGATCAGCTGCTCCGGCTTCAGCGTGAAGGCGTAAGCCGTCTGGAAGGCGGGCAGCGCCGCAGCGGAGTTTACGAACTCGGCGGAAGCCGCAAGCACGACCTCGCCGCCGCCCGAAACATATTTGCCGAAGTCCGACAGGCTCGCCAGCCCGTTCGGCTCGGCCACATCCTTGCGCAGCGCGATCGCCCAGGTGTTGTTTGCCGGCGAGGGCGTGAGCCAGACGATCTTGTTGGCGTCGTAATCGAGCTTCTTGGCTTCTTCAAAGCCCTTGGCGGCATCCTTCCAGAGCGGGTCGTCTGCCTTTTCGAAGAAGAAGGCGGCATTGCCGGTATACTCCGGGTAGATGTCGATCTCGCCGGCCGTGATCGCCTGGCGCACCACCGGCGTGCCGCCGAGCTGGATACGGTCCGTCGTGGCGATGCCATTGGCGTTGAGCACCGCCAGAATGATGTTGCCGAGCACGCCGCCTTCGGTGTCGATCTTCGACGACACGACCACCTGCGCGCTGGCCGCTGTCGCGGCGACGCCGAGCACGGCCGCCAGCGCGAGCATCTTGATGCTGTTTTTCATCTTTGGGATTCCTGTGTGGGGGAGGTTTTCCGATCGTTCGATTTGAGCAGTTTTCATCCTCGTGTTCCCGGCACGCGCTTCCAAAACAAGCGCCCTTCTTGGAAACGCGTTCCGCCGCGCCCGAAGCATAGATAGGCGCAGGTCGGCGGCAGCCAAGAACTCAGCCTCGGACAAGTTACAGCCCGTACCGCATCCTGGTGGAGGCGGTGGGGGAGTTAAACAGGTTGCCCTGGCTTCTGAAGGTCGGCGGACTTCCAGACGGTCTCCGCCCGGCGGCTCTGCTTCTGCGAAACCGCAACGGCCGCGATTGGCGAAAGTCGGAATGCCAGCCTGCCTCCCCACCTGTGGGGGAGATGGCCGGCAGGCCAGAGGGGTGCGCCTCGCGCCGGCCAGCTGGGTTCGTGCGCCACTCGCGCATGACGCTTGTCGATGGCGAGGCGCAGTCATGCGACATGAGAACCATGGCTGGCAACATTGATCGAGCGTCGCCGCCAGCAAAAAAGGCGGCGCCTGAGCGCCGCCCTTATCTGGTGCAGACTGGCTGCTTGTTAACCGCCAGACCACGATCTCTGAAGAGCCGATTATCACCCCAACATTTGGCCGTGGTCAAGCGGCAACTAATCGTCTTGTCGGTAGCACATGAGTTGTCCGGGTTAGGTAGCACAGGAGTTGTCCGGTTTTCTGTTTCCGCGAGGAGACGGGCGGATGAACCGGACGACGTGGCTGCAGGACCGCAGGATGCAAAAGTT
>Ga0164290_1002523_pt1 | contig 12295 bp, 14 predicted proteins | sample Micstemetagenome_FD_108782 | JGI IMG/M metagenome (GOLD analysis project Ga0164290, IMG submission 108782) | Contaminated culture microbial community from soil near Moab, Utah, USA - Microcoleus steenstrupii SON62 (Illumina Assembly) | ecosystem: Environmental > Terrestrial > Soil > Soil crust... | reverse complement strand
CCCAGGCCAGCGTGGTGACCGTGTTGGAAAAGGGGCCGTGCGGGTCCAGCACCGGTGGCGGCCAGCCGCGCCAGGCCTCAGCGAGGCTTGAGCTGGAGGAGATAGGCGGTGACATCGCGGGCTTCCTGGTCGGACATGGGAATGGCCGGCATGGCGCTGCCGGGCGCCGTGGCGGGCGCGTTGCGGATGAACTGCATCAAGGGGCCGGGCTGGTTGGGCAGGCGCCCGGCGATCAGGCCCTGGGCGCCGAAGCCCTCCAGCGACGGCCCGAGGCCCCCGCGCGGCCACTTCACGTCGGGGAAGCGGTGGCAGGCCACGCAGCCCTTGTCGGCGACCAGCTGGCGGCCGCGCGCCACATCCGCATCGCCCAGCGTCGGCGTGCGGTCGGGCGGGCCGTCGCAGCCGGCCAGGGCGGCCCAGCCCAGCGCCAGCCACAGGGCTGGCGCATGTCTTGCCGAAGGCCGGCGTTCAGCCGCCATGACCGCCATGCCCCTGCGCGCCCGCCACTGCCTCGCCCTGCTCGGCTGCCTGCTGGCCGTCGCCTGCACCGACCGCATGCGCCCCAGCGACGACCGCTGGAGCCGTGGCGGCGAACTCATCGCCATGAGCGGCGGCGAGGCCGGCGCCCGCCATGCCTGCGTCAGCTGCCACGGTGCCCGCGGCGAGGGCAACGGCTTCGACGCGCCTCGCCTGGCCGGCCTGCCCGCCGGCTATCTGCAGAAGCAGCTGGAGGACTATGCGGCCGGGCTGCGCCCGCATGCGCTGATGCGCGACGTGGCGCGCTTCCTCGACAGCCACGAACGCGTGCAGGTGGCCAACCATTACGCCGCGCTGGCGCCGCTGGCCCTGCCGCCCGCCACCGAGCAGCCTGTCGACGCGGCCACGCCCGCCCTGTATGCCGGGGCCTGCCAGCGCTGCCATGGCGCCGCCGGCGAAGGCAGCCCGCAGGGGCCGCCGCTGGCCGGCCAGCCCGCCTTCTACCTGGCCCAGCAGCTGCAGGACTGGCAGCGCTCGCGGCGGCGCAATGACGGCAGCCATCAGATGCTGGACGCCGCGCAGCGCCTCAGTCCCGCCGAGCTTCATCAGCTGAGCCTCCACCTGGCCCGGCTCCCAGCACGCCCGGCGTCTGCGGCCCGTTGAGGTCGAGCATGGACGGCAGCACGCGGTCGCGCTTCACGAGGTAGTGCAGCACGGCCGCGCCGGCATGGCCGGGAATGGCCAGGGCGGTGATCCAGACGATGACGGCATGGGCGCTCGCCGCCCACTGCATGAGACTGAACTGCAGGTTTTCGGACATCTGGTCGAAGGGCAGGTTGGGAAAAGGCACGAGGCCCGCGATGGACAGCGGCAGGTCGCCGGGCAGCGTCGACCACATCACCCAGCCGCTGATCGGCAGCGCGAAGAAGCTGAAATAGAACCAGGCCTGCAGCAAGCGGCTGGCGCGGCCGGCGAACGAGTCTTCGTCGACGTTGTCGGGCGCGCCGATCTGGCTGCGCCACAGGAAGCGCAACAGGCCCAGCCCCATGATGGCCAGGCCGATCTCGGCGTGGGTCTGGTAGCCGAGGTATTTGTCGCCGCCCGCGGGCTGCCAGGCGAGATACCAGCCATGGCCGAGCTGGAACAGCATCAGCGCGGCCATCAGCCAGTGGAAGCCCACGCCGATCGGCGAGTACAGCCCGCGCCGGTGATGGCCCTCGGCCCATTCGATGGCGGCAACGAGATTCATGCCGGCCCGATGCCGGGGCGCCGCTCGCGCTCGGCCTGCATCCAGCGCCAGCCCAGCCACAGGGCGGCCGCCAGGTAGGCGGCGCTGCCCGGCGCCCACATCGTCAGGCCGGCGAGCTGCTGGTCCTGCAGCGGTGCCACGCCCCAGCTCAGCGTCGACGCGAAATGCGGCGCATACAGCGGCCGCGTCGCGAAGGTGATCAGCGCGCCGAGCAGTCCCATCTGCACCGTCGCGGCCAGGATGGCGCCCAGGGCCGCAGCCGGGGTGGCGCGCCGCACCGCCAGCCAGAAGGCCGTCGCACTCGCCAGCAGGCTGGCCTGCATCAGCGCATAGACCGCATGCGAGGACAGGGCCGCCGCATAGGCCGCCGGCGCATGCCAGGCCCAGAAGGCCGCGGCGGCCAGGGCCGTGCAGGGCCACAGCGGCGCCGGCAGCCGGCGCAGCCCCGGCGCGAGCCCGACGGCCAGCAGCGGCGCGATGACCAGCACCAGGGCCATGTGATGGGCCACGCGCACGGTGAAGAAGGCCGAGCTCAGCGCGCACAGCGGCGACACATAGAGCAGCACCACCAGGCCCCAGGCGGCGCGCAGGCTGGCGCGCGTGCCCAGGCGCTGCGCCGCCGGGCGCCACAGCAGCCAGGCCAGCAGGGCCAGGCCGGTGCCCAGCACGGGGTCGAGGTTCCAGCGGCCCAGCCAGGACTCCGGCCCGGGCGCCGCGCCGCAATACGGGACCCAGCGCGCAGCGTCCAAGGCAATCCTCCAGTCGGTTGATGCCGCCCATGGGCACGGGGCTTGCCCGGCTTGGCAGGCCACCGCCGGCAAAGCCGCGCCGCGCCGCGCCGGCTTTTGCGGCAAGTTTTGCCGCAGTGGCCCGCGAGGCGCGCGCGGGGCGGTGGCATCGCGATTGCCAGCGGCCGCGCATGCACGCCGTCCTCGCCTTTTCCGCGCTGCCCCTTTTCCTCGGCGCCCTGCTGAGCGATTGGGCCTACAACGGCAGCCACCAGGTCCAGTGGCTCAACTTCGCCGCCTGGCTGATGGCCGGCGGCCTGCTGGTCACCGGCCTCGCCCTGCCCTGGGCTGCACTGGCGGCGTGGCGGCTGCGCGCGCCGCGGCCGCGCGCCAGCGGGGTCTATCTGCTGTTGCTGCTGGCGACCTTCGTGATCGGCCTCTTCAATGCGCTGGTGCATGCCCGCGATGGCTGGGCCACCATGCCGACCGGCCTGCTGCTGTCCATCGTCGTGTTCGCGGTGGCCGTGCTGGCGAGTGCCGCCGGCCTGGCCGCCTGGCCACGGAGGCCGGCATGAGGGCCGCCCTTCTCGCGACCCTGGTGGCCCTGGCGCCCGGCGCCGCCGTCGCCCAGGCCGCCGCCCCGGCCAGCGGCCAGTACGGCGCCCAGCCGGAGCTGCCGGCGCCGCAGCGCGGCCTGCTGCCGAGCATGCGCATCGCCCAGCCGGCCAGCTGGGGCGAACGGCGCCCCGTCGTGCCCCAGGGCTGGTCCATCCAGGCCATCGCCAGCGAGCTGAAGATCCCGCGCCAGACCCTGGTGCTGCCCAACGGCGACATCCTGGTGGCCGAAGGCAAGGGTGGCGGCGCGCCCGTGCTGACGCCCAAGGACTACATCGCCGGCCTCATCAAGTCCAGGGGCACGACGCCGGTCAAGGGCGGCAACCGCCTGACCCTGCTGCGCGACGCCGACGGCGACGGCAGCTACGAGGGCCGCTGGGTCTATGCCGAGAACCTCAACGCGCCCTATGGCCTGGCCCTGGTCGGCAACCAGCTCTATGTCGCCAACCAGGATGCCCTGGTGCGCTTCGACTACACGGCCGGCCAGACCCGCGCCAGCGCGGCGCCGGTCACGGTGGCCAAGCTGCCGTCGGCCGTCAACCACCACTGGACCAAGGCCCTGGCGGCGGATGCCGAGGGCCGCTTCCTGTATGTCGGCATCGGCTCCAACAGCAATGTCGGCGAGCGCGGCATGGCCATCGAGGAGCAGCGCGCCCTGGTGTGGCAGGTCGATGCCGCCAGCGGCGCCACGCGACCCTTCGCCACCGGGCTGCGCAATCCCACCGCCCTCGCCTTCGAGCCGGGCAGCCGCCAGCTGTGGACGGTGGTGAACGAACGCGACGAGCTCGGCCCCGACCTGGTGCCCGACTACCTGACCTCGGTGCGCGAGGGCGCCTTCTACGGCTGGCCCTATGCCTACTGGGGCCCCAACGTCGACCGCCGCGTGCAGCCCCAGGACGAGGCCAAGGTCCAGGCCACGGTGCGGCCGGACTACGCCCTGCAATCGCATTCGGCGCCGCTGGGCCTGGCCTTTGCGAGCCCGGTGCTGCCCGCGCCCTTCGCCGAGGGTGCCTTCATCGGCCTGCACGGCAGCTGGAACCGCGCCGAGCCGGTGGGCTACAAGGTGATCTTCGTGCCCTTCAAGGGCGGTCGCCCCAGCGGCCCGCCGGTCGACTTCGTCACCGGCTTCCAGGCGGGCGGCAAGACCATGGGCCGGCCGGTCGGCGTCACGCTGGACCCCAAGGGCGCCGTCATCGTGGCCGACGACCTGTCCAACACCGTCTGGCGCGTCACGCCGGCGCGCACCGGCCCCTGAGGCAGCGCCCGGTCCATCCACCGCAGCAGCAGCCAGCCCAGGGCGATACAGATCCACGCGGCCCACAGCACATGGCTGAGGAAGTGGGCCCCGCGGGCCAGCTGGGCCCAGCTCGCCAGGGCCATGCTCAACGCCAGCAGCCCCCAGGCGCGCCGGCCGCGGATCCAGGCGAAGGGGGCGAAGGCGGCGGCGCCGGCCGTGTGGCCGGACGGGAAGCAGTGACCCGGCCCGCCGTCGCGCAGCGTCCAGTCCCAGTGCGACACCCAGGGCGCGCTGCCGCCGAACTCCGCCAGGCTCCACGGGCAGCTGCTGTGGCTCAAGCCCTTCAGCGCCGGCACGACGACGAGGATCAGCAGGCCGGCCGCCAGGGCCTGGCGGCGCTGCCGCCGCGACGGGCCACGCGGTGCCGGCCCGGGCCGCCAGGCGTCCACGGCCAGGGCCAGCCAGGCGGCCAGCCACAGCCACCGCAGGCCGCCGTGCAGCAGGTCGCGGGCCCAGAAGGCGTCGCGCGCGGCAAAGCCGGCGGCGCCGCCGAACAGCCGGGCCAGCGCCAGGTCCAGGCCGCTGGCGTCCCAGGCCAGCAGCAACAGCAGGCCGGCGGCGAGGGCCAGGGCGGGGTGGCGGCGGGTGTCGGTCGGCATGGACCGGCATTGCAAGGGCGGTCGCTGAAGCGGGGCTGAAGTGGCGCCGTGCTAGCGTGGCGCGATGAGGCTGCTGCTGCTCGAAGACGATCCCATCCTCGGCGACGGCCTGCGCGACTTCCTCGCCGCCGAGGGCCATGTGGTCGACTGGTGCCGCAACCTGCAGACGGCCCGCGCCGCGCTGGCCGGCGAGCCCTTCGACGCCTGGCTGCTGGACTGGCAGCTGCCCGACGGCTCGGGCCGGGCCTGGCTGGGCGAGTTGCGCCGCGCCGGCCGCCAGACCCCCGCCCTGCTGCTGACGGCGCGCGACGCCCTCGCCGACCGCATCGACGGCCTGGACGCCGGCGCCGACGACTACCTCGTCAAGCCCTTCGCGCCCGAGGAGCTGGCGGCGCGCCTGCGCGGCCTGCTGCGCCGGCAGCAGGGTGGGGCCCAGGGCCTGAGCCTGGCCGAGGGCGTGCGGGTCGACCTGAGCGGCCGGCGCGCCTGGGCCGGCGGTGCGGCCGTCGAGCTGACGGCGCGCGAATGGGCGGTGCTGGAGGCCCTGGGCCTGCGCGCCGGGCGCTGGGTCGACAAGCAGGCCCTGGAGCGCCTGGTGCTGGGCTTCGACGGCGAGCCGGCCAGCAGCAATGCGCTGGAGGTGCATGTCGCCAACCTCAGGCGCAAGCTCGGGCGCGTCTGCATCGAGTCGCGCCGCGGCATGGGCTACCGCGTGCAGGTAGCGGCCGGCCATGGCTGAGGCGGTGCTGCCCTCCATCGCGCGCCGCCTGTTCTGGGTGACGGGCCTGGGCAGCCTGCTGGTGGCGCTGAGCGTGACTGCCGCCGCCGTGCTGGCCGTCGACGCCGAGGTCGACGAACTGCTCGACGACGGCCTGGTCGCCAGTGCCGCTCAGCTGGCACCGCTGTTGACGACGGCCGCCGCACCGGCCGCGCCCGCGGCGCACGGCGAACAGCGCTTCGCCTGGGCCTGGTTCGAGGGCGGCGGCGGCCTGCTGCGCGCCAGCCCGGGCGCGCCGGCCGCCGACTGGCACCCCGTGGCCGCGGGCTTTGCCGACCGGGCGCAATGGCGGCTCTACGGCCTGGCGCTGCCGGGCGGACGCGGCCTGCTGGTGGTGGCCCAGGCGCGCGCCGAGCGCCGCGAGGTGCGCGTGGAGGTGGCCAGTTATGCCCTGCTGGCCGCCCTGGCCCTGGCGCTGCTGGGCCTGCCCCTGCTGGCCTGGCGCGCCCAGCGCGAGCTGCGGCCGCTGCAGCGCCTGGCCGAGCGCCTGGCCGGCTTCGACGCCGACACGGCCGACCCGCGCGCGCTGGCCCAGCAGCTCGGCGCCCCGGCGCGGGCCGAGCTGCGGCCCATCCACCAGGCGCTGCGCAAGATCGGCGAGCGCCTGGGCGCCCGCCTGGCCCTGGAGCGCGAGTTCACGGCCCAGGCCGCCCACCTGCTGCGCACGCCGCTGGCCGGCATGGACGCCCAGCTCGCCGTGGCCCTGAAGGAGCAGCCCGGCCAGCCGCGGCTGCGGCGCGTGCGCGAGGCCAGCCGCCGCCTGCAGCATCTGCTGCTGGCCCTGCTGCGGCTGTTCCGCGCCACGCCCGAGCTGCAGCGCAGCGCCCTCGACGGCCGCGCCTTGCTGGCCGGCCTGCCGCTGAACGGGCTGCGGCTGGAGGACGGCCCGCCCTGCCCGCTGGATGCCGATGCCGAGCTGCTGGCGGCGGCCCTGCTCAACCTGGTCGACAACGCGCTGCGCCACGGCGCCACGCGGCTGTGGCTGGGCCAGCCCGCCCCGGGATGCCTGCTGCTGCGCGACGACGGCAGTGGCCTGGATGCGGCCGCGCGCCAGGCCCTGCGCGAGCGCCTGGCCATCGACGGCGGCGAGCCCGGCTTGGGCCTGCGCCTGGCCCAGCGGGTCGCCCAGGCCCACGGCGGCGCGCTGGAGCTGCCCGAGGCTGAGGCGGGGTTTGAAGTGCTGCTGCGCCTGGCCTAGCCGGCGATCGCCTTCTCGATCGCCGCGATGTCGATCTTCTTCATCGTCATCATGGCCTCGAACGCTCGCTTCGCCGCGGCCTTGTCGGGCCCGGTGACGGCCTCGTTCAGCACGCGCGGCGTGATCTGCCACGACAGGCCCCAGCGGTCCTTGCACCAGCCGCACTCGCTCTCCCGCCCGCCGTTGCCGACGATGGCGGTCCAGAGCCGGTCGGTCTCGGCCTGGTCCTCGGTCTGGATCTGGAAGGAGAAGGCCTCGCTGTGCTTGAACTCCGGCCCGCCATTCAGGCCGATGCAGGGGATGCCGCAGACGGTGAAGTCGACGGTCAGCACGTCGCCGGCCCGGCCCGACGGGTAGTCGGCCGGCGCGCGGCGGATGGCGCCGACGCGGCTGTCGGGAAAGGTGGCTGCATAGAAGCGCGCCGCATCCTCGGCGCCGCCGTCGAACCACAGGCAGATGGTGTTCTTGCCGTACATCGCTTGGCTCCGGTTCAGGCGGCCTTGCGGCCGCGGCTGCGGGACTTGGCCGAAGCCTTGGGCGCCTTGCCGCCGCCGCCGCCCAGACTCTGGCGCAGCAGCTCGGTCAGGTCGATGACGTCGGCGCCCTGCAGGTCGGGCGCCTCCTCGAAGGGCTGCACGGTGGCCTTCTTGCCGGCCTTGGCCTTGGCGGCCACCAGCTTGCGGATGGCGGCGGTGAAGTCGTCCTGGAACTGCTGCGGCTTCCACGCCGTCGTCATCTGCTCGACGAGCTGGCGGGCCATCTTCAGCTCGGCCGGCTTGAGCTCGCCGGTGCCGGCGCCTGGCAGCTCCAGCGCCTCGGGCGAGCGGATCTCGCTGGCCCAGCGCAGGGTGCCCAGCATCAGGGCCGGACCGGCCGGGATCAGGGCGGCCAGGTGCTCCTTGTTGTGCAGCACGAAGCGCGCGATGCCGATGACGCCGGCGGCCTCCAGGGCCTCGCGCAGCAGCGCGTAGACGCGCCCGGCGCGGCCGTCGGGGGCCAGGTAGTAGGGCTTCTCGATGTAGACGAAGGACACCTCGGCCGCCTTCACGAAGCCCTCGATCTGCAGGGTCTGGGTGCGCTTGGGATAGGCGGCCTTGATCTCGTCGTCGGACAGCACGACATAGTCGTCGCCGCCCTCGAGCTTGACGCCCTTGACGATGTGTTCCTTGGCGATCTCCTTGCCGGTGCGCTTGTTGACGCGCTTGTAGCCCACCGGGTCCATGCTGCGCTGGTCCAGCCAGTCAAAGTCGACCTCCTGCTCCTGCGTGGCCGTGTGCAGCGAAACCGGCACATGCACCAGGCCGAAGGAGATGGCCCCCTTCCAGATCGCGCGCGGGCCGCTACTGGCCATCTCAGCGGCCCAGCCTGACGCCGGCGGTCACCAGGGCGTAGCGCCCCGACTCGGTCTTGGGGCGCGGCACCTCGTCGGGCGTCGGCGGTGGCGGCACCTCCTTGCGGCAGGCGCTGAGGGCAGCGACGGCGACCAGGGCGGCCGCGGTCATTTGCTGGAATCTCTGGCGCGGGGACATGGCAGCCTCGATGGGATCTCGGCAGTCTCGGCCCGCCACCGCGCACGGGCCGTCGGCGCCGGCAGCATGCGCTTGTAGGCCGGCACCGACCCCGCCGTGATAGGTCGGGGCCCGGCTTCACGTTTTCACTACCGGAGGCCGAATCCGCGGCTTCCCGACCTTTCTTGGGAGTGATGCATGAACCAACTGATTCCCGGCCTGCTGCTCGCCAGCCTGGCTGCGGCCGGTCCCGCCTGGGCCGGCCTCGTCTCCGGCACCGACGCCTTCCAGGGCGCCACCGTCAACGCGGCCAGCGGCGGCACGGCCGGTGCGGCGGCCTCCTTCGACGGCTCCAGGGCCGACCCGGGCAACGTGACCTTCTTCCAGTCCGGCAACGCCGGCGACCTGGGCTTCCTGAACTTCAGTACCGGCAGTGCCGTCACGCTGGACGGCATCCGCCTGTTCGCCGGCAACGACGGCGCCGGCAACGGCTTCCGGCGCTCGATGAACGCCTTCCGCTTCTATGCCGACGCCAACGACGACGGCATCTGGGAGGAGCTGATCAACCTCGCCGTCAACGTCAACTACGCGCTGATGCCCGGCAACGTAGCGGCGGGCGCGCAGGAGCTGGAGCTGAGCCTGCTGTTCGGCAGCGCGGTGACCTCCTCGCGCTGGCGCTATGAGGTCAACCAGGGCGTCAGCTTCGGCACTTTCGACGGCGTGCGCATCCAGGAGGTCGACGCCATCTCGCATGTGCCGGAGCCGGCCTCCTTCGCCCTGGTGCCGCTGGCGCTGGCGGCGGCCGGCCTGGGCGCGCGCCGACGCCGCGGCTGACGGTCGTCAGTCGCCGGCCAGGGCGACCAGCAGGGCCTCGTGCAGGGCCGCGGGGTCCAGCGGCTTGGTCAGGAAGGCGGCCATGCCGAGGGCCTCGCACTGGGCGCGCTCCTGGGCCGTGGCGCTGGCCGTCAGGGCCAGCACGGGCGCGGCAAGCCCTGCCGCGCGCAGCCGGCGCGTCACCTCGAAGCCGTCCATGTCGGGCAGCTGCAGGTCCATCAGCACGGCGTCGACCTTCGCGGCGGCGGCCAGGCGCTGCGCGCTGGCGCCGTCGCCCGCGATGTCGACCTGCAGGGCCGCCTGCTGCAGCACGGCCAGGGCGATTTCCTGGTTGACCGGGTTGTCCTCGACCAGCAGCACGCGCCGGCCCGGGCAGCGCGTGCGCAGCCGCTCGGCGGCGCTCAGGCGCAACGGCGCTGCGCCTTCCTCGAAGCCGCGCGGGCGCTGGTCGCGCACCAGCCGGGCCGTGAACCAGAAGCGCGCGCCGCGGCCGGGCTCGCTGGCCAGGCCGACCTCGCCGCCCATCAGCTCGGCGATGCGCCGCGTGATGGCCAGGCCCAGCCCGCTGCCGCCATGGCGGCGCGCGATCGTCGGGTCGCCCTGCTCGAAGGCGCCGAACAGCCGGCCGGCCACCTCGGCGCTGAAGCCGGGGCCGGTGTCGCTGACCTCGAAGCGCAGGCGCACCGCGCCGTCCGCCTCCTCGCCGGGCAGCGGCCGCACGCTCAGCACCACCTCGCCCCGCTCGGTGAACTTGACGGCATTGGCCACCAGGTTGAGCACGGCCTGGCGCAGCCGCGTCGGGTCGCCCAGCAGGCGCTCGGGCAGGCCGGTCGCGCACAGGCGCAGCGCGATGCCCTTGGCCTGGGCCTGGGCGCCGAACAGGCCGAGCGACTGCCGCAGCAGCTCGGGCAGGGCCAGGGGCAGCTGCTCCAGGGTCATGTGGCCGGCCTCGATCTTGGACAGGTCGAGCACGTCGCCGATCAGCGTCATCAGGTGGTCGGCGGCGCCCTCGATCTTGGCGATGCGCTCGGCCTGCTCGGGGTCCTGGAGGGAGCGCGCCAACAGCCGCGTCAGGCCGACGATGGCATTCATCGGCGTGCGGATCTCGTGGCTGATGTTGGCCAGGAAGGCCGACTTGGCTTCGCTGGCCGCATGGGCCTCGGCGGTGGCGCGCTGCAGGGCCTGGGTGCGCTCCTGCACGCGCGCCTCCAGCTCGCGGCGCGAGGCCTCCAGCGCGTCGATGGCGGCGCGACGCTCGGTCACGTCGAGGTGGATGCCCAGGGCGCGCAGGGCGCGGCCGTCCGCGCCGCGCTCGACGACCTGGCCGGCATCCAGCACCCAGATCCAGCGGCCGTCACGATGGCGCATGCGGTGTTCGCAGCGGAAGCTGTCGGTGTCGCCGCGCAGATGCGGCAGCAGGGCCGCGTCGATGGCCGCCCGGTCGTCGGGATGGATGAGGGCGCGCCAGCTGTCCAGGTGCGGCTCGATGTCGGCCAGGCGGTAGCCCAGCATCTCGGCCCAGCGCTCGTTGACCTGCACCTTGCCGCTGGCCAGCTGCCAGTCCCACAGGCCCAGGGCCGCGCCGCGCATGGCCAGCGACAGCTGCTGCTCGTGGCGGGCCAGGCGCTCGGTGGCCTGGCGCTGGTCGGTCACGTCGCGGGCGACCACATAGCCCGGCTCGCCGTCGCCGGCCAGGCGGCCGCGGTGCACGCGGAACAGCCGGGGGCCGGCCGGCGTGGGCCAGGTCTCGGTGCCGTCGCCGCTGGCGGGGCCGCCATGCAGCATGGCGGCCGGCACGCAGCCGACCAGGCTGCTGCCCGGCAGCGGCGCCACCGCCAGGCCGGCGACGCGGGCGGCCTCGGCATTGCAGACCAGGCAGCGGCCTTCGGCGTCGCTGACCAGCACGACGACGCCGGCCTCGGCCAGCACCGCGTCCAGCATCTGCAGGGCCTGCTCGCCGAGCGGCCGGGCGCGGCGGCGGCGGCGGCCGAGGTCGGGCAGGCGGCGCCACCACGGCGCCGGCCGGGCCGGGACTGCGTCGTCGCAGGACTGGGAAATGCGCATGGCCCTCATCTTGTGCGCCATGCGCCGCGCCGGCCAGGGGGCGGGCGGGGTTTCCGGCAAACCCGACGTCAGCAGACAAGAACTCCCTACACGCGACGCATGGTCTTGTTACAGGCCTTGGCGGACAGTGGGCCGCTACCCAACGACAAGGAGGCGTGCCATGCGCGACAACGGACCCGTGACCCAGCAGGAATACGAGATCAGCGCGGACACGCCGCTGGTGTCGACGACCGACCTGCACAGCCGCATCACCTACTGCAACCCGGCCTTCGTCGCCGCCAGCGGCTTCACGCACGAGGAGCTGATCGGCCAGCCGCACAACCTGATCCGCCACCCCGACATGCCGGCCGAGGCCTTCCGCGACATGTGGGCCACGCTGAAGGACGGCGAGCCGTGGACGGCCCTGGTCAAGAACCGCCGCAAGGACGGCGGCTTCTACTGGGTGCGCGCCAATGTCACGCCGGTGCGCGACGCCGGCGGCATCTGCGGCTTCATGTCGGTGCGCACCAAGCCCGGCCGCGACGAGATCCGCGCCGCCGAGGCCCTGTATGCGCAGATGCGCGAGGAGCACCGCGCCGCCGGCGGCGGCAAGGGCGCCCGCCTGGCGACGCGCCTGCACAAGGGCGCGCTGCAGCGCACCGGCCTGGCCGGCCTGCGCGGCCGCCTGGCCGGCCAGGCGGCCCTGCTGCAAGAAGGCGGCGCACTGCTGGCGGCAGGTGCGGCAGCGGGTGCGGCCACGCTGGCCGCGTCGGCGACGCTGGGCCCGGCCGCGGCCGTTGCCGGCGCGGCCCTCGTCACGACCCTGCCGCTGCTGGCCTGGCTGCGCTCGCGCAGCCACCGTGGCCTTGTCGAGGCGGCGCTGGCCGCCGAGCGCCTGGCCTCGGGCGACCTGACGCAGCAGCTGCAGTCACGCCGCAGCGGCGTGCAGGGCCGGCTGATGCGTGCCCT
>Ga0164290_1002522_pt1 | contig 12325 bp, 11 predicted proteins | sample Micstemetagenome_FD_108782 | JGI IMG/M metagenome (GOLD analysis project Ga0164290, IMG submission 108782) | Contaminated culture microbial community from soil near Moab, Utah, USA - Microcoleus steenstrupii SON62 (Illumina Assembly) | ecosystem: Environmental > Terrestrial > Soil > Soil crust... | reverse complement strand
ATTTCTGTGATCCGCTCTTTTTCGCAATACACAGTTTGTAAAACCCTGTTCAGTTCTATATTTTCAAATGCAGTAAGATTAGGAAACAATCGGAGATCCTGGAAAACAATACTGATTTTCTGCTGACGATAAACAGCCAGCTCTTCAGCTGCTAAACTGTTGATATCGCGTTCACCCCATTTAATGATACCCGTATAATCGGTTCTCATTTTATACAGCGAATGGATAAAAGTGGTTTTCCCTGTTCCACTTGGCGCTTTAATCTTGATCCATTCGGGGGCGGTAAATACAATATCACTGTTCCAGATACCCGATACCTGTTGCAGTAATTTTTCTTTTAATGGAACCGGTACTACTTCATGAAGCGAGATGGTCATAGCCTGAATTAATTTTTCAAACCAAAGAAAAAGTCCTGCCATGGCAGGACTTTTTTGCTATAATAATTTCAATTAATTGGTTCGGATGATGGCAGGTATTCCGCCAGGGAACATTTTCTCCTCGAGTTCTTTTTGTTTTTTTGATGCTACTCGCATGTCTACAGCAATATCTGTAAGCAGACTGGTAAGTGTAACAAGGCTGTTTTGTTTTTCATTCTGCATACGTATTTCAAAAACACCTTTCACGCTTTTGCCGTCGAAATTATCAGATGAGCCAATGATATCTTTAAAAGTTTCTTTGGCCGTTTTCATCGACCTGTTATAGTCGCTTGTACTACTGCTACTCATAAAGCCTCCGATGGTATTGGCAATATCGAAATAAAAGACGGTTGATTTTCCTTTAAAGCGATTGAGTACATCGGTATTAATAACTGCCTGACTTTTGTTTGACATATACTGTGCATAGGTTAATGAGTCGCTGGCAATGACCAGGTTTTTCTCATCGGCCAGCATATATATACCCAGCATACTCATGAGCTCACCGCTTTTGTAAGTAGCTCCTTCTTTACGGATATAACCCTGTTCGGCAACTTTATCCATCATTTTGATGAAGCTGGCTTTATCGCCAACAGGGGCATTGAAAATCATTTTACCCAACGGTTTTTTCTTCGTCATATCTTCCTCATCTGTTTTTTGGTGAGGTTCAAGCTGACTAAAACCAAGGTCTGATACAACTACTGCGATTTCGCCTTTTAAAGATTTATAAAGATCCTGTAAAGTAAATCCTGCTTTTTCTAACCTGCCATTGATCAGTCCTTCCATTTCAAGTTGTTTCAGGAAACCACCGAATATTTCAGGATTAAAAGAAGCCAGCATAAAGCCATTGATTTTGTCAGACGGATATCTTTCAATCATGGAGAGGTTTACAGTAGGGCCGGCATATTCTTTTAATATGTTACTTACAACAGGGTTGGTGTAGGTAGCAGATTTAGCCACAATCTTGCCTGCTTCAAAACTCAGTGTAGCTGTAGAGTAATTATCTTTCATTAACTCTTCCCCTTTCGGAAGCGATAATGGCAACATACTTAATGCACCCAGTGAACTGTTCGATGAACTGAATACATAACCGTCTGCCTTGTCTTTAAACATATTGGTAAATGCTGAAACACCTGCCATAGATGCATCTTTCTCCAGACTGTAATAGGAACCCACTTCTTTTTTCAGGTCTGCTTCTACATTTTTCTTTTCAGGAATTTTAAATTCCATATTTACTGTATCATAAGGAACATCACTTGCCATCTGAATATGTTTATAAATCGTAACGATTACATTTTTATCTGTCCAGGAAAGTGCTGTATTATCATCTGTAAGGAGATAGGAATGGTTTTTTTCTTTGGTGATGGTTTTTGAAGCAAACTCTTTTTGTGCTTTCAGCCAGCTTTCAAACTTGCTTGCATCCGACAATCCGCCCATTACATTCATGATGGTAGTATTGCCATCTTTTTGGTTGCCTTTTTGTGAAAAGGAAAAGAAGAGTTGTTTTTTCCAGTCGATGCCTGCATTATTTCTGAAGTCATCTAATTTTTTTCTGTCTTCAGTATCTGAAGAATCATTCTTGAAAATACGGCTGAAGAGGGTATCAACACTGATTCCTCCTGAAGTTAATTTATCCTGCATGGCACCCGGATCGAGTACAATGACAGCACTGGCAGTTTTTGGAATTAAGGCAGCTTCCTTGGGTCCTTTGTTGGAACAGGAAGTGAAAATGACCATCAATAAGGTCACGGGCAGAATGTAACGCAGAGCAGACTTCATATGCTTATATTATATTATAGCATACGAAGTTATAGTCTGTTGGCGAAATATACCAGAAATCTGGTTTTACTTCATTATAGCTCCATAAATGGCTTCCTGTATGTTTGGACGCACATTCAACCGCCCCAGTTTATTGTCGTTTCGGGTAGGATTAACCCTGCTGGAGAGGAAAATATAGACCAGTTGCTTCTCCGGATCCACCCAAACACAGGTGCCGGTAAAACCGGTATGACCAAAAGTAGCGGCAGATACACTTAATGAAGGGTATGGCTCTTTACGCGTGGTATTGTCTTTTTCGGGTTTGTCGAAACCAAGTCCGCGCCGGCTGATATCGCTGCTGTAAGCGGTAAACAGATCAATGGTTGATTTAGTAAGCAGGCGAACACCGTTTAATTCGCCACCATTGAGTAATAGCTGGTATAATTTAGCAAGGTCATAAGCACTGCTGAATAAACCGGCATGACCTGCAATACCGCCAAACATGGCAGCATCTTCATCATGCACATCGCCATGCATCTGCTGTCTGCGGAAATGGGCTTCTATTTCAGTAGGTACCAATGTACTCAGTGGCATTATTTCACGTGGCTTAAAACCAGTTGTGGTCATGCCAAGGGGTTCATAAAATGTTTTACGTACATAACTGTCTAAAGACATACCGCTGACAGCTTCTACAATTTTGCCGAGGAAAATAAAATCATTATCGCTGTACACATATTTTCCCTGCGCCGTTAACCTGCTTTTCAGGATACGTGCATACATGGTATCATGCCAGTCGTTACGGAGGTATAAGTTTTCCGCCACACGGTGTGAAAACTGTGCTGTAGGAACCTGTACAAAATATTGTGGAGAAGGCTGTCCGGTTGCGGTATCAATTACTTCACGGTAAAAAGGAATAAATGGATTTAATCCTGCCTGGTGCAATAAAATATCTTTCAGCTTCAGTGAAGCTTTATCGCTGCCATTTACCCAGGATAAATAATCGCCCAGTGTTTTATTGAGGTCTACTTTTCCTTCTTCGTAAAGCTTCATGATTGCAACAGTAGTAGCAGAAATTTTGGTAACTGATGCAAGGTCAAATACCATATCGTTGGTCATGGGTACTTTACGATCGGTATTTACATGACCAAAAGACCGCTGGTACACCAGTTTGCCGTTTTTTGCAACCAGCACTACCATTCCGGGTGTAGCGCCGCTGTCGATAGCAGCTTTGGCAATGGTTTCAATTTTATGCAATGAATCGCTGTTGAGACCAACAGATTCTGGTGCGGCAAGTGGCAGCATATCGTTGTACACGATGCCATCTCCAAAACGAAATGCTTCACAAACAGTAACAGGTAATTTTCCTTTGGCATTTATTTTTCCAAATAACAGATCGGCTGCTGCATCCTGCGTAATGGCATCGTCTTCATAACAAACCACGAGATTACCTGCATTACAGATGTACTGAACCGCATAAGGGTTGCCGAATGCAAATGTGATGCTGTTGTTTTTCTGCAATTTGTTCAGCAGGTCGAGGCTGTTTTTGCTTAGTCCAAACTGGTTTGCCGGTCTACGGCTATAGTTGTGAAAGCCTACTACCACTGCTTCGTATTGGTCTAACTGCTGTAAAATTTTTGCTGCTTTTTCTTCATTGTCTTTGTTTTCAAAGAAAAAAACATCTGCATTCAATTGTTGCTGTATACGGGTGGCAAACTGGTTGCTCTTATCAATTCCCAAACCCACATACGCCACTTTTTTTGCAAGAAGGGGTAAGAGTTTGTCATTGGTTTTGCGTAACACGGTGAGCGCATTGGCAGCAAGCGCTTTTTTAATCTCCTCTGTTTTTGCATTGAGTTCTGCAGCAATATTTTCTGTTGAGATAACCTGTTTTTTATTCAGTCCGAGGTGGTATTTAGCGAGTAATACTTTTTTAACACGGGCATTGAGATCGTCCCAGCTAAGCTTGCCTTCTTTGATGGCCTGTTTTACTTTGGCAATGCTGCCGGGAATATCGCCGGGTAAGCAAAGCATATCATTGCCTGCAATAAGCGACATCACAGAAGCATCTCCTTTGGGAAAAAATTTGGCAACACCCTGCATTTCCAATGCATCGGTAAAAGAAATGCCCTGATAACCCAGTTCATTACGCAAAAGATCGGTTACATTTTTAACAGACAATGAAGTGGGCAGGTTAGCCGTGGTATCGATAGATGGAATAGCCAGGTGAGCAATCATCATACTTCCCACACCCTCTTTAATTAATTCGCGGAAAGGGTATAATTCAAGCTGATCAAGTTCTGCACGCGATTTATTGATCACCGGAAGATCGTAATGTGAATCAACACTTACATCGCCATGACCCGGAAAATGTTTGGCACAGGCCATCACGCCCTTATCCTGCATACCTTTCATATACTGCACACCAAACAGTGCTACTTTGTATTTATCTTCTCCAAAACTTCTGTCGTTGATGACAGGGTTCATTGGGTTATTGTTGATGTCGATATCCGGAGCATAGTTTACATGGATACCAATTCTCTTACACTGCTCGCCCACAGCCAGCCCAAACTGGTATATAAGCCTTGCATCAGGAACAGCGCCCATCATCAGCTGACGGGGAAAATTAATGACACTGTCTAAGCGCATACCCAGTCCCCATTCGCCATCAATGGCAATCATTAATGGTGTTTTGGCAATGCGCTGGTAAAAATTGGTGAGTGTAGCCTGACGAACCGGTCCGCCCTGAAAAAAACAAAGACCGCCCACATTGTATTTTTTAATGAGATCGGTTACTTCTTTTACATGATCTGGTCCCAGGTTACTATGTGCCCTGATAATCATTAACTGGGCAATACGCTGGTCTTTCGACAATTTGCGGAATTGTTTTCTTACCCATTTATCGGCAGCAGGAGTATGTTCATAAAACTGCTGGGCTGATAAGCCACTCAGGAAAAGGGAAAATAAGACAGAAAGAATGCTTCTTTTCATTTGTGTATTTCTGTTGATTTTGGTCACATGGAATTTGCCGATAAACATTTCTTTTAATAACAAACTTTGTTACGGCTCATTTCATATAGCCCGGTTCAGCCCACAAGGTAAGGATTCTGTTTAATCTTGCGGTTTTTTGCGGTTTTTGAAATCTAAAGGGAGGATTATGACAGGTCTAATGAGCGGAATAAAAAAACCGCCCTTTGCAGGTGCGGTTTTTAAGATGTTGATTGAATAATCAGGCTTCAGTTTCTTCTTCGTTTTCTTCTTCAGTTATTTTCAGCTCTACATTATTGGCTTTTAGTATACCAAACCACTTTACCATTTTTTTCATGTCGCTGGCATACACACGGGTGAAATCCATATCGGGATAAACTTTCTCGAAATAGGATTTAACTGCTTTCGGATCATTCTCGGCAGGCAATGCTGCTTTGTTTGCGGCCATAGCCTGAAACAGTTCCACGAGGTTGATATTCTCACGAACGGTGTATACTTCTATGCTTTCGAGGTGTGAGAAATTATGCACACGACTGCTCACAAACTTGGTTGTTTTATCGTCGAGAGAACGAACAATGGCACCATCTGTTTTGCTGCCAACCATTTCATACAAACCGCTGAGACCAGTGATGGATATCAGTTTACTATATTCCATATACAATATTATTAGGGCTGCAAAGTAAGGGAAAAAGGGTTAGACTAAATCAAGGAAATTAGATTGGCTTGCAGGTTCCTGCATTTTCATTTCTGTATATATGACCCTGCAGTTTTTACCGGTTATCAAAATAGTTCCTCAGCGGTAGGATTCGTCGACAGGAGGTTATAATTTGTGACAGACGATGCGTTATTGAATTGCATGCTTTTGTCTTTAGTGAAACTGCTGCTATGAAACAAGTTCTTCTGATTCTCTGTTTATTCCCCTTTTTCACATTCGCACAAAATGCTCAACGCCCCCGCTGTGCCGATCAGCCCGTGTACCGGCAATTTGATTTCTGGGTAGGTGAATGGGATGTATTTGCCACCAACGGACAACAGGCAGGTACCAGCAAAGTGGAAAGATTACTCGATAGTTGTGTACTGCTCGAAAACTGGCAGTCGGCAGGAGGCTCCAGCGGAAAAAGTTTTAATGCCTATAATGGCGCCAAAGCCAAATGGCAACAATATTGGGTTGATAATAGTGGTGGTGTTACCGAATACCTGAACGGGCGTTTTGAAAATGGATCGATGATTATGCAGACGGAAAAGATTCCGTTACCCAACCAAAGTTTCAGGATTATGCGAATGACTTTTACACCCTTATCAAAAGATAAGGTTCGTCAGCACGGAGAAAGTTCAACAGATGGTGGACAAAGCTGGAAAACAGATTTTGACCTCGAATATCGTCGTAAACAATAAACTTTTACGCAGAAGTGCTGCGTAACCCATGTTATGGAACGTATAGATTTTTTAAAAACTTTTTCTGTAGGCGCCGCTGCGCTTTACGTGCCTTCAACAGTAATGGGTCAGATGGACAGACCACCTCAGCTCGACAAGCAACTGATCATGGATTTTGTGGGTGCCGGTCATAATAACCTGGAGAAAGTAAAACAGTTGTATGCAGAACAACCCACTTTGGTATATGCTGCGCATGACCTGGGCGGCGGCGATTTTGAAACAGCACTCGAAGGTGCCGGACATGTAGGTAATAAAGAAATAGCCAACTTTTTAATTGATAAAGGAGCGCGTACCAACCTATTTGTTTTAACGATGTTGGGTAAAACAAATATTGTCAAACCTTATCTCGAAGCATTTCCTTCTTATGTATTTGCAAGAGGTCCGCACGGACTTACTTTATTACACCATGCAATGCGTGGTGGAGAAGATGCAAAAGAACTGCTGGAGTATTTGAAAAGTAAAGGGCTGAAAGAAACAAAAACCAAACTATAACCTAAACAACCATTAACCATGCAACATGCCATTAGCTGGTTCGAAATTCCGGTTACGGATATTGACCGCGCCCAACGTTTTTATGAAGCGATGTTTCAATTCAGTATGATTCCGCTTGATTTTCCGAATATTAAAATGCGGATGTTTCCTGTAGACAGTCCGGATTCAATAGCAGGGGCTTTATGCGACAGTGGTGGTTTTCATCAGCCTTCGGAAACACATGGGCCATTGGTGTACCTGAATGGCAATCCGGATGTACAGATTGTGTTAGACAGGGTTGAAGCCGCAGGCGGAAAAATACTGGTTCCTAAAATGGAAATATCACCTGAGTATGGTTGTATGGCAGTTTTTTTAGACAGCGAAGGAAACCGGGTGGCATTGCACAACGTACCTCAGTAAAATTTTAATTAAACAATACCAACACTATGAAAAAAATGATTGCTATTTGTAGCGTACTTTTTTTGCTGATTCAGCATTCAAATGCACAGTTTAACAACGACTCTTTAAAAGCACAGTTAATTAAAGACTGGGAAAGAGCAAAAGTTTATACTGCTGAATACCTGGCTGCCATGCCTGCAGATAAATACACGGTTAAGCCGGTTGAGGGTATCCGTAGTTTTTCTGAACAGATGCTTCATCTGGCACAGGGAACCATTGGGTTGAGTGCCAATGGAACGGGTAAAACAAGAATTTATCCCGGGTATAATATGGAACGTTCGGCAACAGCACAAACCAAAGATTCGGTTAGCTTTTATGTGAATGCGGCTTACGATTTTGCCATAGCAGGTGTGAAAGAAATGGATGCATCGAAATTAGCTGAGCTGGTAAAAAGAGGCAATTTCAATGAATCAAGACTAAGTTGGATTTTGAAGGCTCACGAACACCAGACACACCATCGCGGGCAGTGTACCATTTATATTCGTTTTCAGGGAGTAACACCTCCGGCCGAGAAACTATTTTAGTCCCTGCGGAATCCTCTGTGTCCTCCTGTTCTCTGCGGTGAATATTCGAGTAAGTTCACCGCAGAGAACAGGAGGAAATGGAGATCATCGCAGAGCCGTTTATTTTAACATAAATTGAATTAAGGTTGTACTATATTTATCATATGAAGAAGCTGAAAACTATATCAACACCAGGTCGAATAATACTTATTTTACTTGTTGGCTTGTTGATCTGTTTTTTCTTATTGCCTAAAGTGGATAAGTTTGAATTTATCGGGGCAATTCTATTGACTGTATTTTCTTATGAAGGCCTATGCCTGTTATTACCGGATGACCCATTTAAGCGTTTCAGAAAAAAAGAACGAAACCCTTTGCTGGAAGAATAAATAATAAAATTGCACTAATCAGGGAACAATGTTTTATCAATATTCGGAATAATGCGAAGCGCATTTTTATAATACACTTTCTTCAGCACTTCATCACTCAAACCCATGCCATACATTTTCCAGAATGCATGGTATTTTTTGTGGTAAGGAAAATATTCATCAGTAGTTTCCAACACCCTGAAATAAGTAGGATATTCATCGGGTACCCAACTGTCTTTTCCAAACATGATCCTGTCCTGGTATTTATCGAAGAAAGCTTTTGCCATTCTTGGCTGACGACCGAGTTCTGCAATGACGGCACCAAATTCAACATACATATTGGGCATGGCATCCAGGAGGCTTGAGAGTTTACCAAGATCATTCGGATACCATCCAAAATGGGCGGCAATAAAATTTGTTTTGGGATGTCGCTTAATGATATTGTGTTGCTGCTGAATCAGATCAGACCAGGGAGCCGGATCTGTATTGCTGCGTTTTCTGTCGGGACGTGTTGCCAGTTCCAACCAGCGTTCATTTTTATCATCCAGTGGTTGCCAGAATGGTTCGGGATCGGCACTGTGAATGAGCACGGGTATTTTTAGTTCACCACATTTGGCCCAGATGGGGTCCAGTCTTGGATCATCAATGCGTAATAATTTACCAGTATTGTCTTTAAAAGAGAAGCCCAGGTTTTTATACACTTTCAAACCATTGGCACCGGCTTTTACATCATCTTCCAGTTCTTTTACTGCTTTTTCGGCCCAGCCCGCTTCTCCCACACCAATAAAAGAAACATTGGTAAAATGAATGATGCGGTTCGGGGTCGATTTTTTTGCATTGGCGATGGCATCTGCAAGGTATTGGGGGTCCTGTAAACCAAATTGTCCGTTTACCGATTTAAATCCTCTGCCACTCAGGTTTACCATTACCCGCATATTCAGGTCGTCCATTTGTTTGAGTAATGCTTTTACATCCTGCGTAGGCATACTAAACTGATGGTTGTGAACATCAATAAATGGAAATTTGGCTTTGGTGGTTTTATGTTCCGGAACAACAAGGTTGCTCTTGGGTTCATATTTTTCAAAATCCATACTGGCATTTTGTGCCAGTGCAGCATAAGAGAAAAGAGATAAAAGAATCGTAAAAAAATGCTTCATGTGTATTGGGTTTGAACAGGAAAACTATTGAGTGTAGCGGAAACGGAATCGCCGTCCTCATATCTTAACGTTTTTTTCTAAAATCACTTGTCCTGGCTCAGCTCTTTCAACACATTGTTCAGTCTGGCTTTCAGGGTTTCGTAATCGGTAAATCCGCGTGCGAGTAAATGAAATTTCGATTCATTAACCTGTAAGAGTACACAGGGATAACCGCTCACCTGCAATTGTTTCACCAGAGAAAACTCATAATAAGCCTGTTCTTTGTATTCTTCACTTTTCAGTTTATTATAAAAAGTTTCGGGGTGGATGCTGTATTTCTCCAACAGGTGCCGATAGGCTTCATCATCTGTAAGGTCGCGTCCCTCAAAATGTAAAGCGTATTGAAGATCGGAAGCGAATGCTACCTGTTTATCGGGATAAAATTCTTTAAAAATACACAGGGCAATGGCAGGTTTTTCTGAATGCGGAAACCAGTCGCTCAGATCAGGGTTATTGATATGCCATAAATAGTCGGGGCCAAATCTAATACTTGTATATTCTTCCACTGTTTTATACGCTTTCTGGATATAACCGGCGGTAGCAGCAATGGATACAGGTTCTTCGGGCAAAATCATTCCCCCGGATAATACTTCAACAGGCAATTGTGGGAAAGCCTCCTGAACCTGTTTCATCACCGGACTAAACCCATAGCACCAGCCGCAATAGGCATCGTAACAATAGAAAAGTGTTGGAGTCATGTGGCAAAGGTAAGCAGGAAGAATATCTTTGATTTCTTGATTTTTTGATCTTTGATTTGCAAAATCAGGAAATCAAAGATCAAAAAATCAAAGATGCTGTTTCTTTGTATTTTTGCAGTCTAAATCAATATTATGCCTGGGTTTGAATTATTTGGTGCCGAAGAAAGAAAAGAAGTGAATGATGTGCTGGAAACAGGCATCCTGATGCGTTATGGTTTTGACGGGGCCCGAAAAGGAATATGGAAGGCGCAGGAACTGGAGAAAGCTATTACAGAAGTATTTGGTTGTAAGTATGCTCAGCTTACTTCAAGTGGTACCGCCGCTTTAACTACGGCAATGGCAGCTCTGCATATTGGTGCGGGAGATGAAGTCATCATGCCTTCTTTCACTTTTGTGGCCAGTTTCGAAGCGGTACTGAGTGTGGGTGCCATACCGGTGCTGGTTGATATTGATGAAACATTAACCCTTGATCCGGCGGCGGTGAGAGCAGCCATCACACCAAAGACCAAATGTGTGATGCCTGTACATATGTGTGGTAGTATGGCCGATCTGGATGCACTCAAACAAATTTGTAAAGAGCATAACCTCATATTACTCGAAGATGCCTGTCAGAGTATTGGCGGAACTTATAAGGGCAAGGCATTGGGAACCATTGGTGATGCAGGAACATTTTCTTTCGATTTTGTAAAAACCATTACCTGTGGTGAAGGTGGTGTGGTAATGACGAATAATGAAGATGTGTACATCAAATCAGATGCTTATACCGATCATGGTCATGATCATAAAGGCGTTGACCGTGGTGCAGACCTGCACCCTTATCTGGGATACAATTTCCGGATCAGTGAGTTACATGCGGCTGTTGGTCTGGCCCAGATCCGTAAGCTTGATACATTTCTTTCTGTACAGAGAAAAAATAATAAAGCACTGCGTGTTTACCTCGAAGCCATACCAGAAATAAGTTTCAGAAAAGTGCCGGATGAAGCAGGCGACAGCTGTAGCTTTTTAAGCTGGTTCCTGCCAACAGAAGCCCTTACAAAAGCAGTAGTAGGCGAATTGAAAGAGCAGGGAATACTGGCAGGTAATTTTTACTGGTATGCCAATAACTGGCATTATATCAGCAAATGGGATCACCTGAAAACTGCAGCCAGCCTCAATAAACTAAGCGCACAGCAGGAGCAGGTTTTACTGCAACTCCAGACAACTCAATTTCCAGCCAGTGATGCCATTATGGGCAGGTGTATTTCTACTGCCATCAGTTTATTGTGGACAGACGAACAGATTAAAGAGAAAGGAGAGAAGATGGCAGCAGCGATTCGTAAAGTATTATCAAGCCATAGCATTTATGCCTGAGCCTAAATCATACACTGCTTATTATAAACCAGTACCACTTGGTTTCTGGTTCTACTTTTGGTTGGTGTTGCTGATAATCTTAATTGTTTATAACATAATGAGATTATTATGGCCCTCCTCTGATATTAATAACTGGAGAAACTGGCTGACTCCGGTTGCTCATCTTTTTATTTTTTACAGTACCGGTGAACGGATTTATAAGCAGTATAAAAACAGTAAGCTTAAAAATTGTTTTGTTACCGTAGATGAATCAGGCATCAAATGGAACCTGAATCAGGGGAATTACAATGTAAAAGAGCGTGAAATGATTGTATGGGACGACATAAAAAAAATAGTGATTGAAAAGGATAAATTTACGGTGAAGTACATGTCTACCTATTTTTCTGACAGTATCCCTTTAGTTAAAATGAAGGAAGAAGACCGGAAATTATTGCTGGAAGCTTTAGTAGATCAAATTCAACATAGATCTATTTCTTCTGAGAATCGTATGGCAGCGGCTTGAAAGAAACAGGCTTAAAACTACGCTGTTTCCCTTCTAACATATTTACATGATCAAGACTGCCCAACCGGAACCGAAAGGGGACTTTGGTGATTTTCTCCAGTTGTAATTCCTTTTTACAAAAAAAAGACAGGTTCTTGCTATAGTAATCATCTGGCAGCAAGCGAAAACCCGCAGCACGTATACTGTCTGTT
>Ga0164290_1002521_pt1 | contig 12326 bp, 16 predicted proteins | sample Micstemetagenome_FD_108782 | JGI IMG/M metagenome (GOLD analysis project Ga0164290, IMG submission 108782) | Contaminated culture microbial community from soil near Moab, Utah, USA - Microcoleus steenstrupii SON62 (Illumina Assembly) | ecosystem: Environmental > Terrestrial > Soil > Soil crust... | reverse complement strand
TCCGACAGCGGCTCCTTCATCCAGACCGATGCGGCGATCAATCCGGGCAATTCCGGCGGCGCCCTGGTCGACATGGACGGAGACCTGATCGGCATCAACACCGCCATCTTCTCCCGCTCGGGTTCGTCCTCGGGCGTGGGCTTCGCCGTGCCGGCCTCAATGGTGAAGCGCGTGGTCGATTCCGCCGTCGGCGGCGCCACCGCCGTGATCCGCCCGTGGCTGGGCGTGAAGGGGGAGGCCGTCTCGGCCGACATCGCCCGCAGCCTCGACATGGAGCGGCCGCAGGGATTGGTGGTCACCGAGGTCTGGCCCAGCGGTCCCGGCGCTCGTGCCGGGCTGCGCATCGGCGATGTCATCACCGCCGTGGACGGGGCCGAGGTCAACGACCAGGGCGGGCTGAATTTCCGCGTCGGCACGCGCGAGCCGAATGAGTCCGTGGCGGTGACGGTGCTGCGCGACGGCCGCAGCCAGACGCTGAACGCCCGGGTGCAGCCTCTGCCGGGCGACCCTGACGTGGACCGGGCCATCCTGATCCAGCAGGGCGGTCTGGCCGGTGCGCAGGTGCTGGGGCTGAACCCCGCCCTTGCCGACAGCCTGGGCGGCGATCCATTCACCAGCGGCGTCATCGTCGGCCGCGTCGCCGGCAACAGCTATGCGAGCCGGGGCGTCGGCGTCCGCGCGGGCGACATCATCATGTCGGTGAACGACCGGGCCGTGACCTCGCCCCAGCAACTGGCCAACCTTCCGAGGGGCAGCCAGCTGCTGGTGGAGCGGCGCGGCCAGCGCGGGGTGCTGGTCGTGCGCTAGGCACCGCCGGGGGTCGAGGTCGCCACCTCCATCCGCTCGCGCCAGCGCCTGACATTGACGCCGCGGAACAGGAGCCAAAGGCAGAGGGCCGACTCGCCGACCAGAACCGGCAGCAGGATCCATGGACTGATCGCCGCGCCGAAAGCGGGGGCGAACAGCGCTCCGAAGGTCGCGACCAGATAGCTGACGCCGGCCAGCCCCATCAGGACGCCGAGGAATTTCGGCAGATATCCCGACCGGAAGACCAGGGCGCCGATCAGCAGGCAGGCGACGCCGAAGAAGATCAGGGCGATGTGAAAGGAAATCTCGTGGCCGGCGAGCATAAGGCCGGCCAGGGCGGCGATCTGGTCCGGATCGAAGGCGGCGGCATAGCCCGGGTCCGACAGCACGGGCCCGACCATGAGCAGGAACAGCTTGCTGACGGTCTCAATGGCCAGCGAGACGCCGTTGAACAGCACGAACAGCAGGGCCAGACCCTTGCTGACGGGTTTCAGCAGCAGATATTCGATCCACAGCTGCAGGACCGCCACCACCGGGATCATCAGATTGCCGCCGACGCTGATCGACCAGAGGGACCCGGAGCCGCGGATGTTGTCGGCCGTCGCTCCGGCGTCCCCGGACACGACCAGGGCGCTCATGATGAAGCCTTCGGACCAGCCGCCGAAGACGATCACATACAGATAGATCAGCCCGGCCAGCCGGGCGTAGAGCTGAGGCCGCGCCTCGATGGTCCAGCGATTCATGTCAGGCTATCCTTCGGGTCACGGTTGTGGACGAGGCGGGGGCGTTCGCTCCGCGCGGGTGGCGCGGGTCGGCGGCGTGGCTTCGTGCGGTTCGGCGCGGCGTCGGGTCGCGCCCTCTGTGGCTCCTGGCGGGGCGGTGGCCGGTTAGCCGACGTCCCTGAGCAGTTTTTCGACGGCAGCCAGACGGGCGTCTACGGCGGACAGGGTCGACTGGAGCGAGGACAGCGCCGCCGCCGTCGCTGGCTGGGCCGCCGCCGCCGCTTCCGCAAGCTGACGGTAGCCCTCCTCAGTGGCGGCGCGGGCGCGCGCCTGGCTCATTGCCGAGACATATCGCATGCCGAACACCAGCACGACGGTCCCGAGCACCAGACACAGGGTGGTGAAATAGACGAACTCGGACATGGAAATTTCCCTCTATTTCTCTGGACTGGCGGTCACGGATTCCGCGACCTCGGCGACCCTGGCCGCGGTGAGTTGAATATCGAAGTCGGTGACCTCGAAATAGTTGAGCGCCTTGCCGTCTTCGGACAGTTCCAGCCGGCTGGTGACAAGGCCTGCGTCCTCGAGCTTCTGCAGGTGCAGATGCATCAACGGCCGGCTGATGCCGATGTCGCGCGCCAGCTGGCTCACGTAGTTCCGCCCCCCCGATGACAAGGCCGCGATGATCCTCAGCCGGTGCGGGCTCGCCAGGGCCGCCATGACCGCGAGCAGGCGATCCCCGGCCGCCCTTGGCCGATCAATCTCTTTCATATGTCAGGAATAACTGACGGGTAGGGCGGTGTCAATGGCCGGCGTCAGCGGCTGCCGTCTGCAAGCCGTCAATCAGTTTGCTTTTACGGGCGAACCGATGGACCAGCAGTGGCCGAACGGGTCGCGGAGCTGCCCGTAGCGGTCGCCCCAGAACTGGTCCGCCAGGGGGACCACGGGCACGGCTCCCGCCAGCAGGGCGCGGTTCCACCATTCGTCGGCGTCGTCGACCTGAAGGTGAAGGGTCATGCCCTTGGGGACGATGTCCTGTTCGCCCGACCACTCCGGGAATTCGTCGTGCAGCATGACGCTGCCGCCGTTGATCCGCAGGTGAGCGTGCATCAGCCGTTCGCCGTCCTCGGCCAGCTTCTGGTCCAGCACCTCGGCCCCGAAGGCGCGGGCGTAGAATTCCAGCGCCGCCTGCCCGCCGCGGGAAGGGATCACCAGATGCGGCGTGACGCCCGAGGTCGGGCCCTGGTTGGGATCGGCCATGTCGCTCTCCTCTGCGGGGCTCACACTAACGCGTGAAATGCGCGCGGGTAACGCCTATCTCTGCACGCTCATGACCGACCTGTTCGAAGCCTCCGGCATCCATCCCCCCGACGCCCCGCTGGCAGATCGGCTGCGGCCGCGTATGCTGGAAGAGGTGGTCGGGCAGGATCACCTGCTGGGGGAGGGCGGACCGATCCGGCGCATGGTCGAGGCCGGGCGGCTCGGCTCGATGATCCTGTGGGGCCCGCCCGGCACCGGCAAGACCACCATCGCCCGCCTGCTGGCCCAGGCCGCGGGGTATCAGTTCCAGCAGATCAGCGCCGTCTTCTCCGGCGTCGCCGACCTGAAGAAGGCCTTCGAGGCCGCCCGCATGCGCCGCGCCGCCGGCCAGTCGACGCTGCTGTTCGTCGACGAGATCCACCGGTTCAACCGCGCCCAGCAGGACGGCTTCCTGCCCTTCGTGGAGGAGGGGGTGATCACCCTCGTCGGGGCCACGACCGAGAACCCGTCGTTCGAACTGAACGGCGCCCTGCTGTCGCGGTCGCAGGTCTATGTCCTCAAACGGCTGGATGATGCCGCTCTCGATCAACTGTTGATTCGAGCCGAGGCGCAGGAGGGGAAATCGCTCCCCCTGACGCCGGAGGCGCGTCAGGCGCTGCTGGCGCTGGCCGATGGCGACGGTCGCTATCTGCTGACCATGTCCGAGGTGCTGTTCGACCTGACCTCGACGGAGCCGCTGAACGTCCAGGCCCTGGCCGGCATCCTGCAGAAGCGCGCTCCCGCCTACGACAAGAGCAGAGAAGAACACTACAACCTCATATCCGCGCTGCATAAATCGGTTCGTGGCTCGGATCCGGACGCGGCCCTCTACTGGCTCGCCCGGATGCTGAACGGCGGCGAGGATCCCCTGTATCTGGCGCGCCGCATCGTGCGCATGGCGGTCGAGGACATCGGCGAGGCCGACCCCCTGTCGCTGCTGGTCGCCAATGCGGCCAAGGATACGTACGACTTCCTCGGCTCGCCCGAGGGCGAACTGGCCCTGGCCCAGGCCGTGGTGCATCTGGCGACGGCGCCGAAGTCGGTTGGCGTGTACGAGGCCTTCAAGGCGGCGAAGCGCGCGGCGGCCGAGACCGGCTCCCTGATGCCGCCGGCGCACATCCGCAATGCGCCGACAAAGCTGATGAAGTCGCTCGGCTACGGCAAGGGCTACCAGTACGACCCGGATACACCCGAGGGCTTCTCCGGCGCCAACTTCTTCCCGGACGGGATGGAGCGCCGCATCTTCTACGCCCCCAAGGGCGAGGGACATGAGGCCAAGGTCAAGGAGCGGCTGGACCGCTGGGCGGCCATGCGCGCGGCGCGGCAGGACGGCGAATGAACCTCAACCAGGTCACCGTCGAGGTCGCCGACATCCCCCGCGCCCGGGCCTTCTATGAGCGGCTGGGGCTGGAGCTGATCGTGTCCAGCGACCACTACGCCCGCTTCCTCTGTCCGGGCGGCGCGACCTTCTCGATCCACCGGGCGGAGACGCCTGCGCCCGGCCGGGCGCTGGTCTATTTCGAATGCGACGCCCTCGACGCCCGGGTCGCCGCCCTGAAGGCCGCGGGGATCGTCTTCGACAGCGATCCGGAGGACCAGCGCTGGCTGTGGCGCGAAGCCCGGCTGAACGACCCGGACGGCAACCGGCTGTGCCTGTATTTCGCTGGAGGAAACCGCGTGAACCCGCCCTGGCGGGTCCCGGCGACCTAGCGTTGCCGTAACGGCGGTTTTGGGTCTAGCCTCCGCCCATCGTTCAACCTTGGGAGGGGTAGATGACCGATACGATGAGAATGACCACTTCGACGCCGTGGCACCTGTGGGTGGTGGGCTTGATCGCCCTGCTGTGGAACAGCTACGGCGGCTACGACTATGTGATGACCCAGACGAACAACGCCGCCTATCTGGCGCAGTTCACGGTCGAACAGCGCGCCTATTTCACCAGCTTCCCGCTGTGGATGGAGGCCGTCTGGGCTATCGGCGTCTGGGGCGGGGTGCTGGGCGCCGTGCTGCTGCTCATGCGCAGCAAGTGGGCCTTTCACGCCTTCCTGGCCTCGCTGATCGCCTTCGCTGTCAGCGTGGTCTACGGCCAGATGTCCGGCGGCTCCGCCGCCATGGGCACGACCGGAATGATCTTCAGCGCCGTCATCTTCGTGCTCGGCCTGATCTTCGTGATGTACAGCCGCATGATGGCCCGCAAGGGCGTTCTGCGCTGAGGGGCTGACGGGCGGTCGGTCTTTCGCCTATGCAGGCGCGTGACCGACCGTTCCCCCGTCTTCCTGTCCGACGCCGACATCGCCGCCGTCCGCTCGTGGGTGATCCACGAGGACGAGGCCGTGATCGCCTTCAACAAGCCCGCCGGCCTGTCCAGCCAGGGCGGCCGCATCCAGGCGCATACGCTGGACGATCTGCTGTGGGCCTTCGCCCGCTCGAACGGCAAGCGGCCCGATCTGGTCCATCGGCTGGACCGCGACACCTCGGGCGTCATCCTCGCGGCCAAGACCAGGCCGGCGGCGGGGTTCCTCGGCAAGGCCATGCAGGCGCGGCGGTTCAGGAAGACCTATCTGGCCCTGCTGTCAGACGCGCCGGAACCCCGGGCCGGGACCATCGAGACGCCGCTGCTCCGTCAGGAAATCGGCCGCGAGAGCTATATGCGCGTGGTGACGCCGGACACCCCGGGCGCCCAGGCCGCCCTGAGCCGCTACCGCACCCTGGCGGCGTCCGAGGACGGGGCGCTGGTCGAACTGGACCCGGCCACGGGCCGGATGCACCAACTGCGGGTGCATATGGCCTCGATCGGCCGGCCGCTGGCAGGCGACGCCCGATACGGAGGGGCTCTGACCTTCGCCGGCCAGGGCGCGTCGCGGCTGATGCTCCATGCGGCGAAACTGGTGTTCCCCCATCCCGACGGCGGCTACCGCACCGCGGAAGCGCCGCCGCCGGAGGATTTCGAGGCGCTGAAGGCGGCGGCGGGGTTATAGTCGCCACAGGAACCACGTCCTGCCAACCGCGCTATTCTCCACACGCCCGGAGACCCCGCATGACCCGCCTGACCCTGTCCCTGATCGCCGCCGCCGGCCTCGCCCTGTCGGGCTGCGCCAGTCTTGCCCCCTATGGCGCCCAGGCGGGACCGGGCGGGCAGGGTTATGCGGAACAGCGTATAGAATCGGACCGCTACCGGGTGACCTACAGCGGCGTCGGCGCGGCCGGGCCCGTGGCCGACTACGCCCTGTTGCGGGCCGCCGAATTGACCACGGCCGAGGGCTATGACTGGTTCGAGGTGACGCAGAGCTGGACCGACGGTCGCCTGGACAGCGCCGGCGGCTTCCGGCCCAGCCTCGGCCTCGGCTACGGCGCTGGCCGATCGTCGGGCCGATACGGCAGCTATTCCAGTTCGGGCGTGGGTGTTGGCCTGGGCCTGAATTTCAGCGGTCCGTCGCCGACCTCGACCACACTGGAGGTGTTGATGGGCAGGGGCCCGCGCCCCGACCGCCCCAACGCCTATGACGCCCGCGGGGTGCAGGATTCGCTGCGCCGGTAAGCCAGTGGCCACCAGCGACCGGCGGCGCAGCCGGCTCAGCGCCCGCCGCGCGTCAGGGCCCGGTATTCAACCAGCCGCTCCTTGTCGCGCCGCACCTGGTCTGCGACGGCGTTGTCGACGTCCAGCGAGGCGTAGCGGACCCAGCCGTCGACGCCCAGCTTGTCCTGGATCGCGGCCGTCGGCGTGCGCCAGCGGAAATAGGACAGCCAGCTGACCAGCACGCCGAGCACGGCGGCCAGTCCCTGCAGGGCGCGGAAGCCGGCCTCTCCGGTCGCCGCCGGGGGCGTCTCGAGCGCCAGGACGGCCAGGCCGATGATCAGCACCAGCGGCGTCATGATCCGCTGCGCCCAGCGCATCCAGTAGCGTTCGCGGCGCACCCGCCACAGCTCCATCTGGACGTGCTTTTCGAGATACTCCATCCGCGCGCCCAGCCACATGGTCAGCCGGGTCAGATACATGGCGCGCTGGCCCCAGCCCTTGCCGTCCTGCTGGAACTGGGTTTCGGCCTGGTCGGCCATGGCGCGGGCCGAGGTCAACAGGTTCTGCAGCTCGCGCGTCCGCTGCACGATCTCGCGCGACAGCTCGTAGGAGTCGTTTTCCAGCTGGAACCGGTACTGGATGAACAGCACCGCCTGCAGGCCCCAGTACAGACCGAGGCCGGCGAGCATCGCTCCGGCGGCGAGGCCCAGGCCCATGGCCTCTGACCCCGTCCAGTTTCTGAACCAGCCCGGGCCGAGGATGGCGAGGGCGGCGAAGGCGGCCAGCGCCCCGGCCTGGCTGAGCCGTTTGACGGTGACGTGGACGATCAGGGCCCGGAACACCCGCCGGCCATAGCCGTGGATGCGGCTGCGGATGTCCTGGTCGACCGGGAACCGCTCCTCGATCTGCCGGCTGAACAGGACGTGGAAGCGATCGGGCTTTCCGTCGGTCTCCCAGAACGGAAAAATGTCCAGCGGCTGGTTGAAATACTCGTCAATGTGGGACGAGACGATGGCCTCGGCCTCGGGCGTGGCGGCGAAATACTCGCTCTCTGAGATCGGGCGCAGGATGCCGTCCCCGCCCCGCAGCGGGCTGCGGCCGTGCCCCGGGGTGGGCGGGGGGACGGCCCGGTTGGGGCTGTCCTCGCCGCCGCGCGGGGGCGGGTTCGGCGTGGCGTGCAATCGCGCGTCCTCGCCGTGGCCGCCGTGGCCGCCGTGGCCGCCGTCGAGAGGGCCGTGGTTGTGATCGTCGTGCGACATGGCGCTTCGGCGGTCCCTTGAAACTTCAGCCCGGCAGTATGGCGGATCGACGCCGCCGGGCCGACGGCGTTCCCCCTCAGCGCGAAGCGGCGCCGTTGCGTCGGGATATCAGCGTTAACCGTGTGGCTGAGCAAGTGAAGTTTGAGTCAGGCGGCGCAGCACCACGCCTTCGCTTCGCCGCGAGGTGCGTTATAAGCCCGCACAATGACACGCTTTCTGATCGTCGCAGCCGGGGGCTCCCTCGGGGCCGTCGCCCGCTACGGGGTCGGCGTCTGGGCCCAGCGCCTGTTTCCGACGGCCCAGTGGCCGTGGGCGACGCTGACCGTCAATGTCGTCGGCGGTCTGCTGATGGGGCTGCTGGCCGGCTGGCTGGCCTTCCGGGGCGGTGTTCACAGCGAGAGCCTGCGCCTGTTCGCCGCCGTCGGAATACTTGGCGGTTTCACCACCTTCAGCGCCTTCTCGCTGGAGACGGCGCTGATGATCGAGCGCCGTCAAACGGCCATGGCCGGCGGCTATGTCGCCGCCTCGGTGGTCCTGTCGATCGTCGCCCTGTTTATCGGCCTGATGGTCGCCCGCCGCGCCTTCGGAGCCGCTCTTTGACCGACGAACCCATCCAGGAAGCCCCTGACGCCCCGAAACGCGAGGTGCTGACGATCTATGTGGCCGAGGCCGAGGACGGCATCCGGCTGGACCGCTGGTTCCGCCGGCGCTGGCCGCACCTGTCCAACATCCAGGTGCAGAAGATGGCCCGCAGCGGTCAGATCCGCGTCGACGGCGCCCGCATCAAGCCCGAGGGCCGCCTGACCGCCGGCGCCGCCGTGCGCGTGCCGCCGATCCCGGACGACACCTCGCGCCAGGCCGGGGATGTCCACACCCTGTCGGCGCAGGACATCAAGTTCGCCAAATCCCTCGTGCTCTACGAGGACGACATGGTCATCGCCATCAACAAGCCGCACGGCCTCGCCGTCCAGGGCGGCACCAAGACCAGCCGCCATGTCGATCGGCTGCTGTCGGCCTGGGGGGAGGGGATGGACCGCCCGCGTCTGGTCCACCGCCTCGACCGCGACACCTCCGGCGTCCTGCTGCTGGGCAAGGGGCCCGAGGCGGCCAAGCGGCTGGCCGGCGCCTTCGCCCGGCGTCAGGCGAAGAAGACCTACTGGGCCATCGTCATCGGCAATCCCAAGCCCTCGGCCGGCCAGATCGATATGCCGCTGAAGAAGACCGGCATCAACGACTTCGAGATGATGCGTCCGGCCGACCGCAAGGACCCGCGCGCCGAGCCGGCCGAGACCGCCTTCGCCACCGTCAGCCGGGCGGCCCACCGCGCCTCGTGGATGGCCCTGCGGCCGTTCACCGGCCGGACGCACCAGCTGCGCGCCCACATGGCCGGCATCGGCCACCCGATCCTCGGCGACCCCAAATACGGGGACGAGAAATCGAAGGAACTGTCCAGCGGGCTGAAGCTGCAGCTGCACGCCCGCAGCATCGAGCTGGAACATCCCCGCGGCGGCATGCTCAAGGTCGAGGCCCCGCTGAGCCCCGAAATGCGCGCCGGCTTCGCCCATTTCGGCTTCGAGGAGGCGGAGGGCAATGAGAGCGATCCGTTCGAAGGGGTCCGCAGACAGAGATGATCTCTATCTATTCCGCTCATCCCCGCGAAAGCGGGGACCCAGTCCTGTCCAGCCCGGCGCCGGCGATTCAGGACAACCGTTTGTCCGCGCCTTTCTCTTTCACATCATCCAAAGCACTGGGTCCCCGCTTTCGCGGGGATGAGCGGAGTGTTGTGCGTTGAGACCCCTCGCAGTCTTCGACATCGACGGCACCCTCGTCGACAGCCGCGCCTCGATCCACCGCGCCGCCTGCGAGGCTGCGCGCGACATCGGCCTGCCGGAGCCTGACTACGACCGCGTGCGGCAGATCGTCGGCCTGACCCTCGAGCATGGAATGGCGGTGCTGGAGCCGGAGCTGGACGCGCCGACGCTGGCCCGCTTCATCGCCGGCTTCCGCGCCAGCTTCCAGCGGATGTACGACGAAGGCCACGAGGAGCCGCTCTACCCCGAGGCCGCCGCCACCCTGCGCCGCCTGCACCGCGACGGCTGGCGGCTGGCGCTGGCCACGGGCCAGAACCGCCGCGGCGTGGCCCGCAACCTGGCGCGCGAGGGCTGGGCGGACATGTTCCTCTCGTCCCACTGCGCCGAGGACGGACCGGGCAAGCCCGATCCCGCCATGCTCCACGCCGCCATGGCCGCCTGCGACAGCGACCCGGCGCGCACCGTCATGATCGGCGACACCGCCCACGACATCCTGATGGCCCGCAACGCCGGCGTCCTGCCGCTGGGCGTGGCCTGGGGCTTCCATACGGTCGAGGAACAGCGGGCCGCCGGCGCCCGCCACGTCGCCGAAACCTTTTCCGAACTGACCGTGGTGCTGGACGGCTTCGCCGACCTGACCCGCGCGGCCTGAGGCGAGCATGAGCCATATTCCGCCCCTCGATCCCAATGTCGCCGCCCGCAAGGGATTCCGCGAGTCTGAAGAGCGGCTGAAACGGTTCTGGAAGGCCGTCGATGTGAAGGCGGTCCAGACCGGCTGGGCCATCACCCTCGACGGCCGCACCCCCAAGACCCCGGCCCATGCCCAGCTGATCCTGCCGACCGAGGCCGCCGCCCGCCTCGTCGCCGGGGAGTGGGCGGCGCAGGGCGAATTCGTCGACCCGGCGACCATGCCGGCCACCCGCCTGGCCTCCACCGCCATCGACCGGGTCAGCCAGGTCCGCGAGGCCGTGGCCGACGAGGTCGCCGCCTTCGCCGGCTCGGATCTGCTCTGCTACCTCGCCGATCACCCAACCTCGCTGGTTGTCGAACAGGCGCGCGAGTGGACGCCGTGGCGCGACTGGGCGGCGCTGGAGCTGGGTGTGGTGCTGGAGCCGGCCGAGGGCATCCTGCACCGGGCCCAGGATCCCGCCGCCATCGCCCGCGTTCGCGAACTGGCCCTGCGGCTGGACGACTTCGCCCTGACCGGCCTGGCCATGGCGACGCCCCTGCTGGGTTCGGCCGTGCTGGCGATGGCGCTTCAACGAGGCCTGCTGGCCGGAGAGGCGGCGTTCGAGATGTCCCGTCTCGACGAGGCCTTCCAGGAACGCCAGTGGGGCGTCGACGCCGAGGCCGCCGAACGCACCGCCGCCCGCCGGGCTGAGGCGGTGCTGCTGGACCGTTGGTTCAGGGCGCTCGAGGCGTGACTTGCCAATACGGAAAATAATCACTTGCCAGCATGGAAAGCGATGATACATTTTCCACATTGGAAAGTGAGAGTTTCGCCATGACGCAAGACCCCAACCCCCACGAGGCCCTGGCCTCGATCCGGTCCGCACGCGAGGGCGTCGCTCCCGCGACCGACTATCCGTTCGGCTATGATCTGATCTACGGCGCCCTCTGCGCCCTGCTTCTGGCGGGGCCTGGGATGCCCTCGCCGTGGTCGACCTTGGTTCTGATTGTCGCTCTGGGGGGGTTCGGCGCCCTGATCTTCTGGTGGCGCAAGACGTTCGGTTGGTGGGTCAGCGGCTATTCGCCCAAGCGGGCCCGCTGGGTCTCCTTCGGCATGGTGGCCGTCTTCGTTGGCCTGGTCTTCCTCTCGCTTCACGGCCGGGGCTCCGGTCCCGACTGGCTGTTCCTCGTCTCGGGCGGGCTCGGCTTCGTCACGGCCGTCGTCGGCGGCCGGCTTTGGATGCGGGTCTGGCGCAAGGAACTGGCGGACGGCGTCAAATGATCCCCGTCCCCGTCTTCGACCCGGTCATCCACGCCCCCGGCCGGTTGCAGATCTGCGCCATCCTCAGCGGCGTGGATGACGCGGAGTTCGCCATGATCCGCGACCGCATCGGCGTTTCGGACTCGGTCCTGTCGAAACACCTAAAACAGCTGGAGGAGGCGGGCTACGTCGCCCTGACCAAGGCCCCCTTCGACGGCCGTCAGCGCACCTGGCTCAGCCTCACCACGCCCGGCCGCAAGGCCTTCGCCGCCCATGTCGCCGAACTGCAGCGCCTCGCGGCCATGACGGCGCCGGCGCCGCTGGGGCAGGGGTTCTCGGGCTAGTGTTCCTCCCCCGCAGGGGAGGAACGCTTGCCTCCGCCTCCCGCCCTCCTTAAGCCTCCCGCTCAAGGAGACGCCGCATGAACACCATCCTCGAACAGCTCGAAGCCCGCCGCGCCGGCGCCCGCCTCGGCGGCGGCGAGACCCGCATCGCCAGCCAGCACGCCAAGGGCAAGCTGACCGCCCGCGAGCGGATCGACGTGCTGCTGGACGAGGGCTCGTTCGAGGAGACCGACATGTTCGTCGAGCACCGCTCGACCCAGTTCGGCATGGAGGCCCAGCGCATCCCCGGCGACGGCGTGGTCACCGGCCGGGGGACCATCGGCGGCCGTCTGGTCTATGTCTTCTCCAAGGATTTCACCGTCTTCGGCGGATCGCTGTCGGGCGCGCACGCGGCCAAGATCGTCAAGATCCAGACCATGGCCCTGACCAACGGCGCGCCGATCATCGGCCTGTTCGACGCCGGCGGCGCCCGCATCCAGGAGGGGGTCGAGGCCCTGGCCGGCTACGCCGACATCTTCCTCCAGAACACCCTGGCCTCGGGCGTCATCCCCCAGATCAGCGTCATCATGGGCCCCTGCGCCGGCGGCGACGTCTATTCCCCGGCCATCACCGACTTCATCTTCATGGTGAAGGACAC
>Ga0164290_1002520_pt1 | contig 12328 bp, 10 predicted proteins | sample Micstemetagenome_FD_108782 | JGI IMG/M metagenome (GOLD analysis project Ga0164290, IMG submission 108782) | Contaminated culture microbial community from soil near Moab, Utah, USA - Microcoleus steenstrupii SON62 (Illumina Assembly) | ecosystem: Environmental > Terrestrial > Soil > Soil crust... | reverse complement strand
TCATCGCCGCATCGGCGCCGGCCTCGTCGCAGACGCCTTGGGCGACGGCGTCGGCGGCCTCGTTGATCAGCATGGCGATGGTGCGCGCGACGACCAGGCCGGGCAGGTCCGCCACGGCGCGCGGCGTCAGGCCCAGCCGCGTCAGCCATGCCGCGGTCTGCGCATCGCCGGCATAGGCGATGTCGCCGCTGGGCGCCAGCGGGAGGTCGAATACGGCCGTGCCGGGGGCGAAGTCGCGGGCGCGCCGGCCGTCGGTCAGGCGCAGCTGGCGGCCGTCGACCTCGACGCCGACCCAGTCGCTGTCCAGCGCGCGCTGGGCCTCGGGCAGGTTGGCGATGAAGCGCTCGGCCAGGGCACCGCGGCCGTGCACGATGACGCGGCCCGCCCGCGGGCGGTCGATGCTGACGATGGGCAGGGCCGGCGCGCCGTCGGGGTAGCGGTAGAAGCCGCGCCCGCTCTTGCGGCCGAGGTAGCCGGCATCCACCAGCTCCTGCTGCACCAGCGAGGGCGTGAAGCGGCGGTCGAAGAAGTTGGCGGCGAAGACCGAATTCGTCACCGCGAAATTGGTGTCATGGCCGATCAGATCCATGAGCTCGCAGGGCCCCATGCGGAAGCCTGCCGCGCGCAGGCAGGCGTCGATGACCTCCGGCGTTGTGGCCCGGTCCTGCAGCAGCATCAGCGTCTCGGCGTAATAGGGCCGGGCGATGCGGTTGACGATGAAGCCCGGCGTCGAGCGCGTGTGCACCGCCGTCTTGCCCCAGCGGCCGGCCAGGTCGAAGACGGCCCGCGCGACCTCGGGCGAGGTGCCCAGGCCCGACACCACTTCCACCAGCTTCATCAGCGGCACCGGGTTGAAGAAGTGCATGCCCACCAGGCGCTCGGGCCTCTTCATGCCGCGGGCCAGGGCCGTCACGGAGATGGACGAGGTGTTGGTGGCGATGACGGCCTCGTCGCCCAGCACGGCCTCCAGCTCAGCGAACAGCGCGCGCTTGACGTCCAGGTTCTCGACGATGGCCTCGATGACGAGGTCGGCCGGCGCGACCGCATCGACGGGCGTGATGCGCGCCAGCGTCGCGGCCGCGGCGTCGGCCGTCAGCTTGCCCTTGGCGACCAGGCCCTCGAGCGTCGCCGACAGCTTGACCTTGGCCGCCTCGGCGCCGCCAGCGCGGGCATCGAAGAGGGCGACGGCATGGCCGGCCTGGGCGGCCACCTGGGCGATGCCGGCGCCCATCAGGCCGGCGCCGACGACGAGGATGCGGGAGTCGTTCAGGTTCATTCGGATTGCGTCCAGTCGGGCTTGCGCTTGCCGAGGAAGGCTGCGAAGCCCTCGCGGGCCTCGGGCGTGGTGCGCACGCGGGCAATGGTCTGGGCCGTCAGCTCGCGCGCCTCGGGGGTGACGGGGCCGGGCGCCAGGCGGGCATAGAGCTGCTTGATCTCGGCCTGGGCGGCGGGACCGCAGGCCAGCAGCTCAGCGAGCAGGGTCTCGACGGCCGCGTCCAGTCCTTCGGCCGGCACGACGCGCTGCACCAGGCCCACGCGCAGGGCCTCGTCCGCGCCGAGGCGCGTGGCCGTCAGCGCCAGCCGGCGCGCCTCGCGCAGGCCGACGGCATTGACCAGATGCGGGCCGATGACGGCCGGCAGGATGCCCATGCGCGCCTCGCTGACCGAGAAGCTGGCCGCGTCCGACGCCACGGCCATGTCGCAGGCGCAGACCAGGCCGACGCCACCACCCAGGGCGGCGCCCTGCACGCGGGCGATGGTCGGCTTCGGGCACTCGGCAATGCGGGCCAGCATGGCCGAAAAGCGGCGCGCATCGGCGAGGTTGTCCTCCTGCGAGGCGGCCGCGGCGCGCTGCATCCATTGCAGGTCGGCACCGGCGCTGTAGTGCTTGCCGGCGCCGGCCAGCACGAGGGCGCGCACGCCGGGGTCGCCGCCGAGCTCGGCGAAGGCGGCGTCCAGTTCGGCGATCAGCGTCTCGTCGAAGGCATTGAAGACGGCCGGCCGGTTCATCGTCAGCACGGCAACGCCATCGTCCCGACGTTCCAGCGTGAGCGTGGTCAAGGAAGTCATCCGGCGATTCTGCACGTTTCCCGACCGATCGGTCGGACAACCCGCCGCTCATGCGGGCCAACCGGCCATTCGCCGCCGCAACGCCCCTGCGGTGGACGCCGACTTCTAGACTGCCGGCCATGTCATCACCCCCGTCGCGCATGAGCCGCTGGCTCGCCAAGGACTGCTCGCAGTGGCTCTACCCCGGCCCGCGCCGCAGGTTCACGCCCGAAGAGATGGCGCGCGCCGGCAACCAGCCCTGGCCGGTCAGCATCGACCACTATGTCTACGTCAATCTCATCATCCTGCTGGCGGTCAACACCGGCGCCGCGCGACGGTGGGTATGGGCCTGGCCGGTGGTGCTCGGCCTGGGCTGGGCCACGCTGGCCGTGGCGCGCTGGCTGTGGCGCAGCCCGACGAGCCGGCGGCTGAACCTGGCGAGCTATGGCGTCGGCATCGCCATGGCGGGCGCGGCAATCGCCGTGCTCAAGACCGGTCATCGGGAGCAGCTGGAGGCGCAGTTCCTGCTGGCGCTGGCGATCATGACCGCGGTGCTGTCGGCCTGGTGGCTGCTGACGCTGTATCGCGCCGAGCAGATCAGCGCCCGCCTGCGCGAACTGGACGAGCAAGCCGCCGCCCTGCGCCTCTCGACCCGGCTGGCCGCCGCCCAGATCCAGCCCCATTTCCTCTTCAACACCCTGGCCTCGCTGCAGCACTGGGTGGACACCGGCGACGCCCGCGCCGCGCCGCTGCTGCGCGACTTCACGGCCTATCTGCGTGCCACGCTGCCGATGTTCGAGCGCGAGCTGCAGCCCCTGGCCGACGAGCTGGAGATGGTGCGCCGCTACCTGGCCATCATGCAGGCGCGGCTGGGCCCCCGACTGAGCTATGCCATCGACATGCCGGCAGGCCTCGACGCCCAGCTGCCGCCGGGCATCGTGCTGACGCTGGTGGAGAACGCCATCGCCCATGGCATCGAGCCCCAGCTGCGCGGCGGCCACATCGACATCGCCGCCCGCCGCGACGGCGATCGCCTGGTTCTGACGGTGCGCGACGACGGCCCCGGCCTGGCCCCCGGCTGGACCGACGGCGTGGGCCTGGCCAACACCCGCCGCCGCCTCGCCCAGGCCTGCCCCGCCTGCACGCTGACCCTTGCGGACGCCGCGCCGGGCTGCGCCGCCACCCTGACGCTGACTCCATGACTGCACTGACCGCCCTGATCGCCGACGACGAGGAAGCGCCTCGCGAACAACTGCGTGCCGCCCTGACCCGGCTCTGGCCCGAGCTGTCCGTCGTCGCCGCCAGCACCAACGGCGCCGAGGCCTGGGACGACTGCCTGGCGCACGAGCCGGCCATCGCCTTCCTCGACATCCGCATGCCCGGCCTGACCGGGCTGGACGTCGCACGCCGGCTGTCGGCCCTGGCCACGCCGCCGCTGATCGTGTTCGTCACCGCCTTCGACGACCATGCGCTGGCGGCCTTCGATGCCGGCGCGGTGGACTATGTGCTCAAGCCCGTTGACGACGAGCGCCTGGCCCAGGCCCTGGCGCGACTGCGCGCGCGCCTGGCCCAGCCGGCCGCCGACACCGCGGCCCTGCAGCGCCTGCTGGCCAGCCTGCCCCAGGCGCGGCCGGTCATGCGCCCCATCCAGGCCAGCGTGGGCCGCGAGGTGCAACTGATCCAGCCCGAGGACATCGTCTACTTCGAGGCCGACCAGCGCTACACCCGTGTCGTCCACCAGGGCGGCGACGCCCTCATCCGCACCCCGCTGCGCGAGCTGCTGACGCAGTTCGATCCCGAGCAGTTCTGGCAGATCCACCGCTCCGTCCTCGTCAACAGCCGCTGCATCGCCAAGGCCGTGCGCGTGGACGAGGGAACCATGGTCGTGACCCTGCGCGGGCGCGACGACAAGCTGCCGGTGTCGCGGCAATTCCAGGCGCTGTTCAAGGGGCAATGACCCCGAAGCGGCAGACCAGCGGGTGCGCAGCGGTTCTCGCCAAAACGCCGGCTTGGGCAGACGGCCAGCGGTCAACTACCAGACCCAGGGTCCAGGGAAACCCTTGGCCGGGCGCGCGGAACGGCTTCGGACAATCCGCGCCACTTCAGGCCCCCTCGGGTCGCACACCACACCGCCATGCCCAGCCCCTTGCCCAACCCGCGCTTTGACCATTTCTACCGCTACGACGAGCTGACGGCCCTGCTGTTCGCCTATGCCGAGGCCCGGCCCAACCTGGTGTCGGTGCGCTCCATCGGCAAGAGCTACGAGGGCCGCGACATCTGGGTGGTCGTCGTCACCAATCTCGCCAGCGGCATGGACATCGACAAGCCGGCGATGTGGATCGACGGCAACATCCACGCCGCCGAGCTGACGGCCTCGACCACCTGCCTGTACTACCTGCACCAGCTGGTCAGCCTGCACGGCGGCAGCTCGGCCGAGGCCCAGCAGATCAACCGCCTGCTGGACACGCGCACCCTCTACATCGTGCCGCGCCTGAACCCCGATGGCGCCGAGCTGGCCCTGGCGGACCGCCCGCGCCACATCCGCAGCTCGACGCGGCCCTACCCCTACACCGAGGAGCCCGTCGACGGCCTGACCATGGAGGACGTCGACGGCGACGGCCGCATCCTGACCATGCGCGTGCCCGACCCGCATGGCGGCTACAAGAAGCACCCCCAGGACCCGCGGCTGATGGTGGCCCGCGAGCCGGGCGAGTACGGCGGCGAGTACTACCGCCTCATCCCCGAGGGCTTCATCAAGAACCACGACGGCCTCACCGTCAAGGTCAACAACGACCGTGAGGGCCTGGACCTCAACCGCAACTTCCCCGGCGACTGGCGCCAGGAGTTCCAGCAGCTGGGCGCCGGCCCCTACCCGACCAGCGAGCCCGAGGTGCGGGCCATGGTGGACTTCATCGTCCAGCATCCCAACATCGGCGCGGCCATCAGCTACCACACCCACAGCGGCGTCATCCTGCGGCCCTGCGGCACGCGCAGCGACAAGGACATGACGCCCGAGGACCTGTGGCTGTTCCAGAACCTCTCGGCGCTGGGCGAGAAACACACCGGCTATCCGGCCGTCAGCATCTACGAGGACTTCCGCTACCACCCCAAGGAGGTCATCACCGGCACGCAGGACTGGGTCTACGAGCACCTGGGCGCGCTGTTCTGGGTGGTGGAGCTGTGGTCGCCCGGCAAGGAGGCGGGGCTGGAGGTCAGGAAGTGGATCGACTGGTACCGCCAGCATCCGGTCGAGGACGACCTGGCGCTGCTGAAGTGGAGCGACGAGCAGTGCGGCGGCCAGGCCCATGTGGACTGGAAGCCCTTCCAGCACCCCCAGCTCGGCGCGGTCGAGATCGGCGGCTGGGACAAGATGAACTACTGGCGCAACCCCCCGCCCGCCCTACGCGAGCGCGAGGCGGCGCGCTTCCCGGCCTGGATGACGCAGATCGCCATGAGCCTGCCCAAGCTGGAGCTGATCCGCACCGAGGTGCGCGCCCTGGGCCCCGACACCTGGCGGGTGCGCCTGGCCGTGGCCAATGCCGGCTATCTGCCCGCCTACGTCACCCAGCGCGCGCTGGAGCGCAAGACGGTGCGCGGCGTGATGTTCGAGATCCACCTGCCCGTCAACGACCCGGCCATCAGCCTGGTCAACGGCAAGGAGCGCATGGAAGGCCCGCAGCTCGAGGGCCATGCACCGCGGCAGAGCCAGCTGGCCTTCCTGTTCAACAAGCAGCCCACCGCCGACCGCGCCGTGGCCGAGTGGGTGGTGCGCGCGCCGCAGGGCACGCGCATCGCGCTGTCGGCCAGCGCGGAGCGGGCGGGCGTGGTCAGGACCGAGGTGATCCTGGACTGAGGAAGTCCAGCAGCCGCGCCCGCACGGGCGCCTCGTCCAGCGTCGGCGCATGGCCGCGGCCCGCCACCTCCAGCGTCTGCAGGCCGGGCAGGCGCTCGGCCATGGCCTGCAGCGTGGCGGCCGACAGCACATCGGACAGCGCGCCGCGGATGGCCAGCACCGGCCGGCCGGCCAGCAGGCCAAACAGCGGCCAGAGGTCGGGCGTGGCCGAGCCGTTGCCGAGGCCCTGCGCAATGGCCGGGTCGAAGTCGGTGACCAGCCTGTCGCCCTCGTAGACGCAGGTGGCCATGACCAGGGCGCGCCAGTCGGACGCCCGATAGTCCGGGAAGACCTCGTGGTCGATGGTCGCCAGGCGTTCCACCATCTCGTCCAGCGTGCAGGGGGACCAGGGCTTGGCCATGTAGGCGGCGATGCGGCCGATGCCGCGCGGGTCCAGCTCCGGCCCCACGTCGTTCAGCACCACGGCCTTCACGAGCGCCGCGCGCATCGCCGTCAGCATCATGGCCATCAGGCCGCCCAGCGAGGTGCCGATGATGGCGACCTCGCTCACGCCCAGCCCGTCCAGCAGCGCCAGCATGTCGGCGCAGTAGCGGTCGGGGCGGTAGCGGCCGGGGTCGGGGTCGCGCTGCGAATGGCCGCGACCGCGCTGGTCGGGGCAGAGCACGCGCCAGCCTGCGCTCAGCGCCGTGGCCACGTCGTGGAAGTCCTTGCTGTTGCGCGTCAGGCCGGGCAGGCACAGCAGCACCGGCGCATCCGGCGCGGGGCCGGGGTAGTCGCGGCAGTACAGGCGCAGGCCGTCATCGCTCGCGTAGTAGCGCTCGAAGTGATTCATTGCGCCGTCCAGCCCCCGTCCACGGGCAGGGCCACGCCGGTGATGCCCGCGGCCGCCTCGCTGCTGAGGAAGACGGCCACGTCGCCGATGCGCTCGGGCGGCAGCAGCGTCAGGTTGGGCTGCTTCTCGCGCAGCAGGTCGCGGATGCCGGCCTGGCGGTCGCCGCCGTGGGCCGCGGCGCGGGCCTCGATCTGCGGCTGGATCAGCACCGTGTCGGTCCAGCCGGGGCAGATGCAGTTGACGGTGATGCCCTCGGCCGCCGTCTCCAGCGCCACACCCTTGGACATGCCGACCAGGCCATGCTTGGCGGCGAGGTAGGCGCTCTTGTTGACCGAGGCCACCAGGCCGTGCACCGAGGCGATGTTGACGATGCGGCCCCAGCCGCGCGCGCGCATGCCGGGCACGGCGGCCTTCATAGTGTGGAAGGCGGCGGAGAGGTTGATGGCGATGATGGCGTCCCAGCGGTCGGCGGGGAACTCGGCGATGCCGCAGGTGTGCTGGATGCCGGCGTTGTTGACGAGGATGTCGGGGGCGGCGAGGGCCTCCGTGGCGGCAGCGACCAGGCCCGCCGCGGCCTGGGCATCGGCGAGGTTGGCGCCGACATAGGCGCAGCGCCGCCCGGTCTCGCGCGCCAGCGCGGCGGCGATGGGCTCGCCCTGCTGCTGCGTCTCGATGCCATGCAGCACCACATCGGCCCCCGCCTCGGCCAGCCGGCGCGCGATGGCCGCGCCGATGCCCTGCGTCGCCCCGGTGACCAGGGCCGTGCGTCCGTTCAAGCTCATCTCATGTCTCCTCGGTTTGCAGTCGTTCTCTGAGCGCCGTCTTCAGCACCTTGCCGTAGTGGTTCTTGGGCAGGGCCTCGACGAATTCATAGCGCTTGGGCCGCTTGAAGCGGGCGATGCGGGCCAGGCAGAGGGCGTCCAGCGCGGCGGCGTCGACACCCGCATCGGCCACGACGAAGGCGACGACGATCTCGCCCCATTCGCGGTCGGGCCGGCCGACCACGGCGACCTCGCGCACACCCGGTGCGGCGAGCAGCACCTCCTCGACCTCGCGCGGATAGATGTTGGAGCCGCCGCTGATGATGAGGTCCTTGCTGCGGTCCTTCAGCGTCAGCAGGCCGCTCGCGTTGAGAACCCCCATGTCGCCCGTCCACAGCCAGCCGCCGCGCAGCGCGGTGGCGCTGGCCTCGGGCTGGCGCCAGTAGCCAGGCATGACGGTCTCGCCGCGCACCAGCACCTCGCCGATCTCGCCGGGCGGCAGCTCACGGCCTTCCTCGTCGGCCACGCGCACCTGGACCAGCAGCTGGGCCCGGCCCACCGAGGCGAGGCAGGCGGCGTCGCCGCCGGCCAGCTCCTCGCGCGACAGGGCGGTGATGGTCATCGGCGACTCGCCCTGGCCGTAGATCTGCACGAAGCGCGGCCCCATCACGCGCAGGGCGCGCTGGATGTCCTCGGCATACATGGGCCCGCCGCCGTAGACGATGGTCTTGAAGCCGGCGCCGTCACCGCCCCGCCGCTCGACCTCGTCCACCAGCCGCTTCACCATGGTCGGCGCCGCGAACAGGCAGAGTCGCCCGACGCTGCTCGCCAGGTCCACCAGCTCGGCCGGCTCGAAGCCGCCCGAGGCCGGCACCAGATGCCGCGCGCCGCGGGCCACGAAGGCGAAGTTGTAGAGGCCGGCGCCGTGCGACATCGGCGCCGCATAAACGATGACGTCGTCGCTGCACAGGCTGGGGTCGACGTCCGAGAAATAGCAGGCCGTCATCGCCATCAGCATGCGATGCGTCTCGATGACGCCCTTGGGCTTGCCCGTGGTGCCCGAGGTGTAGAACAGCCAGGCCAGAGCATCCGGCTCGACGGGCTGCAGGTCCAGCGGCGGCCGGCCCAGCGCCTCGGCATAGGCGGCGCTGCCGGTTTCCAGCAGGCGCAGGCCCGGCAGCGCATGGCGCAGGGCCTCGCGCCGGTCCGCCGAGATGCAGGCCAGGGTCGCGCCGCTGTCGGCGACGATATGGGCCAGCTCCTGCACATGCAGCTTGGCATTGACCGGCACGACGGCCAGGCCGGCCCACCAGCAGGCATAGAGCAGCTCGAGGTAGGCCGGCTCGTTGCCCAGGTAGAGCACGACGCGGTCGCCCGCGGCCAGGCCGTAGAACTCGCGCAGCGCCCGCGCCAGGCGGGCCACGCGGTCGGCCAGCTCGCCATAGCTGCACAGCAGGGTCTCGCCCTGCAGCAGCGCCGGGCGCTGCGGATGGCGCTCCGCGGCGCGGGCCAGCAGCGTGGCCAGGTTCATCGCGCCCGTTCCAGCACGCTGACGTAGCTGGCCACGGCCGAGCCGCCCATGTTGAACACGCCGGCCAGCGTCGGCGCGGGCAGCTGCATGTCGCCCGCCTCGCCGCAGAGCTGCATGGCCGACAGCACATGCATGGAGACGCCGGTCGCGCCGATGGGATGGCCCTTGGCCTTGAGCCCGCCGCTGACATTGACCGGCAGCCGGCCCTCGCGCATGACGACGCCCTCCGCCAGCAACCGCGCGCCCTGGCCGGGTGCGGCCAGGCCCATCGCCTCGTAGCTCAGCAGCTCGGCGATCGTGAAGCAGTCATGCACCTCGGCAAAGCTGAGGTCGTTGACCGTGCAACCGGCCGCGTCGAGCGCCTGGGCCCAGGCGCGGCGCGGGCCCTCGAAGCCGGCCGGGTCGCGGCGGGACATCGGCAAATAGTCGTTGACCTGGGCCCGGCTCTTCAGCCGCACCGCGCGGCGGAAGTCGGCCACCAGGGCCTCGTCGCACAGCACCAGGGCCGCGGCACCGTCGGAAACCAGCGAGCAGTCGGTCTTGCGCAGCGGCGCGGCGATCAGCGGGTTCTTGTCGGAGACGGCGTTGCAGAACTCGAAGCCCAGGTCCTTGCGCATCTGCGCGAAGGGGTTGCGCACGCCGTTGGCGTGGTTCTTGGCGGCGATGCGGGCCAGCGTCGCCCCGTGGTCGCCATGGCGCTCGAAATAGCGCTGGGCGACCTGGGCAAAGATGCCCGGGAAGGTCAGGCCGGCGGCGGCTTCCTCGGGCACATAGGAGGCGTTGCCGAGGATGCGCGTGACCTCGGCGCCGGCCACCGCGGTCATCTTCTCGGCGCCGACGACCAGGGCGATGCGGGCCCGGCCGGCCTCGATGGCATCGGCGGCAGCGTACAGCGCGGCGGCGCCCGAGGCGCAGGCGTTCTCGACGCGCGTGGCCGGCTTCCAGCGCAGGCCTTCGTCCGCCTGCATGGGCAGGGAGGAGGCAAAGATCTCCGGCACGAAGCCGCCGTTGAGCTGGCCCAGCCAGACGCCGTCGACGGCGCTGCCGTCCAGCCCGGCATCGGCCAGCGCGCCACGCGCGACCTGGGCGATCAGGCCTTCGAGATCGAGGGCGTCCAGACGCCCGAAGGGGCTGTGCGCCCAGCCGACAATGCAGACACCCATGATGGCCCCGCGATGCAGAAGTACAGGATGGCGGGCACTGTAGGAGCCGGGCCGCCGGCGCGAAACACGTAGGACTACGTCAGGACCCACCCCGATGACCGCCCCCGACCTGGCCACCGTGAGCCTCGCCTTCGACCACGCGCCCGTGGGCCTGTGCCTGTCGCGCGACCGGGTCATCGTGCGCTGCAACCAGGCCTTCGCCGAGATGTTCGGCTGGCCGGCGGACGAGCTGGCCGGGCTGTCGCTGCAGCACCTCTACCCGTCGGCCGAGGAGTTCGAGCACATCGGCGCCCAGGGCCTGGCCGTCATGCGCGAGACCGGCCGCTACAGCGACGAACGCATCATGCGCCACCGCAGCGGCCGCCTGTTCTGGGTGCATGCCTCGGGCCGCACGCTGCGGCCCGACCTGCCCTTTGCCGAAGCCGTGTGGATGTTCGAGGACATCTCGGCGCGGCGCCCCGTCACCGTCGACCTGACGGTGCGCGAGCGCGAGATCGTGCGCCAGCTCGCCGCGGGCGCCAGCAGCAAGCAGATCGCCCGCGTGCTGGGCATCAGCCCGCGCACGGTGGAAGGCCACCGGGCGCGCATCATCCGCAAGGTGGGGGCGAGCAGCGCGAGCGAGATGCTGGCCAAGCTCATCGGGCTGGTCTAGCCCAGTGGGGATCGGATATGGCGGCTGCCGATCCAAAGCGAAAGCAGCCCGAGGAATTGTGAGCTGTGGCGAAGCCGACGCTCAACGTTCGACATGAGCGGCGGCTTCAAGCGCAGCTTGAAGGCGTCCGCTCGATGGATGGGTTAGGCCACGCGCGCAACAGTGCAACGGAGCTCTTCATGATTTCGCTTCCGATCTGCTGCCAGGCAGCCAAAGGACCTCTGTGCCCTTGGGAATGTCTTCCTTCTTTACTTCACGCGGAAGTGTGAGGAAGAAGCGAATCTCCGGCTTTTTGGTGTTCCGGTTGTGGACGGCATCGATTCCGTGGATGACGGATTCAGAAGTTCCGCCGCTTGGCAGCAGAAGGCGAACGCGATCACCTCTTTTAACGGGTGGCATAGACTCGGCCGAAAGGCCGGGCGTGAGCAAACACCCGCGCCCTGTGACGTGGAAGGCCTCGTCCACCGTAAGAAGAAGGCGTGGCTGCTGCGCGTCCATGGAGCTTTGGAGGGGCCTAACGTGTTCTAGGAGGATCGTTAACGATCTGCATAACATCCAGCGAATGGTGAAACGCCCCGTCAAGGCACCCCAAAGGTCGCCAACTCGCCGGATGGCAGTTGCGATGGCCGCCCAGGGCGAAGCGCCGATGAGCGGCCTCCCAGAATTGCCACGCGATCCTCGGCAGCCTTTCGACTGGACGTTCTCGTGTGGCGGAGTGTCTTGGTCGTTGCACTTCGAGCCTAGCCCTCAGGATGTGCGCCAGTGGCGGGTCTACCGGAATGGCGAACCCTGGATGTGTGCTGGCTTGGAACGAGTATGGCGCGCCATGCAGAAGGAAATGGTCCCCGTGTTGGGGCGCAGGCATTGGCGCTAACCCTGAAGTTCCTGTATGCAGATCAGGAGCAGATCGGATCGCCCGCAAGCGGTCACCAGCCAACGGCCGCTCCTTGGCCGAAAGCCGCCTGATCCGTAGCGCCCTTGCCTCTAAGTCGAGCGCACCACCAGCTCGGTCGGCATGATCTCGCTGGCCGCGCCCTGCCCGCCTATCAGGTCCAGCACCTTGCGCGCCAGCAGCACGCCGCCGTGGTGCCAGTCCTGGCGCACGCTGGTCAGCGGCGGCGCAAAACTCTGGGCGGCAGGCGAGTCGTCATAGCCGATGACCGACACCGCCTCGGGCACGGTCAGGCCGGCGTCGGTGAAGGCGCGCACCGCCCCCATGGCCAGCAGGTCGCTGGCGGCGAACAGGCCGTCCGGCGCCTTGGCGCCGCGGCCCAGGCTCGCCAGATGCGCCTGCACGGCCGTGAAACCGGCGCCGAAGGTGAAGGCCGCCGGCGTCAGCGTCTGGCACTTCAGCCCGGCCTTCTTCAGCGCCTTGGCAAAGCCCTGCTGGCGGTCGCGGATCTCCGCATGGCGCACGTCGCCGAGGAAGAGCAGCTCGCGCCGCTGCAGCGCAATCAGCCGCTCGGCCGCGCAGGCGCCGCCATGGG
>Ga0164290_1002519_pt1 | contig 12328 bp, 11 predicted proteins | sample Micstemetagenome_FD_108782 | JGI IMG/M metagenome (GOLD analysis project Ga0164290, IMG submission 108782) | Contaminated culture microbial community from soil near Moab, Utah, USA - Microcoleus steenstrupii SON62 (Illumina Assembly) | ecosystem: Environmental > Terrestrial > Soil > Soil crust... | reverse complement strand
GGCTGCACGGTTCATCTCGTGAGCGAGCGGTACGACGAAGGACGCGTTCTTCATCAAAGGCGCTGCCCGGTGCTGCCGGACGACACGCCGGAGACCCTCGCGGCCCGGGTACTAGCGCTTGAGCACCAGGCATACCCGGAGGCGATCGCCGAGGTGATTTGTGGTCACTGACGTGACCGCCGTGCCGCCGTCGGCGATGCCGTTTCGGGGATGGCTACCGTTCGCTCGGCTCCTGACGCGTGGCTTGTTCGCGCTGTTCGGCCCAGTGAAGGTCGTCGGTGCCTACCGTGTGCCAAAGGAAGGCGGGGTGCTGATCCTGGCAAACCATCGGTCGGACGTCGATCCCTTGCTCGCCTACTACGCGGCGCCTCGTCCCGTTCACTTCATGGCTAAGAGCGAGCTGTTCGATATTCCGATCGTTGGCAAGCTCATGCGGGGCTTTGGCGCCTTTCCTGTAAAAAGGGGCGAGCCGGACCGTCAGGCGCTCAAGAACGCAGCGTCCTTGCTCAAGGATGGCGAGGCGGTCGGCATCTTTCCTGAGGGCCAGTTGAGCGAGACGGGGGAGTTGCAGGAGCTCAAAGCCGGAGTGGCGCTCGTCATCCGCATGGCAGGAACGCCCGTCATCTGCTGCGGCCTTACGAACACGGAGCGGATCATCCCGTACGGCAAGCTCGTGCCGCGGCGAGCTTGGAAGACGGTTCGTGCCGAGTGGGGCGAGCCGCACACCTTCGGCAAGGATGTGCCCGCGGAAGAGATTCTCGCCTGGATCACCGGCCAGTTCCGGATGCTCGCCGAGTACCCGGAGTGACCTTCGTCGGTAAAGCAGAAAGGGCCCGGAGCCGATGGCTCCGGGCCCTTTCTCGTTTGCAGACAGTACCGTCAGCGCGGGCGGAAGTTGATGTCGACCTTGTCCGGCTGAACAGAGTTCTTTCGGCCGTCGATCACGCGTGGCAAGGACGACTCAGGCCGCCCCGTCCAGCTCGGCACGACTTCGTCGTACCGGAAGGCGTAGTCGCCGAGGATAAGGAACATCAGCGAGAACGTGATGAATCCGGCTGCGGTCCAGAGGCGAGTCAGCTTGGTGGCCCACTTGATCCCCATGAAGATCCAGATGACGAGGAACGCCTTTACCGAGGCGATCGCCATGGCAATGACGTTGTTCACGATCACTCCGCCTGGGAAGTCAACCTTGGCCGCGAGAATCGTGACGAGCATCAAGATCGACAGAGCGAAGAAGGTCTTGATGTACGTCGCCGTCGGCACGATGTGGTGCTCGTGGGACACGTGCTGCATAGGAGTCTTCGCCATGGCTTAGTGCGCTCCCGGAACCGGGTTCGGCATGAGATAGAACAGGGGGAACAGGAAGATCCAGACGAGGTCGACGAAGTGCCAGTAGAGGCCGACCATCTCCGTGGGCACGAAGTCGAGCGTCACGGACTTGGCGCGGATGATCCAAAGGCGCATCAGCGCACCAATCACGAGAATGCCGGCGATGATGTGGACGGCGTGCAGGCCGGTCATTCCGAAGTACAGCCCGTAGAAGATCTGCGCGTGATTGAGGTTGGCCTCGTGGAGGACCTCAGGCTTCTGAGTGAATCCAGCTCCGGGGTAGAGATTGTCGGCGAACTTGTTGCCGTACTCGAAGTACTTGATCACCAAGAACGCGACGGCGCAGAGCTGAGTGATGGTCAGCCATTGCAGGACCTGCTTCCGATTGTGCTTCTGCGCGCCCTGCACCGCCATGACGACGGCGAAGGAGCTGAACAGAAGCACCATCGTGTTGATGCCCCCCATGAGGCGGTCGAGGTGCAGGTGCGCCTTGTAGAAGTCGACCTGGTAGCTCCACCGGTACAAGGTGAACGTGAGGAACAGCGCGCCGAAGAACATGACCTCGGTCGCGAGGAACGTCCACATTCCCACCAAGTAGGACTCGTTCTGTTGCCCGATGTCCTCGAATTGGTGGTGCAGGGCCTCGTTATCGTGGCCGTGGCCGTGATCGGCCGGTCCGGTAATGGCTGCCATTTACTCCTTGCTCCTGTCGGTGCTGTTTTCGGATTCGGGAAGCGGAACCTCGACGCCGTCCTTGGTCTGGAGTCCGGGCGCGTCGCCGTGCGACATGTTGTAGGTCGCGCGCTCCTGCTCGTACTCGCTCGCCGGGTCGAAGTCGTAGACCTCGTCCGTGACGATGGGCGTCTCGTGGAAGTTCGTGACCGGGGGCGGGCTGGCCGTCTCCCACTCGAGGCCATGGGCGCCCCAGGGGTTGGCGCTCGCGATCGCTCCGTTCTTGAGGCTGGCCGTCAGGTAGAAGGCCGGCAGAACGAACCCGAGGGCGAGGACCGTCGCTCCGAGCGAGCTCATGATGTGATACACCTGGAACTCGGGGGCGAAGTAGTAGTAGTGGTACCGGCGCGGCATGCCCATCCAGCCCATGATGAACTGCGGGAAGAACGTGAGGTTGAACCCGATGAACACCAGGAGCGCGTTAACCTTCGAGAGGTTATCGTTGTACATGCGGCCCGTCATCTTCGGCCACCAGTAGTGCAGCGCGCCGAGGAAGGCGAGCATCGTTCCGCCGACCATCACGTAGTGGAAGTGCGCGACGATGAAGTACGTGTTCGTGAGGTGAACGTCCGTACCGATCGTCGACAGGAAGAGGCCGGTGAGGCCGCCCACGGTGAAGAGGCCGATGAAGCCGAGCGCGTACAGCATCGGAGACTGCAGCCGGATGTTGCCTTTGTAAAGGGTGGTGGTCCAGTTGAAGATCTTGATGGCGGACGGGACGGCGACGAGGAACGACACGAGCGAGAACACGACGCTCTCGTACATGGCCTGGCTCGAGATGAACATGTGGTGGCCCCACACGATGAATCCGAGGCCGGCGATGGCGAGCGACGAGAACGCGACGAAGTGGTAGCCGAAGACGCGCTTGCGGCTGAAGTTGGCGATGAGCTCCGAGATCACGCCGAACGCCGGCAGGATCATGATGTAGACGGCCGGGTGGCTGTAGAACCAGAACAGGTGCTGGAACAGAACCGGGTCGCCGCCGAGCTCGGGGCTGAAGATCGGGAGCTTGAAGGCCCGCTCGAACACGACCAGAAGAAGCGTGATCGCAATGACCGGCGTGCCGAGGAGGATGACGACGGAGGTCGAGTACATCGACCACACGAAGAGCGGCAGCCGGAACCAGGTCATGCCCGGCGCGCGCATCTTGTGCGTGGTGACGATGAAGTTGATCGCCGTCGTGATCGACGAGAAGCCCGCGATGAAGATGCCGACGATGACGAGGGTCACCTGGCTGTTCGAGTACATGCTCGAGTAGGGCGTGTAGAACGTCCAGCCGGTGTCGACGCCGCCGAAGAGGATCCCCGAGAGGATCAGTCCGCCGCCGGCCATGTACAGGTACCAGCTCAGCAGGTTCAGCCGCGGGAAGGCCAGGTCCCTCGCGCCGATCATCAACGGCAACAAGAAGTTGCCGAAGATGGCGGGTATCGCCACGACGAGGAAGGTGAAGATCATGAACACGCCGTGCGACGTGAACATCTTGTTGTAGGTCTCGGACTCGAGGACGACGCCGGCCGGGCTGGTCAGCTCGTACCGGATGCCGGCCGCGGCCAGTCCTCCAAGTAGGAAGAAGAACGACGTGGAGATTAGATAGAGGATGGCGATCCTCTTGTGGTCTCCCGTCGTCAGCCACGACTTAATCGTGTGCGAGACGTTCAGGTAGTTCTTGGGCGGCCTCGGGTCTTCGTGGAGGTCGCTCGAACGAATGGCGGTGGCGCTCATCTGCTCTCTGATTCCTGTGCGGCGATCGCGCCCACGGCGGGCGTCCGGTTACGAGTGGTGGGGGTGGCGTCGGTGCGCTCTTGCTGGGCGCCCATCGCGCCCCACGCGATGGCATTGTTGTTGCCGCTGTCGGCGCCCGAGGCGGCGGTGACCGCGTTGGCGGAATTCACCGTGCTCTCGGCGGAGGGCGGCGTGGAAGTCGTCATGGACTTGATGTAGGCGATGAGGTTGAGGACCTCCTCTTCGGAGATCTGTCCCTCGTATGCGGGCATCGAGCGGTCGTAGCCTGCCGTGAGCTTGTTCCACGGTCGCAGGATGGACTCGCGGATGTAGGCGTCGTCGGCGACCACGGTCGAGCCATTGGCGAGGCGGCGCTGCCGGCCGGCGAGGCCGTAGAGCGACGGCGCGCGGAGGTTGTTCTGGGCTCCGTGGCAGTTGTTGCAGGCGAGGCGGTTGTAGATCTTCTCGCCGGTCTGGGCCATGCTCATCGGCGCGACGGAGTTGCCGCCGTTCGCGAGCCACTCAGTGAAGTCGCGCTGCTCCATCGCCACGACCTTTCCTCCCATCTCGGAGTGCTGCGTTCCGCAGTACATGCCGCAGAAGAGGTGGTACTCGCCGGCCTTAGTCGGCGTGAACCACATGGTCGTGTAGCGACCGGGCACGACGTGCATCTGCGTTCGGAAGGCAGGGATGTAGAACGCGTGGATGACGTCTTGCGAGATCATCGTGAGCTTGATCGGCTTGCCGACGGGCACGTGGAGGGTGTTGTTCTCGCGCACGCCGTTGGAGTGCTGGACGTGCCACATCCACTGCTTGCCGATGATGAAGATCTCCTGCGCGTCCTTCGGAGGCGTTCGCATGTCCACGAACAGCCTCGCCCCGAAGAAGAACATGATCAGGCCGAGGATCAACGGGACGATCGTCCACGTGAGCTCCAGGCGCAGGTTCTCGTACATCGGGCGCGAGCGGTCGACCTTGTTACCCGCGCGATACTTAATCGCGAAGTAGATCACGAACACGCCGACGAGCAGACTGAACAGCAGCGTCAGTCCACACAGCGTGTAGAAGATCAGGTCGTGCTCGTACGCGAAGTTCGAGGCTTGCGGGGGCGCGAGGGGAAAGTTGAACATGGAAGGAATAGAGGGCTAGCGGACGCTGGGGTCGCCTCCGCTGTAGGGGTTGTCACGCTTGGTCTTCACGCTCATGCCGATGATCCATGCGGCCATCGTGAGGATTGTGAGGATGCCGGCAAGGCGCATCACGTTGTAGATCACGACCCGGTACTTGCCCGTGGCGGGATCGATCATGATGCACCCGAACATTCGCATCTGGTCCGCCTTGACGCTGACCTGCTCGCTGGCAGCCGCATCGAGGCTCGTTTGGACCACCTTCGTCGGGAAGTCGTTGCCGATCGTGTAGCCGCTGATCTTCCCCGACGGAGTGAGGAAGACGGTGCACGTCGGGTGATTAATCAGGTTCTTCTCAGGGTTGTAGCTGTACTGAACCCCGAGCGTCTTGGTGACGAGGCGGTCGATGACGGGCTTGTCGGCCGTCATCAGGTGCCACGCCTTGCTGGTCTGGTTGCGCCACGCGTCGACTCCCTCTTGGGCGAGTCCCTTGGGTGGCGTGAGCGCGTTCAAGATGAGCTGCTTCTTGGAGTAGGCCAGCTCATGCGTCTCCTTCGGGTGGAGGCTCACCATCACGATGTCGAAGTCGCGACCGACGACGAGCTTGTTGTCCTTTCCGACCTTGGCCGATTTGGCCAAGGTCTTCATGATGTTGTCCGTGACGATGGCGCAGGCCGTGCGGCAGCCGTAGAAGATCGGCACCACCACCACCGGCCGTCCCTGCAGGAGGGAGCCGAAGGTTACGACCTTTCCGTCCTCGTTCTTGAGGGGCAGATCCTTGGGAACGTTCTGCCCGAGGTGCTGGGTAATTCCCATGCTCCGCGTGAGCGGATTGTCTTGTTGGGCAGGGGCGAGCGCGCCGAGCCCGCCTAGGCAGGCGAGCAGGCCGACGCGGAGCGTCGTGGTCTTTAGCGCGTTCGCGAGAGGGAGGTTCATCACTCTTTTCCTAACGTCCGTTGGTCTGCGGATTTGCCGTTGCCGGCGCGGTCTGCGGAGGCGTTGCCGAACCTGCGTTGCCGCCGGGCGCCGCGCCGCCAGGTACGGCGTCGGTGGCGGGGTTCGCGCCGGATGTATTGCCCCGGCTGACCGCCGGAACGCTGCGACCCGTAGGGGCGAGCCCTCGCTCAGCCGTGAGATTGATCGCGTGCTCCACCGGAATGCGCCACCGGCCGCTACCGTCGTTCAGCGGGCCCTGGCCCTCGATGATCTTCTGCTCGCCCTGACGCATGATCATCAGGTCGGTCTTGGCGATCACGTTGTCCTGAAGGAGCGGGTTCGGATACTCCGGAAGGCGGCGCGTTCGGTTGGCGTTGCTGTACGCGGCGCGGTTCTCGCGCAGGAACAGAGCAGTTCGGTTCTTGTAGACCAGAAGGCCAACGAGGAACGAACCGATGGCGAACCCGAAGAACCAGATCACCGCGGTGCGGATCTTGGGGATATCGACGTCGCGGTGGTCGTAACCAAGCTCGACCAGCGGATCTTCACGGGGCTCAGTGTGCATTGTGGACAGCCTCCTGCAAGCGGTTGTCGTACGACGGGAGCAGACTTGCCTTGCGGGCCTGCGAACCGAAGATGAAGAGCCAGATACCGCCGACGCCGATCAGGGCGAGGATGTCCCACAGGAGGTGTCCCGCGAGCGGGCCCTGCTGGGCTCGGCCATGGATCGAAGGCTGCACGATCAGATACATGTCGATGACGTGCATCACGAAGATCCAGCCGGCGATCTTCCGGAGGTTCGCCGGGAACCGCTTCGTACGCGGAGCGAGGAGCGCGAAGAACGGGATGAAGAAGCGGCCGATGATGAGGATCAGGCCGACGACGCCCCAGTGGTTCGCCTCCATTCCGGGCGGGTGCATCTCGCTGCTGCGAGTCTTGAACCAGCTCGTGGTCTCCGGGATGTTGCCGTTCCAGATGATGAGGAACTGCGAGATGCTGGTGTAGCCCCACAGCATCGTCATCACGAACTGCATGTTCCCGAGGTCCTTGGTGAGCGCCGGGGCGACCACCGTGTTGTAGGGGAACTTGTCGGCGTTCGAGTTGAAGATGACGTTGCAGAGCGCGAGCGCCGCGCCTGCCGAGGCGACCACGAGCCATACGCCCCACATGGTGGAGTACCAGTGCGGCGTGAGCGACATGAGCCAGTCGGTGAAGGCGAAGGTGGTCGTCAGCATGAACATGACCATGCCGACGGCCCCCCACGTGGAGCGTCCCGCCTCGAGCTTGAAGTCGTGGTTCTTCTCCTGGCGTCGGGTGCTGTTCTGCATTCCCCAGGCGAAGGCGATCCAGAGACCGAAGAAGAGGAAGAAGCGGAAGGCGAACGCGCCCGGGTTCAGGTACGCGGCCTTGTGCTCGAGGATGACGTCGCCCTTGACCACTTCCGGATGCGCCCACTCATACAGGTTGCCCGGCATGAGCACGATCGGCAGCATCAGGACCGCCATCGCGGTGAGGTTCACCCATCCGCCGCCGGCCTCCATGAGTCGGAGGATCGCGACGGACCAGGAGCCCCGGACCGTGTGGTGGAGGATCGAGAGACCGTACAGACCCAGCGTCACGCTGAGCCACACCATCACGCCATACAGGTAGGAGCCCCACATGTCCTCGCGGGTGTGGGCGTCTCCGCTGATCAGCCGGAAGGCGAGGATCGCGAGCGCGATGACTCCGATGAGGAGGCCCGCCGGCGCGATCTTTCCGAGGTCGAGCTTGTTGCCCGTCTCTTCCGTGGGATGGGAGGGATATGCGTGTGCCATTTACTCGGTCTTCCCCGTGTGAGAGGGAGAGGTCTCGCGGGTCTCGTTGTTGGTGTTAGCGGTCACCTTGGGGTCGGCATCCGTGGGCGCGGCGTTCTGGCTGAACTGCAGCGCGCGGATGTAGGCGACGATCGCCCAGCGGTCCTGCGGCTCCACGCGAGAGGCGTAGGAGTACATCGACCCGTATCCGTTGGTGATGACGTCGTAGAAGTAGCCCACCGGCATGGTGCGCAGGCGCTCGGTGTGATAGTTGCCCACCGGGCGGCGCAGCGCGAAGCCGCGGTGCGAGATCATGCCGTTGCCGTCGCCGAGGCGGCCGTGGCAAGGGGTGCAGTAGATGTTGAACCGCTCCTGTCCGCGCTTCAGCAGCTGCTTGGTGACGGGCATGGGCAGCTCGTCGATCCAGCGGCCGTTCCGGGCGCCGGTGAAGTAGGCGTCGTCCTGGCGAAGGTGATCGCGCGGGACGGTGCCCTGAACGAGCGGCCGGCTCGCCTGACCGTCTTGGTAGAACTCGCTTGGATCGAGCGGCTCGTGCCGGGGCTGACGCCACATGTCGGTGTGGCAGCCGGCCAGGGCGAAGAGCCCGAATCCGAGGAGGCTTAGGCGGGTGCTCTTGGTCATTACTTCTGCACCTCGCTCACCGCGATCGGGTTGAGGCTCTGGAGAAAGTTGCGCGTGCCGGTCGGGTCGTACTGCTTGTCCTTCGCCTCGATGGCGAGGAAGAAGCGGTCCTGCGAGGCGCGCTCGAATCCCGGGGTGTTGAAGATCGAGTGGTACGGCTTCGGCAGTCGGTTGAGCGACAGCATTCCGAACACCGCGGTCAGCGCCGCGAAGAGGATCGTGCACTCGAACGTGATCGGGATGAAGGACGGGATGGAGTTCAGCGGCTTGCCGCCGACGTTCATCGGGTAGTCCACCACCGCCGTGTACCACTGCAGGGTGTAGCCGACGAACGCTCCGGTGAGGCCGCCCATGAAGATCATCCAGGGCAGCCGCACGTCGTGGAAGCCGATCGCGTCCGAGAGCCCGTGGATCGGGAACGGAGTGTAGGCGTCCATCGTTCGGTAGCCCGCCTCTCGTGCCCGGTCCGCCGCCTCGATCAGCTGATCGGGCGTCTCGAACTCGGCCACGAGGGCGTACACGCCGATCTCGTCGTCGTGATCGTGTCCGTGCGACATTACTCGCCACCTCCGGCGGGCGCGGTCGCCGTCTCCGGCACCTGCGGCTCCTTCTTGACGATCTTGTAGAGCAGGTCCTTCATCTCAAAGATGTTGATGATCGGCAGGAATCGGATGAAGAGGAACATCAGGAACAGGAAGAACCCGATGGTGCCCGCGAACATCGCGAAGTCCCAGAACGTTGGGTAGTACATCTTGTTGCTCGACGGCAGGTAGTTAGCCGTGAGCGACATGGGGATGATCACGAAGCGCTCGAGCCACATGCCGAGGCTGACGAACTGGCACACGATCCAGACCACGACCAGGTTCTGGCGGGCCTTGGGCGACCAGAAGACCTGCGGCAGGATGCCGTTGCAGAAGATCAGAAGCCAGTAGGCCCAGGCGTACGGACCGGTGAAGCGGCGGTTGAAGGTGAGGTCCCACTCGTACGGGTTGCCGCTGTACCACGCGTAGAAGATCTCGAGGATGTACCCGTAGAACACGATCATGCCCGTGGCGAGGGTGATCTTCGCCATCCAGTCGATGTGTCGCAGGGTGACGAGGTCCTTCAGGCCGTACATCGCCCGAATCGGCAGGAGGAAGGTCAACACCATCGCGAAGCCGGCGAAGACCGCGCCTGCGACGAAGTAGGGCGGGAAGACGGTGACGTTCCAGCCGGGCACCTGCGAGATGGCGAAGTCGAAGCTAACGATCGTGTGGACCGAGAGAACGAGCGGGGTCGAGAGACCGGCGAGAATCAGGTACGCCTGCTCGTAGCGGTGCCAGTGGCGATTGCTGCCGCGCCAGCCGAGAGAGGCGATGGCGAGGGCGACCTTTGCTCCGCGCTTCTTGGACTTGTCGCGCAGGGTGGCGAAGTCGGGGATGAGACCGATGTACCAGAACAGCAGCGAGACGGTGAAGTAGGTCGAGACCGCGAACACGTCCCACATGAGGGCGGAGCGGAACTGCGGCCACATGCCGAGGATGTTCGGGTACGGGAAGAGCCAGTAGATGGCGACCCAGGGCCGTCCGGTGTGCAGCAGCGGGTACAAGCCCGCGCACATGACGGCGAAGATCGTCATCGCTTCCGCGAAGCGGTTGATCGAGTTACGCCAGCTCTGCCTTAAGAGGAGGAGAATGGCCGAGATCAGCGTTCCCGCGTGACCGATACCGATCCACCAGACGAAGTTGACGATGTCGAACGCCCACGCGACCGGGACGTTGTTGCCCCAGATGCCGACGCCCTTGTAGAGCAGCCAGACGATCGACAGGGCGAGGAGTCCCGCGCCACCGAGGCCGATCATGAAGACGATCCACCAGACTCGCTGGTGGCGCTTCTGATTGAGGACGAGCGACCCGACGCTGTCATCGAGGGTAGCAAAGGTCTGCTGCCCCGTGATCATCCGGTCGTTCAGTATTTCTCGCTTTCCTGCCATGGCTTAGTGCCCCGCCTCCGCATGGCCCTCGTTGACGGCCTTGGCGTTGCTGGTGGTGATTTCGGGGTTGCGGTTTCGAAGCTTCGCGAGGTGCGACGTGCGCGGCCGGGTCTGCAGCTCTTCGAGCAGCAGGTAGGCGCGCGGGTCGTTGCGGAGCCGGCTGACGGCGCTGTCGCGATCCGCGACGTTGCCGAAGACGATGGTCTGAGTCGGACAAGCCTGCTGGCACGCCGTGACGATCTCGCCGTCCCGCACCTCGCGGTTCTGCTTCTTCGCCTCGATGCGCGCGTCGTTGATCCGCTGCACGCAGTAGGTGCACTTCTCCATCACGCCTCGGCCGCGAACGGTGACGTTCGGGTTGTTCAGCATGCGGAGGAGCGGGATGCGCTGCTTCTCGTCGAGCTTGCTGTCGAACTGCTTCTGGTTGTCGCTCCAGTTCAGGTAGTTGAACCGGCGCACCTTGTAGGGGCAGTTGTTCGAGCAGTACCGCGTGCCGACGCAGCGGTTGTAGATCATCTGGTTCAGGCCCTCGTGGCTGTGCACGGTGGCCGCGACGGGGCAGACCGGTTCGCACGGCGCCTTCTCGCAGTGGACGCACATGAGCGGCTGCCACGCGACCTGAGGATTGTCGTCCGTTCCGCTGTAGTAGCGGTCGATGCGGAGCCAGTGCATCTCGCGGTGGCGGGCGACCTGCTGCTTGCCGACGACGGGGATGTTGTTCTCCGCCTGGCAGGCGATGACGCACGCATTACACCCGATACAGGTGTTCATGTCGATGGTCATGCCCCACTGGTTGCCGTTGTAGACGAAGATCTCCTCGGGATAGAGGTTCTGCTCCGCGTACTCCTTGCCCTTGTTCTTGCGCTTCTCGACGTAGGCGCGGGAGTTCTCGTTGAAGTCGACGAGGTCGTGCTCGACGATCACCTCTCGGTGGTCGCCCTTGAACTGCTCGACTCGGTCGCCCTCGATCGGCTGGTGCCCTTGGGTGGTCGCCAGGTGCATGTTCGTGCCGTCGAGGTACTCCAGCGCGAGGCCGCCTTCGACGTACGGGTTCTGCGAAGTTCGCAGCGCGTAGGCGTTGAAGCCGCCGCCCTGGTACTCCTCGCGGTCGTCGTTCTCGTTGCGGACGCACGTCGCGACGACGCCGCCTCTCTCACGGCCGTAGCCGAGGTTGACGGTGACCATCCCGTCCGGGTGACCGGGCTGGATGAACGCGCCGCCAACGACCGTGCGGTTGCCGGGGAGTCGAAGCCGGACGAGGTGATCGGTCTGCAGGTTCGCGCTGAGCGCCTTCGCGGTGCGCGGGCTCATCATCACCACGTTGTCCCAGGTCATCTTGGACAGCGGGTTCGGGAGCTCTTGAAGCCAGCCGTTGTTCGCGTACCGGCCGTCGTAGATCGACGGATCGGTGCGGAAGGCGATCTCGAGGCCGCTGATCTCCTGGGGAGCCGGCAGCGCGGAGAGCGTCGGCGTGACCGCCAGCGCGGGACTGCCGCTGTTGGCGAGAACGCCGTCGTGCACGGCCTGGCGCCAACCCTTCTCGAAGTCGCCGCGAATGAGCGTGCGCCACGTCTGTCGAACGAGGTCGTAGCCGCTCGCCGGGGTGCCGATGAGCTGGCTGAAGATCTCGATGGCCGACCGGTTCTCGTACAGCGGCGCGATGAGCGGCTGGACGATGGAGTACGTGCCGTCGAAGGCGCGCGCGTCGCCCCACTGCTCGAGGCTGTGGGTGAGCGGCAGGTGCCAGTTGCAGAAGAGAGACGTCTCGTCGTCGTACTGCCCGATGTGCACCTTGTACGGCGCCTTGAGCATCGCCTCCCGGAATCGTAGGTCGACCGGCGCATCGTACACCGGGTTGCCCTCGAGGATCAGGAGCGTATCGACGGAGCCAGCGTTCAGATCCTGGACGAGCGAGCCGAGGTCGCGAACGTCCGGCGCGGCGGTGAAGTCGACCGGGTTCGTGTAGAAGACGGTGGATCCCACGTTGCCGAGCGCCGCGTTGATCGCGTGGACGAGCGCGTGGACTTCTGCCGGCTGGTGCTTGCCGGTGACCACGACGCTGCGGCCGCGGTTCG
>Ga0164290_1002518_pt1 | contig 12329 bp, 10 predicted proteins | sample Micstemetagenome_FD_108782 | JGI IMG/M metagenome (GOLD analysis project Ga0164290, IMG submission 108782) | Contaminated culture microbial community from soil near Moab, Utah, USA - Microcoleus steenstrupii SON62 (Illumina Assembly) | ecosystem: Environmental > Terrestrial > Soil > Soil crust... | reverse complement strand
GATCTCGAGATTTTCCCGGACGGTCAGCTCCTTGAACAGCCGACGGCCTTGCGGCACGTAGCCTATGCCGTGGCGCGGGATCTCTTCCACTGGCAGCCCGCTGATGTCGTTACCGTCGATCGCGAGCGTCCCGCTGCGCGGCGGCACCAGGCCGAGGATCGATTTCAACGCGGTCGTCTTGCCGGCGCCATTGCGGCCGAGCAGGCAGAGAATTTCGCCCGCCGCCACCGACACCGAGAAATCGCGCAGAACCTGAAGCTCGCCGTAGAACGTGTTGTAATTCCTGACCTCGAGCATCATCAACCGGTCCCCAGATAGGCGGCCTGTACCTCGGCATTGGCGCTGATCTCGGCCGGCGTGCCTTCGGCCAAGGTACGACCGCGATTGAGCACGGTGATCCGATCGGCGAGCTGCATGACCACATCCATATTGTGTTCGATGAGCAGGATGGTCGTACTGTTCGAGATGCGCTTGACCAGTTGGCAGAAGTCGGCGATCTCGGAATCAGACAGCCCTTGCGTCGGCTCGTCAAGGATCAGCAGCGAAGGTTGCAGCGCGAGCCCCATCGCCACTTCGAGCAGCCGCTGGTGCCCGTAGGCCATCTCGCCGGCACGAGCCGCCGCACGCTCGGCGATGCCGACGCCTTCGAGCGCGGCGCGCGTTTCCGTCTCGATATCGAGCCAGGCGCCCTTTTCGCGTTGCGCCCTTCCGAGAACTGCGATCCGTACATTTTCGGCAACCGACAGCTTGGGATAGATATTGGTGATCTGGAACGTATAGGCGATGCCAAGCCGCACGCGCTTGAACGCCGGCACTCTGGTAATGTTCTGGCCGCGAAAGCTGATCTGGCCCTCTGTCGCCGAAATGCGCCCGGAAAGCAGACTGACAAATGTTGTCTTGCCCGCGCCGTTCGGCCCGATGATCGCCCGGATTTCACCCTCCGTGAGCGAGAAATCGATGCCATCCACAGCCTTTAGTCCGCCGAAATAGCGCTTGAGCCCGCGTGTCGCAAGAATGGGCGTCACATCAACCATGGCAGCCACCTCTCACGGATCGTGCCGAGAATGCCCTTTGGAAACCACAGCACGAGGACGATCAGCACCACGCCGATCACCAGAAGGTAGGCGGACGTCAATTCGCTCAACTGGTCGATCAGCGCCGTCATCAACAACACGCCCAGCAACGGCCCGAGCAATGTTCCTGCCCCGCCGAGCAGTGTGAACAGCAGTACCTCGATCGAATACTGGATCGAGGCGAAGGTCGATCCGACATAGCCGAACAGAAGCCCGTAGGCGGCGCCGGCGGCGCCGGCCATCGTGCCCGAATACAGGAAGGCCTCGAGCTTGGAGGCGAAGACATTGAAGCCCAACATTTCGGTGCGGCCTTCGTTTTCCCGGATCGCGGCGAAGATGCGACCCCGGCGGCTGGTCAGCAAGACGAACGAGACGACGAGAGCGATCGTAAGCAGCCCGAAGGCCAGATTGAAGCGGACCTGGTCATTCGCAAGGCTGAACGTCGTGCCGAAGAGCTCGAACTGCCGGGCCGCTTGCGGCAGCGACAGCCCGTCCTGCCCGCCGGTATATTGGGCGAAATAGAGCGTGGTCAGGAAGCCGACCTGCGCGAACATGAGCGTCACGATCATGAATGACACCCGCATCGTCGGCAGCGCCACGATGCCGATGACGAGCGCTAGGATAAAGGCCGCCGCGAGACCGATCAGGAAGGCCACCGGAACGCCGATCCCGAGATGATAGGTCGAAAGCCCGGCGAAATAGAGCCCGGCCGCGAAGAAGATGGCATGGCCAAGGCTGAGCAGGCCGACATAGCCGAGCAGCATGTTGTAGCCGACGGCGAATACCGCCAGCACCATCATTCGGGTGATCGTGAGAACGTAATAGGTCGGCAGCACGAACTGCATTGCAAAGGCAAGGGCCAGCACGAGGGCGAGCAGGATGAGATTGCGGCTTATGTGACTGGCACTCATCGCTCGGCCTTTCCGAACAGGCCGTTCGGCCGGAAGATCAGCACGAAGGCGACGAGCACGGTCGAGACCATCTTTGCAAGGGTTGGCGAGAAGAAGACCGAGAGAATGCCATCGGAGAGGCCGATGATGATGGCGGCGATGATCGTGCCCTGGATACTGCCCAGCCCCCCGATGATGACGACGATGAAGGAGAGCAGCAGCGGATCGAGCCCCATCAGGTAATGCGCCTGCTGGATCGGCACGACCAGCACGGCTGCGACCGCCGCCAGCATGGCGCCCAGCGCGAAGACATAGGCCGAGACATTGTCGACATTGATGCCGAAGGCCTGCGCGGTCTCGCGATCGAGCTGGGTCGCGCGCATGATCAGCCCCGCCTTGGTATGCTTCATGAGATACCAGACCACCCCCATCAGCACGATCGCGGCCGCGATGACGAAGAGCTTGTAACCATCGTAGCCGAACCAGGGAAAGCGGATGCGCCAGTAGAAGGGAGGCTCGACGGCTTGCGCATTCGGGCCGAAGAAGATCAATGCCGACTGTTGCAGGATATAAAGCAGGCCGATCGTCGCCACGATCGTGGCCTCCGGATCATAGTTCAGCCGCTTGAGCACCAGCCGCTCGCTGGCAAAGGCAATCGCTCCGACAATCAGCGGGCTGATGACCAGCGCGGCGATGAAGCCGAGCGCCGGATGCCCGGTGATGAAACTGGTGACGAACCAGGCAAACACCGCGCCCAGCATGTAGAATTCGCCATGCGCCACATTGACCACGCGCATCACGCCGAAAACCAGCGACAGGCCGACGGCGGTCACGGTCAGCACCGAGGCCTGGACCAGCCCTTCGAGGATCGCGAGGAAAAGATAGGGGCCGAAAGCCATGGGCAGCAGGACCTTGAATGGCGGACGAATTCAGAGTCCCCGCCGGAAGTCTGTCCGGCGAGGTTTTGAGATCTTGGTCAGGAAACTCAGAGTTCCATCTTGGTGTAATCGACCTCCGGTTCGTACATGCCGTCCTCTATCGAGGTCGTATGCACGACATTGAGCTTGCTGCCCTCGACCTTGGAAATGTACTGCTTGCCGAAGACCTGGTGGGTCTTTCCGTCGAACACCTTGTCGCCCTGCGGATGCTCGTTGCTCGCCGAGAACTTGTCGAGCGATTCCAGCGCCAGGATGAAGTCCTTCTTCTGGTCCGGCCCCTCATACTTGGCCATTTCCATCGCCTGCTTGATCACGAACAGGGTCTCCCAGACGGAGAACATGTGCGAATAGGTCGAGACATCCTTCGGGTCGCTGGTGCTGGCACCATTGGCATCGACGCCGACCTTTTCGCGGAAGAACTTGTCGAACTCGGTCTGATCCTTCTGGGCGTAGCGCGGCGCGGCCTCCCAGAAATAGGTGCCGTCGAGATATTCGAGCTGCGGCGTGGCGAGATCCACCGCTTCCAGCGAATCGATAAAGCCGAAGATCTGCGGCCGCGAGGAGCCGAAATGATCGCCGAGTTCCTTGACGAAGGTCAGCACAGCCGGGCCGACCATGACGTGGTAGATCACCTCCGTGTCGGACGGGATCTGCGGGAAATAGCGAGTGAACGAGCTCTCGGTCGGCGGGATCGGGATCAACGCCGAAATCTCGCCGCCCTGCGCCTTGATGGCTTCGGAGAAGAAGTCACGATGGTTGTGACCGAAGGCATAGTCCGGGAAGATCATGGTGACCTTCTTGCCGAGGTTCTGGGAGATCCACGGGGCCATCGACGCGACCTGGCTCTTCACGTCGGTGATGCCGGGCTGGAACGTGTAGCGGTTGAGCCCGCCGCCAGCCAGCTGATGGCCTTCTGAACAGACGAGATAGGGTAGCTTGAGCTCGCCCGCGCGAGGGCCGGCCGCAGCCACGACATGGCTGAACAGATGGCCGAACACCGCATCCACCTTGTGCTCGGTCGCGAATTTCTCGATGACTTCCGTGCCGCGCTTGGGGTCGGTGCCGTCGTCCTCGACGATCATCTCGATCATCTTGCCGTTGATACCACCGCCTTCATTGATCAGTTTCACGGCTGCCTGTGCCGTGCGCTCGTACCAGCGGCCATAGGAGGCGCCGATCCCGGTGCGGTGGAATGGCGCGCCGAGCTTGATCGTGCCGCCCGTCTGCGCACGAAGCACATGCGGCGAGGCGAGCAAGCTGGCGCCCGCGACAAGGCCCTTCAACGCCGTGCGGCGTGAGATTATAGAACTGGCCGAAAAGATGGACTTGGTCATTTGGCGTTCCCCAGTTTGTCGTTTGGCAACTTATGCCGATGAAAAATCGGACGCAAGCGAACACGGGCCGATCTATGGCTTGCTATGATGCCGCGAGCCCCTGAACCGCGTTTTGGTACTTCCCCACATAGGAGCTCTGCGGCTCCTTTTCATTTGTGTACGAAAGATTATGCGTGTTTCGCCGGGCCTGTCAATCGGCAGTCTTTCCACAGGCCAAAAGCGGCTCGCAGCCCGTGAGGGACAGGCTTCCGCATATAATCCAACATCCGTACCAAAACGGGCTATTTCGGGCTTGACGATTTTCAGTTGCTTTTCCGGATGCGCGAAATAGTCTCTGCACCACCAGCGGGGAACTGGGGGAAAACGAAGAAAAAGGAGATACCCATGAGCATCCATCCACTTTTCAAATCACTGACGGGGGCGGCGCTGACAGGCGCGCTGCTTGCAACCCTGGCGTTTCCCGCAATGGCCGAGACGGTGATCCGACGAGGCAATGGCGGCGAACCCCAGACGCTCGACCAGGCGCAGATCTCGATCGACATCGAAGGCTTCATCCAGCGCGACCTGAACGAAGGCCTGATGGTCTATGATGTCGATGGCAAGGTTATCCACGGCACCGCCGAGAGCCACACGGTTTCCGATGACGGCAAGGTCTATACGTTCAAGATCCGCGACAACGCAAAGTGGTCGGATGGCTCGCCGGTGACCGCGGGCGACTTCGTCTATTCGATCACACGCCTGCTCGATCCGGCGACGGCTGCCGGCTACGCCAACATTCTCTACCCCGTCAAGGGAGCCGAGGCCTTCAACAAGAAGACCGGCAAGGCCGAGGAGCTCGGCCTGAAGGCAGTGAACGACAAGACGCTGGAGATCACACTTGAGCGCCCGACGCCGTATTTTCTGCAATTGCTAGTCCATTACACGGCTATTCCCGTGAACAAGGCCAGCATCGACAAGCACGGCAAGGAATGGACCAAGCCGGGCAACATGGTGACCAATGGCGCCTACATGCTCACTGAATACGTTGCCAACGACCACATCACTGCCGTCAAGAACCCGAACTACTGGGATGCGGCAAATGTGAAGATCGATAAGGTCATCTACAATCCGTCCGAGGATCAGGCCGCCACCGAACGCATGTTCGAGGCCGGCGAACTCGATATCGTGTATAACTTCCAGGCGGACCAACGTGAATTCCTGACCAAGAAGCACGGCGCCGACCAGGTGTTCGCGGCACCCGCGACCTCGACCTATTATTACGTCTTTGACAACCGCAAGGAGCCCTTCAACGACGTGCGCATCCGCAAGGCTTTGTCCATGGCGCTTGATCGCGAATTCCTGGCGGGCAAGATCTACGGCGGCGCGCAGCTCCCCTCGTTCACGCTGGTGCCGGACGGCATGGAAGGCTACTCGCTGCCCAAGGTCGATATTGCTGACATGGACCAGCTCGACCGCGAGGATGCGGCCAAGGCGCTGCTGAAGGAAGCCGGCTATGGCGAGGGCGGCAAGCCGCTCACGATCGACATCCGCTACAACACCAATGAAAACCACAAGAAGGTCGCCATTGCCGTGGCCGACATGTGGAAGGCCCTCGGCTCCAACATCAACGTCACCACCCAGAATCTCGACGTAAAGGCGCACTACGCCTATCTCCAGGAAGGCGGATCGTTCGACGTCGCTCGTGCCGGCTGGTCGGCGGACTATGCGGACCCTGAGAACTTCCTCAACCTGATGGTCTCGTCCAACAAGGCCTTCAACTACGGCCATTGGGAAAACGCTAAATTCGATGAACTGATGAAGGCGTCGTATGACGAACAGGATCCGGCCAAGCGCATGAAACTGCTTTCGGACGCCGAAGCAATGATGCTTGCCGAATACCCGATCGCCCCGATGATGAACTATGCCAGCCTCTGGCTCATCAACAAAAAGGTCAAGGGTTTCAACCAGAACCTCGTCAATGAGCATCTGACCAAGTACCTCTCCATCGAGTGATCCAGCCGGGCGCGTCCGATCGATAATGATTGGACGCGTCCTCGTTTCCGCACGGGAAACGCCTGCGGGAGCATTCGATTACTCAGACTGAGAGGAGGCGCGTCATGCTGCGTTTCATCCTGGTGCGATTGCTATCATCGCTGCCAACGATCTTTATTGTCCTTACGATATCTTTTTTCATGATCCGGATCGCGCCCGGCGGTCCCTTCAATCTCGAAAGGCCGTTGGATCCGGCCACGCTGGCCAATATCAAGGCGGTCTACAACCTCGATAAGCCGATCTGGCTGCAATATCTTTATTACATCGGCAACGTCTTCCAGGGCGATTTCGGGCCGAGCTTCATCTACAAGGACTATACTGTCGCCGAGTTGATCCTGCAGGCCCTGCCCTATTCCATCGTTCTTGGTCTCTGGGCCCTGGCGATTGCGGTCTTTGGCGGCGTGGCCATGGGCATTTATGCGGCGCTCCGGCAGAATTCCTGGGCGGATTACCTGCTGATGGGAATTGCGGCGATTGGCAACACCGTGCCGAATTTTGTCATCGGCCCGCTCCTGTCGCTGATTTTCGCCCTCGGGCTCGGTCTCGTGCCGACAGGTTCCTGGGGCAATGGCGGCTTCCGCAATCTGGTCCTGCCGGTTATCGTGCTCGCCCTGCCGCAGCTGGCGGTATTCGCCCGGTTGACGCGAGGGGCCATGATAGAGGCGCTCCGCGCCGACCACGTCCGCACCGCGCGCGCCTATGGCCTGCCCTTCCGCAGTGTCGTCGGCGTGCATGCGCTGCGTGCCGGCCTGATGACGGTCGTCTCCTACCTCGGGCCAACGGCGGCATCCGTGCTGACCGGCTCGATTATCGTCGAGACGATCTTCTCGCTGCCCGGCGTCGGCCGCTATTTCGTGCTCGGCGCACTCAATCGCGATTACACGCTTGTTATGGGCACCGTCGTGCTCATCTCGGTCTTCATTGTCGTCCTCAATCTGCTCGTCGATGTAATCTACGCCTTTATCGATCCGAGGGTTCGCTATGAGTGACATTGCGCCTGCCTTTCCCATCGGCTCCGGCCTATCCGACCAACTCGTGCAAGGCCGAAGCCTCGGCTCTATCGCCTTTGCTCGCCTCAAGCGCAACAAGGCCGCCGTGGTCAGCATTTTCGTCCTGGTTCTGGTGACGGCGTTCTGCTTCCTCGGCCCTTACTTCAACCCGCATGCCCACGACACCGTGTATCCGAGCTATGTAGCGGTGCCACCGAGCCTGTCACCCTATCCGCAGGAAGAAACTCTCGAACCGGTGATGAAAGCGGCAGTGGAGCGCGGCCGCGCCAGGCTCGACAGCTTCGATGTAGAAGGCACGACCTATACGGCTGCCATCAGCGCCGACAAGGCGATCGATCCGCGCGTCGTCCGTTACCTCGACCGCCCAGATGAGTTCGAAGGCGCGGTGATCGGCGAGACCAAGAACGACGGCAAGACCGCCGTGATCACCGGCCAGGTAAACGGCCAGTACTTCCTGCTCGGAACCGATCGCAACGGCCGCGACATGATGGCGCGCATCATGGTCGGCGGCCAGATTTCACTGATGGTCGGCGTGCTGGCAACCATCGTCTCGCTGGTCATCGGTGTGATCTACGGCGCGATCTCCGGCTATATCGGCGGCCGTGTCGATAATGTGATGATGCGGCTGGTGGAGATTCTCTATTCGCTGCCGTTTATTTTCTTCGTCATCATGCTGGTAGTGTTCTTCGGACGCCATATTGTGCTGATCTTCATCGCTATCGGCGCGGTCGAATGGCTGGACATGGCCCGTATCGTCCGCGGCCAGACGCTCGCCATCAAGCGGCGGGAATTCGTCGGCGCGGCGGTCGCGATGGGCCTCACCGACGGCCAGATCATTCGCCGCCACATCATCCCCAATACGGTCGGGCCGGTGGTGGTGTTCGTCACCTTGATGGTGCCCAAGGTCATTCTGCTCGAGAGCTTCCTTTCTTTCCTGGGTCTCGGCGTGCAGGAGCCGCTGACAAGCTGGGGACTTCTGATCGCCGAAGGTGCCGGCTCCATCGAATCCAGCACATGGCTGTTGCTCTATCCCGCGCTGATCTTTGTCCTGACTCTGACCGCGCTCAACTTCGTCGGCGACGGCTTGCGCGATGCATTTGACCCTAGGGATCGCTGACATGGCGGAAACAATCCTCGACATCAACAATCTGAATGTCCGTTTCGATGCCGACGACGGCGCGGTTCACGCGGTCAAGAATCTCAGCCTCACGGTCGCCAAGGGCGAGACGCTCGCCATTGTCGGCGAATCCGGCTCCGGCAAGAGCCAGACGATGATGGCCGTCATGGGCCTGCTCGCAGCGAACGGACAGGTGACGGGCTCCGCGCGCTATCGCGGCCAGGAACTGGTGGGGCTGCCGGTCAAGCAGCTCAATGAAATCCGGGGCGCCAAGATCACCATGATCTTCCAGGAGCCGATGACCTCGCTTGATCCGCTCTACACGATCGGCGACCAGCTGGCGGAGCCGATCCGCTATCATCGCAAGGTCTCCAAAGCGAAGGCGCGCGAACGTGCGCTCGAGCTATTGAAACTGGTGCACATTCCGGACCCGGAACGGCGCCTGAAATCCTATCCGCACGAAATGTCCGGCGGCCAGCGTCAGCGCGTCATGATCGCCATGGCGCTCGCCAACGATCCGGAACTGCTGATCGCGGACGAACCGACCACCGCTCTCGACGTGACGATCCAGGCCCAGATCCTCAGCTTACTCAAAGAGCTCAAGGAGCGGATCGGCCTTGGCATCGTCTTCATCAGCCACGATCTCGGCATCGTCAAGCGCTTTGCCGACCGGGTGGCCGTGATGCGCCGAGGCGAAGTGGTGGAGTCCGGCGCGGTCGAACAGATCTTCAGTGCGCCCCAGCATGAATACACAAAAATGCTGCTTGCGGCTGAGCCGACAGGGCGCAAGCCGCCAGTCGAGCCTGATGCGATGCGCCTCATAGAAGGCCGCAACGTATCGATCACCTTCAAACTCGGCGGCGGCTTCCTGGCGGGCAAGCCGATGGAACTCAAGGCGGTGGACAACGTCTCGCTGACGCTCCGTGAAGGCCAGACAATCGGCGTCGTCGGTGAATCCGGCTCGGGAAAATCCACGCTCGGCCGCCTGCTTCTAAGGCTCATCGAGGGCGAGGGCCGCGTGATCTTCAGCGGCAAGGACATCTCCACATCGGACCGTCAGGCCATGCGGCCGCTGCGCCGGCAGATGCAACTGGTGTTCCAGGATCCCTACGGCTCGCTGTCGCCACGCATGACCGCCGGCCAAATCATCACCGAGGGGCTGCTGGTCCACGAGCCGCATCTGACGACCGCCGAACGCGACCGCCGCGCCATCGAAGCCCTGAAGGAAGTCGGCCTCGATCCCGCAAGCCGCAACCGCTATCCGCACGAATTCTCCGGCGGCCAGCGCCAGCGGCTCGCCATCGCCCGCGCCATCATATTGAAACCGAAGCTCGTCGTGCTCGACGAGCCGACCTCGGCGCTCGATCGCTCGGTGCAGAAACAGATCGTCGACCTGCTCCGCGACCTACAGGCGCGGCACGATCTCGCCTATCTTTTCATCAGTCACGACCTCGCCGTGGTGCGGGCACTGTCGGACTACATCATGGTGATGAAGAACGGCCGGGTGGTCGAGGAAGGTTCGACCGACGAAATTTTCGACCGGCCAAGAGAGGATTATACGCGGGAATTGATGGCGGCGGCCCTTGGGCATTGAGCCGCAACACCCATCCCAGTTGTCGGAAGCGCTGCAGCGATGGCCGTTTACCGCCCCGCGATCGGCAAATGCCTGCCTGAGGGCGCCGGAAAATCATCCGTCGGCTGCTCTGCGACGGCACGGATGCGAGCCTCTTCGCATGCAATCTGGTCGCGGCCGGAAACAATGCGAAAAATCGTGTCGTAACGACGCTCGTCGGCATGTTCGAGCCAGATCAGTTCGCCGCGTTCCCGCGCAAAATTCCGGCCATGGACATGGTTGGTGGAAGGCTCAAGACCGACAGTGTATTGGCCGGCATGAAGGTTCTGCCACTCGTAATTGCACGGAAACTGGTCCTTGCGATTAATGACCGCCAAGCCTATGCCGAGCGCGTCATTGACCAGCATGGCCGACACGGTGCCATTTTCGTCCGCCGCCATCTCGTGCTGCCAGACCTGCTCGTGAAAACCCATCTGCGGCGCCGGCATGGTCTGGTAGCCTATCCCTTGCTTGCGGTAGTTTTCCCCTGCATGCCCCGCCCAGACGACATCCCGGATCGGCGCGATGTAGCGCGAGCCTTCGGCCAACACCGGATGGCCGACATTGATATGGTAGAGATACATGTGCGGCGTGCGATAGAACCCGCGATTGACCACACGGTCATGAATGCGGATGTCATTGGTGCCGGCCTTGATCTCAATGCGGCGCAGGAGTTCGAGATGCTCGCCGAACACCGCACCCTGCGTGACGGTACCCTCGCACCAGAGAATAAGATCGTCGCCCTCCCAGCGCTCACCATAACCATTGAGCCTGGCGGGCAACATGCCGACGCGCCCGTGAAGCGTATGGCTGACCGTCTTGCGCGGACCGTAGACATAATGGTCGCCGGCCTCCTCGTTCATGAAAAGGATCTGGTCGAGGCCGCAGGTGACCAGCAGGCCCGACGCCGACCGCAGCCAGCCGAGACCGCCCTCACCTTCGGCATCGTGCAGTCCAGGATGCTTGAACCCGGCCGGCGAGTGCCAGCCGATCGCCATGCCCCGATATTCGCATTCCCCGATATCGAGGCAGCGATCGACCATCACAGTGAACCGGAGACCGGTGCCGCTCCTGAATTCCAGCACACGCACGCCGCGCTCGACCCCGTCGCCGAGCGTCATCAGCCGCACGCCGGCAAATTGCAACAAGGACCCTGCATGCGCCGAGAGATCGCGCTGCGACCGCTGACTTCCGTAAAGCTCGACCATGATGTCATTCCCGAAATGTTGGATCGGGCGGCCTTGTCCAGTCGCCCGAAATTCGCGTCCGATCAGAGTCCCTGGGCGCGCAGCTTGCCGTCGAGGAACTTCTTGGCGCGCGGCACGTCCGATTCTTCCAGATGCTCGATGATCATAGGAATATTCGGGTGCTTGCGGGAGAGCAGCTTGAGATAAAGATCGTAATTCAGCGAACCGAGACCCGGTGCCGGCAATTCGATTTCGCCGACGCCGCGGAAGGTGTGGCTCTCGAGCGCGTCGTCGTCACCGATATCGGCGTGTTTCTCTGTCTTGTCGCCGCCGGAACGCTTGACGTCCTTGGCGTGGCCGATCTTGATCTTGTCCTGCAGCGTATCGAAGACCTGGTTCAGGATCTTGTCCATGTCGTCGATATTGTGGGCCTCGAAATAATTGGTCGGGTCCATCAGCAGACCGAGGCCGGGATGATCGACCTGGGCGAACATCCGCACCGTCTCTTCGACCGAACCGACGACATTGTTGACATAGGTTTCGAGCAGGAACATCGCGCCGTGGTCATAGGCATATTGCGCGAGATCGGCGACCACCTTGCGGCACTCCTCGAAGCCTTCCTCGGTCTTGTTCTTCTCGTGATGAACCCAGTCGGACTCGGTGTTGTAGGTGCCGGTCTCGGAGATTACATAGGGCGTGCCTAGATACTGGGCATGCCTGATGATTTCCTTGAGGTAGCCGACGCGGCGGGCGCGTTCTTCCTTGTCCGGGTGGATGATGTTGGTGTAGCCCGAAATGCAGCAGATCGGCAGGTTGTTGTCACGAAACGTGTTGCGGATCGTCGTGCACTTGTCCTTCGTGATCTGGCCTGCACTGAGATCGATATCCTTGAAGTGCATGTCGAGCTGCACCGTGTTGAAATCCAGCGAGCGGATTTTCTTGGCCGTCTCTTCGAGTGTATAGGGGAAATAGGCGGTGAAAATACCTGTCTGCATCATGATGGAAATCCTCCCTTTTCAATGATCTGTTGCGCGTTGTTCAGATTGCGATTTCGCTGAGCTTGATGGCCCGGCCCTCGTCCATGGATCGGTAGCCGGCCTCCACCAGCGCCATGGTCTTGACGTTGTCTGCGACGTT